>Ga0210144_1000008_pt1 | contig 118935 bp, 99 predicted proteins | sample Muzzi_PWA_D2_FD_185532 | JGI IMG/M metagenome (GOLD analysis project Ga0210144, IMG submission 185532) | Wetland microbial communities from San Francisco Bay, California, USA, that impact long-term carbon sequestration - Muzzi_PWA_D2 (SPAdes) | ecosystem: Environmental > Aquatic > Marine >...
AGGGATTGGGGGGAGATCCAGTCAGAGGCTGTACAGCGCGCCGAACTTCGTCTCGAGGTACTGGAGGTATGGCTCCGGGTCGAGGCTCCGGCCGGTGGCGCGGGTGATCAGGGTGTCCGGGTCGAAGCGGCGGCCGAAGCGGTAGACGTGCTCGCTCAGCCAGCCGTGGAGCGTGGCGAGCTCGCCCCGCTCCATCTCTTCCTCGATCTCCGGGTGGGCCGCCACCGCCGCCCGGTAGAGCTGGACCGACAGGATGTTGCCGACCGCGTAGCTGGGGAAGTAGCCGAACGCGCCGCCCGACCAGTGGATGTCCTGGAGGGCGCCCTCGGCGTCATCCGCCGGCACGATCCCGAGCAGCTCCTCCATCTTAGAGTTCCACGCCTCCGGAACCCCGGCAACCGGCAGGCTGCCGTCGATCAGCGCCGCCTCCATCTCGAAGCGGAGGAAGATGTGCAGGTTGTAGGTCAGCTCGTCGGCCTCCACCCGGATCGGGGTCGGGGCGGCCCGGTTGATCGCCCGGAAGAAGCTCTCCAGCCCGACCGAGCCCAGGCGCTCCGGGAACGCCTCCTGGATCTCGGGATAGAGGGCGCGCCAGAACGGGAGCGAGCGCCCGACCAGGTTCTCCCAGAGCCGGGACTGGGACTCGTGGAGCCCCATGGAGGCGCCGTCCGCCAGCGGCGTGCGCGCCAGCTCCGGGGCGATCCCCTGCTCGTACATGCCGTGACCGGCCTCGTGCATGGTGCCGAAGAGGGCGGTCGACAGGAAATCCGGCTCGAAGCGGGTGGTGATGCGCACGTCGTCGATCCCGAAGGAGGTACAGAAGGGGTGGACGGCCCGGTCCTGGCGGCCCCGGGACCAGTCGTAGCCGAAGCGGCCGACTACCGCGCGGCCGAAGGCCTCCTGGGCGGCCTCGTCGTACGGCGCGTGGAGCAGGGCGTCCCGGTCGTCGTCCGCGGTGGCCACCGCGCGCACCATCGGCACCAGCCGCTCGGTCATGGGCGCGAAGATCGCCTCCAGCCGCCGCCGGGTCATGCCGGGCTCGTGGAGGTCGATCAGCGGGTCGAGCGGATGGTCGGAGTAGCCGTAGGCCTCCGCCGCCCGGCGGCGGAGCGCGACGATCCGCTCGAGGTGCGGGGCGAAGATCGACCAGTCCGACGCCTTGCGGGCCTCGACCCAGGCCGGCTCGGCGAGGGCGGTCGTCCGCGCCGTCTCTTCCACCAGGGTCGCGGGCAGGCAGAGCGCCCGGTCGAAGTCACGCCGGGCGATCCGCACCAGGGCACCACCCACGGTCTCCGGGTCCAGCTGCCCCTCCAGGCGCTCGAGCAGGGTGCCGATCGCGGGCGCCACCGCGTGCTCGTGGGCGATCCGCGAGAGGGTCGCCACCTGCTCGGCCCGGGCTGCCGCGGCGGCTTCCGGCATCTGGGTCTGCTGATCCCATTCCAGAACCGACAGGGACACATGGAGGTCGACCACCGTGGCCAGCAAGCGGCGAAGCTCCTGGAGGTCCTCCTCCGGAGCGGACCCCCGATTCATTCCTCGCCTCCCCCCTCGTGCCGATCCGAGCCGTTGTCACCGCCTTCGCGGTCGTTGCGGTCGTTCCCGCCGTCACCGGAGTCGCCTCCGTTGGAGTCACCCTCGGGATTGCGCCGCCGGCGACCGCGGCCGCCGCGGCGACGCCGGCGGGGGCGGGAGCGCTCCTGACCGTCGGAGTCGTCGTCGCCGGCACCGGCCCGACGCTCTGATCGCTCCGATCGCTCCGATCGCTCCGCCCGGTCGGCCCGGTCCGCCCGATCGGCTCGATCGGCGGACGACGCTCCCTCCTCTGGGGTCTCGCCGCGGGAGCGGGACCGGCCGACCCTGCGGGAGCGGCGACGGGTGTCGGAGCCCGACGCGTCATCGGACGCGCCACGGTCCCTGGAGGCGGCATCCACCTCCTCCCGGGTCTCTTTGGTCTCGCTCTCCGATCCGGAGCCGGAACGGGACGCGCCCCGGGATCGTGCGCTCGATCGCGAGCGGGAGCTGGAGCTGGAGCTGGACCTGGAGCGGGAGCCGGCGCGGGAGCCGGCGCCGGAGCGGGAGCGCGATTCGGAGGGGGATTCGGACTGGGACTCGTCTCGGGTCTCGTCTTGGGTCTCGGAGTCGGATTTCGACTTCGGGCGAGCCTCGGACCGCGACCCCGAACGGGAACGCGAACGAGACCGGCGGCGCGATGCGCGCTTGTCGCCGGACTCTTCCTCCGCCTCCTCGGCGGCGGCCGCCGCGGTCTCCCCGGCCAAGTGCGAGGCGCGGACCGACGGCTCGGACGAGGTCTCGCGCCGGCGGCCTCCGCGCGAGCGGCCCCGGCCGCCCGAGCGCCCGTCCTCCGACTTGTCGGACCGGCCCGATCGCCCGGAGCGACTCTTCCCGCCCGAGCGGCCTTCACTGCTGCCGACCCACTCGATCTCCTGCTCCGAGCGGTGAAGCTTGGGCGAGGCGATCACCTCCACACGGATGCCGAACTCCTCCTCCAGGGCAGCGAGGTCGCCCCGGCGGCTGTTCTGGAAGGCATCGGCCAGCTCCGGGTGGAGCTCGATCCGCACCCGCTCGAGCCCCCCCGCCACCGCCCGGGTCTCGATCTGGCGGATGAGGTTGAGGCTCACCAGCTCCGCGCTCGGGATGCGGCCGGTGCCCGAGCAGGTCGGGCAGGCCCGGTGGGTCCGCACCGAGAGCGCCTGGCGGATCCGTTGGCGGTTGATCTCCAGCAGCCCGTTCGGGCTGATCCGCCCGACGGTCGAGCGCGCCTTGTCAGCCTTCATCGCGTCGCGGAGCGTCTTCTCCACCTTGCGCTGGCTCTTCATCGAACGCATGTCGATGAAGTCGACCACCAGCAGGCCGCCGATGTCGCGCAGGCGGAGCTGGCGGGCCACCTCCGCGGCCGCTTCGAGATTGGTGTTCACCGCCGTCTCCTCCTGGCTCGACGCCTTGGTCGAGCGGCCGGAGTTGACGTCGATGGCGGTCAACGCCTCGGTGCGGTCGATGACCAGCGAGCCACCCGAGGGCAGCGGCACGGTGCGCTGGTAGATGGCGTCGATCTCGTCCTCGAGGCCGTACTTGGAGAACAGCGGCGTGCGCTCGGAGTAGCGGACCAGGCGCGGGGCGCTCCGCGGCATGAACGCCTTCAGGTACTTGCTGGCCCGGGCGTGGGCCTCGTCGTCGTCGACCAGCACCTCGGTCATGGAGCTGTCCAGCGTGTCGCGGAGCGCCCGGAAGATCAGGTCCTGGTCGCTGTAGAGGAGCTTGGTCCCCTTGCCCTGGCGCGCCTCGCGGCTGACCCGCTTCCACAGGCGCAGCAGGGCGGCCAGGTCGCGGGCCAGGGTCGCCTTGGTCTGGCCGAGGGCGTTGGTGCGGACGATGACGCCGCTGCCCTCCGGCACGTCCAGGCTCTTGGCGGCATCCTTGAGCCGGCGCCGGTCGGCGTCGTCCTCCACCTTCCTGGAGACGCCGCGGGTCTCGTTGAACGGCGTGAAGACCAGGTAGCGGCCGGCGAGGGACAGGTCGGTGGTCATCACCGCGCCCTTCTCCCCCTCGGAGTCCTTGGCCACCTGGACCACGATCGGGCGCCCGCGCTCGAGCACCTCCTCGATGCGCGGCCGGCGCTTGTCCTTGGGCTGCTTGTACCAGGCCTCGGGACCCACGTCCTGGATCGACAGGAATCCGTGGCGGACCCCTCCGTAGTCGATGAAGGCGGCGTTCAGGCTGGGCTGGATGGAAGCGATGACGCCACGGTAGATGTTGCCGCGGACCAGGCTCTGGTCGGCCACCTCCACCTGGTAGTCGTCGAGCGTCTTGTCGGAAACGATGGCAACGCGCACCTCTTCGGGGCTCTGCGCGTTGATGAGCATGCGTCGGGTCATGGTGAGGAGCGCTTCTCGATCTGTCCGGGTCGCTCCCGGATCGGAGATTGATGTATCGGCGGGTCGCGGTCCGGGCGGGTGCCTCATGAGGACCGCGCGCACACGGCGGGGGGATATTGTACCGGGTGACGGCCAGAACCACCAGCGCCGAGGTCGAACCGCGGCCGGCCCGGTCCGTTCCGCGACGCCGCCAGGACCCGGAGAAGGCCGAGGAACCCGCCCCTCGGCCCCACCACGGTTGGTACGATGAGTGACAGATGCGCCGCAGCCTCCAGACCTTGAGCGACCGCCGCCCCGCCCCCTGCGTCGGACGATCCCACCCCTGCGCGGCGGCCATCGTCCTCGCCCTGCTCTCTCTCCTGCTCCTCTCGCCCAGCCCGGGCCGGGCCTCCTGCCAGACGGCCTGGTGTCAGCAACGCTACCGGCTGGATGACCAGCAGCGGGAAGCGGAGGACCGCGCCCTGCTCGCCGAGAACCCCGCCGACGTCCAGGCCGTCCGCTCGCTCCTCGGTCTCCTCACGACCAAGAGCTACCGGGAGCGGGCGATCGCCGACTACCGGACGACCTATACCTGGGAGCCGCCCCCCTCTCTCGACGGCCTCGAGGAGCGGATCGCGGCGGACCGGCGAACATGGACGGAGGTCCTGGCCCGGCTGGAAGCGGACGACCCCGAGGCATGGTGCAACCACGCCCGGAGCCTGGCCACGCCGGAGGAACGGCTCGGGGCGTTGCGGGCCCGGGTCACCCAGGAGCCTGCCGCCGCGCCGTCGGAGCCAGCGGACCCGGCGGCCGAGGCCGAGCTGACCGCCTGCTTGGCCCGGGAGCTCGACGCCCAGGGGCGCCGGGACGAGGCGGTCGACGACCTGCGGGCCTTCCTCGACCGCCACCCGGAGCCGACCGCCTACCGGGAGCTCCGCCGGCTCACCGACGACGCCACCGATCGCGCCCTGCTCGAAGAACAGGCCTCCCGCCGGCCTGACGACTTCGACTCCCAGACCACCCTGCTGCGCTGGCTCCTGCGACTCCAGGCGAGCGACCAGGACGTCGACCGGGGCCGCCTCCTCGCAACCCGGCTCCTGGAGACCGAGCTCACACCCGCCGAGCACGCCCAGGTCTGCCGCGCCCTTGAGCACCATCTGCCGGACGCCTACCGCCGCTGCCTCCGCCAGCTCCTGGCTACGCCGTACCCGGACGCCGATCCGGAGACCCTGAGGTCGATCCGCGACCAGGCCTGGCAGAGCCTGGCCTTCCAGGCGATCCACGCCCGCGACTGGCCGCGCTTCGAGTGGGTCCTCGCCCGCATGCCCGAGCAAGGGCTCCCCCGCCTGTGGAACCGGGCGATCGACTTCACCCGAGGCGACTTCTGCCCCCAGTTCCTGGCCGCCTACACGCGGGGGATCCCCCGTTCGACCGAACGCGCCGAGGATCGCGACGAAGAGCGGGAAAACTGGGAGCTGGCCTACGCGTTGCGAGACTGCGGTGAGGAAGAGCAGGCCCGGGAGCTCCTCCAGGGCGCGGGGCTCCTGCGGCCGGACGGCTCCGACCCGCGCCGGCTTGACTGGATCGGGCGCCTGCGCGACCACGCCCCGGCCCACGGAGGCAGGGCCTTCCCGAGGCGGATCGACCTCGCCAGCGCGGCTCGCACCGCGGACGACGAGGTGATCGCCGCCCTCGAACGATGGGCCGCCGAGGCTCCGGAGGCGTTCCAACCACTGCTCTACCTGGCGACGATCCACGAGGCGGCCGGCGACACCGACGAGGCGATCGCGAGCTGGCAGGCCGCCCTCGCCCGCCGGCCGGACGACCTGGACCTCCGCGTCGCCTTCGGCGCCCTCGCCCTGCGCCTCGAGCGGCACGACCTGGTCCGCGAGGTCGCCGACCGGCTTCTCTCGGACCCCGCCGCCAACCCCCGCCAGCAGGCCGAAGCCGACTACCTCCTCGGCCGGGTCGCCCTCCGCGAAGGCCGCTGGGACGAAGCCTCCGGCCGGCTCGCGCGGTACTTCCTCCGGCGCCTCCGGTTCACCCGCTGCGCCCGGATCGAGCAGTGCGACCGCGGCCTCGTCACCCACCTCTACGAGACCGGCGACCGCGAGCGGCTCGCCGCCTACCTCGAGCACGCCCGTGAAGCTCGCGAAGCCTACGCGAGCCCGCTCGCGGGGGTCGACCCCGGCGACGACCGGCCGCTCCACGAGAGCCTCTCGCCCGATCAGATAGAGCGCATCGACCGCGCCCGCCGCCGATCCCCCGACCAGGGCAGAGCCCCCGTCGCCCCGCCCATCGTCTGCACCTCCCCCCGCCTCCTCGACCACCTGCAGGAGCGCCTCGACGCCCACCCCGACGATCCCGACCTCCAGCGCCGCCTCGACGAGGCCCGCAGCCGCCGCCTCTGCGCCCCCGAGGAGCTCCCCGACCCGGAAACCCTCTTCCCAGACGACGAGCTCCTCGGCCTCTCCTGGCGGCTCCGGGACGTGAGCTGAAGGACCGGGGCTGGTTGGAGAGGCCCGGTGGCAATCCTCAGCCAATCTCGATCGTCAGCTCCACACCGCACGCCGCGGCCCACCGCGCCATCAGAGAGACCGTCGGATTGCTCTCACACCGCTCGGCACGCGCCACCGCTTGCTGGCTGACACCGAGGCGGCCGGCGAGCTCCCCCTGGGTCAGGCCGGCCTGCTCCCGCGCCGCCCGCAAGAGGTAGCCGGGCCGCAGCGGCTCCCACGGCGGGAGCTTTCCCCATTCCCGGAGCGTCCGCCACTCGACATAGCTCCGCGGCCTGCTCCGCTTCGCCCATGGCGGTGCCGGCGGCACCTCCCGTTGCTCGGGCGCGGTCAGGACCTTCCCTTCGGTGGTCGCTTCGCCCATTCTTCCAGTTCCTCGTCGCCCGGCTCTCGATCTCCGAGCGTTTCCACGAAGGACTCCAGCGCATCGAGCGCCGCAGACACCTCCTGTACCTCCGCCGCGGCCCGCAGCCATTCCAGATCGAGTCGTCCGGCCCAGAGTCGGCGAACCGTCAAGGCGTTGAGGGCGTCGATGGTCGATTCCCAGAACTGCCAGTGGGCCAGCCGATCCGCGATCAGATCCTCGGGACTCACGACCAGAACGGTCGAGCCGCCGGCCTGGAGCTCTCGGACCCGTTCCCGGCGGTCCAGATGGGACGCGGGAAACTCCACGAAGAGACCGCCCGGGTGAATCCAGTGGCGGCCCTCGCGGCGAAACCCGGCCTCCCGGAGCCGTTCCTCCACGAGAACCGGAACGCTCCCCACTAAGTCGACGTCTCCGCTCGTATAGGAGCCGCCGGAGTAGAGCTCCGTCGCCGCCCCACCAACAAGCACCGGCGGATCGGTCTCGTATAGACCCTGGAGCCAGGCGACCAACGCCGCGGTGCGCGCCAGCCCCGGCGACCGTTCGAGCACCTGATCGAGCGCGTGATGTCTCGCCCCACTCACAACTCAAAAATTGTATCACGGCAACGTCAGCTCCACACCGCACGCCGCGGCCCACCGCGCCATCAGAGAGACCGTCGGATGGCTCGCACACCGCTCGGCCCGCGCCGGCCCTGAGCCATGAACTGTTCATTCTTCGCAGGATCTGGTCCTTCTAGGCCTCGAGATGTTCATCCAGCGCATGACGGGGCGAGCTGGGTCGCCGGACACGGAGGGCTCGCCGCCATGCTCGCGCGCGAAGCGGGACCGGGAGCTCAAACCGGCTCGGCCAAAATGCCACCGTGATCGGCTCCCATCAGCACCTCGACGAGATCTGCCGCGACTTGGGCCTCCTCGCCGAAGACCTGGAGGCGTTCCTCAGCAACCGCCGCAACCCGTTGGCCGCCGACGGAAAGCTGGTGATCCGGGCGCTGTAGACATCCTGCGATCGAAGCCGGCGGGAGGGTCCTTTCCGCCCGGCCTCGTTGTCACGAGGAGAGGAGGTGCCTTCTCCAGCCCGGTTGAGTGAGAGCCACTGTGATGTAGAGGTAGATGTATACTCACCGTCGAGAGGAGGCGCCGCCATGGCCGAGCCGCTCCACCGAACCCAGATCCTGTTGCGAGAGGACCAGCACCGGGCCCTCGTGCGCCGCGCCGAGCGGGAGAAGACCAGCATGTCCGAGCTCATCCGCTCCCTGATCGACGACGAGCTCCAGCGACGCGACGCCGCACGGCGTGACCGGATCCAGCGCCGAAAGGCGGCGCTCGAATCGATCCGGAAGCACCACGACGAGATCCTCGAAACGCGGGGTGGACGACCGATCGAGGTCGATCCGAGCGACTTGGTGCAGCAGATTCGGGAGGAACGGGATGATGAGGTCTTCGGCCGCCTCACGGCCGGTCGTGATTGACGCCAACCTGGCAATCGCCGCTGCGCTCCCCCTTCCGAGCTCCCGTCGGGCCCTCGGCGCGCTCGACGCGTGGGCCGACGACGACCGGCCACTCCTCGCGCCGGACCTCTGGACCGCGGAAGCGGTCTCGGGAATCCGGCGGCTCGCCTTCGGCGGCGAGATCACGTCCGAGGTCGCCGAACAAGGGATCGGCGATCTGTTCGAGCTCGGTATCGAGACCGTCCCGCTGGACGTCGACCTCTGCCGCGACGCCCTCCGCTGGTCCGAACGCCTGACCCAATCCAAGGCCTACGACGGCTTCTACCTCGCCCTCGCCGAACGGCGCGAGGCCGACCTGTGGACCGGCGACCGGCGCCTCGTCCGGCGAGCTCACCAGCTCGAGGCCGAGTGGGTCCATCACCTGAAGCTCTGAAGGGACCACCAGCAGGACCTCGACCGTGCGCCCCCGACGCAGCGGAGAGCACACCCCGCTCTGCCATGATGGAAGAGATGCTGCCGAAGCTGGCGTGACGGTCAGCCGCCGAGCGGAGTTACCTCGACCCGGCCCCCGAAGCGGCCGAAGTCTCCTGTGTTCGCCGTCACGATGGCCGGAACGCCGTGGACCAGACAGGTCGCCACCACGTTGGCGTCATGTACCTGCTTGCCCGAGCAAGCGACGTCATCCAGGAGGTCGTAGAGCCGCTCCGCCACCTCGCGATCCTCGTTCAGGAACCGGCACCGCCCCTTGAACGCCGCGACATTGGCGAGCGCATCCTCGACGGCGAGGCCGAGTCCGTTGACCTCGGCGTTGCGCGTGGCGACGGCCAGGTACTCGCGGAGAATCTGACCGCTGACGCAGAGCTGGACGCCCCGGTTCGGCCACTCGTCGAGCACCCGCCGGGCTGCGCGGTGAAGCCCGCGCGCCGGCGTGGTGGCGTCCAACAAGACATTGGTGTCGAGCAGGACGGACCGATCGGGGCTATCGGACCTATCTGCCCGGGTCCTCATAGATCTCCTCGCGCCGCCAACTCGTGGTCGGCGAGGCGCTCGACAGCTTCAGCTCGATGGGCGGCAAGGGCTCGCCGGGAGGCTCTTCTCGGGCGATCGTCGAAAGCAGATTGCGAAGTTCCTTCTGGAGCGAGCGCTCATGGCGCTTGGCGCGCCGCTTGAGAGCGTCGAGCACGTCTTCGGGGACGTCGCGGACGTGGATGGCAGGCATGACCCCGAAATGATACCGCAAGCAGATCGATACCGCCACCGCCGATCTCGATCGTCAGCGCCGCGGTGCGCGCCGGCCCTGGGAACTGCCGACGGACCGGGGCCATGGACTGTTCATTCTTCGCAGGATTTGATCTGCCAGAGCCTCGAGATGTTCATCCAGCGCATGACGGAGCGAGGTGGGTCGCCGGACACGGAGGGATCGCCGCCGAGCTCGCGCGCGAGGCGGGACCGGGAGCTCAAACCGGCTCGGCTAGAATGTCACCGTGATCGGCTCCCATCAGCACCTCGACGAGATCTGCCGCGACTTCGGGCTCCTCGCCGTCTACCTGTTCGGCTCACGGGCCGACGACGGCCTCTCCGTCCTGGAGGGACGCGAGGTGGAGGGGAAGGGCTCGGATCTCGACGTGGGTGTAGTGTTTCGGGATCGGGAGGTCCCGGTCGTCCGCCTCGGGCCACTCCAGATCGAGCTCGAAGAGGTGTTCGCCCCGCTCCGGGTCGACCTCGTGCCGCTCCAGCGGGTCGACGCCCTGTTCCAGTTCGAGGCAATCGACGGTCACCGCGTCGCCGCGCCCGATTCGACCGCCGCCGACTACTACGAGCTCTACGTCATGCGGCGGGCGGCGGAGCTCCTCCCGATCGAGCGACGCCTGGAAGAGGAAGAGTTCGGAGTGAGCACGACGTGACCCCGACCGGCATCAGCCTCAAGATTGTCCGCGAGCGCCTCGACTACGCCGAAGAGTGCCTAAGAGAGCTCCGGGCCCTGCCCTCAGAAGACTTGGAGGCGTTCCTCAGCGACCGCCGCAACCCGTTGGCCGCCGACGCACTCCTCCGGCGCGCCATCGAGGCGCTGTTCGACACGGCGCGCCACATGCTCGCCAAGGGCTTCGGCGTCGGCAAGCTCGAATATCGAGAAATCGCCAGGCAGGCCAAGGAGCGGGACCTGTTGACGAACGACGGCACCGCCGAGGCCTTCCGGAAGATCGCCGGCTACCGCAACCGGCTGATCCATCACTACGAAGAGGTCACCCCCGAAGAGCTCCACGGAATCATCCAGAACCACCTGGACGATCTCGAAGCCGTGGCGGCGGAGCTGCGTGCCTCGGGCCGGCGTCTGGCGTCCGCTTGAGAAGGCAACACCTCCGAGTGACCCTGCCCTCACTGAGAAGGACGGGAACCGGGGCACTCGTCGCACGAGGAGGTGGAGCTGTCGCCGACTGGACCCACCGAGGCCCAGAACCGCACCTGGGGCCTCGTCAAGCCCGTCCCCGGATGATCTCGAGGATCGCCCCGCCGTAGTCCTTGGCCTTTTGGGGGCCGATGCCGTGGACGGCGAGGAGCTGGTCTTCGTCGGTGGGCTTGTGGGCCGCGAGGGCGTGAAGGGTCTTGTCGCTGAAGACGACGAAGGCGGGGACGCTGCGGCGGCGGGATTCTTCGAGGCGCCACTGGCGGAGGCGGTCTTCGAGGTCGGCGTCGACGGGGAGGTTGGGGTCGGCGACGAGCTTGGCGCTGGAGGAGCCGCCCTTCCCTGAACGGCCCCGGCTGCTCGAGCGCGACCGGGAGCGCTTGGTCGTCTTCCCCGCCCCGGCCGGGCGGTCGTCGAGCTCGAGGATCTGGAGGGCGGGGCTCCTGCCGTCGGCGGCGCGGGCGCCTTCGACGGTGATGCGGGCGCGGCGGAAGCGGATGGTCTGGCCGTCTTTGTCGAAGGAGTCCTCGACCAGGTGGATGAGGTCGGCGCGGGCGCAGGCGCCGAGGAGGCGCTCGAAGTCGCGGCGGTCGGGGGCGCCGGGGATCGCCTTGTAGATCTGGCCCGTGGTCGGGGTGTCGCCCTCGCGCAGGAGGTCGAGGACTTCGGCGATGACCCGCTCCTCTTCGCCGTCCGGAGACCGGAAGCGGCGGACGGAGCAGTCGGACGGGGCGCAAACGTCGCAGACCCCGCAGGGCTTGCCGGAGTCCTCCCGGTCGCCGAAGTGCTGGACCAGGTGGAGCATGCGGCAGCCGTTGCCGTCGGTGAAGCCGATCATGCGCTCGAGCTGGTCGGCCCGGTGGTCCCGCTGGTTGATATAGGAGGAGCGCCACCCCGAGGCGCCGCGCCGGACCTCGTCGCCGAACGAGCGGACGGCGCCGCCGTGAATGCCGAGCTTCTCGAGCGCCCGGAGAAAGACCTCCTCGTCCGCGTCCAGGAACTTGGCCATGAGGGTATCGACGGGTACCGGTTCTTCGCCCAGGGCCTGGAAGATCCGGTCGAGCAGCGCCGGGTCCGGGTAGTCCCGGTCCTGGAAGAACTCGTGGGTCCGCCGGTCGGCCCAGGAGTAGAGCAGCACCGCCCGGGACGGCTCGCCGTCGCGGCCGGCGCGGCCGATCTCCTGGTAGTAGCCCTCGAGACTCCCGGGCAGGCCGGTGTGGACGACCGTGCGCACGTCCGGCTTGTCGACCCCCATGCCGAAGGCGATGGTGGCGACGATCACCTCCAGGTCGCCGCCCAGGAAGGCGGCCTGGACCCGGTCGCGCTCGGCGCCGTCCATGCCGGCGTGGTAGGCCTCGGCCGGGAAGCTCTCGGCGAGCTGGGCCGCCAGGCCCTCGGTCTCCTTGCGGCTCGGGGCGTAGACGATCGCCGGCCGGCGCGCCGGGTCCTCGAGCAGGCTCTGAACCGCCCCGCGCCGGCGGGACGGCTGCAGCTCCACCACCTCGACCGCCAGGTTCTCGCGCCGGAAGCCGCGAATGAACTTCTCCGCCCCGGGCATGGCGAGCTGCTCGACGATGTCGGTCTGGACCAGGGGGGTGGCGGTGGCGGTCAGGGCGACGACCGGCGTCGGGCGATCCCCCGCCTCCCGGAGCAGTGGCAGGCGCTGGCCGAGCAGCCGGTAGTCCGGCCGGAAGTCGTGGCCCCAGTGGGAGATGCAGTGGGCCTCGTCAACCGCGATCAACGACAGCTCCCGCTTGGCGAGCATCTCCGGGAAGCCGGGCACGCCGAGGCGCTCCGGCGCGATGAACAGCAGCTCGAGAGTCCCGTCCAGGTAATCCCGGCAGACCGCCCGCGAGGTGCCGCGGTCGCGGCCGGAATGGATGCGCTCGGCGGCGATCCCCAGCTCCTGGAGCTTGGCGACCTGGTCCTCCATCAGCGCGATGAGCGGCGAGATCACGAGTGCCGTGCCGCCGCGGGCGATCCCGGGAAGCTGGTAGCAGAGGGACTTGCCGGCCCCGGTCGGCATGACCACCAGGGCGTCCGAGCCGCCGGTGACGGCGCGGCAAACCTCCTCCTGGGACGGGCGGAAGGCGGTCAGGCGGAAGCGATCGCGCAGGAGCTGATGGAGATCGGGCACAGCCGGCCTATGGTACCCGCGGAGCGGGCGGATGCAAGGGGGGCGTACCCGGCGGATCAGACCAGCCGGGTCGGCTCACGCGAAGTCGAGCGGAGGGCGCGATCAGGTAGCGGCGGGCTGCTCGGCCGCGGTCTCCGCCTCAGAGGGCTCGGGCGGCGGTGGCAGGACCTCGATGGCCGGTTCCCACCAGGTGGCGCCGGGCTCGAACTCTTCGCCCTCGTGGGAGCAGGGCGAGGAGATGTGGTCCTTGCCGTAGACGGGCTTGCCGGTGTGGCGGGACTTGTGGAGCGCGAAGACGGAGCCGCATTCGAGGCAGAAGATGCCGACCTGTTGGCCGCGGCGTTCCTCGGCGACCCGGCTCGCGGGGGCGGGCATGGAGGTGCGGTAAACCATGGCTCCCGAAGGATAGTGCACTCGGGCGGCCGGGGAAACCGGGTCGTTGGGTGGGATGGGATCGAGAGTGGTTGAAGGCTGAGTGGTGGAGCGGCGCGGGGTTCGCCGGGAGCGTCCTGCGGAGAGCCCCTCCAGGGGCCGGCTCACGAGCCGGCACTCCTTGTGAGCCGCGCTCGCCTGCCCGGACGACCGCGACAGACCGCCCTGGCCTGCCACGGTCCACGTGGGCGCGGTCGCCGAGCACCCGCTGGAGGGACTCTCCGCAGGACGCTCCACCATCCGAATCGCCTACGCATGTCCGGATCGCGCGCCCGCCGGTGTCTACTCCAATGGCCCTGTCTCGAAAGCCCTGGGAGGGCGGGGGTGCCTCCTCCTCCCCCGGCGGGGCGAGGAGGGGGGATCCTGCCGGGCGGGAGGGGGTGCCCTCTCCTCCCCCCGCCGGGGTGAGGAGAGGGCCGGGGTGAGGAGGGGGGATCCTGCTAACCGGCCGCGATCAGCTCCGATTCCGAGAAGAAGAACCCGACCTCGCGCGCGGCGTTCTCCGGGGAGTCGCTGCCGTGGATGGCGTTCTTCTCGATGTTGGTGCCGAACTGGGCGCGGATGGTGCCGGGGGCGGCCTCTTCGGAGTTGGTGGCGCCCATGACGTCGCGCAGGTGCTTGACGGCGTTGTCGCGCTCGAGCGCCGCCGCGACCACGGGACCGGAGGTCATGAAGGCGACCAGGTCGTTGTAGAACGGGCGCTCTTTGTGGACCTCGTAGAACGCCTGCGCCTGGGCCTGGCTGAGGTGCAGGAGCTTCATGCCCTTGAGCGCAAAGCCTTCCTGGATCAGGTGGTCGATGATCTTGCCCGTGTTGCCGGCGCCGACGCTGTCCGGCTTGAGGATCGTCAGAGTGGTCTCCATGTCGTCTCTCCCTAGAGCGGGCGGCCGCCTGGCGCGCCCGTCGGTTGCTTTCGGTTCGGGTCGAATCGATTCGAATCGGCTCGAATCGGATGGGGTTGGGTTCGGTTCGGTGGTGCTCGGCCGGGTGGTCTGACCTCAGGTGGCCAGGCTGCGGAGCTCCCCGTCGGGCGAGCTCAGGGTCCAGATCTCGCCCACCTGCTCGACCTCACCGGTGCCGTCCGGGCCGCCAGCGGGACCGAGGAGCAGGCACGAGCCGGCGGGGAGCCCCAAGCCCCAGCGGGCGCCGGGCGCCTGGAGCAGGCGGCGGAGCCGCCGGTCGTGGCCGGGATCGAAGTTGGGCTCGACGATGCCGCCGGGCAGCCAGCCGAGGCCGGGCAGGGTCTCCCCCACCCGGATGCTCTTGGCCGCCACGCCGACGGCCTGGGCGGCGGCGGCGATCGCCACCACCACCCCACCGGCGGCGAGCTTGGCCACCAGAGCTTCGGCCGCCGGGCTGTCGGCCACCGCGTCCAGCAGGTGGTCGGTGACGCCGCCGCCCAGGTAGACGGCGGCGCACTCTTCGATCCGCTCCAGGTTCTTGGCGCGACGAGCGTCCCGGGCACGGTAGATCGGGAGGATCACCACCTCCCGGTCGAACACCTCGGCCATGTAGTCGGTGAAGTGGCTCCCGTAATCGACCGAGCCGGAGGCCGCCGGGACGAACCCGATCGGCCCCGGTGGGGTCTTCTCCAGCCACGCCGAGTCGGCGTCCAGGGTCTCTTCGAAGGTGAACTCGCCGCCGCCGACCAGCGCCAGCCAGCCGTCGCCCGGGAGCCTCCGGACCCCTGCCTCCTGCGGTGTGACCTCGATGACCTCGGTCATGATCGGGGCGTCCTCAGCGGCTCCTGCTCAGCCCAGGGCCTTCTTGACGGTGGCGCCGATGTCGGCCGGGGACTCGACCACGTGGATGCCGGCCGCGTCCAGCGCCGCCATCTTCTCCTTGGCCGTCCCCTTGCCACCGGCGACGATGGCGCCGGCGTGGCCCATGCGGCGTCCCGGAGGCGCCGTCCGGCCGGCGATGAAGCCGATCACCGGGCGGTCGAAGCTCTCCTGGACCCAGGCGGCGGCGCGCTCCTCGGCGTTGCCGCCGATCTCGCCGATCATCACCACCGCGTCGGTGTCCGGGTCGTCCTTGAACGCCGACAGGGCGTCGATGAAGTTGGTGCCGACGATCGGGTCGCCGCCGATGCCGACGCAGGTCGACTGGCCGAGCCCCAGGTTGGTGAGCTGATGGACCGCCTCGTAGGTCAGGGTGCCGGAGCGGCTGATGACGCCGACCTTGCCCTGCTTGTGGATGTGGCCCGGCATGATGCCGATCTTGGCCAGGCCCGGCGAGATGACGCCCGGGCAGTTGGGACCGATCAGGCGGGTCGGGTGGTGGTCCAGGAACTCCGTGACCTTCAGCATGTCGGCCACCGGCACACCCTCGGTGATGCAGATGACCAGCGCGATGCCGGCGTCGGCCGCTTCCATCACCGCGTCGGCGGCAAACGGCGGCGGCACGAAGATCATGGTCGCGTTGGCGCCGGTCTCGGCGACCGCCTCGGCGACCGTGTCGAACACCGGGATGCCCTCGACGTCCTTGCCCCCCTTGCCCGGGGTAACGCCGGCCACCACCTTGGTGCCGTAGTCCCGGCAGCCCAGGGCGTGGAACTTGCCCTCGGTGCCGGTGATCCCCTGGACCAGGAGCCGCGTGTCGCTATTCACCCAAATGGCCATCTCAGTTGCCTCCCTTCGCGGCCCCGACCACCTTCTCGGCGGCGTCGGTCATGCCTTCGGCGACGATGAACTGGAACGTGGCCTCGCGCAGGATGCGCCGGCCCTCCTCGACGTTCGTGCCTTCGAGGCGCACCACCACCGGCACGTCGATCTCGCCCAGCGAGGCGATGCCGTCGACCACGCCGCGGGCGATCCGGTCGGTGCGGGCGATCCCGCCGAAGATGTTGATCAGGACCGCACGGACCGCCTTGTCGGAGACCACCAGGCGGAAGGCGTTGGCCACCGCCTCCTGGCTCGCCGAGCCGCCGACGTCCAGGAAGTTGGCCGGCTCGCCGCCGTGGAGCTTGATGATGTCCATGGTGGACATGGCCAGCCCGGCGCCGTTGACCATGCAGCCGATGTTGCCGTCGAGCTTGATGTAGGACAGGCCGTAGCTCCCCGCCTCGACCTCGATCGGGTTCTCCTCCGCCAGGTCGCGCATGTCGCGCACGTCGGCGTGGCGGAAGAGGGCGTTGTCGTCGAAGCTCAGCTTGGCGTCGAGGGCCTTGACCGCGCCGTCGCCGGTGACGACCAGCGGGTTGATCTCGACCAGGGAGGCGTCGCTGTCCAGGTAGCACCGGACGAGCTGGCCGAGGAGCTTCATGCCGGCCTTGGCGGTGTCGCCGCGGAAGTCGAGACCGGCGGCCAGGCGCCGCGCCTGGAACGGCAGCAGGCCGAGCTGGGGATGGATCCACTCCTTGAGGATCTTCTCCGGCGTCTCGGCGGCGACCGTCTCGATGTCCATGCCGCCCTCGGTGGACGCCATCAGGAGCGGCATGCCCTTCTCGCGGTCGAGGGTGACGGAGACGTAGAGCTCGCGGGCGATCTCCGAGGCCTCCTCGATGTAGACCTTCTTGACCTCCTGGCCCTCCGGTCCGGTCTGGTGGGTGACGAGCTGCATGCCCAGGATCTGGCCGGCTAGCTTCTCTGCCTCTTCCGGTGAGCCGGCGAGCTTCACCCCACCGCCCTTGCCGCGACCGCCGGCGTGGATCTGCGCCTTGACCACGCAGCGTCCCCCCAGCTCCTGGCAGATCCGCTTCGCCTCAGACGGCTGGTCGGTGACCTCGCCGCGGGGCGTCGCGATCCCGTAGCGGCGCAGGATCTCCTTGGCCTGATATTCATGGATCTTCAAGACGTGCCTCCCTCTTCCTCTTTCTCTGAAGACTCAGTGCATCGGTTCGCCGTCCTCCGGCGTGCCTGAGCGGTATCTGGCAGCGGGCGTCAGCTCCCGGGTGTTCCATGCGGGATGGGTGCACCGGATGGGCGACGGTAGGTTCTTGGCGTTCCGGCGGCCGCTGGAGCGCCCCGCGCGAGTGGAACCCGCGGGCGCCGCGGCTCGGTGGTTGACAGGCGACCGGCAGACGGCGGGCGAGCGAGAGCCGCCCGGACTCGGCCGGGTGCACGCCAGTGTATCAGGTCGCGGCGATTTGGCCGCACTGCGGCGTCAGGGCCGCGAACCGCTCCAGGCAGTGCTATCCTTGTCGGCGATTCGATCGCCCCATGCGTCACTTCGAAGCCTTTGCCGCGAGTCCACTGCTCCGGTCCTTCTCACCGGACGAGGTGGCGGAGATCTACGCCACGGGGCGACCTGTGCGCCTGGAGCCTGGGGAGACACTGTTCCGCCGGGGCGACCCGGGGGACTCGATGTTCGTCATCCTGGACGGGCGGGTGCAGCTCATCTTCCCCACCGACATCCAGCCCAAGGTCCTCTCCTCCGGCGACTTCCTGGGCGAGCTGGCGCTCGTTTCGCCCGACCACGTGCGCACGGCCACAGCTGTCGGCCTGGACGGCGCCGAGCTCCAGGTGTTCGATCAGCAGGCGTTCGACACCCTGCTGGAGACCAAGCCGCGGCTGCTGGTCTCCCTGCTCAAGTGGATCTCCAGCTACCTGCTGTCGTCCGAGCAGCGGTTGACCCAGGGCCTCCAGGAGAAGAACCGGGAGCTGGAGCACACCCTGGACCACCTGCAGCGGACCCGCGCCGAGCGGGACCGCCAGCAGGAGCTGGCGCGCACCGACGAGCTCACCGGCCTGCTCAACCGGCGCTCCATGAACCTGGAGCTCGAGCGCCTGGTCGAGTGCCCGCGGCCGGAGGACCACCGGTTGGCCGTGCTTCTGGTGGACCTGGACGACTTCAAGACGATCAACGACACCCACGGCCACCCGTGCGGCGACGCGGTGCTGCGCGGCGTCGCCGGTATCTTGCGCGCCAGCGTGCGCCCGGAGGACCTGCCCTGCCGGATCGGCGGCGACGAGTTCGCGATCGTCTTCGCCGCGGTGCGCCCGGAGCACGCGCGCACCCGGGCGGAAGAGCTCCGGCAGCGGGTGATCCAGGAGCCGTTCGAGGTCCGCGGCGTGGCCAAGCAGATCCGGGTGTCGGCCAGCCTCGGCGGTACCTTCTACGTGCCCGACGAGACCCTGGCGGAGCTTTTCGCCCGGGCCGACCGCGCTCTCTACGAGTCGAAGAGCCAGGGAAAGAACCGGCTGACCTGGTTCGAGGCGGACAGCTCCCGGAACCGCCGCGCCGGGTGACGGCGCCGGTCCGAAACGTCCGGGCTACTCGGAGAGGCCGAGCTCCTTCATCCGCTGGCGCAACCCGGGGGTCGAGACCTCCAGCGCCTCCCCCATGGCATCCAGGTCGCCTCCGTGCTCCCGGTGGAAGCGGAGGATCTCCTCCCGGGTCAGGTCGGAGGCCTTGCGCACCGCGCCGCTCCGCTCGATCAGGGCGTAGAGCGAGGTCCGGGAGATGCCGAGCGCCTCGGCGGTCGGCTTGACCGCCCAGCGGTTCTCGCGCAGCCCCTGGATCAGCTCGGCCTCGCTGATCTCGGACGGGTCGCGGTAGCGCTCCTTGGGCGCGACGGGCGCGGCTTCGTACTGCTCGTCGGTGGCCTCGGCCCCCCGGCCCCGAAGGGCGGAGGCCTCTTGCAGCAGGCGCTCGAGCTGGGGACCGATCCGCACCGTGTCGGAGCCCCGGCTGCCGATCACGAGCTGGCGGGCCATGTTCTTGAGCTGGCGGATGTTGCCCGGCCAATCGTGGCAGGCCAGGCGGGCGACGATCGACGTCGGCAGCCAGGAGGACGGGTCCCGGTGCAGGCGCTTCTCCTCCCCCACCGCCTCGAGCTCCTCGGCCAGGAAGTGGACCAGCAGCCGGCCGAAGTCGTCGCGCCGGTCGCGGAGCGGCGGCACGACGATCTCGTAGCCGGCCAGGCGGTGGAGCAACGGCGCCTTGAAGCCGCCCTCGTCGCTCGCCGCCTCCAGGTTCGAATCGGTGGCGGCGATCAGCCGCACGTCCACCTTCTGGGTCTCCTGGACGCCCAGGGGCTGAATCTCCCCGGTCTCGAGCACCCGAAGCAGCATCACCTGCACCTCCGGCGGCGCCTCGGCCACCTCGTCCAGGAACAGGGTGCCGCCGTGAGCGCGGGCGAAGTAGCCCATGTGGCTGCGCACCGAGCCGGTGTAGGCCCCCTTCGCCGACCCGAACAGCTCGGAGACCGCCAGCGACCCGGGGATCGCCCCCAGGTTGATGGGGATGTACGTCGCTTCCCGCCGCCGGCTGGCCCGGTGGATGGCGCGGGCGAGGAGCTCCTTGCCGGTGCCGGTCTCGCCGCGGAGCAGCACCGGCACCTCCAGGTCGGCCACCCGACGCACCTCGTGCCGCAGCTCGACCAGGCTGTCGCTCTCCCCCACCAGCCCATAGTCGGCCGGGCTCGTCAAGTCCTCGGCGGGCAGGTTGTGGAGCAGCAGGATGATCGCTTCCCTGAGCTCGATCACCACCCCCTGCTCGACCCGCGCGGCCGACAGCTCGACCGCCTCGTCCACCTCGATGCCGTCGGCGGAGAGCTGGCCTTCGAAGGCGCTGCGGGAGAGGCGAAGGGTGCCGAAGCCGGAGCCGGGCGCCAGCCGGAACGCCTCGGGCAGTAGGGAGGGATGATCGAGGGGGCGCTCGCGCTCACCGGTCGGACTGCGGAAGGGGGGACCGCTACGTGACACCGGCGCGGCCTCTCCCTGGAGCAACGAACGCAGGCGAACCCGCTCGCCGACGCGGGAGAGGTCGGGGTGCCACAAGACCGTCAGGGAAGGGATACGCAGGCGCGCACCACTCCTGCGCTCGATGAAACGCCTCCCGGAACGCCCCCCGGTGGAGCCGTTCCCTGACGACTGGTCGGATCGGGTCCCCACCTGGACAGTCTAGCAGCGCCGGAGCTTCGCCGGTGCGCTCTCCTGCCGGCAGAGAAAAAGTGGGGGGCCGACCCGAGTCTCCCCGTGCCGACCCCCTCCCGATCCGAAGGGGACCTCACAGCCCCCTGCTAGCGAACGGACGGAGCGGAGGCCCCGGCCGTTGCAGCCTCAATTGAGTGGACAACCCTGGTTGTTGTCTGCATCCAGGCTGCTGGCGAGCACCAGCATCGTGTCCCGGTCCCCGCTCGCGAGGGCCGTGTTCACGTCGCTGATCACGCTCGCCGCCGTCCTCGGGTAATCCACTCCCGGGTGACTCGCGTTGAGCAGGGCCGCCACCGCTGCACGAAGCAGGATCTCGGCAGCGCCCGTCACCCCGGGACCACCACCGAAGTTGAGCGCCTCGAGCAGGGTCGCCGACCCCTGATCGGGGTAGGCCATCGCCGCGCTGAAGACACTCTGGACCGTCTGGCCGGTGGTGTACCCGGTCGGCGACCACGAATCGGTGTGGTTCTTCCAGTAGCCAGGAGTGCATCCCTCGTCGCCGATGGTCTCCTCCTGGCCGTAGTAATGGCTCGGATCCTCGTCACAGACCGGCTGCCCGCCGTCCGGCGTACCGCAGGCGGTGGCGAGGTTCTCGTACTGGCCCGCCTGGGCCGTACCCGTCGCGGTGCAGGTCATCGACTCGCCCGGATCGAGCGCCGTCTTCGGGCAAGTGATCGGTCCGATCTGGTCGTCGTCGACCGTGATCCCGGAGAGCGGCACCGAGCCCGTGTTGGTCACCACGTAGGTCCAGGTCACCTCGGCCACGGGCACGCAGCGCTCGGCGAGCGACTCGAACGGGCTCACGGAGCTGGCGCAGACCGCGTCGTAGAGGGCGATGATCGGTCCCGGCGGCGAATCGGCGTCCTCGCCGTTGGTCGCCTTCTCGACGTCGATCCCCGGCTCCCCGCCCGACTCCTCGCCGAAGTAGTGGCTCGGGTCGGTGTCACAGACCTGGTCGCCGCCACCTTCCGGGGTGCCGCAGACCGAGCCCTCGTTGGCGTACTGGCCGATCTCGGCGACACCGTTGCCGAAGCAGAGCATGGCCTCCGCCGGTTCCAGGTCGAACGGCTGGCCACCGGCGCAGGTCACCATCACGCCCTGGTTGTCGGTCACCGTGAGGCCGGTCAGGGTGACCTCCCCGGTGTTGGTGACCACGTACAGCCACTGCACGTTGTCGCCCTCGACCAGCGTCGGTCCGGGCTCTACGTCGGCGTCCTCACCGTTGGTGTACTTCTCGATGTGCAGCGCCGGCTCGCCGACGATCTCCTCGGCGCAGTAGTGGCTCGGGTCGCTGTCGGTGACGTCGTCGCCCACCGGCGGCGTGCCCACCACGGTGCCGACGTTGGAGTAGCACGCGTCGCTCGCCACCGCCGTGCCGCTGCCGGTGCAGATCATCGACTCACCCGGATCGAGGGTCGTCTTCGGGCAGCTCACCGCGACACCCTGGTCGTCGGTCACCGTCACGTCGCTCAGCGCCACGTTGCCGGTGTTGGTCACGACGTAGGTCCAGACCACCGGGTGGCCCTGGATCAGGTGCGGGGCCGAGGCGACACCGTCCGCGTCGAAGCCGTTGGTCAGCTTCTCGATGTGGATCGCCGGCTCCTCCAGGATGCTCGGCGGCACGCCGTAGTAGTGGCTCGGGTCGGTCGCCGTGACCACCTGTCCGTCCCCGGTACCGGTGGCCGTCCCGACGTTGGCGTACTGCCCCTCTTCAGCGATGCCGCCGGCCGAGCAGACCATGGTCTCGCCGATGGCCAGGCTGGTCTGCGGACAGACCACCGTGACGCCGGGGTCGCTGTCCGCGACCGTGATGTTGATCAGGCCGGTGCCGCCGATGTTGCTCACCAGGTAGGTCCAGGTCACCGGGCTGTCCTTGGCGATGGTCGGTCCGGTGGGATCGTCCGCATCCTGGCCGTTGGTCATCTTCTCCAGCCCGATGGCCGGCTCACCGACCACGAAGCTGGTGCCGAAGTAGTGGCTCGGATCGGAATCGGTGACAGGGGATCCTTCCGGGGGGTTGCCCGTGACCGTGCCGATGTTGCTGTACTGGCCGGGCAGGACCGTCCCGTTGGCCAGGCAGACCATCGACTCGTGGGGGTTGAGAGCGGTCTTCGGGCAGGTCACCGCGACGCCGCGGTTGTCGCTGACCACCACATCGGTCAGCCGGGTGTTGCCGGTGTTGGTCACCCGGTACTCCCAGGTCACGGTCGTGTCGATCTTGAGGATCGGTCCGGCCGGCTGGTCGGCGTCGACGCCGTTGGTGTACTTCTGGATCTCGATCGAGGGGTTGTGACCCGGCGGGGTCGGCGACGGTGCCGGCTCGTCGACGCACCAGGACTGGAGCGTCACCGAGAACCGGTCTTCCGCCGTGTAGCGCACGCCGACGAACGAGTACTCCTCGGTCACCATGTCGATCCAGCCGAAGGGCTCCGCCAGAAGCAGATCGCGGAGCGGCAGAGACTGGGTGGCGAGGAGCTCGATCACCCGCTGATCGAAAGGCTCTCCCGGCTCGGTGTAGAAGGCCTCACCGCTCAGGGTCATGGGGGTGAGGAACGGCTCGGGCCGGGGCGAGGGGACGCTCGGACGGTCGACCCAGATGATCACCTGGGTGCCGCCGTCGAATGCGCCGCCTTCCAGGAACCGCAGGACGTGGCGGTCACAGAGCGCGGGGCAGTCCTGCACGCGGTCGATGTCGACCAACACTTCGCCCTCGGCGACGTTGCCGTTCGGATCGACCCAGAAGTAGTCGCCCCACAGGCTGTCGGCACGGCTGCCGGAATTGCCCAGGGCCCGCAGGGTGACATAGCCGACGGCCAGATCGGGTTCGACCGGGCTGCCGTAGTAGAGGTCGTCATTCGGCGAGGGCACACCGGACAGCGCGGCCTGGATGTGGGCGAGCTGTGCCGGCGACAGGGTCCGGGCGGGCAGCTTGCCGTCGATCAGCCAGTCCGCCAGGTTGACCGTCTTGACCATGCCGGGTTCGAGATGGAGGTTGACCCCGAGCACCGGGATCGCCCAGTTGGTGGCGACGGTGACGCGGACGTCCATCGCCTGGTCGTCCACGTTGCCGACCGCGAACAGTGTCGTGCGGCCGCCGTTCAGGTCGACTTCGAAGTAGGGAAGAAGGAGATCGGACGTGGTGTGTGGCTCCGCAGCCAGGGGAAGCGGGAGCAGGAACAGTGCCGTCGTGACGACCGCGAGAAGCGCGGCGCGCGTACCTCGGTGAAGCATTCGTCCCTCCTCAGATCGGCGCTCCGGACGTTCGGTTCCCGGAGCCACTCTGCGAAGGCGCAAGGGCCGTACCGTAGCCAACCGGCTATGGGAACGGAGCCAAGGTGCCTGTTTGCCGGGAGTTGCGATGGCTTCGCAGGTCCCGGCCGACCTCTGGCCGGTGGTGTCGGCAGGGTGTCGGACACCCGGGGGAGGTGTCGGACACTCCCGACTCCGGAAACGCAAAAAAAAGGGGGGCCGACCGGTCTCCCGTGCCGACCCCCTCCCGATCCGAAGGGGCTCACGGCCCCCTGCTGACGAACGGCCGGGGCAACGACGCCCCGGCCGATGTAGCCCTACTTAGTTGAGCGGACAACCCAGGTTGTTTTGTCCATCGAGGTGGGAGGCGAGGCTCAGCATCGTGTCGCGGTCCCCGCTCGCGAGAGCCGCATCCACGTCACTGATCACCGTCGCCGCCGTCTCCGGGTAATCCACTCCAGGGTGACTCGCATCGAGCAGCGCGGCGACCGCTGCACGGAGCAGGTTCCGGACGCCACCTTCGACGCCCGAGCCGCCGTTGAAGTCGAGCGCCTGGACCAGGCTGGCCGCACCCTCGCTCGGGTAGGCCGCCGCCTCAGAGAAGACGCTCTGGACGCTCTGGGCCGGGGAGTAGCCGGTCGGCGGCCAGGAGTCCGTGTGGTTCTTCCAGTAGCCGGGCGTGCAACCCTGGCCGCCGATGGGCGGGGTCTCGGCGTAGTAGTGGCTGGGGTCGCTGTCCGTCGCCGGGTCGCCCTGCGGCCCCTGGCCGGTGACCACGGCCAGGTTGGCGTACTGGCCCTCGACCACCGTGCCGGAGAGCATGCAGGTCATGGACTCGCCGGGAGCCAGGGTGGTCTTCGGGCAGGTGACCGCGCCTTCCTGGTCGTCCACCACCGCCACGTTGGACAGCGTCACCGGGCCGGTGTTGGTGACCACGTAGGTCCAGGTCACCGGGTCGCCCACGGTGAGCGTCGGTCCCGGCGCGGAGTCGGCGTCGTGGCCGTTGGTCGCCTTCTCGATGCCGACCATCGGCTTCGGCAGCTCCGTGCCGAAGTAGTGGCTCGGGTCGGTGTCCATCGCCTGTCCGCCCTGGGGACCTTCACCGGTGACCGTCGCCAGGTTGGCGTACTGACCCAGGATCGCGGTGCCGCTCGCACTGCAGGTCATGGACTCCCCGACCGCGAGGGCGGTCTTCGGACAGCTCACCGCGCCCTCCTGGTCGTCCACCACCGCCACGTTGGTCAGTGCCACGGAGCTGGTGTTGGTGACCACGTAGGTCCAGGTCACCGGGTCGCCCACCGTCAGCTGCGGACCCGGCGCGGAGTCGGCGTCATGGCCGTTGGTCGCCTTCTCGATGTCGATCGAGGGCGGCTCGATGATCCGACCGTGGTAGTGACTCGGGTCGGTGTCAGAGACCGAAACCGCGGTCCCGACGCTCTGGCCGGTGACGGTCGCCACGTTGGCGTACTGGCCTTCGATCGCGGTACCGGTCTTCGGCGTGCAGGTCATCTGCTCGCCGGGAGCCAGGGTCGACTTCGGGCAGGTGACCGCGCCCTCCAGGTCGTCCATCACCGCGATGTTCTCGACGGTGATGTTGTCGACGGTGTTGGGGTTCGTGACCACGTAGCTCCAGGTGACCGTGCTACCGACCTCGACCTCCGGCCCCGGCGCCTCGTCGGCGTCCTCGCCGTTGGTGTACTTCTGGATGTCGATCAGGACGGGAAGCTGCTTGCCGTTGGTGCGGTAGTGGCTCGGGTCGGTGTCGTGGACGTCCGGGCCGCTCGGCGGCGTCCCGGTCACGGTCGCGACGTTGGCGTAGTTGAGCGCGGGGTTGGACTTGTTCGGGTCGCCGGGCACGATGCCGGACTTGACACAGGTCATCTGCTCGCCGACAGCGAGGCCGCTCTTGGGGCACGTGACTGCGCCTTCCATGTCGTCGTTCACCTGGACGTCGGACAGCGCCACGTCGCCGGTGTTGGTGACCACGTACTCCCAGGTCACCGCGTCGGCCGGGTTGAGCACCGGTCCGCTTCCCGGCGTATCGGCATCCAACCCGTTGGTCGACTTCTCGATGTCGATCGCGGCCCCGTCGCCACCACCGCCGCCGCCACAGGTCGGGCAGCTCGTGTCCGGGATGCACCAGCTCTGGATGGCGATGCTGAACCGGTTGCTGGCGCTGTAGCGCACGCCGACGTAGACCTTGTCCTCGGTGGCGATGTCGAGCCAGCCGAACGGCTGACCCAGCAGCAGATCCCGCACGTCGAGGAGCTGGACCGGCAGCAGGTCGAGGTCACGGGAGTCGAACATCTCGCCCGACTCCTTGTGGAAGGCGGAGGCGGAGATCACCTGGGTGGAGGTGATGGCGTTGGCGTTCGGCGACGGTGTGCCGACGCGCGGGCTCCAGATGATCAGCTGGGTGCCGCCGTCGAAGGCGCCGCCGTCCAGGAAGCGCAACCGGTGCAGGTCGCACAGGCCGGCGCACTGCATGGTCGGGTCGATGTTGACCAGCAGCTCGCCCTCGGCGAAGTCTTCTCCGGGGGTGACGTAGAAGTAGTCGCCCCAGAGGACGTCAGGCCGCTGCCGGGTGGTCACGCGCAAGGTGACGTAGCCGACCGCCAGGTCCGTCTTGAACGGGTCCGGCTGGGTGCCGTAGTACATGTTGTCCTTCGGCGAGACCTGGCCGGAGAGCGCCGCCTGGACGTGGGCCAGGGTGTCGGGATCGAGGGTCCGGTCCGGCAGCTCACCGCGCTGCAACCAGTCCCGGAGGTTGACCGTCCGGACCTCGCCGGCCGCCAGGTCGATCGGGGTCGTGAACATCTGGATGCCCCAGTTGGTCGCGACGGCGGCCTCGAGGCTCACCGGCTCGTCGCTGGCGTTGCCGACGGCGAAAAGGGTGGTCTTGCCGGCCGGCGCTCCGAGATCGACCTCGAAGTAAGGAACCAGCAGGTCGGATGACGGTCGGGGCTCGGCCGCCAGCGGGATCGCGCACAAAACCGCGATCAGGACGAGGGCTGTGGTGATCAGTCGGGTGTGCATCGTGTCCTCCTTCGGGTCAGGGTTGGACTCTTGTTGTCCGTTCGCGGCCCCCTGGAAGAGCAAGTGCGATACCGACTGGTGAAGACTACGTAAAGTACTATTCTTCAGCGATTTAACCCTGGCATTCAGGGATCGAAATGGGTCGATGCGCCCCTGTCGCGGAGGTGTCGGACGGGGCGCACCCTGTCGGCGACAGGGGGGCGCAGAGCTCTACCGTCGAGAATCCCGGGTGGCGGCGTCCCCTTCCCCCCGGAGGGTGGGAAGGGGATCGAGGGGTTGGGGGGAGATCCAGTGGATCATCCAGGTCGATCGCGACCCGACGCACCGTGCCTGCGCGAGGAACCTGCCGACTCTCGCACCCCGTTGCCCGCGAGTGCGCGCCGCGCCTTACGGCAGGCGGAGGACCAGGACCGTCTGGTCGTCCTCGCGCGGCGAGGGGCCGACGAACCGGGAGAGGTCGTCGAGGATGCCGTCGCGCACCTGCTCGGGCGAGCAGCCGGCGAGGGTTTCGAGGCTTTCCTCCAGGCGCTCGAAGCCGTAGAGGTCGGTCGAGCCTTCGGGGCGGGCCTCGATGATGCCGTCCGAGATCAGCACCACCGTGTCCCTCTCCGCGAGCTGCCGGTGGCTGACCGAGACCTGGAGATCGGCCCGGACGCCGAGGGGGTAGGCGGTGGACGGAAGGGCCCGGACCGACCCGCCGGAGCCCAGCAGGTAGGGGTAGAGATGGCCGGCGCTGGCGTAGACCAGCTCGCGGGTCCGTGGATCGAGCACGGCGTAGCAGAGGGTGGTGATCAGCCGCTGGCGGGCGCTCTGGTAGACCAGCCGGTTGAGGGTGGTGAAGACCGACGCCACCTCCGGGTCGAACGCCACCTGGACCGCCAGGGCGGACTTGACCGCCGACATCACCAGCCCGCTGGACACTCCGTGGCCGGCGACGTCGCCCACGGCGACCGCCAGGCGGCCGTCGTCGAGCGCCAAGACGTCATAGAAGTCGCCGCCGACCTCGCTCGCCGGCAGGTAGGCGTGGGCCAGGTCGATCCCGGCCAGCCGCGGCGGCAGCTCGGGCAAGATCGAGCTCTGGATCCGGCGGGCGGTCTCCAGCTCCACCCGCTGGCGCTCCCGCTCGGCGATCCGGCGCACGTGGGGCGGCACGTCGTCCCAGCGGTAGATGAACTCCCGCCGGCTGCCAAGGAAGCGAACCGACAGCGCCGCCGGCAGCGCGACCACCGCGAGGGCCAGCCAACCCTGAGTCTCCAGCGACTGGCTGCCGGAGAAGACCAGCGGCAAGGCGCCCATGCCGATTTGGAGCGTGGCCGACGCGAGCAGCACGGTGAGGACGTCGTAGACCAGGAAGAGCACCACCAGCGCCGCCGCCACGACGAACGCCAGCGCGAGCGCCCAGCCGAGCGGCAGCACCGCGTAGGCGGGGAACAGGAACAGGCCGGTGATCAAGGTCACCGCCACCGCGCCGCCGAGGGTGCCGAGCCGGCGGGTTGCCGCCGGCACCAGGAACAGGCGTCCGAAGAGCTCCCGGTAGAGCACCACCAGCAGGGAGAACCCGAGCAGCGACAGCCCGGGGAGCGGGCTCTTGAACCAGATGTCGTCGAGCAGGAGCGAGACTTCCGGCCAGACCCCGAGCCGGCGGAGCGGCAGCGACAGCCCCAGCAGCAGCGCCATCAGCACCACGCCGGCGGCGAGACCGCGCACGGCCGAGCGGGCGACCGTGGCGTTGTCCCACTCGCCCTTGAACAGGGAGTCGAAGGCGGCCAGCTTGTTCCCCCACCGCTCGCGGCAGAAGCTCTCCCCCACCGACCAGCTCAGGAAGGTCACCAGAGCGAGCGGGAAGAAGAACAAGATCAGGAACTGGAGCCCCCAGACCCAGGTCAGCTGCTGGCGGGTGAACACCCCCCAGGCACCCCCCTCGGTCATCGATCGCGACACCAGCAGGACGACCACGATTCCGGCGCCGAACGCCAGGCCGAACAGGTGGAGGGCGCGGCGCACGCCGACCTCTCCGGCGTGGTAGCGCCGCAGGAAGACCATCGCCACGGCGATCGCGATCAGGTAGACGCCCAGGAAGTGGGCCTGGTTCCAGATCTGGAAGCTCTGGAGGGTCGGCTGGAGCGCCCGCTCGTCCGCGTCTTCGGTCCAGGAGTCGAAACCGGTCAACCGCTCGCCGGCGAAGTGCACCGCCAGGCCGTAGCGCACCTTGTCCCCGAGGATCGCCTCCCGCGACGCGTAGCGCAGCTCGAGATCGGTGCGGGCGCTGAGCTGCCGGCTGCGCACCACCGGGCGCTCGTAGCCGTCCAAGACGAAGCCTTCGGTGCGGAGGAAGGCGTCCGCGCGCTCGATGGCCACCTCCGGTGCGATCGGCGCGCCCTCCGCATCCGGCTCGACCCGGGCCTGGAGCGAGGTCAGCGTGCCGTCGGGCGCGATCTCCGCCCGGTAGCTCCATTCGCCGGGATAGGCACCGCGCTCGTAGAGGGTGACCCGCCATTCGAAGATCCGGCGGGCCAGGTCGCTGGCGGCGAGCCGGTCCATCGGTACGTCGTCCGAGGCGAGCAGCAGGCGGCGCTCCAGGAGGCCCCGCGAGGTGGTGAAATCGACCACCACGTAAGGATCGGCCACCGGCTCGCCCAGGTCGCGGACCCGTTCGAGGGCGACCGCCTTGGCCTCGCTGGCGGTGACCTGCCAGTGGCGGGGGAAGAGAGGGAAGACGCGCGGAAAGGCCCACGCGATCAGCGCCGCCCCGGCGAGGGCGGCGAGAATCCAGGGGGCGATGCGTTTGAGGTCGCTCATCGGGCGTGCCGGGGACCGGGCCGGCCCCCGAACACTACTACGCCCGGAGGGACGATAGAGGTTCGCCCTGCTCCCCAGACGCTCGAATCGCCCGCCGGGAGGGGGCGTCCCCTTCCCCCCGCGAGGGTGGGAAGGGGATCGAGGGGATGGGGGGAGATCCAGTGGATCATCCAGGTCGATCGCGGCGCAACGAACCCCGCCAGCGCTTGCGAAGTCCGAGAGCCGCAACCCCTTCCCCCGCGCTCTCCCGAAGGGGATCGAGGGGATGGGGGGAGATCCAGCCTACAGCTTCTCGAACAGCTCTTTGACGTCCGCGGCCGAGGTGTGGAGCGCGTTGCGCTCGTCGTCCTCGAGCTCGAACTCCATGACCTGCTCGATGCCCTTGCGGCCCAGCTTGGCCGGCACGCCGGCGTAGACCTTGTCGAGGCCGTACTCGCCCTGGAGGTAGACCGAGCAGGGCAGGATCTGCTTCTTGTCGCGCAGGATCGAGCTCACCATGTCGAAGGCCGCGGCGGACGGCGCGTAGTAGGCCGAGCCGGTCTTGAGCAGCCCGACGATCTCGCCGCCGCCCTTCCTGGTGCGGTTGTTGATCGCCTCGATCGTCTCGTCGTCCAGCAGCTCCGGCAGCGGCACGCCGGCGACGGTCGTGTAGCGGGCCAGAGGCACCATCGAGTCACCGTGGCCGCCGAGCACGAAGGCCGTGACGTCCTTGACCGAGACGCCCAGCTCGGCCGCCACGAAGCAGCGCATGCGGGCGGAGTCGAGCACGCCGGCCATGCCGAAGACGCGCTCGCGCGGCAGCTCGGAGACCCGGCGGGCGACCTCGCACATGGCGTCCAAGGGGTTGGTGACCAGGATCAGGATGGTGTCGGGGGAGCGCTTGATCAGCTCACCGACCACCTCCTGGGTGATCGCCTGGTTCTTGGCCAGGAGGTCGTCCCGGCTCATGCCGGGCTTCCGGGGCAGGCCGGCGGTGACCACGCAGATGTCAGAGCCGGCGGAGAGGTCGTAATCGCTGCCGCCCTCGATCTTGGCGTCGAAGCCGAGCACCGGGGCGGACTCCATCATGTCCAGGGCCTTGCCCTGGGCCATGTCGCCCATGATGTCGATCATCGCGACGTCGGCGAGCTCGGCCTCGGCGATGCGCTGTGCGGTGGTGGCGCCGACGTGGCCGGCACCGACGACGGTGACTTTATGGTCCATGGTGCTGTCTCTCTCTTTCGTTACAGATTCTCGACGATGGCGTCGGCGTACTCGGAGGTCCCGAGCTTGGTGGCGCCGTCCATCTGGCGTTCCAGGTCGTAGGTCACCCGCTTCTGGGTGATCGTCTGGGAGATCGCGTCCTCGAGCTTGTCGGCGGCCTCGCGCCAGCCGAGCCACTTGAGCATCATCACACCCGAGAGGATGAGCGAGCTCGGGTTGACCTTGTTCAGGTCCGCGTACTTGGGGGCGGTGCCGTGGGTCGCCTCGAACAGGGCCATGCCGTCGCCCTCGTTCGAGCCCGGCGCCATGCCCAGGCCGCCCACCTGGGCCGCCAGGGCGTCGGAGAGGAAGTCCCCGTTCAGGTTGGTCGTGGCGATGACGTCGTACTCGGCCGGTCGCAGCAGGATCTGCTGGAACATGGAGTCGGCGATCCGGTCCTTGATCACGGTCTTGCCCTCCGGAACCTTGCCGTCGTGCTTGTCCCAGAGGTCGCTCTCGGTGATGGTCTCCGCGGCGAACTCCTCGCGGGCGAGCTCATAGCCCCACTCGCGGAAGGCACCCTCGGTGAACTTCATGATGTTGCCCTTGTGCATCAGGGTGACCGAGTCCTTGCCCTCGCGCCGGGCGTACTCGATCGCCTTCCTGACCAGGCGCTTGCTGCCGGTGACCGAGATCGGCTTGATGCCGATGCCGCTGTCCTCGCGGATCTTGGCGCCGAGGCCGGTGAGGAACTCGATCAGCCTCTTCGCCTCGTCGGAGCCCTGGGGGTACTCGATGCCCGCGTACACGTCCTCGGTGTTCTCGCGGAAGATCACCATGTTGACCTTCTCCGGCGCGACCACGGGCGAGGGGACGCCCTTGTACCAGCGCACCGGGCGCACGCAGGCGTAGAGGTCGAGGACCTGGCGGAGCGTGACGTTCAGGCTGCGGAAGCCGCCGCCCACGGGCGTGGTCAGGGGGCCCTTGATGGCGCAGCGGAAGTGGCGGATGGCGTCGAAGGTGTCCGAGGGGAGCCAGTCGTTGAACCGGTCCTTGGCCTTTTCGCCGGCGAAGATCTCGAACCAGGCGATGGACTTCGAGCCGCCGAAGGTCTTGTCGACGGCGGCGTCCAGGACCTTGCGGGTGGCCTTCCAGATGTCGCGCCCGATGCCGTCCCCTTCGATGAACGGAACGATCGGACGATCGGGGATGTCGAGCTCGCCGTCCTGCCACTGGATCTCTTGTCCGTCGGCGGGAGGCGTCATGTCATTGAAGCGGACCAAAGCAGTTCCCTCCTACTAAGGATGAACGGGATTGCGGAATGTCGGTGCTGCGCCCCCGGGCGGCGGCGCGGAAAGCTCGCAGGTCACGTTAACACAGCGCTCTCAGGCGCCTGCCGCCCTTGAGGGTAGGGGATGCGGGGTGGGGCGGGAAGGGGGAATAGGGCGCGCAGTCGAGCTGTTGGCGTCAGTGGTGAGTGAATATTAACTAACCTCCAGGACGGGAACTTCGGATGACAGACACCGACAGGACTTCGAGGCCGCAACCCTCGCCGCAGGAGGCCAAGCCGCCTCTCTCGAGTCGGCAAAGGGAGATCCTCCGGCACACCCTCCGCCTGGTTCGCGAGAGCGGGCTGGGCGAGCTCACCATCAAGCGGATCGCCCACGAGGTCGGCTTCACCGAGCCGGCGCTCTACCGCCACTTCGCCTCCAAGCGCGAGCTGGTCCTGGGCCTTATGGACGAGCTCGAAGAGATGCTCCTCGGGCCCATCCGCCAGATCGCCGCCGATTCCACCCTGTCGATCGTCGAGCGTCTGGAGCGCATCGTGGAGCATCACACCTCGATCGTCCTGGAGCACGACAGCCTCCCGATCCTCCTGCTGGCCGAGGCAGCGTCCTCCAGCGACGAGCAGCTCCTTGCCAGGATCCGGCGAATCTTCGGCGCCTACCTGGAGCTTCTCGAGGAGCTCGTCCGTTCTGGACGGAACCGCGGCGAAGTGGCCTCCCGCCCCGAGCCGGACTGCCAGGCGCTCCTCCTCCTCGGCATGCCGGCGGCGCTGGCGATTCGGCACCGTCTGCTCCCCGATCCGGCGGCCGAAGAGAGGTTCCGGAGCACCCTGATTCCCTTCCTCATGACCGCGATCACCCCATGACATCGACTTCGACCCAGGGAGGACCTCATGACCGGTCGATGGATTCTCTTGTTCACCCTTGGTGCGCTGCTCGTCGCCTCCGCGGCTCACGCGACGGCGAGTGAGTCGCCAACCGGCCAGGATGGCGCCACCGGGGCGCCCGGCAGCCCCTTGCATCTGAGCCTCGACGAGGCGATCGCACGAGCCCAGAAGTCCAGCCCCGGTCTGCTGGCGCTGGCCGGCTCGACCGAGGCCGCCGAGCACGAGGCCGCGGCCGCTCGTCGCCGTCGCTGGGGCGACCTCGATGCCGTCGCCTCCTATCAACTCCACTCGGACGACGTCATCGTCCGCCCGATCTCTCGGCAGTTGCTCGCCGGAGGCTTCGCCAACCTGCCCTTCGACGACCAACAGTGGCACTACGGCGTCACCGCCGAGATCCCGGTCTACCTCGGAGGCAAGCTGGCGAGCTCGATCGAGATCGCCGAGCTCTCGGCGAAGACCTCACGAGCACTGCTCACCGGGACGCGCTGGCAGGTTCGTTTCAACGTCACCTCGCTCTACGTCACGGCCCAGAGTCTCGACGCGGTCGATGACGCGCTCAGCCACCAGTTGGCGGCCCTCGAGACGACCGCGTCCCATCTCGACCTGATGGTCTCGGTGGGCAAAGCGCCGAAGCTCGATCGGCTCAAGGTCGAAGAGGAGCTCCAGGGGGTGCGAGCCCAGCGCGCGGCGGTGCGCGCCGATCGCCGAAAGGTCGGTGCTCTCCTGCTGTCGCTCATGGGCCAGGACCCGTCCACACGGATCGAGGTCGATCCCCTGCCAGAGGGCGAGCCGGAGCTCGCCGCCTCGGCCGCCGAGCTCCGGGGTGAGCTCGACGGGGCCTCCACCGTGCGCCGGGCGCGGCTCGCCCTCGAGCAGGCCGACGCCGGCGTCAAGGTGGCCAGGAGCGAGCTCATCCCCAAGGTCGTGGCGGACGGCAGCTACCTGGTCAACGAAGGCCAGTCTCTGGAGCACTCGTACGACACCTGGTCGATTTCGATGGGAGTGATCGTGCCGCTCTTCCACGGCGGCAGCCGCTTCGAGCGCGTCGCCGCCGCCAGGCAGCGCCGGTCGGCGGCAGCGCAATCCCTTCACAAGGCACGACTCGACGCCGCCGCCGAGCTCGAAGACGGCCTGGCCCAGCTCGACGCCGCCCACGTTGCCGTCGGCGCCGCGCGCGCCCGGGTGTCGGCCGGTGCCGAGGCCGCGCGCATCGAGACGATTCGCTACGACACCGGCGCCGGCACCATCGAGGACCTGCTCCGGGCCGAGGCCCGCGCGGCGGGTGCCGAGGCCGCTCTCGCCCGCGCCCGCGCGCAGGTGCTCTCGGCAGCCGCCCGCATCAACAGTCTGGTCGAGAAAGAGGTCACACCATGAAGAAGCTCGCCTGGATCGCCATCATCATCCTCGTGGTCGCGGCGCTCGTCGCCGTGCGTTTCACGCGGGTGCGAGAGAAGGAGAACGCGCCGTTGGTGGCTCAGCCGCTTGCGGCGGTGGTCACCGCCACCGTCGACCAGGGCCGCGTCGTTCAGACCCGCCACGTCCTCGGCACCGTCCTGGGCGGCGACGAGGCCGACGTCGCACCGCGGGTCATGGCCCAGGTGCTCGAGGTCCGGGTGCGGGAGGGTGACGCGGTGCGCCGCGGCGAGACGGTCGTCCAGCTCGACGCCCGGGAGATCGAGGACGCCGTAGCCCAGGCCGAGGCCGACCTGCAGGCGGCCAAGGAAGCGCTGGCGGCCGCCGAGATCGGCTTCGCCACACAGCGCGACGCCACGGCCCGCGACCATCAGCTGGTCGAGGCCAAGGCCATCTCGCAGGAGCAGTGGGACCGCTCCAACGCGGCCCAGGCCGCCGCGGCCGCCGGACTGGAGTCGGCCAGGGCCCGGGTGGAGGTCGCCACCAAGCAGGTCGACCAGGCCCATGTTCGTCTGAGCTACTGCCACGTCACCGCACCGCTTACCGGCGTCGTCGCCCGGCGATTGGTCGACCCCGGAGATCTCGCGGTTCCCGGCCGACCGCTGCTCGAGATCGTGGCCCAGGAGGATGTCAAGGTCCGCGCCTCGCTCCCCTCCGAGAACCTCACCGACCTCGCGATCGGGCGACCGGTGGTCCTGACCCTCGACGACCGGCGGCTCGACGCGACGATCTCACGTGTCTTCCCGGCCCTCGGTCCGAGCCACCTGGCCACCTTCGAGGTCGACCTCGAGTCGCCGCCACCGAGCTTCGTTTCCGGCGCCACCGTCGGCGTCGACGTCCAGTTGCGCTCGGCCGAAGGCCTGACGGTGCCCGTCGCCGCCCTGCTCGAGGGGGACGGCGCCACCTGGGTCTTCCGCGTGGCCAGCGGCACCGTGGAGCCCGTCGAGATCACCATCCTCGATCGTTCATCCACCGAAGCCGTCGTCGAAGGACCGCTCACGGCGGGTGACCGTGTGGTCGTCGCCCGTCCCTCGCGGCTCATGACCCTGGCCGACGGCATGAAGGTCCAGGTCGTGGACAGCGAGAGCTGAGGAGGCACCCACCATGAACATCGTCGACAGCTACCTCAAGAAGCCGCACCTGCTGACCTCGCTGGTGCTGCTGGCCGCCGTGATCGGCTTCGTCGGCTACCGGCAGATGCCGGTCAATCTCTTCCCCGACTCCGAGCGGCCGCAGATCGCGGTGGTCACCGTCTACCCCGGCGCCTCCTCGCAGGACGTCGAGGCCGACGTCTCGCGCACCGTCGAAAAAGAGCTCGGCACCATCGAGCAGGTGCGTCGCGTGACCTCGGTGAGCAAGGACGAGGTCTCGACCGTGATGGTCGAGTTCGAGTACTCGAAAGGGCTCGACTCCGCCGCCACGGACGTCGCCAATGGCCTGCAGAAGGTCAAGGCCCAGCTCCCGCCGGCGGTGCGGCCCCCGATGATCTTCAAGATCTCCTCCGCCACGCCGGCGGTGATGACCCTTGCCCTGCGCCCCAAGAAGGGGTCGCCCCTCGACCTCTCGATGGTCCGTCAGATCGCGGACAACCAGATCAAGGAGCGGCTCCTGCAACTCCCCGAGGTCGCCAACGTCGAGGTCTTCGGGGCCCACCGGCCCGTGGTGCGCGTCGAGCTCGACCGCGACAAGCTGGAACGCTTCGGGCTCACCCCGGGCGCGGTGCGCGAGCGGCTGATCGCGTTCAACGCCAACCAGCCGGTCGGCCTGCTCATCACCTCGGAGGCGCAGTTCCTGCTCAAGCGGACCGGCGAGCTCGCGGACCTGGCCGACGTCGGCGCGATCACGGTGGCTCACCGTCCTGACGGCGACGTCCACCTCGCCGACGTGGCGCGCATCCACCGTGGCGTGCTCGAGCCGCAGAGCGCCTACCACGGCGACGGCAAGCCGGCGATCGCGGTCAACGTCCAGCGCTCCACCAAGGGCAAGGCCCTGCAGACGATCGCCGGCATGAGCGCGGTGCTGCCCGAGCTCGAGGCCACCTACCCGGGGATCGAGATCACCGTTCCAGACACCCAGGGCACCCTCATCCAGCTCTCCGTCGGCAACATGCTCGACGCCCTGCGCGACGCCGTCATCATGACGGTGCTGGTGATCTTTCTGTTCCTGGCCGATCTGCGCGGCATGATCCTGGCCGCGATCTCGATTCCGTTCACCTATCTGCTGACCTTTGCGGTCATGTGGCTGATCGGCTACGAATTCGACATGGTGACGCTGACCGCGGTGATCATCGCCGTCGGCATGCTGCTCGACGACGCCATCGTGGTGCTGGAGAACATCGAGCGTCACTACCACGAGGTCGGCGTCGACGTGCGCCAGGCGGTCGTCGGCGGCACCCAGGAGGTGATGCTGGCGATCTTCTCCGGCACCTATGCGACCGTCATGGTCCTGCTGCCCATCATCTTCATCGGCGGCTTCGTGCAGACCGTGCTGCGGCCCCTGTCGATCTCCCTCGTGATCGCCCTCGTCGCGTCGTACATCGTCTCGGTGACCGTCATCCCCTTGCTCGCCCCATATCTCTTGCGCCGGCGAGAGAACAGTGGCCGCAACCGCTTCGAGCGCCTCGTCTATCGCTTCAACGGACTGGTCGTCGACCCGATCCGGGACTTCTACGTCCGCCTCACCAGCCTGGCACTCGGCCACCGCTGGCTGTTCCTCCTCGTCGCTCTCGCGCTGCTGGCGGTCTCTGCCCGCCAGATGCCGCTGGTCGGCCGCGATCTCATGCCGCCGATGGACACCGGCATCCTCAAGATCAACTTCGAGACCGACGCCAACACGTCGCTCGAGCAGACCGAAAAGGTCATGGGGCGCATGGAGGCGATCATCTTCAAGCGCCCGGAAGTCGAGTCGGTGTCTTCGGTCATCGGCTCGGAGCCGGCGGTCATCTCCTTCGGCGCCGGCCGCCTCCCTCAACAGGGCAACATCACCGTCCACCTCAGCGACCGGTTCCACCGCGACGCGTCGATCTGGGAGATCGAGGACGCTCTGCGCCGGGACTTCCACTCGATCCCCGGGCTCAAGAGCGTCGACGTCTTCGACTTCGGCGCCACCCCGCTCTCGACCATTCGTGCTTCGGTCGACGTGATGATCTCGGGGCCGGACCTCGCCACCCTGGACCGCCTCGGCAACGAGGTCGAGACTCGTCTGCGCCAGCATCTGCGTGGCGCAACGTCGATCACCCGCTCGTGGACCATGGACTCGGTCGAGGTCGGCTTTACCGCCGACCCCGAGAAGCTGGCGCTCTACCAGATCTCTCCCTCGGCGGTGGTCGGCCAGCTCGCCGGCGCCGTCCGCGGCATGCCCAGCTCGGTCTACCGGGTTCCCAACCAGGACGGTCTGGGGCTGTGGATTCAGCTCCCCAGGCAGCAACGGCAGCATGCCGAGGAGCTCGCCACCTACCCGGTGGCGACCCCCGTGGGGCCGGTACCACTCTCCCAGCTCGGCAAGGTCGACCGCCACCCGGTGGCCTCGGTGATCACCCGCCAGGGGCTGGTGCGCACCCTCGACATCCAGGCCTACCGCGCCCGGCGCCCCATCTCCCACCTGCAAGAGGACGTCGTCGCGGCGCTGGCGGGCATCGAGCTGCCCCCCGGCTACCGCATCAGTCACGAGGGCGAGATCAAGCAGATGAACGAGAGCTTCGGACGCCTCGGCAAGGCCCTTGTCCTCGGCCTGATCCTCCTCTACTTCTCGCTGGTGCCGGCATTCAAGTCGTGGATCCACCCGCTGACCATCATGTCCGCCATCCCCCTCGCCCTGATCGGCGCCTCCTGGAGCATGCTGATCGCCGGCAAGCACGGTTGTATGCCATCGATGATGGGGTTGATCCTGCTCGCCGGGATCGTGGTGAAGAACTCGATCCTGTTGATCGACTTCATCGCCGAGGCCAAGCAGCGGGGCGAGAGCACCCGCGACGCGCTCATCGGCTCGGTGCGGATCAGGACGCGGCCGATCCTGATGACAGCCGTCGGCACCTCGGTGGGCATGATCCCGATCGCCCTGGAGTGGGCGATCGGCCTCGAACGGCTCTCGCCGCTCGCCATCGTCGCCATCGGCGGTCTGATGGTCTCGACCTTCCTGACCATGGTCTACGTGCCCGTTCTCTACTCTCTGTTCGAGGACGCACAGCTCGCCGTCGCGCGATTCGTCCATCGCCGCAACCAACAACCCCAGGAAGCCTGACGGACGTAACCGACGCCTCGTGTGCGATAGGCTCGGCGGTCATGGACTGGGAGCGACTGGTCGAGGAGGCTTCGGTGGTGCGCGAGCGGGCGTATGCACCCTACAGTGGCTACCGGGTGGGTGCGGCGTTGCTGTTCGAGGACGGCGAGATCGTGGCCGGGTGCAACGTGGAGAACCGGTTGCCGTCGCTGGCGATCTGCGCCGAGCGGGTGGCGCTGACGCGGGCGGTGGCGCGGGGGCAGATGTGGCCGGTGGCGCTGGTGGTGGTGACGGAGTCACGGCCGCCGGCAGCGCCGTGCGGGCTGTGCCTGGAGTCGCTCGCCGAGCTCGTCGAGGACCTGCCGATCCTCCTGGTCAATCCAGACGGCGAGCGCGAGGAGGTTCGCCTGCAACAGCTCCTGACGCGCCGGTTCACCCTGCCGACTCACTGAGCCGACAAGCTGGACCTTCCTCAGCAGCCCAGAGCTTCAGCCAGCTCGCCCGGCTTCGCCGGACGAAGCACCGGCTCGAACGGCGCGAGCTCTTCGTCCGTGCCGAACCCCCACCGGACCAGCGCGAGCGGCGTGCCGGCCGCCTGGGCCGTCTCGCCGTCGACCGCGCTGTCACCGACCAGGAGGATGCGCTCGGCCGGGACGTCCAGCCGGCGGCCGATCCAGGCCAACCCCTCCGGGTCCGGCTTGCACGTCCGCAACGTGTCGCCACCGACCACGGCGAGGAACCGCGCGCCCTGCCCGGTGAGCGCCTGGGACAGCCCGGCCTGGGCGTTGAGGATCTTCCGGGTGTGGCGCTCCGGTTTGTTGGTCAGAATCGCCATCGGGCACTTCCCCGCCAGCGCCCCGAGCATCTGCGGCACGCCCGGGTAGGGCGAGGTGGTGTCGAGGCAGCGCCGGTAGTAGAGCTCGAGAAAGCGCTCGAACGCCGCGTCCAGGTCGATCCCACCCTCCCCGGCCAGCCCGTCCGTCAGCGCCCGCTCCACCAGCAGCCGGGCACCGCGGCCGACCATGGACACCACCCGCTCGAGCGCCAGCGGCTCGAGCCCCATCTCCTCGCGCAGGACGTTCACCGCCGCCGCCAGGTCCCGTCGCGAGTCGATCAGCGTCCCGTCCAGGTCGAAGATCACGGCCCGGATCGACTCGAGCACCGCGCGCTGCGCAGGAGCTGGGCCGGTCACGACAGGTCCAGCTCCCCCATGCTCCAGAGCATGATCGCCTTCTGGGTGTGCAGCCGGTTCTCCGCCTCGTCGAAGATCCGGCTCTGGGGGCCGTCGGCGACCTCGGCGGAGACCTCTTCGCCCCGGTGGCAGGGCAGGCAGTGGAGGAAGACGGCGTCCTTCTCCGCCGCCGCCATGACGCCGGCGTCGACCATGTAGCCCTGGAAGGCCTTCAGGCGCTCGGCCTGCTGGTCCTCCTGCCCCATGGAGGCGAAGACGTCCGTGTAGACGGCGGAGGCGCCCCGGGCGGCCTCTCTCGGGTCGCGGACGATCTCGATGGTGGTTCCCGCCGCCTCGGCGTCGGCCTGCGCCATCTCCAGGTACTGCGGGTCCGGGTCGTACGCCTCCGGGCAGGCGACCGCGATGTCCATACCGACCTTGGCGGCACCGAGCAGCAGGGAGTGGCACATGTTGTTGCCGTCGCCGACGTAGGCGATCTTGCGCCCGGCCAGGCCTTCGTACCCGCCGAAGATCTCCGACAGGGTGAAGTAGTCGGTCAGCGCCTGGCAGGGGTGGAGGTCGTCGGTCAGGCCGTTGATCACCGGCACGCTGCCGAAGCGGGCCAGGTCGACCACGTCCTGGTGGGAGAAGGTGCGCGCCATGATGCCGTCCAGGTAGCGGGACAGGACCTTGGCCGTGTCGTGGATGGTCTCGCCGCGGCCGAGCTGGATGTCGCGGCTGGAGAGGAACAGGGCGTGGCCGCCGAGCTGGACCATGCCGGTCTCGAAGCTCACCCGGGTGCGGGTGGAGGACTTCTGGAAGATCATGCCGAGGCTCTGGCGGTGGAGGGCGGTCTCGTACTTCTCCGGGTGCGCCTTGACGTCGGCCGCCAGCTTGAACAGGCCGTGGACCTGGTCCGCGCTCAGGTCGTGGATCGAGATCAGATGCCGGACGCTCATGGTGTCTCCTGTCGCTTGGTGCGAGGGGGCGGTCGGCCCCCCGTCTGGAGTTGGTCGGGATCGGTCGGGTGATCGGCTCAGGCGGACGGGGCGCCGGCCGGCGCTTCGGAGCGGGCCGAGATCGTGGTGCCGGCGGTGCCGTCGACCGCGTCGTGAACGTGCTCGATGTCGGTGATCACCACGCGCCGGCCGGTCGCCGCCACGAAGTCGATCGCCGCTTCCATCTTCGGGCCCATGCTACCTGCAGGGAACTGGCCCTCGGCGAGGAGCGCCCGCGCTTCTTCCAGAGCGAGGGTCGGCAGCTCGGTCTCGTTCTCGGTGCCGAAGTCCCGCTTGACCCGGGCCACGTTGGTCAGGATGAGGAAGAGGTCCGCACCGAGCTCGCGCGCCAGGAGCGACGCGGTCCGGTCCTTGTCGATCACCGCCTCGACCCCGTGGACGGTGCCGTTGTCGCGCACCACCGGGATGCCGCCGCCACCGCCTGCGATCACCACGCGGCGGCCGCCGAGCAGCTCGCGCACCGCCGGCAGGCCGAGGATCTCGAGCGGCCGCGGGCTGGGCACCACCTTGCGCCAGCCGTGCTCCTCCTCCTTGATCTGCCAGCCGTACTCTTCCTGGAAGACGCGGGCGCGCTGGTGGGAGAAGAACGGCCCGACCGGCTTGGTCGGGTTCTCGAACCCGGGGTCGTCGGCGTCGACGACCACCTGGGAGAGCAGGCAAACCGGCTCGGCGCTCAGGCGATCGCGGGAGAAGCGGTTGCGGAGCGCCATCTCCAGCAGGTAGCCCATGCTGCCCTGGGTCTCGGCGACCGCCACGTCCAGGGTGCCAGGCGGCACCTTGTCGACCGCCGCCTCCATCTGCATCATGGCCTGCCCCACCTGGGGGCCGTTGCCGTGGACGATCAGCAGCCGCCAGCCGCGGGCCACCAGCCCGGCCAGCCACTCGGCCGCGGCGTCGGCCCGGCGGAGCTGGTCGGCGACGGTGCCGCGGTCCTCGGGCTGGAGCAGCGCGTTGCCGCCGAAGGCGACGACCGCCAGCGGTCGCTCGCCGTCGCGGCTCGGTTCGTCATGTCGGGTCATCGTCTTGCGTCCTCTTTCATTCGCATATCGCAGACAGGGTCGGACCGGGATCGCACGGCGCGCACGGTGACGGCGAGCCGGCTCAGGCCGGGGCGTCGCGCAACAGCGGCGCGGTCATGCAACGCGGGCCACCACGGGCCCGGGAAAGCTCGTTGCCGGCCAGGGTGATGACGGTGCGGCCGCGGCCGAGCACCTCCTCGCCCCGGTCGACGACGTCGAGCTCCGTCAGCACCCGCCAGCCCCGCCGATCGAGCTCGTCCACGGTCCGCCGGTTGCGCTGGTAGAGCAGGATGACGCCGGGGGCGATGGCGAAGGCGTTCGCCCCGTCGGTCCACTGCTCGCGCTGCTGCTCGATCAGGTCGTCGGCCCCGCCGCAGGGCACCACCTCGAGGTCGATGCCGAGCCCGGCCAGCGCTTCGAGCAGCGACGGGCGCACCGCGAAGGCGAGCTCCCGCGCCGTCAGGTCCACGTAGTAGGCGTGGGCCGACTCCGGCGCTCCCGGCAGGATCACCGGCAGATAGGCCAGGCAGGTGCCCTGGTCGATGAGCGTGAACACCGTGTCCAGGTGCATGCACGAGCGCCGGGCCGGCAGCTCCACCAGCAGCAGGTGGCGGAAGGTAGTCTCCTCAGCCCGCAAGGCCTCGGCCAGCGCTTCGACGCCGCGCCGATTGGTCCGCTCGGAGACTCCCACCAGCAGCACCTCGGGGCTCGCCACCAGCACGTCGCCGCCCTCGATGTCCGGGAAGGGGAACGCCCGCGAGTTGCCGGTCGCGTCCCGGCCGCCGTGGACCAGGGGGTCGACCGCCAGGAGGCGCGCCGCGCCGGACAGCTCCGGATGGTGGCTGAACAGGGCCCGGGCGATCAGCGGCTCGCGCTCCCGCGCCTCCGTGGCCATCGACGAGATCATCACCCGGTCGCCGATCACCGCCTGGGGATCCCGCTGGAAGAAGTAGTTCGGTAGCGGGTCGAGATCGAAGAAACCTTCGAACGGACGTGGCGGAAGCTCGCCCCGCTCCGCCGGCAGGCCGCCGATCAGCGCATCCGCCAGGTTGTCCGCGTCCAGGTCGTCCAGGCGCTCGATCACCGGCCGCTCGACGAAGTACTCCCGTTCCAGCTCGCCGAGCAGCTCGCGCCGCGCCAGGTCGGTCTCGAGCGCCGCGGCCAGCAGGTCGCGGGCCTCGAGCACCTCGACCCCGGCGCGCTCGAAGATGGCGCGGAACAGGTCGTGCTCCTCGCGCGCCTCGTCGCCGTCCAGGATGTCATCGAACAGCAGGCGCTCCATCAGCGACGGCACCATGCGGTCGATCTCGAGGCCCGGCCGGTGCAGGATCACCCGGCGCAAGCGGCCGATCTCGGACTCGATGCGGATCGCGGACATGGTCGGAACGAAACGAATCGGATGAAGGGGTGGAGAGCGCCGAAAAACAAAGGCGCCCGAGCGGAATGTGCTCGGGCCCTCGGAAGAGGAGACTCTAACATGCCGCGATCGGTCGCCGGCTGCTAGAGTCGCCCCGTCATGAGCGACCACGCCCTCTCGGACGCGCCCCAGAACCCGCTCCACGAGCGCTACACCTCCCGGCGCATGGCCCGCCTGTTTTCGCCCCGTCACCGGTTCGAGACCTGGCGCCGGCTCTGGATCGTCCTCGCCGAGTGCCAGGCGGAGCTCGGATTGCCGATCACCGAGGTCCAGCTCGACGCGCTGCGGCGGACGGCGCCGGAGATCGATCTCGAGCGGGTGGCGGAGATCGAGCGCGCCACCCGCCACGACGTGGTCGCCCACCTGCGCCACTTCGCCGAGCGTGCCGGCGAGGCGGGCGGCATCCTCCACCTGGGCGCCACCAGCGCCTTCGTCACGGACAACACCGACGCTCTCTTGACCCGCGAGGCGCTCGAAATCCTGCGCCAGCGGCTGGCGGCGACCATCGGCGAGCTGGCTGCCTTCGCCCGCCGCCACCGGGACCGGCCGGCGCTCGCCTACACCCACTTCCAGCCGGCCCAGCTCACCACCGTCGGTAAGCGCGCCTGCCTCTGGATCCAGGACTTCGTGGAGGACCTGAAGGAGGTCGAGCACCGCCTGGCCACGCTCCGCTGCCGCGGGGTCAAGGGGACCACCGGCACCCAGGCCAGCTATCTGACACTGTTCGACGGCGATCACGACAAGATCGCCGCCCTCGACCGCATGGTGGCCGAGCGCCTCGGCTTCCCGGCGAGCTGGGCGGTCACCGGCCAGACCTACCCGAGGAAGCAGGACAGCCGGGTGCTCCAGGCCCTCGCCGGGATCGGCGAGAGCGCCCACAAGCTGGGGACGGACCTCCGTCTGCTCCAGGGCGTGGGCGAGGTGGGCGAGCCGTTCGACGAGGACCAGGTCGGCTCCTCGGCGATGGCCTACAAGCGCAACCCGGTGCGCGCCGAGCGCATGTGCGGCCTCGCCCGGCGGCTGATGACCGACGCCCTGAACGGCCCCTTGAACACCGCGGTCCAGTGGCTGGAGCGGAGCCTGGACGACTCGGCCAACCGCCGGCTGGTGCTACCCGACGCGCTCATGACCGCCGACGCGGTGCTCTCCCTCGCCTCCCACATCGCCGCGGGGCTGCGCGTCGACGAGACCACCGTAGCCACTCGGGTCGCGCGGGAGCTGCCCTTCATGGCGACCGAAACGCTGCTGATGAAGGCGGCGCTCAAGGGCGGGGACCGCCAGGAGCTCCACGAGCGCATCCGCCGCTACTCCCTCGCGTCACGGAGCGCCATCGCCGGCGGCGGCGACAACCCGCTCCTAGGCAAGATCGCGGACGACCCGGACTTCCGGCTGACCCGCGACGAGATCGACCGGGCCGTCGACGCCAAGGCGTTCACCGGCCGCTCGGCTGAGCAGGTGGACGCCTTCCTGGCCGAGCAGGTGGAGCCGGTCCTCGCCGGCATCGAGAGCGCCGAGGTCGAGGCGCCCCGCATCTGATAGGGCTCTGATAGGTACCTGATAGAAATCTGACGAGGACCTGAAGGGAACGACCCCGACGCGGCAGGACCGCGGAACCCCGCCCATGGAACGCGACCGACCGAGGAGCACCCTCCCCCTCCTGCTGGTCCTCTTCGCCGTGGCGGGTGCCGGCCTGGCCTGTGCCGGCGGCCGCCGCCCGGTCCGTCCCCCGGAGCGGCCGCGGGTGATCGAGCGCGGCATCGCCTCCTGGTACGGCCCCAACTTCCACGGCCGGCGGACCGCCAGCGGCGAGCGCTACGACATGCACCACATGACCGCCGCCCACAAGACCCTCCCCTTCGGCACCATCGTCGAGGTCCACGACCTGGACAACGACCGGCGCGTGCGGGTCCGGATCACCGACCGCGGCCCCTTCGTCCGCGGCCGCATCCTCGACCTCTCCTACGCCGCCGCCAAGAAGCTCGACATGATCGGCCCCGGCACCGCCCACGTCGAGCTGCTGCTTGTCTCGTCCCCCGGCGAACGGCCCATCGTCGCGGCACGAGCTGCCGGAGATTCCCAGCCCGCCGTCACCGCCACCGCGCCGGCCGCCGACCCAGGCGCCCACCGGAACGACACCGGCCCCTGGACCGTCCAGGTCGGCGCCTTCACCGAGCGCGAGCGCGCCCGGGCCCTCCGCGACCTCCTCGCCCGCCACTACCCCGAAGCAGAGGTCCGCAGCTCCGACGGCTGGAACCGGGTCCAGATCGGCACGTTCAAGAAGCGCGAGAAGGCCGAAGCCATTCGCCGCGAGCTCCACGACCTCGGCTGGGACGCGGTCGTCGTGCGTCTGCCCTGAGCCGGGCTCCGATTCTCCTTGCCGCCAGAAGCCCGGGCCGTCCGCAGCGCACACCGCTGCCGAAGCGCTCCCCGTTGGCTCCCCCACCTGCTAGACTGCAATAATTCCGTAATATCCTGTTATCTAACTAGCGAAAGGAGTAGCGCAATGCGAACACCCATCCTGGCGCTCGTCCTCGTGAGCCTTCTCAGCCTTCCTGCCGTCGCGGCAGCCGGGTCCGCCCAGCCGGCCCCGGCGGTCGAGGCTCCCGCGGCCGCACCGGTCGTCGGATCCTTTCCGCTGGCGGCGCTACCGATGTTCGACGTCAACCCGGCCAGCTACTGCAGCGCCCAGGCGTCATGCGCGGACGGAACGACTCGCTCGTGCTCCTGTACCAGCGGGTCTTGCTCATGCAGCGCCGTCGACCAGAACTGCGACACCGGCGTCCAGGGCCACGTCACATGCGGCTCGACCACGACCTACTGCCCGTCGAACAGCTCGGCCTGCGGTGGCGGATGCCAATATCCCCCACAACTCACGTGCATCCTCAGTCATCCGTGCCAGCCCGGATGCGGCAACTGCGGGCCCCACGACGATTGCTTCAACGGAATGTGCCTCTGCTTGGTCGGGAATTGATCTAGCCTGGTACGTCTTGGTGGCGGCCTCCGACGGGCGGCCGCCACCAAGGTGAGTCGCCGGACGGATCGTTCAGCAGATGCTCTGCCCGGCCGGCGTCTCTCGCACCGGCAGAAGTCTGAGCCGTCCACAGTGCACGCTGTTTCCGCAGTGTCCACCACCGACTCCCTCCACCTGCTAGAATCAAACTATTCCGTAATAGCCTGTTATCTAACTAGCGAAAGGAGTAGTGCGATGAGAACACCCATCCTGGCGCTCGTCCTCGTGAGCCTTCTCAGCCTTCCTGCCATCGCGGCAGCCGGCCCAACCCAGCCGACTCAGCCGGCACCGGCGGCCCAAGCACCCGTGGCCGCCGCGCAGACCACCCCGGCGACCCTGTCCTTCCCGCTGGCGCCGCTACCGATGTTCGACGTCAGCCCGGCCAGCTTCTGCAGTGCCCAGGCGACGTGTGCGGACGGAACGACACGCTCGTGCTCCTGTACCAGCTCGTCCTGCTCCTGCAGCGCCGTCGATCAGAACTGCGACACCGGCGTCCGGGGTCAAGTCACATGCGGCTCGACCACGTACTACTGCCCATGGAACAGCTCGGTCTGCCCCGTCGATTGCAATGACCCCCCACGCACCAAGTGCATCCCCACTCTCCCGTGTCAAACCGGATGCGGTAACTGCGGCCCCTACGGCGTCTGCGCTGGTGGAGCGTGCGTCTGCTCGACCCCGACCTGATCTAGCTTGCGTGGCACGTCCTGGAGGAGGCCGCCGGACAGCGGCCTCTTCCAAGCTAACTCGCTGCGCAAGGCAACTGACGCCGCCCCCCATCCTCTTCTCCCGACCTCTCGTCATGCGCTGGGCGGGGAAGGCGAACGGTACGCATGTGGAGCGGGTCGGGAGGCCCCGCCGCCCGGGCGTCGAGGACCGCAGTCCACAAGATCGCCCCCATCACCCTCGATCCCTCTTCCCCCTCACGGTGGAAGAGGGACGCCACCTCCCACCCCTCTTCTCCCAACAGCACGCTTCGCGACGGCGAAGGTGACGAGCGGTGCGCACTTGGAGCGGGTCGGGAGGCCCCGCTGGAGGGCGTTGAGGACCGCGCACGCCAAGTCCTTAGAGCTGGCAGGTAGGCCCGGCGCGGTCCGAACCGAGCCGAGCGTTGATCCCCCAACCGTCCAGTTCGCTCGGCGTCCCGGAGGCGGGGCCTCCCGACCCGCTCCCGGCAGACCTACCGGATCTCCCCCCAAACCCTCGATCCCTTTCCCGCCCTCGCGGGGGGAAAGGGACGCCCCCTCCCGGCCCGCTCCCGACAGACCTCCCCTACTCTTACCGCTCCCGCGCTTCGAGCTCCGCGATCCACTCGCGGATCCCCCGATCCAGCCGCCGCCGCTCCCGGTGCCGCGCGAACGCGATGTCCACCAGCCGCCCCACCAGCTCCCCCAGCGGCACCCCCGACAGCCCCCACAACCGCGGATACATGGAGATGCTGGTAAACCCGGGCAGGGTGTTGATCTCGTTGACGTACGACCGCCCGTCCCCCTCGATCAGGAAATCGACCCGTGCCATCCCCTCCCCGCCGATCGCCGCGAACGCCTCGACCGCCAGCGCACCCAGCCGCTCCGCCAGCCCGTCCGGCAGCTCGGCCGGCGCGATGAGCTGGGCGCCGTCGCTCAGGTACTTGTCCTCGTAGTCGTAGAACTCCTTGCCCGGCACGATCTCGCCGACCGCGGAGGCTCGCAACGTTCCGGTCTCATCCGGTCCCAGGACCGCCACCTCCAGCTCCCGGCCCGTGATCCCCCGCTCCACCAGCACCCCGGCATCGAACTCCAGGGCGAAGCGCACCGCCTCCTCCACCGCGCCGCGCTCGCTCACCTTGCGCACGCCGACGCTCGACCCGCCCGCGCGCGGCTTGACGAAGAGGGGCAGACCAAGCGGTGCCACCCGGGCGACGAACCCGGCCGGATCGGCGTCGAAAGCGGCCCGGTCGATGGTCTCGTAGGGCACCACCGGAATCCCCACCGCTTCGAGCTGCCGCTTGGTCAGCACCTTGTCCATGGCCAGCGCGCTCGCCGTCACCCCGGCGCCGACGTAGGGCAGGTCCGCCATCTCGAACAGCCCCTGGAGCGTCCCGTCCTCACCCCAGGTGCCGTGGACGATGGGAAAGACCGCGTCCACCCCGGCCTCCAGCAGCCGCGCCAGGCTCGGGGCGACCGCTCCACCACCCGCGGGCAGCCGGTCGAGCGCCCCGCCCAGCGCCGCCTCGGACGTCTCCCGGTCGGCCCAGACGCCGTCCGGCCCGATCCCCAGGGCGACCGCCTCGTGGCCCGCTTCCCCCAACCCCTGTGCCACGGTCCGCGCCGAGGTCACGGAGACCTCGTGCTCGACCGAGCGGCCGCCGAAGACCAGGCCGACCCGCGCCATCAGTCCATCTCCACGACGCGCGCCCAGTTGACCTCCGACAGCTCGAGCACCGCCGCCTGGGTCTCCTCGTCCGGTACCTGATCGAGCCGGAGCACCGCCAGGGCCTGGTCCTCCGTGCCGATCACCGTCCGCGCCAGGTGGATGTCGCCGATGTTGATCCCGGCGACGCCGAGGAGCGTGCCGATCTTGCCCACCACGCCCGGCACGTCCTGGTTGCGCAGAACCAGGAGCGTCCCTTCCGGCCGGAACTCGAGCTGATAGCCCTCGATCGACACCACACGCGGCTCCCGCTCACCGAACAGGGCACCGTTGAGCGAGATGCTGCCGTCGGCGCTCTCCAGGGTGACGCCGACCAGCTGGGGGTAGTCGGCCGTGCTCGAGTGGGTCGCCCGGACCATCTCGACCCCCCGGGAGGCGCCCACCCGCTCGGCGTTGACATAGTTGACGCCCTCGCCGAGGAACGGCTCCAGCACCCCCTTGAGCACCGCCACCGACACCGGCACCCGCAGCGCCTCTTCGATCCCCCACAGGTCGACCTGGAGCGACTCGACGCCACCCTCGAGGAGGCCGCTCGCCAGGCGCCCGAGCTGCTCGCCCAGGTGAAGGTAGGGCTCCCCCCGGCTGCCGGTGGTACCGAACGGCAGGTTGACCGCGGTCACCGCCAGCGAGCCTCCGAGGGCCGCCAGGACCATACGGCTGGTCTCGACCGCGATCCGCTTCTGCGCCTCCCGGGTCTGGGCGCCGATGTGCGGCGTCGCCACCACCCGCGGATGGCGGACGAGCTCCAGGTCGGTCGGCGGCTCTTGGCCGAAGACGTCGAGCGCCGCGCCGGCGACGCGCCCGGACTCGAGCGCCGCGAGCAACGCTCTCTCGTCCATCAGGCCGCCCCGAGCACAGTTGACCAGCAGGGCGCCCTCCTTGATCCGCCCGATCCGCTCCGCCGAGAGCATGCCGCGGGTGGCGTCGGTCAGCGGCGTGTGGAAGGTGATGACGTCCGAGCGCTCGAGCAGCGTCTCGAGGTCGAGCATCTCCACGTCCAGGCGGGCCGCCACCGCCGGGTCGAGGTACGGGTCGTGGGCGATCACGTCCATGCCGAAGCCGCGCGCCCGCTCCGCCACCTTCTGGCCGATCCGGCCGAAGCCGATCACGCCCATCGTCTTGGCCTGGAGCTCGATGCCGACAAAGCGCTTGCGGTCCCACTCGCCGGCCTTGATCGACGCGTCGGCCGCCGGGATGTTGCGGGCGATCGCCAGCAGCAGCGCGAAGGTGTGCTCGGTGGCCGAGAGCAGGTTGGCGGTCGGAGCGTTGACCACCAAGATGCCCTGCTCGGTGGCGGCGGCCACGTCGATGTTGTCCACGCCGATGCCGGCCCGCCCCACCACCTTGAGGCTCTTGCCCGCGGCCAGCACCTCCCGGGTCACCTTGGTCATGCTGCGGACGACCAGCGCGTCGTACTCCCCGAGGATCTCCAGCAGGCGGGGGCGCTCGTCGTCCCCGAGCACGGTCACTTCGGCGCCCCCCTCGCGGAGGATGTCGATCCCCGACGCTTGCAGCGGATCGGCGATCAGGATCTTGGTCATGACAGGTCTCCCTCGTCGAGTGTCTCTTCCACCACGGCCAGGAGCTCGCCCAGGTCCTCGGCGCGGACCTCGCCCATGTGGCCGATGCGGAAGGTGGTCGGTTTCCAGGCGCCGTAGCCGCCGGCGACGGTGTAGCCCTTCTCCCCCAGGCGCCGGACCAGGGCCGGCGCGTCCACCCCGGCGGGCGGACCGAGGCAGGTGATGGTCGGCGAGCGTGCTTCCGCGGCGGCGGCGAAGGTCACGCCGCGGGCGCCGCCGGGGCCGTCCACCCAGGCCGCGAGCTGCTCCCGGAGGCGGCCGTGCCGGCGCCAGCGTTGCTCGATGCCCTCCGCGGCGATCCGTTCGAGCTGGCGGTCGAGCGCCCAGACGATCGGGATCGCCGGCGTGGTGATGGTGCCGTCGCGCCGGTGCCGGTCCAGGTACCGCAGGAGGTCGGTGTAGTAGCCCCGGTCCGCGACCCCGGCCGCCCGCTCTTCGGCCCGCTCCGAGGCAGTGAACGGGACGATCCCCGGCGGCGCCGCGAGCGCCTTCTGGCTGCCGGTGAGCACAAGGTCCAGGCCCCAGGCGTCGGTCTCGACCGGCGCGCCCGCGAGCGACGAGACCGCGTCCACCAGGACCAGGGCGTCGCTCTCCTCGCGCACCGCGCGGGCGATCTCCGCCAACGGGTTGATCACCCCGGTCGAGGTCTCGTTGTGGACCACCGTCACCGCGTCGTAGCGCCCGCGGCGGAGCGCCCGGCGCACCAGGTCGGGGTCGATCGCGTGACCCCAGGGGACGTCCAGCCGGTCGGCCGGGCGGCCGAGGGAGCGGCTGATGGCGTGCCAGCGCTCCGAGAAGGCGCCGGAGACCAGGTTGAGCACGGTGCCGCCGACGCACGAGCCGACGGCGATCTCCATCACCAGGGTGGCGCTGCCGGTGGCGAACGGCACCGGGCGGTCCGTGCGGAAGACCTCCTGGAGCCGTCCGGTGACGCGCTCGTAGACCGCGCGGAACGGTGCCGAGCGATGGCTGACGATCGGCGCGGTCATGGCCTGCCGCACGTCTTCGGTAACGTAGACGGGACCGGGAAGAAAGTGCCGGATCGGCTCGGGACGGGTGGGTTCGGGGGGGCTCATGGTCACTGTCGATCGGCTTCGATCGTCTTTGCCGCAAAGCGGCATTTTGGCAGGGCCGCCCCGCCGGGTCAATCGCTCGAACCGACGATCGCCCGGCCGCCGGCGGCGACCGCTCGGCGTTCGCTCAAGGGGAGGACCAGGGCCGAGGCCGGCGCAGCCGGACGACCAGATCCGCGGTCGCGAGATGCAGGCTGCCACCCTCCGGCCGGACGACCCGCCAGCCCTCCTCCGGCGGCACCGCGGGATCGAGCCGCGGCAGGCCGTCCACGCCGTCGACCGGTGCGGGCGCGTCCCCCGGCGGCACCCGGACGAGCACTGCCGCGCAGCCGAGAAAGTGCTCGCGGAGCAGGTCGCGGAGGACGGGTGGGCCGGTGACCCGCTTGACGGTGACGACGCATCCACCGGCGAAGGAGACAGCGCGAAGGGCCCCCGCCGCCGCCACGCTCTCCAGGGACGCGAGGGCACCGGCGGTGCCGGCCGGGTGTGAGGTCAGGTCCGAGTCTGGGGCCGGACCGGAAGCGGGCGTGCCAGCGGAGAGATCGAGCCAGCCGAGGCGGAGCCCTTCGGCCGCCGCCGCGGCGGCCAGTCCGGCGACCGCGTCCGCGCCGAGGGTGGTCCGGAGCAGGTGGATCCGCTTCATGCCACGCCCTCTCCGGCCGCGCTCGCTCCGCCCGGCCCGGGCTCCGGGTAGAGCAGCGCCGCCCGGCGCTCCTCCCGGAACGCCGCCTCGTCGGCCGCCCAGGAGGCGACCCAGCGCGCCAGGGCGTCGTCTCCGGGTCCCGCGGGGCCTTCAGAAGCACCCGCCTCCAGGGCCTTGCGCAGGGCGTCGGTGCCGGCCAGCAGGTCGATCGCCGGGCGATCGTGGACGAACTCGTAGGGCTCGGCGCGCCAGACGAAGGCTTCGGGGGCGACCTCGGCCAGGGCAGCCAGGAGCTCGACGCCGGCGCGCACCGGCCGGAACCGCACCGGGTCGGTGACCACCAGCTCGACGCCGCCGCACTCGGCGCCGGCGTGCTTCTGGAACTGGGGCCGGAAATAGGTGGGGACCGCCGCCAGGCCGGCCCCGTCGCTGCCGAGGGCGCCGAGACGCGCCGCCAGCGCACGGGCCAGGGCCGGCGGGTCGACGCCGGGGGCGCCCACCAGGTGGAACGGCCGGGTGGTCCCCCGGCCCTCGGAGACCTGCGTCGCCTCCACCAGGCAGCCGCCCGGGTAAAGGCGGGCGGTCGCGGTGGTCGGCATGTTCGGCGACGGCGGGATCCACGGCCGGCCCGTCGCCTCCCAGTCCATCTCCCGCGACCAGCCGTCCATCCGCCAGACGGTGAGCCCGTCGGTACCGGACGGACCGCGCCCGAGCTCGAGCCGGACCAGCTCCCCCAGGGTCAGGCCGTGGCGCACAGGCACACGAAACGCGCCGACGAACGACGCGTAGCCCGGCTCCGGCAGGTTGCCCTCGATGGCCTGCCCTCCCAGGGGGTTCGGGCGGTCCAGCACCCACACCCGGACCCCCGCGGCGAGGGCGACCTCGGCTGCCCAGACCGCCGAGGCGGCATAGGTGTAGTAGCGCGCGCCCACGTCCTGGAGATCGATCACCAGCAGGGCGATGCCGTCGAAGACCCGCGGGTCGGGACGGAGCGTCCCCTCCGCGTCGCCGTAGAGGGAGACGATGGGCGCCCCGGTCCACGGGTCGCGTCCCGGCGCGGCGGGGACCATGTCCTGCTCGACGCCGTAGTAGCCGTGCTCCGGCGCCAGCAGCACGTCCGGCGCGCCGGCCGGCGAGGCGGCCAGCGCCAGGTGCGCCGGCACCAGGTCCGCGGTGACCGACGCGTGGTGGGCCAGGAGGGCGTAGGAGCCGGGTGGGAACGCCTCCCGGCCGGAACGGGCGAGGTGGACGAGCAGGCGGTCTAGACCGGTCGACAGACCGGCCGGAGGAGTGACAGCAGGGATCGTCATGGCGCCTCGCGCCGGTAGTCGCCCCGCGCTCCGCCGCTCTTGGCCTCCAGGCGCAGGTCGGTGACCACCGCCCCGCGCTCGACCGCCTTGACCATGTCGTAGAGCGCCAGCGCCGCGGTCGAGCAGGCCACCAGGGCTTCCATCTCGGCACCGGTGCGCGCGGTGGTGACCACGCGGCTACGGATCACCACACCACCCTCCGCGGGCTCCACCTCCACCTCGACCTGGTCCAGGGGCAGCGGGTGGGCCAGAGGGATCAGCTCACCGGTGTGTTTGGCGCCACCGATCCCTGCCAGGCGGGCGACGGCGACCGCGTCCCCCTTGGGCAGGGAGCCGAGGCGCTCGACCGTCTCCGCGGAGAGCAGCACCCGGCACGAGGCCTCGGCGACCCGGCGGGTAACCGGCTTGCCGGAGACGTCCACCATGTGGGCGGCGCCGCGCGGGTCCAGGTGGCTGAAATCGGTGGCCATGCTCGTTGCTCGGTCCGGGCGGTCTCCGGGGTCACCCACGGGGGCGGGAAACGGCCGCCATGCTAGCATCCGCGGCGCCTTGCAGCCGCCCACCGTCGCCATCCTGATCCCCACCCTGGACGAAGAGGAAACCCTCACCGAGCTGCTGCCCGAGGTGGTGCCGCTGGCCGAGGAGGTAGTGGTCTCCGACGGCGGCAGCCGGGACGGGACGCTCGGCGTCGCCGCGTCGTTCGGCGTGCCGGTGGTGCAGGGTCCGCCGGGCCGGGGTGGCCAGCTCAACCGGGCCGCCGCGGCGAGCACCGCCGACGTGCTGCTGTTCCTGCACGCGGACACCCACCTGCCCTCCGGCGCAATCGAGAGCGTGCGACGCGCCGTCGCCGCCGGCGCCGTGGGCGGCGGCTTCCTCGCCCACTTCGCGTCGCCCCGCAGGATCATGGCCCTGGGCTCGCGGCTGGTCGACGCCCGCACCCGGATGACCCGGGTGCCGCTCGGCGACCAGGCCCAGTTCGTCACACGGGAAGCGTTCCTCGCGCTGGGCGGCTACAGGGACTGGCCGATCCTGGAGGACCTGGACTTCATACGCCGGTTGAAGCGCATCGGGCCGGTGCGGATCGTCCCGCAGCCGGTGCGCACCTCCGCCCGCCGGTACGAACAGGGCGGCGTGGCGCGGACCGTGGCCACCAACTGGCTGATCTGGGCGCTCTACCTGGCGGGCGTCTCGCCGCACCGGCTGAGCCGCCTCTATCGAAATATCAGGTAATGACGCCCGCCGCACCGGACGGGGCGGCGAGAAAAGCAAAAAGCCCCGGGCCGGAGTCGCCGGCCACGGGGCTTTGGGCCACGGGACACCTGCGGGGAGCAGGCGTCCGGAGACTCGGGACCGAGTCAGCCGTTGACGGCTTCCTTGAGGTCCTTGCCAGCCTTGAAGCGCACGTTCTTGGACGCTGCGATCTGAATCGTCTCTCCGGTGGCCGGATTACGGCCCGTGCGCGCCGCCCGCTCGTTGACCGAGAAGCTACCGAAGCCGGGAAGCGTGATCCGCTCACCGTCGGTCAGAAGGTCCGTGATGGCGCCGAAGATGGCGTCAAACGCCTCCGTCGCCTGCTTCTTGGTCATTCCGTCGACGTTGTCCGTGACGGCATCCACGATGTGGGCCTTACCAGCCATAAGCTCTCCTCCTTCGTCGCGTTCGAAACTTTGGTGTTTGGAAACCGGGAGACACGATACGGCAACGTCAGATGCCTGTCAACACTGCCTCCCCGCGCGTTTCGGACCCCGGCAGGGCCGGGTTCCGTGACGTTTAGAAACTCGATGATCCCTCACGTTGGAGCACGTGAATCGAAAAACCGTCGTGATCGCCACCGGGAAAGATCCGCACGAACCCTTCGCTGCGGACCATGCCCCGGACCGGCGGCTCCATGTGGTCGGTGAGGGGCAGCAGAGCGAAGTCCGGCCGCTCGCTCAGCAGAGCGCGCACCACGTCTTCGTTCTCTTCCGCCTCCAGCGAGCAGGTGATTGCCACCAGCAGCCCCCCCGGGGCGACCAGCGGTGCGGCGCCGCGGAGCATGCGCAGGGCGGTCCGCGAGAGGCGGCCGATCTCGTCGGCGCTGATCCGCCACTTGAGCTCCGGGTGCTTGCGGAACGTGCCGGTGCCGGTGCACGGAAGGTCGAGCACCACGCGGTCGAACGGTCCGGTCCAGGGCGCGGCCCCCACCTCGGCGACCGCCACGGGCAGGCGCCGCCCCAGGCGGCGCAGGTTGGCCCGGAGCAGCGCCACCCGGCGCGGGTCGACGTCGGCCAGAACGGGGCGCACCGAGGCTTCCCGGGCGATCAGGGCGAAGGTCTTGCCGCCGGGAGCGGCCGCGGCGTCCAGGATGCGCTCGCCCTCCCGCGGTGGCGGGATCAGTGCGGCCACCTGGCTCGCCTCGTCCTGGACGTAGAGGTCGCCCCGCCGGAACGCCTCCGTGGCCAGGGGATCGCCCGAGCGAACGACCAGGCCCATGGGCGAGAGCAACGACGGCTCCACCTCCAGGCCCTGGTCGATCAGTGACTCGGCGAGGAGCTCGCGGCCGCCGCGGTCGCAGAACGCCAAGAGGTGCATCGGCTTGGCCAGGTTGTTGGCCGCCAGCAGGGCTTCCGTGCGGTTGCGCCCGAAGCGCTCCAGCCACCGCTCGACCAGGAAGTCCGGGTGGCTGTGCTCGATCGCCAGCCGCCGGGCCGGGTCGGTCTCGCGCACCGGCCAGGAGCTGAGACGCGGGCTCCGGGCGATCCGCCGGAGGACGGCGTTGACGAAGCTGGCACCGCCCCGGTGGGTGAGCCTGCGGGCGTGCTCGACCGCCTCGTTGACCGCGGCGTGGACCGGGATGCGGTCGAGGAACAGGAGCTGGTAGGCGGCGATGCGCAGCGGTGAGCGCAGCTGCGGATCGATCGCGTCCAGCTCCCGGTGGCTGGCACAGGCGATGACGTCGTCGAGGCGGCGCAGCCAGCGGAGCGTTCCCAGGACCAGGGTGGCGAGGAGGCCGCGGTCGCGCGGATCCAGGCGCTCCATGGGCCCTGCGAGGAACGTCTCCGCCGGCGCCAGGGATGCCAGCGTGCGGTCGACGACCCATGCGGCGGAGGCCCGGACGCTGTCGTGGCTCTTCTGGACGCGCTTGCCCGCGACCGGACGGCGAGGCTTGCTCATCGAACGGATCAGGCGAACCTCTCGCCGACCCGGACCCGCTCACCGTTGACGAAGTCGGAGGCCCGCTGCGCCTTCTTGCCCGGGCGCTGGATCTCCTCGATGCCGAAGACCGTGTCGTTGCCGCACAGGATCGCCATCTTGCCCTGGCGCAGGCCGAGGTAGGTGCCGGTGGCGCCCGAGGGGGCCTTCTCCCAGTCCATGGGCACTCCCCAGACCACCTTGACCGGCCGCCCCTTGAAGTGGGCCGCCATCCCCGGCCAGGGGTCGAAGGCCCGCAGCCGGTTGTAGAGCTCCCGCGCCTCGAGCGCCCAGTTCATCTTGCCGTCGGACTTCGAGAACTTCTCGGCGTAGCTGGCGCTCTCCTCGCGCTGCTTGCGCTCCTTGATGCCCTTGCCCTTGGCCAGCTTCTCCACCGTCTCGACCATCAGGTCGGCACCGACCTTCGCCAGGCGGACGGACAGCTCGCCGGCGGTCTCGGAGCGCCGGACCGTCACCTCCTCCTGGAGCAGGATCGGCCCGGCGTCGAGCTCCAACTCCATGCGCATGGTGGTCACGCCGGTCTTCTTCTCGCCGTTGGCGAGCGCCGACTGGATCGGCGAAGCGCCCCGGTACTTCGGCAGCAGCGAGGCGTGGAGGTTGATCGCACCACGCTTCGGCACCTCCAGCAGCTCCTCCGGAAAGATCTGGCCGAACGCCACGACGACGAAAAGATCCGGCTTGAGCGCGCGCATCGACTCGACGAACTCCTCGTCGCGAACCCGCTCGGCGTGGATCACGTCGATGCCGAGGGTGCTCGCCGCCTCGGCCACCGGGTGCTCGCGGACCTCCTGCCCCCGGCCCACCGGCCGCGGCGGAGGCGTCACCACCGCGATGGGCGTGTAGCCGCTCTCGGCGAGCGCTTCGAGGGTGGGGACGGCGAACTCCGGGGTGCCGAAGAAGACGATCCGTTCCAGCTTGGGCATGCGGGCATGCTAGCAGACCCGAAGGCGTTGCGGAGGGGCCGCGGAAGGGCCCCGGCCGGCCCCGGACGGTGCGCGGAGCCGCGCCGGTGCGGGGCTCGTGGAGGCGGGCGGGGCGACCAGCGGATGCGGCCGCCCCGGCGTCCGGAGGGATGGCGGGCGAGGGGCGTCGGACGAGCCGGTCAGCTCGGTTTGGCCTCGTCCCCTGCGTCGTCCTCGTCCTCGAGGATCTCCAGGTGGCCCTTGCCTTCCATCGTCGAGAGGTCGATCTTCGAGTGGACCCGGATCGGCACGCCGTCCAGGTTCAGGCGGCCGGCGAGCGTGACCTCGCCCGCACCCTTCTCGAAGTCGCCCTTGGAGAGATCGGAGTGGTCGTCGTCGAGGGGAAAGCCGAGCTCGGTTCCACCTCGGGTCTCGGTGAACTTCACGTGGACGTAATTTCTGTCGATCGCCGCCTTGAGCTCCCCCAAAGCGTCGTCCCGGATCGGCCGGAAGATCACCTTGTGGTCGCCCTTGGCCAGCTTCTGAACCAGCTCGCTCATCTGTTTGTCTCCTGCGGTTCAAAGGTCGAGGGCCGGGGTGCTTGCTCCCCGCGCCCGGTCAGACGGTCATGCGGTCGGACAGGCGTCGCGCGAACGCACGAATCTCCCGCCCGCACCCTCTTCGGTGCGGGGCGCGGACGGTTTGTGACAAAGCACCGGGGCCGGCTCAAGCCGACGCTCCGACCGCCGCGCCGGTCTCCACCGGCGGTCCCGCGGGCCATGGCTCGCCGAGGTCGATCGAACGGACCGCGCGGACGAACGGGAGCGCCGCCAGGCGACCGAGCACCGCCGCGCTCGGGTGCTCCTCGTCGGTCAGCCGATCAGGGAGGCCAGGATCGCCTTCTGCGCGTGCAGACGATTCTCGGCCTCGTCGTAGCGGATCGACTGGGGTCCGTCGACCACCTCCGCGTCCGCTTCGTCACCGCGGATCAGCGGCATGCAGTCCATGAAGACCGCGCCGGGGTTGGCCCGGTCGAAGTGCCTCTGGGCGACACGCCAAGACTCCCGCAATCCTTGCCGGAGCGCCCGATCCTCTTCCGTCGTGCTCGCCAGGCTCTTCCAGCTCTTGGCGTAGATGTTGGCCACCGGGCTCACGTCGCTGGAGAGAGAGGCTGGAACCTCCTTGAGGCTGAAGAAAACCTCGTTACCGGCCCACGTCTCGAGCGGGATCTGCGCCGCTGCCGCAGCCCGGGACACACCGGGGAGGGCATCGAGACGTTCCAGAAGGTGGTCGTAAAAGCCCGCGACCTGGTCAGGCTCCGGGTCCCTGGTCTCCGGCAGCTGCCCTACGTGGAAGGTGAGCAGGCTCTCGGCGTCAAAGCCAGGATCGACGTGCTGGACCCTCAAGAAGCTCTGGACCATCAGACCGGCGCAGATCAGAAGCACCAGCGAGAGTGTCGCCTCACCCACGACCAGCAGGCTACTCAGACGCTGCTTGCGGACGCTGAGGGACGCCGACCTTGATCCAGAACGGCAGTTGCGCCGGCACTGATGCCATGATCGCCGAGATCCCCCAGTGCGCGAGCGCCACCCCGAGCGCACCGCCGGCCGGTCGGAGGACCTGGACGGATCTTCTCGGCTACAGAAGCGATGAGACAGGCCTGACCGGTTGCGACCGGGGCATTCCGGAAGAGTCCCGCCGGTCCGCGACCCTGGTCCAGTAGCCGCCCTACTCCAGCCGCGCCGCGTCGATCTCGGCGAAGTAGTCGCCGGGGACGAGGACCTCGCGCGGCTTCGAGCCCTGGGGCGGGCCGAGGATGCCGTCCTGCTCCATCATGTCGATCAGGCGGGCGGCGCGGGAGAAGCCGACCCGGAGGCGGCGCTGGAGGAAGGAGGCCGAGCCCTGGCCTTCGGAGACCACCAGGCGGGCGGCCTCGTCGTAGAGCTCGTCGTCGGCGTCGCTGTCGCCGCCTCCGCCGCCGCTCCGGCTGCCCGCGGGCGCCTCGAGCAGGTCCAGGTTGTAGTCCGGCTTCGCCTGGCGCTTGAGCCAGCGGATCATGCCGGCGGTCTCCTGCTCGGAGACGTAGGCCCCGTGGAGGCGCATGGTGCGCGAGGTGCCCGGCGGCATGTAGAGGGCGTCGCCCTTGCCCAGGAGCTGCTCGGAGCCGGCCTGGTCGAGGATGGTGCGCGAGTCGTGGCGGGTGGCGGTGGCGTAGGAGATCCGGCAGGGGAAATTCGCCTTGATCGTGCCGGTCAGGATGTCGACCGAAGGGCGCTGGGTGGCGACGATCAGGTGGATGCCGACGGCGCGGGCCATCTGGGCGAGCCGGGCGATGGCGGTCTCGACCTCGGAGGAGGCGACCATCATCAGGTCGGCCAGCTCGTCGATGATGATGACGAAGTAGGGCAGCGGCTGGAAGTCCTCCGGCGCGAAGTCGCTCGACTCCTCGTCCAGGGCCAGGCGCCGGCGCTGCTCCGGGTCGCGGATGGCGCTGTTGTAGAACGCGATCGAGCGCACGTGGACCTCGGCCAGGAGGCGGTAGCGGCGCTCCATCTCCGCGACCATGTTGTTGAGCACGTTGGCCGCCTGCTGCGGCTCGACGACGACCTTGGTCTCGAGATTGGGGATGTCGGCGTAGACCCCGAGCTCGATCCGCTTGGGATCGACGAAGATGAACCGGACCTCCTCCGGCGGCGCCTTGTAGATGATCGAGGTGATCATCGTCTGGAGGCCGACGCTCTTGCCCGAGCCGGTGGCGCCAGCCACCAGCAGGTGGGGCATGGTGGCGAGGTCCGCGTAGTAGGGCTCGCCGTAGATCGTCACCCCCAGGGCCATGGTCAGGGGCGAGCGGGCCTTGCGGAAGCTCTCGGCCGCGAGCAGGGTGCCAAGCGGGATGTTGCCGCGCTCCCGGTTCGGCACCTCGATCCCCAGGGTCGAGCGGCCCGGCAGGCGCTCGATCCGCACCGAGTGGGCCTTGAGCGCCAGGGCGAGCTCGTCCTGGAGGTTGACGATCTGGCTCACCTTGACCCCGGGCGCCGGCTGGAACTCGTAGACCGTGATCACCGGCCCGGGGCTGATCCCCTCGACCGAGCCCTCGACGCCGAACTCGGCGCAGCGGTTCTTGATCAGCTCGCCGAGGCGCACCAGCTCGTCTTCATCCAGGCGGGCCTGGATCGAGCCCTGGGTGAGCAGGTTGAGGGGCGGCGTGCCCGCCTTGCCGCTGCCGGACTGGTCGACGAACTCGAACTGCTGCTGGGGCGCCTTGGGCCCGCGGCGGGTCCGCCCGGCGGCGGCCCCTTCGGAGGGGCGGCGCAGGCCCGGTGCAGACTCGGCGGCCGCCGGGGCCGCCACCCGCCGGACGGCGAAGCCGCCCTCCCCCTTGCGCTCGACCACCCGGAGCGGCAGGTCGGCGACCGGCCGGCCGGCGAGCCGGGGCGGCTCCGCCGGTCCGGCCTCCGCCGCGGCGGCGCCGGGCGCGGCCGGATCCTCGCTCCGGGCCTGTTTCTCTTCGAGCACCCGCTGGAGGTGCTTGGCGACCACGCGCCGGCGGCTCTTCTCCTTCGACCGCCGCTCCCGGCGCCGCTCCCGGGCCAGCCGCAGCCGGCCCCAGCCGGTGGCGAACCGCTCCCGCCACTTGCGGAGCACCTCGCCGAGGGTGGTCTGGATCGCCAAGGCGGTGCCGATCAACACCACCGCGACCAGTACCAGGACCGTTCCGGCCAGGTTCAACCGGGTCTGGAGCACCTCGCCGAGCATCTTGCCGAAGGCGCCGCCGGTGTCGAACAACCAGCCGCGCCACGAGATGGCACCGACCGTTTCCTGGAGCAGGGCGGGCAGAGACGCCAGGACCACCAGCGCGCCGACCAGGCGCAGCGGCGAGCGCTCGCTCCGGCCGTGGCGCAAGGAGCGCCAGCCGGACAGCGCCAGCAGCACCGGCAGCAACAGGGCCGGCAGACCGAGCAGGCCGAACGCCAGCGCCGCCCCCTGGGCGCCGACCGGACCGATCAGGTTGCGCACCCGCCCCGGCTCGGACGATGCGTGGAGCAGGCTCGGGTCCCGCGGGTGGTAGGAGACCAGGCTGACCGCCAGCAGGACAGCGAGGGTCAGCAGCACCAGGCCGAGCAGCTCCTCGCCCTTGCCAGGCGGCAGCTCCAGCCGTGCTCGCTTGCTCTCTTGCTTCTCTGCCTTCGTTGCCACGCGCTCACCTGTCCGATCCCTGCTCGCGATCACACCTTCGGTCCGACCCGGCCCGATCCGGCGTGCTCCGGGTGGCCGCTGCCCGGCCGCCGTGAGGATTGTTCGAGGAACGCTTCAACCGGATCTTGTTAACTATCGAGAGATTCTAACATTTCAGCCCTCCGGCCGCTCACTCAGCGAGGGTCCTCCAGGCGCCGTGGAGGCGCAGGAAGTCCGCCAGCGCCAGCTCCTCGGCCCGCGCCCGCTCCGGAATCCCGGCCGCCTGGAGGGCCTGCTCGGCGCGCGCCTTGCCCCAGCCGGCGCCCAGGCTGTTGCGGAGCGTCTTGCGCCGGCGGGCGAAGGCCAGGCGCACCGTCCGCTCGAAGGCGTCCAGCTCGGGCGGTGGCAGCGGTGGTTGCCGGGCGGAAAGGCCGACGAACGCCCCGTCCACCTTGGGCGGCGGCCGGAAGCTCCCCGCCTTGACCCGCCCGAGGAGCCGTGCCTCGGCCCGGGCGGCGACGAGTACCGACAGCGCCCCGTAGTCCGGGTCGCCGGGGCCCGCCACCAGGCGGTCGCCGACCTCCTTCTGGACCAGGAAGGCCGACCGCGGGACCCTCCCCGGGTGGCGCAGAATGCGGGCGATCAGGGCGGTCGAGATGGCATAGGGGAGGTTGCCGGTGGCGAGGGTCGGCGCCGGCAGCCGATCCCAGGGGATGGTCATGGCGTCCCCGACCACCACGCCGAGCGCCGGGGCCGGGCGGAGGGCGAACGCCCACTCCGGATCGAGCTCCCAGGCCCACACCCGCGCGCCGGCGCGGAGCAGCTCCTCGGTCAGCACCCCACCGCCCGGCCCCACCTCGAGCACCCGCCCCCCCGCCGGCCGCAGGAACGACAGCAGGGGCTGGCAGAGCCGGCCGTCGACCAGGTGATGCTGCCCGAGCGCTTTCTTGAGAGCGGGCTGGAGAGCGCGCTGGAACGGGGCCGGCGACATCCCGTGGACGCTATCAGCAACCGCCGACGACGACGGCCGGCACGCTGCCGGCTCGTGACTGGACCCCCGACGCCAATCTGGCATTCTTCGGGCCCTGCCCCCGGCGCGATGGGGCACCTCCGGACCCCTTCCGGTGCCGCCGAAGCCCCGGAAACAGGCCCTTTTCCCGGCCCCGCCCGCCGCCCGGCTCCTGGCACCCCACTTGCAGCCCAGGAGCCCGGGAGATCCTCAATGACTGAGCCGGACGAGATGTCGACCGACCGCCGAGCCCCTTCGAGCGACCCGGTGCCCGATCGGCACCCCAACCCGGGTGAGAGAGTGGGCGAGGACACGGCTGCGCCCGCGCGCACCGGTCAGGCGCCGGCCCCGTCCGGCGACGCCGAGCCCGCCCCGGCGACGCCGAACGAGGTCGAGCGCCAGACCCATGCGCTGCGCGAGGCCGAGGCGGAGATCCGCAAGGTCATCGTCGGCCAGGGCTATCTCATCGACCGGCTCCTGGTCGGTCTGCTGTCCCGCGGCCACCTGCTGATCGAAGGCGTCCCGGGCCTCGCCAAGACCCTGGCGGTCAAGACCCTGGCGCGGACCATGGACATCGACTTCCGCCGCATCCAGTTCACGCCGGACCTGCTGCCGGCCGACCTGCTCGGCACCCAGATCTACGACGTCCGGACCGGCGAGTTCACGCCGCGCAAGGGGCCGATCTTCACCCGCATCCTGCTCGCCGACGAGATCAACCGGGCGCCGGCCAAGGTCCAGGCGGCCCTGCTCGAGGCCATGGAGGAGCGCCAGATCACGTTGGGCGATGTCACGTGGCCGCTGGACGAGCCGTTCATGGTGCTGGCGACCCAGAACCCGATCGAGCAGGAGGGCACCTACCCACTGGCCGAGGCCCAGACCGACCGGTTCATGCTCAAGCTGCGACTCTCCTATCCGAACCGGGCCGAGGAATCGGAGATCCTCGACCGCATGCTGGTCGAGCGGCCGGCCGACGTGCGGCCTGTGCTCGACCGCGCGCGGTTGCTGGCGCTGCGCCGGAGCGCCGACGCCGTCTACCTGGACGGCAAGATCCGGCGCTACGTCCTCGACCTGATCACCGCCACCCGCGAACCGGAAGCCGCCGGGCTGCCCGACCTCTCCGACCTGATCGCCTTCGGCGCCTCGCCCCGGGCGACCCTGTTTCTGGCCCGGGCGGCCAAGGCGCTCGCCCTGGTGCGCGGCCGCGGCTACGTCATGCCGGAGGACGTCAAGGAGATCGCCCCGGACGTGCTGCGCCACCGGATCGTGCCCACCTATGAGGCGGAGGCCGAGGAGATCTCCACGGACGACCTGATCGCCCGGTTGCTGTCCCGGGTGGAGGTGCCGTAGCCGTGGTCCCCGAAGCCCTCGCCCGGATCCTCCCGTGGCGCGGCTCCGGGGAACGGCAGCCGCCGAACCCGGAGCGGCCGGCCGAGCGCCCACGCCTGCCCAAGGACCTGGCCCGGAAGGTCCGGCGCATCGAGATCGCCACCAAGCGGCTGGTCGACCACGGGGTCGCCGGCGAGTACCACTCGGTGTTCAAGGGCCGGGGTGTCGAGTTCGCCGAGGTGCGGCCCTACCAGCCCGGTGACGACATCCGCTCGATCGACTGGAACGTCACCGCCCGCATGGGCGAGCCGTTCGTCAAGAAGTACGTCGAGGAGCGGGACCTGACCGTCTTCCTGACCGTCGACGTCTCTGGCTCGCTGTCGTTCGGCTCGCGGGCGATCGTCAAGCGCGACCTGGCGGCCGAGGTGGCGGCGCTCTTGTCGTTCGCCGCGGTGCGCAACGGCGACCGGGTCGGCGCGGCGCTGATCTCCGACGGCATGGACCTGTTCCTCCCACCCCGGAGCCGCCGGACCCACGTGCTGCGCCTGACCCGCGAGATCCTGGTCCACCCGGCGGCCGGCAGGACCGACCTCGAGACCGGCCTGTCCCGGGTGCTGGCCACCCTGAAGCGCCCGTCGGTGCTGTTCGTCCTGTCCGACTTCCTGGAGGCGAGCTGCCCGCGGGCGCTCAAGGCCGCCGCCGCGCGCCACGACCTGGTGGTGATCGAAATCGTCGACCCGCGGGACGCCGAGCTGCCCGCCGTGGCGCCGGTGGTGCTGCGCGACGCCGAGACCGGCGAGGTGGCGGTGGTCCACGGCGAGCGGCTCGCCGCCGAGCACGCCGAGCACTGGCGCCGGGGGCGCGCGGACCTGCGCCGGAGCCTGCGCAAGCTCGGCGTCGACCACCTGGTCCTGCGCACCGACCGCCCCTACCTGGGGCCGGTCGTCGCCTTCTTCGAGGCCCGCCGCCGGAGGCTCTACCGATGAGCGGCCACGGCCGGTCAAGCAGGCTCGACCGGGGGCGCCGGTGTGGCCGCCAAGCGGTCGTGGCCCTGCTCGCCCTCTTTCTGGGCACCCTGTTCGCCTCCGCCGCGGCCCCGGCGCGGGCGGCCGTCGCCCCGGGCGCCCCGACCGTGCGCAACCTGCACCTCCAGGTCACCGTGGCACCGCAGACGGTCACCGTGGGCGACCGGGTGCACGCCGTCCTGACGCTCACCGCCCCCGCCGGGGCGGTCACCGGCCCTCCCCGCTTCCCGACCTGGAAGGGCCGCTGGGGAGACGCCGAGGTGCTCTCGACCGGGCCGGTCGAGCGGGCCCCTGCGGCGAACGGGCGGGCCACCTGGCGCCAGGAGGTGACCCTCGCCCTCTTCCAGACCGGCAAGATCACACTGCCCCGCCTCGCGGCCCAGGTGCCGACGGCCGCGGGCACCGCGGCGGTACGGACCGGCGCGCCGGTGGCGCTCACCGTCGCTTCCATCCTCCCCGACGGCGCCGACCCGAAGACCCTGGACCCGACGCCCCCGGCGCCGATCCGCCGGCTGCCGGCCGGCGCCCCCTTCTGGTGGACGCTCGCCGGCGCCGCCGCCCTGGCCGGCGCCCTCGCCCTGCTCGGGGCCGCGCGCCGGCAGCGCCCCGGGGCCGGGGCCGCCGTGGCGAGCCGGCCGCCGTTCGAGGAGCTCACCGGCCGGCTCGACGCCCTGCTCGCCGCCCCGCCGGCGTCCCCCGAGCAGGCCCACGTGGCCCTCTCCCACGCACTGCGGAGGTACCTGGGCCGGCGCCTCGGCTTCCCGGCGGCCGAGAGCACGACCACCGAGGTGCGCCGGCGCCTGGGTCGGCTCGGGTTGCCGGACACGGTGAGCGAGCCGACGGTGCTGGTGCTCCAGCGCTGCGACGCGGTGAAGTTCGCCCGCTGCCCCACGGACGCCGCCCAGCTTCGCGGCAACGTCAACCTGACCCGCCGCCTGGCGGGCGCGCTCGAGGCCCACCTGACGCCGGCGGACGCCGCGCAGGAGGCCGCGTGAGCACCTTCCCCGCGCTCGCCAGCCCGGCCTGGCTGCTGCTCCTGCTGCTCGTCCCGCTGCTCGCCTGGCGCCACCACAGCCGGCCCGGCTTCGGCGCTCTCACCTACAGCCGGCTGCCCGCGGGAACAGCGGGCGGCTCCAGCCGGTGGCGCCTGCACCTGCCGTTCTACCTCCGGCTGGCCGCCTTCGCCCTGGTCGTCGTCGCCCTCGCCCGGCCCCAGATCGGCTACGCCTGGGAGGAGAGCCTGACCCAGGGGATCGACATCCAGCTCGCCCTGGACGTCTCCGGCAGCATGGGGGCCGAGGACTTCCAGCCCAAGGATCGGCTGACGGTGGCCAAGGAGGTGGTCGACCGGTTCATCCAGGGACGGACCGGCGACCGGATCGGGCTGGTCGCGTTCTCGGGCGGCGCCCTCACCAAGGCGCCGCTGACCACCGACCACCGCATGCTCCGGTTCCTGGTCGACTCGCTTCAGATCGGAGAGCTGCCGCGGGGCACCGCCATCGGCGTCGCCCTGGCGACGGCCGCCGCCCGGCTGCGCGACAGCGACGCCAAGAGCCGGGTGATCGTCCTGGTCACCGACGGCGTCAACAACGGCGGAGCGGTCGACCCGGCCTCGGCCGCGGCGCTGTGCGACGGGCTGGGCATCCGGGTCTACACCATCGGCGTCGGCACCGGCGGCCGGGTGCCCGTGCGCACGGCGATCACCGATCCGGCCACCGGCCGGACGTTGGCGCGCCGGGTGCTCCGGGTGATGCCGGTGGACGAGGAGTTGCTCGAACGGATCGCCCAGCGCACCGGCGGCCAGTCCTTCCGGGCGACCGACCGCGAGAGCCTGGCAGCGATCTTCGGCGAAATCGACCGACTGGAGAAGACCGAGCTCCAGGTCAAGCGGTTCGTGCGCTACCAGGAGGCGTTCGCCCCCCTGGCGTGGACCGCCCTCGCCCTGACCCTCCTGCCGCTGGCGTCGGCGGCGCTCAAGGTGACCGCCGAGCCATGAGGCTGTTCCACCCCGACCTGCTCGCCCTCGTGGCGCTGGCGCCGGCCGCGGCCTGGGTCGCCGCCCGGCTCTGGCGGCGCCGGATCGCCGCCGCCGAGGCGTGGGCCGCCCGCGGGCTGTGGGACCGGCTGTTGTGCGGCTGGGACCCGCGCCGGACGGCCCTGTCAGTGGTGCTCGTGGGGGTCGCCGTGGCGGCCCTGGCCGTCGCCCTCGCCCGGCCGCGCTGGGGGACCAGCGAGCAGACCGTCGACCGGCGTGGCGTGGACCTGGTGTTCGTGGTCGACGACTCCCTGTCCATGGGCGCCCGCGACGTCCACCCGTCCCGCCTGGAGGTGGCCAAGACCCTGGTCCGCCGGCTGGTCCACGCGATGCCGGGCAACCGGGTCGCGCTCGTCGGCGCCGAGGGCGACGGCGTGGTCCTGGTCCCGCTGACCACGGACGCCGCGGTGATCGACCTGGTTCTAGACGGGCTCCAGCCCGGATCGCTGCCGACCCCGGGCACCGAGCTGGGAAACGCGCTCGACCTGGTGCCCCGGCTCTTCCCGCCGGGCACCGAGCGCCACCGGGTCGCCGTGCTGCTCTCCGACGGCGAGGACCACGGCGGCGGTCTCGACCCCCGCCTGAAGGCGCTCAAAGAGGCCGGCGTGGTGGTCCATACCCTCGGTCTGGGTACGCCGGACGGCGCGCCGGTGCCGCTGCCCGGGGACGCCGGCACCCAGGGTGGAGTCAAGCGCCGGGAGGACGGCTCGGAGGTGATCAGCACGCTGCGCGAGCCGGTGCTCGAGCAGATCGCCCGGGGGACCGGTGGCGTCTACCTGCGGGCGGCGGACGGCGGAGGAAACCTGCGCCCCGTGGTCTCCGCCATCGACAGCATGGACAAGCACCCGGTGGAGACGCACACGATCGACACCGAAGCCGAGCGCTTCCAGTGGCCGCTGGCGCTCGCCGCCGCCGCGCTGCTGCTGCAGCTCGCGCTGCCCCCGTTCCGGCCCGCCGCCCGGCCGGCCGGCGGCGCGCCGGCGCTCGAACCCCTTCCCAGGGTGGGATCCAGAGCGGCGTCCGGGGTGAGTCCCGACTCGATCGCGGGCGACCGGGCACCGGGGGAGGCCGCGTGACCCGCCTCGCCGCCGTCGCGCTCGCCGCCTGCTGCGCCCTGGGTGCCTCCTGGAGCTCCGTCTGGACTCTGGGCACGCTGGTCGACCTGCCCTCGGCGCTCGACCGGCTCGCCCCCGAGCTGCCCGACCTCCACCCCCCGGCCTGGGCCGAGCGCTGGCTCTACAACCCGCGCGAGCGCACCGCCGCCGGCGTCGACGCGCTCCAGGACGGCCGGCGCGAGGACGGCGTCGAAGCCCTCGACACCGCGCTCCGCCAGGCGCCCGACGATCCGGTCGCGCTCTACAACGCCGGCAGCGGCCGCCTGTTCGCCGAAGAGCATCCGGACCGGGCCGCCGCCCAGCTCGAGCGCGCCACCACCCTGATCGAGCAGGACACCGGCGCTGTACCCCCGGACTTGGCGCCTTTCGCGTACTACAACCTGGGCAACGCGCGCCTGGCGGCGGGCGATGCGGCCGGCGCCGCGGAGGCCTACCGCCAGTCCCTCCGCCTGCAACCGTCGCTCCGCCCGGCCAAGCGCAACCTGGAGCTCGCCCTGGCCCGGATGACCCGGAAGAAGCCCCGGGCCCTGCCGCCCCGGGAGACACCCGGCGGCGACCGGCCCGGGGAGAAGGAGCGCTCGGAATCCTCCGGCGGCGAGGAGCCGAACACCCAGCGGGAAGAGGGTGCCGGCGCCCGGCAGCCGGACGCCGGCCAGCGCCAGCAAGCCGAGGGCCGCGGTCAAGGACAGGCACCGGAGAGCGGCACGCCCGAGGCCACCGGCGCCGGGGCCGTCGACCCCCGCCTGTTGCGGTTCGACGAGCAGGCCGACATGAGCGCCGCCGAGGCGGCCGCCCTGCTCGACGCCATCGACAGCCTGGAACGGGCCGAGCGCCGCCAGGAGGCCCTCGCGCGGGCCACCGCGGCCGAGCGCTCCGGGGAGGAGGACTGGTGAGCCGCGCGGCCCATCGACCGGTCCCCGCCGGGTCCGCGCTCCTCGTTCTCGGTGTCCTGGCCACCTTGGCCACCCTGGCCGGAGCCGCGCCCGCCGCCGCCCGGGTCGACGCCGAGGCCCGGCTCGCGCCGCGGGTGGTGCGCCTGGGCGACACCGTGCGGTTCGAGATCGAGGTCGTCGGCGAGGGGCTCTCCCAACCGCGGCTCCACCCCCGCTTCCAGCTCCAGAACCTGGAGATCGTCGGCGGACCGGAACAGTTCCACGGCCTGCAGTTGGGCACCGGCGGGGTCGGCTGGCGCTTCTCCTGGACCTGGCTGCTCAGGCCGCGCACCGCCGGCACGGCGGGTGTGACGTCGATCCAGGTGCTGGCCGGAGACCAGGTGCTCGAGCTGCCGTCCCGACGCATCCAGGTCCGCCCCGGCAGAAGCGGCGGACCGGCTGACTTCGAAGGGACCGGAGAGCCACCGGAGGTCCTCCTGCGCACGGCGGTCGATCCGCCCCGCCCGTTCGTGGGCCAGCGCACCGTCTACACCGTCTACCTCTATTCGCGGGTCAACGTGCGCACCATCGAGGCCGCCGACATGCCGTCGTTCACCGGCTGCTGGGCGCGGGACGTCGACCTGCCGCCCGACGCCGGCGACACGGTGGACGTCCAGGGGACCCTCTACCGGCGCAAACCGATCTACCGGCGGGAGCTCTACCCGCTGCGCGCCGGCAGCCTCGACCTGGGGGTGATCCGCGCCCGCTTCCTGATCGACCGGATCGTGCGCAACAGACTGTTCTTCGGCCCGGTGCGCACCGGCACCGTCCTGACCGAAGAGAGCAACCGAATCGTCCTTCCCGTTCGCCCCCTCCCCGAGCCGGACCCGGACGTCGCCGCCCGCTTCCACGGCGCGGTCGGGACGCTGGACGTGTCGGCCCACCTGGACCGGCGGGAGGTCGCGGTCGGCCACGGCACGACGCTGACCGTGGCCGTCTCCGGTCCGGGCCACCTGGAAGCCCTCCGGCCGCCGGCGATCGATCCGCCCGACGGCATCGACCTGATCGGCCCGGAGGCCGCCGCGCCGGTGACGGCCGCGGCGGACGGCTCCGGCACCGCCCGGCGGTCCTGGAGCTACGTCCTGGTGCCCCGGCGGACCGGCTCCTGGAATCTGCCGCCGGTCGAGATGGCCTACTTCGACCCGTCCGCGGGGCGCTACCGCCTGGCATCCTCTCCCCTGCCCGAGCTGGTCGCCCATCCGCCCGCGCAACGAACCGCCGACACCGCCGCCGGCGGCCTGCACTCGATTCGCAGCGCCGCCCTGCCGGGCCCGTCGGCCTCCCGGCTGCCCCGCCTCCTGCCCTGGGCATTCGGCATCCCCTGGCTCCTGGCCCTCGCCCTGCTCGTCGTCCGGGAGACCGGACCCGGCCGCGTCCTCGCGCGCCTGCGCTGGCCGTTCGGCGCCGGCGGCGAGCGGCTGCGGATCCTCGACCGGCTGCGCGACGACCTCCAGCGTGCCACCGCCGAGGACCGCTCCCGGCGGGCCGCCAACGGTCTGGAGCGTGCCTGGCGGAGCTTCCTGGTCGAGGTCTTCGCCCTGCCAGAGACGGTACCGGTGTCCGGCTGGACCAGAGCGCTCGCCGACCGCGGCGTACCGGAGCCGACCTGCCGGCGGCTGGTCGCCCTGCTCGAGGATCTGCACTTCCTGCGCTACGCCCCGGAGCTCTCCGACGCCGGCTCGGTCGCCGCGGAGCTGGCGGCCCGGTTCGAGGCCCTCGCCGAGGAGCTGGTCGAGCACTCCGGCGGCGCCGCATGAGAGCGGCCGCCCTCGCCGCCGTCCGGGCGCTCGTCCCGCCCCTGGCCCTGGGGGTCGTGCTCGCCGGCGGCGGCTCCGGGCTCCGCGCCGAGGAACCGGGCCGGCGCCCGACCGACGCGGCCACCGCGCTCCGGACCGGCAACCGCCTGTTCCGCCAGGGCGATGCGGCCGGCGCCGTCGCCGCCTACCAGCGAGCCAGGTACGAGGCCCTGGCCGACGACCCGGTCCTGGCCTACAACCTGGCGACCGCCCTCCAGCACCTCGGACGGCTCCCCGAAGCCGTCCTCTGGTACCGCCGCGCGGCCCGCGGCCTCGGCGACGATCCCTGGTTGCACGACAACCTGGAGCAGGCGCGAGCGGCCCTGGCGGCGCCCAGGATCGGGCCGCCCCCGTCGCTCGCCCTGGTGCTCCTCCACCCCTGGCTGCTGCCCGCTGCCGCCGCGCTCGCCGCGTGGTCGGCCCTGTTTCTCCAGGCGCGGGCGCCCCGCCCGTTCCCGGGCGCGGGCCTGCGGCCGAAGCGCTGGCGCACCGGCGCGGCCGGCGCCCTCCTGGTCCTCGGGGCCCTGCTCTGGGTCGCTCACGGGTTGCTGCCGCGGATCGGCCCCCGGCCGGCGGTCCTCCTCGCCCCCTGCGGTGACGCCCTGCCCGCCGGCAGCGAGGTCTGGGCGCGTCCCGCCGGTGCCCCGCCCAGGGCCGGAACAGGCGCCGACAGAGGGACCGTGCCCGGTACCGGAACCGGGCAGGGAACGGCCGGAGGGGCGGAAGCGTGGCAGGTACGCGGCCCGCAGGGGTCGGTCCTGTGCCCGGAGGACGCGGTCGCCCCGCTGTGACATCTTCCTGCACGGCACGGGCTCTTTCGCCGTCGGGCCCTTCCAGTCTGGTATCTTCGACGGAGTCACCCGATGATGCCAGAGACCCGACGAGATCCCGGCCGTTCCTCCCTGAGATCCACGGCGACCGCCGCGGGATCGCCGGAGGACTGCGGCGTCGAGCTCCAGTGCCTGGAGCCCGCGGCCCTCGACCGCTTCCTGCAGCGCCGGCGGGCCAACCCGTATTTCCCCCGGGAGCTCAACCTGACCGAGAACCTGGTCGAGGTCCTGCGCAAGGCGAACGAGTTCGTGCCGTCGTCGGCCGGCTCCATCCTGCTCGACGACCCGTCCCAGAAGCGCAAGGAGCGCCGGGCGAACTCCCTCACTTTCATCGCCGCCTTCGGCGACAAGGCCGGGAGCCTCCTGGGGCGCGAGATCCGCGCCGACAGCGGCATCGCCGGCCACGTCTACACCTCCGGGAAGGTCTACTCCACCGCCGACGCGAGCAAGGACCGGCACTTCTACGGCGAGATCGACAAGGAGACGGACTACACCACCCGCACGCTGGTGGCGATCCCGATCCGGATCGAGGAAGAGGTGTGCGGCGTCCTCGAGCTGATCAACCGCCAGAGCCAGGAAGACTACGACGCGGACGATCTCAACCTGCTGGAGATCTTCGCCGGCTACATCTCGATTTCGATCCAGAACGTGCTCGATGGGCGCCAGGCCCAGGAGATCGCCAAGCGGGACAACCTGACCGGCCTGTTCAACGACCGGTACCTCCACATCGCCCTGATGCGGGCGGTCGGCGTGGCCCAGGAGCGCGGCACCGACCTCGCCGTCCTGTTCCTCGACCTGGACTTCTTCAAGCGGGTCAACGACACCCACGGCCACCTGGCGGGCAGCCAGGTGCTGCAGGAAGTCGGCGGCATCCTGCAAGACGCCGTGGAGGACCTGGGAGCGTTCCCCGCGCGCTACGGCGGCGACGAGTTCGTGGTCGTGGCGCCGGAGCTGAGCCTGGCCGGGGCGGTGGACCTGGCGGAGGAGATCCGCAACACGATCGTCGAGAGCGTCTTCTGTGAGGGCCCCGGCGAGATCCAGCACGAGCCGCTCCACCTCAGGGGCCTGACCTGCTCCGTCGGCGTGGCCACCCTGCGCCGCCACCTGGACGGCGACGTCACCGGCGACGGCGCCAAGAGCACCCTCCTGCGACTGGCCGACTCGGCCATGTATGTCGCCAAGGAGACCGGCCGCAACCGGACGGCCGTGGCAGGCGAGCCCGTACGCCGGCGCTGACCGGACCACCATCGGTACCTCCTCTGCTGACGAGCGTGCCTCCGGCGTGATATGCTTATTCGCCATTCATGCAACGCTCCTCCCCCGAGGAGCCACGGAATCACCTCCGAGTCATCCAGCCATCGAGCCAAGAGGTCGTGATGCATCTCAGCCACCGGATCGCCACCCCCCTCGTCAACCTGATGGTGCTCGCCGCGGTCGCCCTCGCCACCCTGGTGGTGCCGGCCCCCGCGGGCGCAACCTCGTACGTCATGATGGACGACGCCGATCTGCTCGCCCAGGCCGGCGCGGTGGTCGATGCGCGGGTCACCGCCGTCGAGCCGGCTCCGGTGGCCGGACGGCCGTCCACGGACTACACCATCGAGATCGAGCGCCTGCTCGCCGGCTCGGCCCCCGGCACGACCCTGATCGTCCGGGTGCTCGGCGGCGAGCGGCCCGACGGGATCGGGTTCAAGGTCTACGGTGCGCCGAAATTCTCTGTCGGCGATCGGGCGCTGCTCTTCCTGTCGCCACGCCAGGACGGCACCTTCGGCATCCTCCAGCTCATGCTCGGCGCCTTCCGCCGGGTCCAGCTCCCGGCCGGCCCGCCGTTGGCAGTGCGCAACCTCTCGGAAGCCACCGAGGTCGTGCTCCCCGGCCAGCAGACCGATCCGCGCCGGCACCTGCCCCGGGACTACGACGCCTTCGCCTCCTGGATCGCCGACCGGGCGGCCGGCGTCGACCGGCCGGAGGACTACTTCGTCACCGACCCCACGATCGGCAAGCTGCTCGGCAAGTACACGCTGTTCGAGGACGGCAACGGCACCAACCTGCGCTGGTTCGTCTTCGACTCCGGCGGGCAGGTCCCCTGGTACCTCGCCCAGGGCGGGCAGACCGGTATCGCGGACGGCGGGCTGGCCGCCTTCAAGCGGGCGCTCAACGCCTGGAACCAGGACTCGGCGACGCCCATCCGCCTGGTCTACGCCGGCCGGACTGGAGCGGTCGGTGGATTGACCACCTATGACGGTCTCAACGTACTGCTGCCGGGCGATCCGAACCAGGAGATCTCCGGCACCTTCCAGTGCGGCAGCGGCGGCACGCTGGCGATCGGCGGGCCCTGGTTCAACAACGGCGCGCCCGAGACCTTCCGCGGCCTGAAGTTCGTCCGCATCGTCGGCGGAGACGTGGTGATGAACGACGGCATCGAGTGCATGAAGCCCCGCACGGGCTGCTTCGAGGCCAACATCGAGGAGATCTACGGTCACGAGCTCGGCCACACCCTCGGCCTCGGGCACTCCTGCGGCGACTCGAGCAGCCCGTCGTGCCTGACCAACCCGTCCCTCGAAGACGCCCTGATGAACGCCTTCGCCCACGGGGACTGCCGTGGAGCGGCGGTCAAGGCCGACGACCTGGCCGGTGCCCGCTTCCTCTACAGGCTGGCCGGCGGCGGGAGCTCGCCCGGGCCGAAGGCGCCGGCCGACCTGGCCGGCCAGCTCGACGAGGACTCCGTCACCCTGACCTGGGACGACCGCTCCACCGACGAGGACGGTTTCCGGATCTACCGCGCCGCGGGCAGCGGCGCCTTCTCGCAGGTCGGCACGGCGAGCCCGGACCTGGAGACCTTCATCGACGAAACCATCCGGCCGGCCACGACCTATCGCTACAAGGTGGGGGCGTACAACGGGAAGGGCGAGCGCCAGAGCTCGACGGTGACCGTGAACGTGCCGCCGATCGTGCCGCTCTCCGTGGCGCTCGTGGAGCATCCCAACCTGGAGATCCACGTCGGCGAGCCGGTCGAGCTGGAGGCGCTGTTCACCGGCGACGCCAGGAGCGCCGAGTGGAGCTTCGGCGGGGACGCCGTCGGCTACAACGACACGCCCTGCTCCGCGAGCTCCTTCTGCCGCTCCCAGATCTTCACCACGCCCGGCCAGCACGAGGTCACGGTCTCCCTGGACGGCCCGTTCGGCCAGGTGGTGACCGACCAGATGAGCGTCCGGGTGCTCGACGCGCCGTTCGACCCGGCGGTCGACGAGACGTTCCTGCAGTGGACCCTGTTCGGCGCCCGCGGCAACACCGGGACCTTCGAAAGCAACGTCTGGCTGTACAACGCCGGCACCGGAACCGCCCTGGTCGAGCTCACGTTCCTCCCGCGGGGCAACCGGCCGGCGTCGGAGCCGCGCACCCTGACCATCGATCCCCAAGAGTCGGTCTTCCTTCCCAACGTCCTGCAGAAGGTCTTCGGCATCTCGTCCGACCAGGGATCGATCGGCCTGCGCACGATGGTGCCGGACGGCTCCCAGCCGAAGGTGGTCGTGATCAGCCGCGCCTTCGTCAACCTGCCGAACCCGGCCGAAGGCTCGTTCGGTCAGTTCATCGGCGGCCAGCCGGCCGCGGACTGGACCGCCGGCGAGAAGGTGGTGACCGGTGTGCTCGACGGGGAAGGCTTCATCGCCACCCTGCTCGCCGCAAACGTCGACGACCATTCCGGGAGGGTGGAGGTCAGCCTCACCGACCGGGACGGCCAGGCGGTGGGCGAGCCGGCGGCGCTCGGCCTGGGGGCGAAGTCCATGCGCTTCCAGCCGCTGACGTCGCTGTTCCCGGACGCGGCCGACCGGCAGGGGCCGTTCACCGCCCGCTTCACCTCGAACGGGATCCGGTTCGTCGGCTCCTCGACCCTGCTCGAGGTAGGCAGCGAGGACCAGATCTTCATCCCGGCGGAGGCGCCGGTGGAGTCGTCCGAGATCATCCTGCCGCGGGTGGTCCGGAGCCCGGGCCAGTTCGGCGTCTTCCTGACCACGGCGGTGACGGTGCTCAACAACGCCACCGTCCCGACCCAGCTCACCTTCCAGTTCCTCCAGCGGGGCCAGGACAACTCCGACCCGATCCGGGCGATCCGCACCGTCCCCGCCGGTGGCGTGCTGTACCTCGAGGACGTGGTCTCCGACCTGTTCGACCTGGACACCGGAACAGGTGCCCTCGAGGTGACGTGGTCGAACGGTGAGGACGTGGCGCCGCGGATCGTCGGCACGACCCTGTCCGAGAACCCGCGGGGCGATCGCTTCGGCATGTTGGTCGACAGCCGGACGCCGGACGCCGCGGTCACCGCGCACGGCATCGACTTCGGTATCGAGCAGTCTTCGGTCTTCCACAGCCAGTACGGCGTGGTCAGCCTGCTCAACGGCCGGACCGACATCCGCCTGACCCTGCGCGACGGCAACGGCAAGGTGCTCGGAGAGGCCACCAGGGCGCTCAAGCCGCGCCAGCACCTGGAGCTCAACGTGGCGACCCTGTTCGACGTAGCGGTCGCGGGCCAGAACTGGTCGATCACCACCGAGGTGCTCTCCGGCGGCCCGGTGATGACCTACCTGGCCAACATCAACACCAGCGGCGACGTCTTCCTGGTGCCCGGCCACGCCATCGACTGAACGCTCCCACCCACGAACCCACTGAGCACGGGGCGCCGCCGCGCAGGATCCGGCGGTGTGCCCCCCTGCGCGCCTTTTCCCCCTCCGTTCCTCCTCCTGCCCGGACTCGACCCCCGCACACTGTGGAAATCGGCCCCTCGGAGCGGTCTGTCACGGGCGAGTCACATTGCAGAAGTTTCAAACTGCTGATTCAAAACGACTTACGCTTACTTGCACAGATTTTTGTTCAAAACGCTCTAGCCCCCGGAAACACCGTCCTTTCCGCCGGGTTTCACCAGGTTTTCCACAGAGTTTTCCGCAGGGTCTGTGGAGAGAACGGTCCGGTGCAGGTGGGCGGGAAAAGCCGGGGGTCGGTCCCCGGTAGCGCCGTCGCCGGCGGCAGGCTCGAGAGCGCCTGAGCCATGGGTTGGATCACCGGGACCGGCACCAGCGCGACGCGCCGGGGGAGCCGCCGGAAGGCGTGGAGCGAGAGGGAGCTCGCGGCCCGGCCGTCGACCACCAGGGCGACCGAGGCCACCGGCGGGGAGCCCGGGCCCATGGGCTGCCGGGAGAGCGCGCGCACCTGGGACACCACCTGCTCGCGCCAGCCGGCGTCGATCCCTTCCGCCGCGGAGAGCGCCTCCAGGGCCCGCTCCAGGAGCTGGGGCCGGTCCCTCCAGAAGAGAGCGGCGGCGAGCCGTGGCTCGGCGGCGAGGGCGCGGGCACCGAGGGCATCGCGACGGTAGAGCGGAGAATCGACCGTCATCAGGCTGAAGGGCGCCAGGGCTCCCAGCGGATCGAGGCCGCATGCGGTCTCGAGCGCGGTGGCGGCGATCCCCCGCCGTCCGGCGGCGGCGGCCGCCGCCCCACCACGGAGCCAGAGGGCCGCCACGCCGCGGGCATCGCCGGCGGCGCCGAGGGCTTCGCGGGCGAGCTGCCACGCGGCCTGCCGGCGGGAGGTCGACGGGCCGGCCGTGGCGGACAGCCAGGCCCAGCGCGCGGCCTGGAAGCGATAGAGCGGAAACGTCGGGTCCAGCCGGAGCGCGTCGTTGAGCGCCGCCGCGGACCGATCTTGCCGGGCCCCTCCCGGCCCCGTCGCACCGGAACCGACCCCGTCCGGAGACTGCACGAACCGTTCGTACGCGAGCTCGGCCCGGTCGAGCGGCACGAGCACGATTCCGGCCGCACAGACGAAGGCCAGGGCCAGGGCTAGGGCCGGCCACCGTCCGGCTCCACCCGAGCGGCTCGAAGCCTTCGCCGGACCCGATCCACCGGCAGGTCCAGCGGAGCCGGGCGTCCCACCGTCCACGTCTCCTCCCAGGCTGACCTCTTCGAGCCGCCGGCTGCCCGCCAGCGCCGCTCCCGCGGCGATCGCCACCGCCACCGGCAGCGCCCCGATCCGCCAGTCGGCCGTCGCCAGCCCCATGACCAGGGCGCCGGCAAGGCCCGTCATGGCGGCCAGGGTGAGCTCCGGATCCGCCACCGGGCTCCGCGTGCCAGCGCCCTCGCCGTCCCGCTCCTCCCCGTCGCGCCGGTCGGGCGGCGCCAGGGCAGCGAACCGGCGCCTGGCGAAGACCCAACCGATCGCGAGGGTCAGGGCGAGGCCCACCACGCCGATCTCGTAAGCGACGGCGAGCGGCAAGAGATGGAGCTCGCCGACGACCTCTCCCGGCGGGTTGACCCCGGGCACCGGCCGCAGGAACGCCGCCAGGGTCCACGCGGTCGATCCCGGCCCGAAGCCGGTCCACGGCCGCTCCAGCACGCCCGCCCAGCCGGCGCGCCAGTAGACCAGCCGCGCACGGAGCGACGGGTCCGCGGACGACTGGAGAGCCGCGATCGCCAGCACCACCGCCACTGCGGCCAGCGCCCAGACGAACGGCCACCGGCGGAGCGACCGGCTGACCCGATCGAGCCCGCCGGCGAGCGCGTGCCGCCGGCCGGCGGTGCCCAGCAGCAGTCCGCCCTCGACCGCCAGGGCGAGACCGCCCGCGAGCGACCGGGTCGCCAGCACCGCCGCCACGCCCGCGAGGAGCGCCGCGGCGCCCAGTCCGCGCGCGAGGTCCCGGCGCGGACCGGTCTCGCGCAGGGGAAGGGCCGCCAGCGGCAGCAGGGTGACGATCCAGGCGGCGAAGAACAGGTGATGCCCCAGGGGCTCCGCCGGCAACGGCTCCGGCCCCACCAGCCAAGAAACGAGCCCCCAAAGGCTGACACCGGCGACCGCCACCGCCAGAGCGCGGGACGCGAGCCCCCGGCGGCCGCCGCTCCAGCAGATCGCGAAGAGAGGCGGCAGCACGAGGAGGGCGGGCAGGAGGACCAGCCCCACCCGGCCGGCCCGCGGCACCGGCGACGTCCACCAGGCCAGGGCCACCGTCGCCAGTAGGGCCGCCGGCAGCAGGCGGCCCGCCGGCCCCAGCGCCAGCGGGTCGAACCGGGCCTCCGAGGCCACGCCCTTCCCGGCGTCGGAACCGGCATCGGCGCCGGCGCCGGCACAGACCGCGACGCCCGCCGCCCCGAGCCCGACCAGCACGAGATGGGCAGCGATCGCTCCGAAGGCGGAGGCGCCAAAGTAGAACGTGCCGCACCAGCCGGCGAACAGCAGGGCGACGGCGGCCGGTGCGAACGCCGTCCAGCGCGCCGATCGGGGAGAGGGGAGTGTGGATGGAGAGCTGGGCGGCATGAAAGACGCTCCGTTTCTGTTTAGAATGGACCGGCCGGCAGCGCGCACCGATTCTCCGCCGCCGGCGTCACATTCTCCACTCTCCAACCCCCATTCTCAATTCCGGAGGAGCACTCCGATGACCATCGCCACCACGACTTCAGCCAGCGAGATCCTCCGCCGACTCGGGATCGAACCGGAAAACCCCGGAGCCTTCGCCGGCTTCTGGATCGAGACCACGGGCGAGCGGATCGAATCCATCAACCCCGCGACCGGCGAGCCGCTGGCCGCCGTCACCACGGCCTCCGAGGCGGACTACGAGCAGATCGCCCGCGCCGCCACCGAGGCCTTCCACGCCTGGCGTGAGTGGCCCGCCCCGAAGCGGGGCGAGGTCGTCCGCCAGCTCGGCCTGGAGCTCCGGCGCCACAAGGAGGACCTGGGCGCCCTGGTGACCCTGGAGGCCGGCAAGATCCACACCGAGGGCCTGGGCGAGGTCCAGGAGATGATCGACATCTGCGACTTCGCGGTCGGCCTCTCCCGCCAGCTCTACGGCAAGTCGATGCACTCCGAGCGGCCTGAGCACCGCATGTACGAGCAGTGGCATCCGCTGGGCCCGGTCGGCGTCGTCACCGCGTTCAACTTCCCCGTCGCCGTCTGGTCCTGGAACGCCGCCATCGCCGCCGTCTGCGGCGACTCGATGATCTGGAAGCCGTCCAGCGAGACGCCGCTGACCGCGATCGCGGTCACCAAGATCGCCCAGCGCGTGCTCGAGGCCAACGACGCGCCGCCGATCTTCGGCCTGGTCGTCGCCGACCGGCGCGTGGGCCGGCTGATGACCGCCGACAAGCGCCTGCCGCTGATCTCCGCCACCGGCTCGGTGCGCATGGGCAAGGCGATCGGCCAGGCCGTGGCCGAACGGGTCGGCCGCTCGCTGCTCGAGCTGGGCGGCAACAACGGCATCGTGGTGAGCGACAGCGCCGACCTGGACCAGGCGCTCCGCGCGGTGCTCTTCGCCGCCTTCGGCACCGCCGGCCAGCGCTGCACCACCGCCCGGCGGCTGTTCCTGCACAAGAGCATCGCCGCCGAGATGAAGCAGAAGCTGGTCAAGGCCACCAAGTCGATCACCATCGGCGACCCGGCGGAGGAAGGCGTCCTCATGGGCCCGCTGATCAACCAGCGCGCCGTCGACGACATGATGAACGCCCTCGCCACCATCCGCGAGCAGGGCGGCGAGATCCTCTGCGGCGGCGAGGCGCTCGACCGTCCGGGCTTCTTCGTCCAGCCGACCATCGCCACGGCGACGGCGGACATGCCGATCACCTGTGAAGAGACCTTCGCCCCGATCCTCTACGTCTTCGAGTACGAGGACCTGGACGAGGCGATCGCCATGCACAACGGCGTGCCCCAGGGCCTGTCGTCGGCGATCTTCACCCTCAACCTGCGGGAGGCCGAGCGCTTCCTCGCCGCCACCGGCAGCGACTGCGGCATCGCCAACGTCAACATCGCCACCTCCGGCGCCGAGATCGGTGGCGCCTTCGGCGGCGAGAAGGAGACCGGCGGCGGCCGCGAGTCCGGCTCCGACTCCTGGAAGATCTACATGCGGCGCCAGACGTGCACCATCAACTGGGGCACCGAGATGCCGCTCGCCCAGGGCGTGCACTTCGACGTCGGCGAGTGAGGTGATCGCGCGGTAGGAGACACCGGCCGGCGTTCTTCCGGCATCGCACCGGAGAGCGGGTCTCCTCTCGTCGGGATAGACTCTCTGCCGGATTCCGCCAGTCATGCCCGACTCGATTCCTCTTTCGCGGCCCGACCGCGTCCGCGTCCTGGTCAATCCGTCCGCCGGACGGGGGGCGGGGCGGAAGGCCCTGCCGCGGATGCAGGGGCTGGCGGAACGGGAGGGGTACCGGCTGGTCGTCTCCCGGGGGCTGGATGAATTCACCGCCGCCGCCGAGGGGGCGGTGGCGGACGGGGTGGAGCGGCTGGTGGTGGCCGGCGGGGACGGGACGATGCACCACGCGGTGCAGGCCCTGGCCGGGTCGGAGACGGCCCTCGGCATCCTGGGACTGGGCAGCGGCAACGACCTGGCGCGGACGGTCGGGGTGCCGAAGCGACTGGAAGCGGCCTTCGCCGTGGCGTGCGACGGCCCGATCCGGCGGCTCGACCTGGGGCGGGTCGACAATCGCTGGTATGCCGGCGTCGCCGGGGTCGGCTTCGACAGCGAAGTGGCCCACATCGCCGCCGAGCGTGTCCGCCTGCTCCGCGGTCCGATGATCTACCCGTGGGCGGTGGTGCGCGCCCTGGTGACCTTCCGCCCGCCGCTCCTGACCCTCGACTACGAGACCGAAGACGGCGGCGAGGGGAGCTTCGACGGGCGGGTGATGCTGATCGCCTTCGGCAACACCCACCGGTTCGGCGGCGGCATGTGCATCGCCCCGGAGGCCCGGCCGGACGACGGGCTGCTCGACGTGGTGATCGTCCGGGCGATGCCCCGGCGGCGCCTGCTGCGGCTCTTTCCGCGGGTCTACCGTGGGAAGCACATGGACCTGCCCCAGGTCACGAGCTTCCGGACTCGGCGGATGCGCCTGTGGCTGGAGCGGGAGATGACGGTCTACGGCGACGGCGAGCCCATGACCCCGGTGACCGGCGACGGGGTCGAGGTGCAGGTCGCGCCGGGAGCGCTACGGGTCGCAGGTCCAGAGACGGAAGCCTGAAGCTGGCTGCGCGCCAGCCACCCTCCTCTCACACCAGCAGCTCGTTCTTCGGCGTGGGGGAGGACGAACGGCTCGCAGGGGGAGCGGGACGGGAGGCCGAGGCCGGAGGGCGTTGAGGGGCGCAGTCCACAAGATCGCCCCCTGACCCCCTCGATCCCCCGTCCCCCACGCGGGGGACAGGGGACGCCACCACCCAGCGATGCCCACCGGTTCGGGCTCGGAGGACGAACGGCTCGCGGGCGGAGCGGGGCGGGAGGCCGAGACCGGAGGGCGTTGAGGGGCGCAGTCCACAAGATCGCCCCCTGACCCCCTCGATCCCCCGTCCCCCACGCGGGGGACAGGGGACGCCACCACCCAGCGACGCCCACCGGTTCGGGCTCGGAGGACGAACGGCTCGCGGGCGGAGCGGGGCGGGAGGCCGAGACCGGAGGGCGTTGAGGGGCGCGCCCGCGGGAAAGCCTGAGCAGACTGGGCGGCCCGGCGCGACCCGAACCGAGGCGACCGATTGTCTCCCAACCCCCCAGCTCGGTCGCCGTCCCGGAGGCTCGGCCTCCCGGCCCGCTCCCGGCAGACCCTTCCCCAACCACGACCACTCAACAACCCACCCAACCCACCCAACCCACCCAACCCACCCAACCCACCCAACCCACCCAACCCACCCAACCCCAGCCCCTTCCCCACGGTAGACTCGCCCCCATGATCCACCGCGAACCCCACGGCCCGATCACCGTCCTGCGCATGGACCACGGCAAGGCCAACGCCATGGACGTCGAGCTCCTCGACGGCCTCTCCGACGCCCTTTCAGAAGCCGAAACCTCCGACGCCGAAGCCCTCGTCCTCACCGGCACCGGCCGCATCTTCTCCGCCGGCGTCGACCTCTTCCGGGTGCTCGACGGCGGCGCCGAGTACCTGGGACGCTTCCTCCCCGCCCTCTCCCGGGCGCTCAAGGACCTGTTCACCTTCCCCCGGCCGGTGGTCGCGGCCCTGAACGGCCACGCCATCGCCGGCGGCTGCATCCTGGCGGCCGCCTGCGACCTGCGGCTGATGGCCCAGGGGTCCGACGGCTCGGGCGGCAGGATCGGCGTGCCGGAGCTCCGCGTCGGCGTCCCCTTCCCGACCGCGGCGCTCGAAATCCTCCGCTTCGCCATCCCACGCCAGCATCTCCAGGAGGTGGCCTACGTCGGGCGGACGTTCAGCCCCGACGACGCCCTCGCCCGCGGCCTGGTCGACGAGCTGGTCGATCCCGACGCCCTGATCGAGCGGGCCCTGGAGGCGGCCCGGAGCCTCGCCGCCATCCCGACCGGCACCTTCCAGCTCAGCAAGCGCCAGCTCCGCCGTCCGACCCTGGAAAGGATCGCCGCCCTGGAGAAGGAGATCGACCCGGAGGTCGACGCCCTCTGGGCCCGGCCGGAGATCCACCAGCACATCCGCGAGTACCTGGACCGGACACTCAAGAAGGGCTGACGGGCCGTACGCTGTTCGTACAGCTCATGCCTCGTGACGGACAGCTCGTGCGAGGAATGCACGAGTCATGACCGGCTACGCTGTCAGAAGCCGATCCGGCGCATCACCGCGCCCGGCAGGTTGCGGATGACCAGCAGGATCCACCGCCAGGGCCAGGGCGTGTAGACGACGCCGGACCCCCACCTCGAGGTCCGCCCTCGCGCGGCCCGATCGATCGCCGCCAGGACGTCGCCGGCGACCTGCTCCGGCTCGCCGGCGAAGGGGGGCGGGTCGATCCCCGCGGTCATCGAGGTCTTGACGAACCCCGGCTTGACGGTCACCACCCGCAGGCCCCGGTCCCAGAACCGGCGGTCGAGCCCCTCCAGGTAGTAGCTGAGCGCCGCCTTGCTGGCGCCGTAGAGGACCACGGGCTTCCTCGCCCGGTCGCCGGCCACCGACGAGAAGACGCAGAGCACGCCGCGGCCACCCTGAGCCTCCCGCTGCTCGAGCAGCCGCCGGCGCGCCGCCTCGCAGAACAGGATGGTGCCGGTGACATTGGTGTCGAGCAGCCGCTCGGTCCGCTCCGGGTCGGCCTCGAGCGCGTCCTGGAGCGCAAAGGCGGCCGCCGTGACCACCACGGCGTCCAGACCCCCGAGAAACTCCACCGTCCGGTCCAGGGCCGGCCCGAAGGTGGACCGATCGGCCAGGTCACAGACGGCGGTGCCAACCGACCCGCTCTCCCGGTCGCCGCGCACCTCCAGGTCGCGGGCGCTCCGCTCGAGGTCCTCCCCATCCCGGCCGAGCAGGACGAGCTCGTCCCCGCGCTCGCCCCCTCTCTCGATCAGACGCCGGGCGAGCGCCCTCCCCATGCCCTTGGTGGCTCCAAGAATCGCGATCTTCATCGGCTCGCCGCGAAGGCTAGCACGCGCCGGCTTGACATCGCTCACGTCTGTAGTCATAATGACTACGCTCGTAATCGAAAACCGGAGACGACATGACGACGACCACCGAAGGATCAGGCATTTCAGACGCGGAGTGGGAAGTGATGGAAATCCTCTGGCACGAGGAGCCGCTGACCTCGCGCGAGGTGGTGGAGCGCCTGGCCGGCCGCACGGACTGGAGCCCGAAGACCATCAAGACCCTGCTCGGACGGCTGGTGCGCAAGGGTGCCCTGACCTACGACGAGCAGGGCAACCGCTACCTCTACTCGCCGGCGATCGCCCGCGACGCAGCGATCCGGGCGGAAGGACGGTCGTTCGTCGACCGCGTCTTCGGCGGCGATCCGAAGATGGCGCTGCTCCACTTCGCCGACCTGGTCGATCTGCCGCCGGAGGAGGTCGAGGAGCTGCGCCGGTTGCTGGACGAGGGGGAGGAGCCATGAGCGCCTTTCTGACCGGTCTCCTGGCCCTCTCCTTCAAGGGCGCCCTGGTAGCGGTCCTGGTGACCCTGGTCCTGGGCGTGGGAGGTCGCCGCCTGCCGCCGGCGTTCCGGCACGGTCTCCTGCTGCTGGTGGTCCTTCGCCTGCTGCTGCCGGTGGCACCGACCAGCCCGGCGAGCCTGGCATTCCTCACACCGTCCGAGGGGCACCTGCTCCCCGGCCTCAACCCGGAGCCCGCGGCGCCGCGCCCCCCTGGCGAGGCGCCCGCTCCGGTCGTGACCCGGGCGGCGGAGGGCGGGGCGATCGCCCCGGGCTGGGGCGCCGTCGGCGTCGCCGTCTGGCTGCTCGTCTTCGGTGCCCTCCTGACCCGCCGCCTGACCGCGTCCGTCCGGCTCCGCAGGTGCCTCCAGCGCGCCCGGCCGGTGACCGACGCGCGCGCCCGACAGCTCCTCGACGACGCCCGGCGGAGCCTGGGAATCCACCGCACCGTGGAGCTGCTCGAGGTCGATCGCCTGGACGGACCGGCCGTCGTCGGCTGGCTCCGGCCGCGGGTCGTCCTGCCCAGTGGGCTCGTCCAGCAGCTCGACGGAGAGGCCCTGCGCCACGTCCTCTGCCACGAGGTCGCCCACGTGCGGCGGCTCGACGGGCCACTCCGGTCGCTGGCCGGCCTGGCGGCGGCGGCCCACTGGTTCAACCCCTTGGTCTGGCTCACCCTCCGGCGCCTCGACGCGGAGTGTGAGACCGCCTGCGACGCGACCGTCCTGGCGCGCCTGCCGGAGAGGCTTCGCGCGGGATACGGCCGCACCCTGATCGAGATCGCGGCGCGGCCGCGCCTCGACCCGAACGCCGACTGGAACCCTGGGGGAGTCCCCGTCCTGGGACTCTCCCGGAAACAGCATCTCAAGAGGAGAGTCCTGATGATTTCCCGCTACCGCCCCACCTCCCCCCGTCGCATCCTGGCCTGGGCGCTGCTCTTCGCGGCCTTGGCCGTCGTCGCCCTGACCGACGCCCCGGCGACCGCCCGCCCCCGACCGGCCTCGCCTTCTGCCACCTCTGCTGTCACGGCCCCGAAGCCGGACGACAACGCGCGGGTCAAGGAGACGATGCAGCAGATCCGCGACGCCGGCACGGCGATGTTCTCGTGGGTCACCGACGCGGTCAGCCCAGAGGACAAGGCCCGTCCCACCGCCACCACGCCGGAGGACTACGACTGGAGCCGGTGCCCGGCGATCAGCCACGACGAGCTCGCGGCGCTCCTGGTGCCCCACTACATCAAGGAGCTGCCGTCCACCGACGCGTGGGGCCGCCCCCTGGAGTTCTGCCTGGACCGGAAGCCGACCACGTCCCACCATCTCGTCGCGGGCATCCGGAGCTCGGGGCGGGACGGCTCGTTCGAGGGCACGGTCTACCAGCCCGGGGCGTTCCCGGCCCAGGACACCGACCGGGACCTGGTCTGGATCGACGGCTACTTCATCACCTGGCCGAGCCGGGACGCTGAGTAGACCGAGCGCCACGCCTTCCGCCGAGCAACCGCACCGACTGGGCGCTCTCGAGGCGCCCCGCCGGGTCGTAGCGGCGGCGGATCGCCGCCAGCTCGTCGAGCCGCTCGCCCTCCATGGCGCGGAAGCGCTCCGGCGCGGTGAAGGCCTCCTTGGCCAGGTAGATCCGGCCGCCCTCGGCGAGCACGCGCTCGTCGAGGGCGGCGACCAGGTCGCGGGTACCGGCGCGCACCGGCAGGTCGACCGCGATCGAGATTCCGGGCCGGGGGAAGGACAGGACGCCCTCGCCCTCCTCCCCGCAGTCCTTGATCACGCACAGGAAGGAGGCGCCGCCCTTCGCGGTGAGGACCTCCAGGAACCGGGCCGCCGCGGCGGCCGGCCCGCCCGCCGCCTCCTCCGGCAGCACGCACTGGTACTGGGTGAACCCGCGCGGACCGTAGAGCCGGTTCCAGTGGCCGATGGCGTCCAGCGGGTAGAAGAAGGACCCGGGGTGGACCACGCCCCGCCGCAGGTGCCGGTGACGCGCGTCGCACGGCCACAGGCGCGACCGGTGGTAGTAGAGGGCGTTGAAGGCGCGCACCGTGAGCGGGTTGAGCAGCCAGCCGGGGGCGACGATCGGCACGCTCAGCGCCTGGCGAAAGGCCGGCGGTGCGGCCGGCGCCTCGGCCGGCTCCGCCCAGCGGCCCCGGTTGACGATCCCCCGCCCGGGCGGCCGGCCCCGCCGGCCCGGCGTCAGGCAGTCGATCCACCCGACCGTGAACGGCCACTCCCGGCCCGACTCCTTGAGCGCCTCGACGAAGGCGACCACGTCCGGCACCGGAAAGCTCTCGGCATGGATCCAGGGGGACGGCACCCGCACCATGCGGAGCGACACCTCCAGGACGTGGCCGGTCAGCCCCATGCCGCCGAGTGTGGCGCGGAAGAGGTCCGGCCGCTCGGCACGCGAGCAGGTGACCTCTTCGCCGGACGCCAGGCGCAGGGTCAGGCGTTCCACGTGGCGGCCGATGGTCCCGGCGACGTGGTGGTTCTTGCCATGGACGTCGGCGGCGACCATGCCGCCCAGGGTGACGAAGCGGGTGCCGGGGGTGACCGGGACGAACCAGCCGCGCGGGAGGAAGGTGCGGACGATCCGGTCGAGCGACAGGCCGGCCTCGGCGTGGAGCAGGGCGCTCTGCCCATCGCGCTCGGGTGCGAAGGAGAGGATCCGGTCGGCGAGCGGCGAGGTGGGGATGTCGATCACCCCGGGCGGCGGCAGCGCCGAATCGCCGTAGGAGCGGCCGAGGCCGCGGGTGACGACCGCCCCGCCGGTGATGGCCCGGAGGTCCTCGGAACAGATCTCCCGGCCGGGCACCGCCAGGCGGCCCCAGCCGGCCAGCTTCGGTGTGCGCTCCTCGGACACGGGACGGAGTCTATCGGGCGACGCCACCCGGACCAGCTCGCCGCCACCGGGCGGGGGCATCCCTACGGCTCATACAGCCTCAACCTCCGCTCCGGCACCAGGCCGAGGCGCGCCGCCCGGCGGAACAGATCCTCCAGGCCCCGCCGCTCCTGGTCCCGCAGGAAGTAGCTCACCGCGTCGCGCAGGTAGCGTTCGAGGGCCACCGAGTCCACCGCCAGCTCGGCCGCCGCTTCCCGGGCGATGGCGCCCAGGGACGAGAGGCCGTAGCGCAGGCTGCTCTTGAAGTAGAAAGGGAGCTCGGGCAGGTGGACGCCCTGCCGGACCGCCCACACTCCCACCACCAGCGGCAGGCCGGTGAGCTCGTGCCAGGCGGCGCCCAGGTCGAGAACCCGGTAGCCGGCGGTCCCGGTGCGCAAGGCGTCCCCCCCGCCGAGCAGCACCGCTTCCCCCACGGCCAGGTCGGCGAGGCGCGGGATCGCGCCGCGGGGCGACAGGCCGGAGGGCTCGCTCGCCACCTCCTCCGGGCGGGTGCCGTAGCGCTCCGCGAGCACGATCGACAGGGCGGCCGAGGCGGTGGGCCCACCCCATGTCCGCACCACCCGGTCCACTTCCTCCAGGGGCGAGCGCGACACCAGCAGCAGGCTGGCGGCCTGGCCGGGGAACGCCAGACACAGATCGGGCAGCACCTCGAGCCCGTCCAGGCGGGCGGCTTCGATCGACGAGGCCAGGGCGACGTCGACGCTCCCCTGCTCGAGCAGGCGCCCGATCAGTGCGACCGGGTGGCTCACGGTTTCGAACAGGTCGGCGTGGTGCCCCTTCAGGAGGCCCCAGGCGAGGGTCCGGGCCTCCAGCGTGTCAGCGATTCCGACGCGGAGCTTGGGCAAACAGCGACCTGTCGGGTTCAGTGGGTGGACATGGTGGACGACGAAGGGGCGAGACGGGAGGACAGATCACGGGCCGCCCGGGGGCGGACCGGTCCGTGGCCCCCCGGTCACTTGGACATGGCGTTCAGGAAGTCTGCATTGGTCTTGGTCTTCGACAGCTTGTCCAGCAGCAGCTCCATCGACTCGACGGTCGACAGGGGGTTGAGCACCTTGCGCAGGACCCAGACCCGGTGCAGCTCGTTGGCCGGCATCAGCAGCTCTTCCTTCCGGGTGCCGGACTTGTTGATGTCGATCGACGGGAAGACGCGCTTGTCGACCAGCTTCCTGTCCAGGTGGATCTCGCAGTTGCCGGTGCCCTTGAACTCCTCGAAGATGACGTCGTCCATGCGGCTGCCGGTGTCGACCAGCGCGGTCGAGATGATGGTCAGCGAGCCACCCTCTTCGATGTTCCGGGCGGCGCCGAAGAAGCGCTTCGGCCGGTGCAGGGCGTTGGCGTCGATACCGCCGGAGAGCACCTTGCCCGAGGGCGGCTGGACCGTGTTGTAGGCCCGCGCCAGACGGGTGATCGAGTCCAGCAGGATGACCACGTCCTTCTTGTGCTCGACCAGGCGCTTGGCCTTCTCGATCACCATCTCGGCGACCTGGACGTGGCGGGTTGCCGGCTCGTCGAAGGTCGACGACACGACCTCGCCCTGGACCGAGCGCTGCATGTCGGTGACCTCCTCGGGCCGCTCGTCGATCAGCAGCACGATCAGCACCACCTCCGGATGGTTCTTCTCCACCGAGTGGGCGATCGACTGGAGCAGCATGGTCTTGCCGGTCCGTGGCGGCGCCACGATCAGGGCGCGCTGGCCCTTGCCCATGGGGGTCACCAGGTCCATGACCCGCGAGGACATGTCCCCGGGGACCTCGAGGTGCAGCCGCTCCTCCGGGTAGAGGGGGGTCAGGTTGTCGAAGAAGATCTTGCTCTTCGACACCTCCGGGTGCTCGAAGTTGACCGCCTCGACCTTGATCAGGGCGAAGTAGCGCTCGCCCTCCTTGGGCTGGCGCACCTGGCCGGAGACGGTGTCGCCGGTGCGCAGGTCGAAGCGCCGGATCTGGGACGGAGAGACGTAGATGTCGTCCGGGCCCGGCAGGTAGTTGTATTCGGGCGCACGCAGGAAGCCGAAGCCGTCCGGCAGGCACTCGAGCACACCTTCGGCGAAGATCAGGCCGCTCTTCTCCGTCTGCGCCTGGAGGATCTTGAAGATCAGCTCCTGCTTGCGCATGCCGGCGGCCCCCTCCACGCCGAGCTCGTTGGCGATCGTGGTCAGCTCGGAGATCGACATCTCCTTGAGCGCCCGGATGTCGAGGGTCTTGCCCCGGCCGCCGCCCCCGCCACCGCGGCCGCCCTTGACCTTCGGTTCCCGGGTCTCCCGGTTATCGCGGTTGCGATCGTCCCGCTGCGGGTCCCGGCTGCGGTTGCGGTGGTTGCGGTCTTTTTTGACGTTCTGTGCTGGTTTACCCATCGTGGTGTTCCTCGTCAGGTGTTCTGTCAAGGCCATCAGGCCTCGCCTGAAGAAAGCTCGTGATCTCCTTCCAGAGCTCTTTGATCCCTTCGCCCGATTGTGCCGAGACGGGGACGATTCTCGATCGGTCCGCAATCCCTAAGGTGCGGGCGATGTCTGCCATCCGGGCCTGCCGCTTGCCACGCGCCAGGCGGTCGATCTTGGTCGCCGCCACGACGGCGGACGTGGCCAGGGACGCCAGGTACTCCGACGCCTGGACGTCGAGCGGCGTGGCCCCGACCTTGGCGTCCACCACCTGAATCACCAGGGGCGGCACCGGGGTCTCCCGGAAATACCGGTCGACCAACGCGGCCCAGTTCCGTCGCTCCTCGGCGGAAACCTTCGCGTACCCGTAACCGGGAAGGTCGACGAAGTAGAACCGACGATCGATCAGGTAGTAATGAACCGCCCGGGTCCTTCCCGGCCTGGCGCTCGTCCGCGCCAGCTTCTTGCGGCCGAGCAACCGGTTCATCAGGCTCGACTTGCCGACGTTCGACCTGCCGACGAAAGCGATCTGCGGCCGGTCGTCCCGCCGGAACTGCCTGGCGTGATGGGCGGCCTCCACGTGCTCGGCACTGTCGATCTTCACGACCCGGTCCTGATCCAGTTCTGGTCGGGGGCTCTCTCGGCGGAAACCCGGAGTGGGGGCCCGTCGCACCGGCCGGACAACGGGCCGAGCGCGCGGACGCGCGTCTTCGTGCTGTCAGCGAGAGACCCCGGACCGACTCGGTCCGGCACCGGGCCCTGCGCGCCGAACCTCCGGCTGCGGGCGCCACGCCGACCGCCGGGTGCGCGTCACCGCACGCCCGGTGGCCGTCTCGAACGCTCCCCGCTCCGCCCGTCGCCGGGCCGGAGCGCGAAACGCTCGGGGGTCAATGGGCCAGTGAGTCCTGCCCCACAGGAGGCTTGGACGAAGCCTCCTTGAACTTGGTGTCCGCCTTCCCGACCCGGGTCAGCTCGCCGTCCAGGGCCAGGCGCAACACGTCGTCCATCGACTCGACCAAGTGGACCTCCAGGACGTCACGCACCTCGTCCGGGATATCCTCCAGGTCCTTCTCGTTCTCCTGCGGCAGGATCACCTCGTTGATTCCAGCTCGGAACGCAGCCAAAACCTTATCCTTGATCCCGCCGACTGGCAAGACCTTGCCGCGCAGCGTGATCTCGCCGGTCATCGCGACGTCCTTGCGCACCGGCAGCGCGGTGACCGCCGAGACCAGGGCCGTGGCCATGGTGATCCCGGCCGAGGGGCCGTCCTTGGGAATCGCCCCCTCGGGCACGTGGATGTGGAGATCGATCTCGTCGTTGAACTCCGGGTCGATGCCGAGCACCTCGGCCCGGCTGCGGAGATAAGAGACCGCGGCGCGGGCCGACTCCTGCATCACCTCGCCGAGCTTGCCGGTGAGGGTCAGCTTGCCCTTGCCCTTCATCAGGCCGACCTCCGTCTCCAGGATCTCGCCTCCGGCCTCGGTCCAGGCCATGCCGGTGGCGAGCCCCACCTCGGAGGTCTCGTTCTTGCGCCGCTTGCGGAACTTGTGCTTGCCGAGGAGGTCGACCACGGTCTCACCCGCGATCTCCATGGACAGGGCCTCTTCCTCCTCGTGGCTGACCACCTTGCGCGCGACCTTGCGGGCGACCGAGGCGATCTCGCGCTCCAGGTTGCGGACGCCGGCCTCGCGGGTGTAGTGGTCGATGAGCACGCGGATCGCCTCGTCCTCGTAGGCGACGTGGTCGCCGTCCAGCCCGTGCTTCTCGAGCTGCTTCGGGACCAGGAACTGCTTGGCGATCGCCAGCTTCTCGTTCGGCGTGTAGCCGTGGAGCTCGATGACCTCCATCCGGTCGCGGAGCGCCGGCGGGATGGTGTGGGCCACGTTGGCGGTGGCGATGAACATCACCTTCGAGAGGTTGTACTCCACGTCCAGGTAGTGATCGACGAAGGAGTCGTTCTGCTCCGGGTCGAGCACCTCGAGCAGAGCCGACGAGGGGTCGCCGCGGAAGTCCATCGACATCTTGTCGATCTCGTCCAGCAGGAAGACCGGGTTGACCGTGCCGGCCTTCTTCATCATCTGGATGATCTGGCCCGGGAAGGCGCCGATGTAGGTGCGCCGGTGGCCCCGGATCTCGGCCTCGTCGCGCACGCCGCCGAGCGATAGGCGGACGAACTCGCGGCCGGTGGCGCGGGCGATCGACTTGGCGAGGGACGACTTGCCCACGCCGGGCGGGCCGACGAAGCAGATGATCGAGCTCTGGGTCTGGCCGACGAGCTGGCGCACGGCCAGGAACTCGAGGATCCGCTCCTTGATCTTGTCCAGGCCGTAGTGATCGGCGTTCAAGATCTCCTGGGCCTGCTCCAGGTCGGTCTGCTCCTCGCTCGCCTTCTGCCACGGCACGCTGACCAGCCAGTCGATGTAGTTGCGCGACACCGTCGCCTCGGCGGAGACCGGCGGCATGGCTTCGAGGCGCTTGAGCTCCTGCTCCGCCTTCTCCTGGACCTCCTCGGGCAGGCCCGCCTCTTCGATCTTCTCCTTGAGCTCGGCGACCTCGTCGGAGCGGTCGTCCTTCCTGCCCAGCTCCTGGTGGATCGCCTTGATCTTCTCGTTGAGGTAGTACTCCTTCTGGGCCTTCTCCATCTGCTTCTTGACCTTGACGTTGATGCGCTTGTCGATGTTGATCTTCTCGACTTCCACATCGATCAGGTCGTGCAGCCGCTGCAGCCGCTCGTAGGGGTTGAGCAGCTCCAGCAGGGCCTGCTTGTCGGGGGTGGAGATCATCAGGTGGGCCGCCAGGGTGTCGGCGAAGCGGTCCGGATCGTCCACCTTGAGGGTCGACATCAGGCCCTCGAAAGCCAGGTGGTGCGACATCTTCGCGTACTGCTCGAAGATCGACAGCACCTTGGACATGTACATCTGGAGCTCTTCGGAGAGCGGGTACTCGATGGTGAGCGCCTCCACCTCGGCGCTGACCGCGCCCTTTCCCTGGTCGCCCTCGTCGATCACCTCGAGCACCCGGCCCCGCTGGACGCCCTCCACCATCACCTTGACGTTGCCGTTCGGCAGCTTGAGGTTCTGGATGACGGTGGCGATCACGCCCATGTCGTGGATGTCGTCGCGCCCCGGGTCGTCGATCTTCGGGTCCTTCTGGGCGACCAGGAAGATCCGCTTCTCCGGCGTGCTCAGGGTCTGCTCGAGCGCGTGCACGGAGCTCTCCCGGCCGACGATGAACGGGGCCATCATGTGGGGGAACACCACCATGTCCCGCAGGGGGACGAGGGGGAGGATCTCGCGCGCGGTCTTGACGAAAGAGGAGCTCATCGTTTCTCTGGGTACCTCGGTCCTGCGGTGGAATCTCGACGGCGAACACTCGGTGCTCGCCTGCACTGCCCTCTTCGAGACCGCCCCCGATCGATACTTGCCATCACGCTCTACCGGTCGAGGCCGTTCTCGCGGAGCCACGAAGGCCCCGGGGCGGCGGTCGGGTCTCGCTTCGGGCTCAGCCGGCCTTCTTGTAGAACGCGATCGGCTCCATGTGACGCCGCACCGCCTCCTCGTTGATGACGCACTGCTTGATGTCACGCTGAGACGGCACGTTGTACATCAAATCGAGCATCAACTCTTCGAGGATGATCCTCAAGCCCCGGGCGCCGACGGCGCGGGTCAGCGCCTCCTTGGCGATCATGTGCATGGCCTCATCCGTGAACGACAGATCGACGCCCTCGAACTCCAGGATCGTCTGGTACTGGCGGATCAGGCTGTTCTTGGGCTCCTTGAGGATCCGCACCAGCGCCGACTCGTCGAGCTCGTCGAGCGTGGCCACCACCGGCAGCCGGCCGACGAACTCCGGAATGAGGCCGTACTTGATCAGGTCCTCCGGGAGGGCCTTCTCCAGGATCTCCCCCTTGCGGCGGGTCTTCTTGTCACCGATCTCGGCGCCGAACCCGAGGCTCTTCTGGTTGAGGCGCTTCTCGATGACCTCTTCGAGGCCGACGAAAGCGCCGCCGCAAATGAAGAGGATGTTGGTGGTGTCGATCTGCAAGAACTCCTGGTGAGGGTGCTTGCGCCCGCCCTGGGGCGGCACGTTGCACTGAGTACCCTCCAGGATCTTGAGCAGGGCCTGCTGGACGCCTTCACCGGAGACGTCCCGGGTGATCGAGGGGTTGTCGCTCTTGCGGCAGATCTTGTCGATCTCGTCGATATAGACGATGCCGCGCTGAGTCTTCTCCTTGTCGTTCCCGGACGCCTGGTAGAGCTTCAGGATGATGTTCTCGACGTCCTCGCCCACGTACCCCGCCTCGGTCAGCGTGGTCGCGTCGGCGATGGTGAAGGGGACCGAGAGAAGCTTCGCCAGGGTCTGCGCCAGGAGGGTCTTGCCCGTGCCCGTCGGGCCGATCAGCATGATGTTCGACTTCTGGAGCTCCACGTCCCCGCGCGCCTTCTCCACGAAGTCGATCCGCTTGTAGTGGTTGTAGACGGCGACCGCGAGCTTCTTCTTGGCCTGCTCCTGGTCGACCACGTAGTCGTCCAGCATGGCCTTGATCTCACGCGGCTTCGGCAGCGACGCATCCTGCTGCTGCTCGAGCATCCGGTCCTCGGCGATGATGTCGAGACAGATGTCGACACACTCGTCGCAGATGAAGACCGTCGGCCCGGCGATCAGCTTCTTGACCTCGCGCTGGCTCTTGTTACAGAACGAGCACCTGAGCACTTCGTCGCCGCTGTCTTTCTTGGGCATCTGACCTCCGGGTCGCGAATTGGGTGCAACGGTACGCCGCCGATGCTAGGTACGGCCCCGTTTCGCAGTCAACCTTACCACCTGAACAACAGGCCCCTGTCGGGGAGCTATTCCTCGGGAGCTTTCTCCCACCTTAGTGCACCAGCGGGCCGCAGGGGGACCCGATCAGGCGCCTTCCGGGCTCCCGGACGACGTCCGGCGCTGGTTCATCACCCGGTCCGCGAGGCCGTAGTCGACGGCGTCCTCCGCCGACAGGATGCGGTCCCGTTCGGTGTCCTCGTGCACCTGCTTCTGCGTCCGGCCGGTGTGGTGGGCCAGGATGTTGTCGAGCCGCTCGCGCATCTTCAGGAGGTCGCGGGCGTGGATCTCGATATCCGTCTGCTGGCCGCCGAGACCCGAGGCCCACGGCTGGTGGATCAGGATCCGGCTGTTGGGCAGGATCACCCGCTTGCCCTGGGCACCCGCCGCGAACAGCACCGCCGCCATGGACGACGCCTGGCCGACGCAGTACGTGGCCACGTCCGGCTTGATGTACTGCATGGTGTCGTAGACGGCGAGGCCCGCGGTCACCGAGCCGCCGGGCGAGTTGATGTAAAGCGCGATGTCTTTCTCGGGATTTTCGGCTTCGAGAAACAGCATCTGGGCGATCAGCAGACTCGACAGGTCGTCGTCGATCGGCCGGCCGAGAAAGATGATGTTGTCCTTGAGCAGGCGCGAGTAGATGTCATAGGCGCGCTCGCCCCGGTTCGACTGCTCCACCACCATCGGGATCAGCATCTGTGGCTCTCGCTCCATGCCGCCCGCGCGCGGGCGGCGGTCATTCGTGAGATCAGTTCCATCGATTCTACGGCCTTCGAGCCTCACCCGTCCGTCTCCTCGTCCGCCCCTTCGTCGGCCCCCGCCGCCGGGTCGGCGCCCGGCTCGTCCGCCGCGGCCTCGCCCTCGCCCTCCGTCTCTCCGGCCTCCGCGCTCTCCACCGCCTCGGCCTCGGTCGCTTCCGGCTCCTCGCCGAGCAGCCGCCGCACGGTCTTGCTGCGCCGCATCTGCCCCTGGAGCTCGGTCAGCCGGCCGTCCTGGTCGAGCGCCCGGCGCACGGCGCCGGTCGACGCCTTCTGACCGCGGGCGATCTGAGACAGGGCTCGCTCCAGCTCCTCTTCGGTCACCTCGATGCCGAGCTTGTCGGCGACGGCGTCGAGCAGCAGCCGGGCATGCACCCGCTTCTCGGCCGCCGGCCGGGCCTGCTCGCCCATGGCCCGCCAGTCGATCTCCGCGTGCTCCAGGTCGACGCCCTGGCGGGCCAGGCCCTCGGCGTACTCACGGACCATCCCCTGGACCTCGATTTCGACCACGCCGGCCGGCAGGGCCAGCGGGTTGCGCTCCCGGAGCTGATCGAGGAGCGCCTTCTCGCGCTGCTCGCTCCGGGCGCTCGCCTTCTCGGCGCCGAGCCGTTCCCGGACGGCGGTGCGCAGGGCGTCCACGCTCTCGAAGCCACCGAGCTGCTCGGCCAGCTCGTCGTCGAGCTCCGGCAGCTCCCGCTCCTTGACCCCGTGGACCTCGAACTGGAAGCTCCGCTCCCGGACCTCCCCGTCGTTCTCGTCCATGCGGGAGAAGTCGCCCTTGTGGCCCTCGGTCCGTCCGGTGAGCGCCAACGAGAGCTCCTCCCAGACGTTCGGCGAGCCGACCTCCACGTCGATCGCCTGGAGCTCTTCGTCCTCGGGCTGCTTCTCGGGCTTGCCCTCTTCCTTCGCCTGGTCGGCGGTGACCTCGCGGATGCCGATCGACACCAGGTCGCCCTGGGCCGCCGCCCGCTCGACCGGCACCCAGTCTCCGGCCCGCTGGCGCAGCTCCTCGACGGTCTTGTCCACCTCTTCGTCGGTCGGCTCCGCCGACAGGTCGGGCAGGTCGAAGTCCTCGATGTTGCCGAGCTCGATCTCCGGCCGCACTTCGACGTGGGCGGTGAACACCAGGGGGCCGCCGTCCTCGCGCTCCTCGACGCCCGCCAGCTCCGGCTGGGTCAGGGGCCGGAGCTCCTTCTCGGCTTCGGCCTGGCGCCAGTAGCGGGGCACCAGCCGATCGACCACCTCCTGGTCGATCTCCTGGCGGAAGCGCTGGCGGACCACCTTCGGCGGCACCTTGCCCGGCCGGAAGCCGGGGATCTTCGCCCGCCGCCCGTACTCGCGGACGACGCGCTCGGTTTCGGCATCGACCGCCGGGGCCGGGACCTCGATGACGAGCTCCTTGCGGCAGGGGCCGATCTCTTCGACAGTTCGTACGACGCTCATATCGTCCTGTGTGTAGACCTCGTGTCGACTGGTTCGAAGGGCGGTCTGGAGGAAATCGTTCGGGGGGAGCTTCCGGAGCGCCCGGAGCGTGACGGGCTGTATGCGAAAGGGGGGACTCGAACCCCCAACCCGATCACTCGGGACTAGATCCTAAGTCTAGCGCGTATACCAATTCCGCCACTTTCGCACGGATCGGCGCGCGTCGAGGCCGCCGCGCCGGATTGTATCGAACCCCCCTCGGTCCGCCGGGCCGGCCGTCCGGTCGTCGCGTGAGACGCCGGGGGTCTCCGCCCGGTCGGTCGACTGCGAACGATCCGAATCGATCCAGTCGATCCACTCGACCCGGGATGGGGGGAAGAAAATTGGTCGAGAAATGGTGAGCCGCCAGGGAATCGAACCCCGAACCCGCAGATTAAGAGTCTGCTGCTCTGCCAATTGAGCTAGCGGCCCACGCGGGGAGCGCGATCTTAACCCGTCCACCGGCCGGTGGCAACACCCCGCCGACCGGCACCCGGGCCTCGCGTTCCGACCGGGACAACCCCGGGCGGCGGACGGCTATTCCAGGCTCCGAGAGGTTGGTTGCCCGGGTCGAGCGGACGGGGCCACGCCGGGGGACCTCAGCCCCCTTGGACGAAGCCGACGATCTCCAGCCGGTCGTCCTCAGAGAGGACGGTGGCGGGGTAGCGGTCGCGGGGGAGGATGGTGCCGTTGTACTCGATGGCGACGGTGCGCGGGTGGCGGCCCAGGTCGTCCAGGAGGTCCTGCACGGTTGCCCCGTCCCGTACGTCCCGAGCCTCTCCATTGACAAACACCGAAGCCATCAAGCCACCGGGTGGAGGCGTCCCCTTCCCCCCGCGAGGGTGGGAAGGGGATCGAGGGGATGGGGGGCGATCCAGTGGATCATCAAGAGTCGCTTCGCTGGTCGAAAGAGTCCGCCAAGAGCAGCGAGCATCCCCGAGGGCATCCAGCCGACATTCACAGTAAATGCTTGATTTCCGCGTTCCCGACCGCGCTCGCGGCCGTGATGATCAGCGCCGCCGTGCCCCGGTCGAGCGACGGGATCTTGAACGCCAGCGACAGACCGCCACCGCCGTCGGTCTCGCCCGAGGCCAGGATCCGCGGATCGGAAACGGTCGAGATCATTCGCACCTGCACCCGCGCCCCGGAGATCGGCTTGCCGCTCTTACTCGACGAGGTGCGGAGGACGATCTCCGCCGGCGCACCGAGGGAGAACTGGGCGTCGCTGTCCACCGTCAGGAGGAGCTGCTCCTGGTCCGCCTCGTTGGTCAGGTACTCCAGGATGACCTGGTCCAGCGTGCGCTCGGTGATCGGCTCCAGCTCGGGCTCGGCGGAAGCGGCCGGTCCCGGCACAGGCACCTGGGACGTGCCGGACACGGCGGTCTCAGAGGCCGCGTTCCTGGCTCCGGTCCGCTCCGCGAGCTTGGCGTCGAAGCGCCCGTTCCTGATCGCGGCGATCACCGTGCGGTGCTGGCGCTCCATCAGCTCCACCACCGCCTTGTCCTCCGTCCCGTTGGCGAGCAGGTTGGCGTAGCTCGCCCGCTTCGCCGCCAGCACCTGGCCGCCGACGTAGACCAGGCTCTCGATGAAGGGGTTGTCGGTCCCCTTGTCTTCCGTCTGGACGTGGAAGACCACGTCGTTGTGACGCACGTCGGTGTTGTAGCCGGTGATCATCGGGCGGCGTGGAACCTTCGGACGGGGATTGACATCAACTGGAAGTCTAACCCACCAATTCTAGGAAGGGCACCGGCGCGGGTCAAGACTCGGTTCGCCCGGGAACGGCCGCCGTCCTTGCCCGTCGGTCCGCCTCGTGTAAGAATTTCGGGCGACCTGAGCTTCTTCAGGGGCCGCTCCAATCCTTGGACTCGACATCGGGAAGCACGCCGGGCGCCCCCCTCGGGCCCGGCCGGAACGGCCTCCCGGGCCCCGCCGGCCCCGGTGGACCCGGACCGAAGCAGACGGTACCCGACCAAGCCCGACCGAACCCAGACGAAGAATCCCATCCGTAAGGAGAGACCATGGCTGACTCGACCGCGACGGAAAACAAGCTGGTCCATTTCGCGTGCCGCGACGGCGTCGCGTACATCACCCTCGACGACCCGCCGGCCAACACCTACACCCACCAGATGATGCGCCAGCTCGACGAGGCCATCCTGAAGGCCCGGTTCGACAACGACGTGCACGTGATCGTGCTGCAGGGCGAGGGCGAGAAGTTCTTCTGCGCCGGCGCCGACATCCGCATGCTCGAGAACGCCGAGCCCCGGTTCAAGTACTACTTCTGCCTGCATGCCAACGAGACGCTCAACCGCCTGGAGCAGACGCCGAAGCTGGTGATCTCCGCGATGAACGGCCACACGGTCGGCGGCGGACTCGAGATCGCCATGGCGGCCGACCTGCGGATCGCCAAGCGGGGCGCCGGCAAGGTCGGCCTGCCCGAGGTCACCCTCGGTGTTCTCCCCGGCACCGGCGGCACCCAGCGCCTGTCGCGGATCGTCGGCAAGGCGAAGTCGATCGAGCTCATGGTCACCGGCGACCTGCTCTCCTTCGAGCAGGCCCAGGAGATGGGCATCGTCAACAAGATCTTCGACGCCGACGGTTTCGACGAGACGCTCCACGAGTTCGCCAAGCAGTTCTGCCCGCCGAACAAGGCTGCGAAGGCGGTCGGCCGGATCAAGCGTGCCGTCCAGAGCGGCTGGGAGGTACCCTTCGAGAGCGGCCTCGCCATCGAGCGCGAGCTCCAGCAGCAACTCTTCGAGTCGGACGACGCCCACGAAGGGCTGACCGCGTACAACGCCAAGCGCAAGCCAGAGTTCAGCGGCTGCTGAGCCGGGCTCCGGCACACCGAGCCAACCCAAACCCACGGGGTGGGGCCGCCGTGCCCCGCCCCGCCCGCACACCCGAGGTCCCATGGCAGACAAGTCCATCGTAATGGCAGCCCCCGTTCGGACCCCCATCGGGAAGTTCGGCGGCGGCCTCTCCCCGCTGACGGCCGCCGACCTGGGAACCGCCGCCGCCGAGGCGTGCCTGGCCCGGGCCGGTGTCGAGCCGGAAGCGATCGACCAGACCCTCTTCGGTCACGGCCGCCAGGCGGGCTGCGGCCCGAACACCGCCCGCCAGATCGCCTACCGCGCCGGCGTGCCGGTCGAACGGCCCGCCTACACCATCAACCAGGCCTGCGCGTCCGGTATCCAGACCGTCCTCTCCGCCGCCCGCCACATCCTGCTGGGCGAGGCCCGGGTGGTACTGGCCGGCGGCGTCGAGAGCATGTCGAACACCCCGTACTTGCTGCCCCGCGCCCGCTGGGGCTACCGGTTGGGCCAGGAGCAGATCGTCGACGGCATGTACCGGGACGGCTTCGACGACCCGCTCTCCGGGCTGGTCATGGGCGTCACGGCCGAGGAGCTGGGCGCCGAGCGGGGCATCACCCGCGCCCAGGCGGACGCCTACGCCGTGGAGAGCCAGCACCGTTGCGAGCGGGCGCGCAAGGCGGGGCGTTTCACCAGCGAGATCGCGCCGGTCGACGTCCCGGGACGCAAGGGCACCACGACCGTCTCCGCCGACGAGCACCCGCGCGACGGCGTCACGCCGGAGCAGCTCGCCAAGCTGCCCACCGTCTTCCGCGACGGCGGCTCGGTCACCCCCGGCAACGCCTCCGGCATCACCGACGGCGCCGCGGCGGTACTGGTCGCCTCCGAGGAGGCGGCCCGCGGGCTCGGTCTGCCGGTGGTCGCCCGGCTGGTCGACTGGCAGGTGGTCGGGGTCGAGCCCCGGATCATGGGCATCGGGCCGGTGCCCGCGGTCCAGCAACTGTTCGAGAAGACCGGCCTCGGACCGAAGGACATCGACGCCGTCGAGCTCAACGAGGCCTTCGCCACCCAGGTGCTCGCCTGCCTCGACGCGCTCGACGAGCTCGGCCTCGCCTTCGATCGCGAGCGTGTCAACCCGGACGGCGGTGCCATCGCCCTCGGCCACCCGATCGGCTGCACCGGCACCCGCATCCTGGTCACCCTGCTCCACGGCATGGAGCAGCGCAAGCAGCGCCGGGGCATCGCCACCCTGTGTGTGTCCGGCGGCCTCGGCGCCGCGGTCCTGGTGGAACGCATGGACCACTAGATCCAACACCAACTGGAGGAACCACATCATGACCGACGTCGTACTGCGCGAGGATCAGGGCCGCGTCGCCATCCTCACCGTCAACCGTCCCGAGGCGATGAACGCCCTCAACGAGCAGGTGCGCGACCGCATGCTCGAGCACCTGGAGGCGATCGAGACCGACGACTCGATCGGCGCTGTGGTCGTCACCGGCCAGGGCGAGAAGGCGTTCATCGCCGGCGCCGACATCAAGGAGTTCGAGGGCCGGAGCCCGTTCGACCAGCGCGAGGCGATGGCGAGCCCGCGCGTGTTCGACGTGATGGCCACCTTCCCGAAGCCGGTGATCGCCATGATCAACGGCTACTGCCTGGGCGGCGGCTGCGAGCTGTCTATGTCGTGCGACATCCGCATCGCCTCGGACAATGCCCGCCTCGGCCAGCCGGAGATCAACCTGGGGCTCATCCCGGGCGGCGGCGGCACCCAGCGCCTGCCCCGGCTGGTCGGCATGGGCCATGCCATGCGCCTCATCCTGACCGGCGACATGATCCCGGCGGCGGAGGCCAAGGAGATCGGCCTGGTGGAGATGGTAGTGCCGGCCGACGAGCTGCGCGAGACGACGCTCGCGCTGGCAGCGAAGATCGCGTCCATGAGCCCGATCACATTGCGGGTGGCGAAGGAGGCGCTCCGCGCCAGCGAGCGGCTGGCGATCGAGGAGGGCATCCTCTACGAGCGCGATCTCTTCTGCCTGTGCTTCTCCACCGAGGACATGGCCGAGGGCGTGGACGCGTTCATCAACAAGCGCAAGGCGGACTGGAAGGGCCGCTGAGCCCCGGAACCGCCGCAGATCCTCTCCCCGGTCCGGCCGGGCCAGGTTCACCAGAGAGTCATTCGGCCGTCACTGTGCTGCCATGCCGGCGGGCCAGGATTCCCTCGCTCCTGCGAAGGTGTGGGAAGCGAGGATCTTGAATTCCATGGCTCCGGCAGACGCCGGCCGCCAGACGACTAGAGGGAGAGAACAGATGCGTCAAGCGAATGACCGGAGGTCGAGGAAGAAGATCGCCACCCTCGCGGGGGTGCTGGGCATCGGGCTGCTCTTCGGCGCCACGGGTGCCAGCCACGCCGACGACCTCAGCATCCACGGCAAGATGTACGTGGACACGACCTACAAGACCAACAAGGACGACGGCACCGGCCAGAAGTCCTCCGACACCGGCTTGGGGACCGACGTCAAGCGCTTCTACGTGACGGTCGACTACAAGTACGACGACGTCTGGTCGGCCAACTTCACGTCGGACATCGGCGACAAGGGCACCAAGCGGTACGACCTGTTCGTCAAGAAGGCGTACATCCAGGCCAAGCTCTCCGACGCCGCCGCCTTCCGCTTCGGCTCGGCCGACACCCCGTGGATTCCGTTCGTCGAGGGCCTGTACGGCTACCGGTACCTGGAGAACACCCTGATCGACCGCCTGAAGTTCGGCAACTCGGCCGACTGGGGCGTCCACTTCCTCGGCAAGTCGGGCATGGTGAGCTACGCCGCCGGCGTCGTCAACGGCCACGGTTACAGCGACCCGAGCCGGTCCAAGCAGCCGGACCTCACCGCCCGCATCGCCTTCGAGCCGGTCAAGGACCTGACCATCGGCGTCGGCGCCTACAACGGCAAGCTGGGCCAGGACACCGAGGTCTCCCCGGCCGAGCACACCGCGACCCGCTACGACGTCGTCGTGGCGTACAACGGCAGCTTCCGTCTGGGCGGCGAGTACTTCAGCGCCGACAACTGGACCGCCGTGACCACCGTGGCCAAGGACTCGGCCGACGGTTTCTCCGGCTGGTTCTCGGTGCCGGTGGGCGAGAAGGTCGAGATCTTCGGTCGCTACGACACGGCCAACACCAGCAAGGACCTGAACCCCGACCTCGAGGACACCTACTACAACGCGGGCGTCCAGCTCCACCCCTTGAAGCCGTTGCTCGTCGCCATCGCCTACAAGCACCAGGAGGTCGACTCCGGGCTGGGCGGCAAGATCAACGGCGTGGGCAGCTCGGTGGCCGGCGAGAAGGGCAAGTCGGACGAGCTCGGCGTCTGGGCCCAGTTCAAGTGGTAGGCCCGAAGCTCCGCTGAACGACTTCCAGAACACTCGACTGCGTTCTGCGAGCCCGTCCCTCCGGGGGCGGGCTCTTTCTTATCCATCTAGTCCCCGAGCACGTAGCCGAAGATCAGCGGCGCGACGATCGACGCGTCGGACTGGATCATGAACTTCGGGGTGTCCACGTCCAGCTTCCCCCAGGTGATCTTCTCGTTGGGCACCGCGCCGGAGTAGCCGCCGTAGCTCGCCGGGGCGTCGCCGATCTGGGCGAAGTAGCCCCAGTACGGTGTCTCCTCGCGCTTCAGGTCCTGGATCAGGCACGGCACCGCACAGATCGCGAAGTCCCCCGCGATGCCACCGCCGACCTGGAAGAACCCCACCGACGGCGCACCGCTCCTCCGCCCGTCGTGCTCCTCGTACCACTCCATCACCGCCTGGAACTGCTCCGTCCCCGTCTTCACCACCTGGTGGTGCGCCACCCTGCCGCTCATCACCGCGGCGGCGAAGATGTTGCCGGTGGTCGAGTCCTCCCACCCCGGGCTCCAGACCGGGATGCCCTCCTCCATGGCCGCCAGCATCCAGGAGCGCGCCGGATCGACCTGGTAGTGGGGCTCCAGCTCGCCGGAGCGGAGCAGGTCGAAGAGGTACTCGGAGGGGAACCAGCGCTCTCCCCGCTCGGCGGCCGCCGACCAGCGCGCGACCAGGCGCTGCTCGAGCTCGCGCATCACCGTCTCCGGGATGCAGGTATCGGTCACCCGGTTGAACCCCTGGTCGTACAGGCGCTTCTCGTCCTGTGCGGACAGCGCTCGCCAGTTGCGCACGACCCGGTACTCGTCGTGGGCCACGAGGTTGAAAAGATCCTCTTCGAGGTTGGCGCCCGTACACGAGATCGCATGGACCTTCCCAGCACGAATCATGCGCGCGAGGATCACCCCCAGCTCCCCGGTGGACATGGCGCCTGCCAGGCTCACCAGCATGGCACCACCCGCCTCCAGGTGGGCCTCGTAAGCGCGCGCCGCGTCGACGGTCTCGCGGGCGTTGAAATGGAGGAAGTGCTGGTCCAGGAAAGCGCGAACACTTTGCGGGGTCGCGGTCATCGGTGCCTCCTGTTGCGGCTCGAGGTGGGGGTTGGCCGGAGGTTCCGGGGGCTGGTGGCCCCGGCGCCGGCCCCGAAGTCTAGCAGCGTGCACCGGCCGCCGAGCGATCCCGCGTGCGGCGATCGCACGCTCCAGCGTCCCGTCTCGAAGCCCCAGAGCACTGTCCTAGATAGGGGAAGCTTGTGTCTTTGGATCGTGTGTGGACCGAGGGTTGAATGGGGACGTCCGTCCCCGATGAGCCGAACATCGTGAGCATTCGTAGCCGTACTGTCTTGATCGCCTTGGGCGTCCTGCTCTCGGTCACCCTGGTGACCGCGTGGATCGTCGACCGACGGGTAGACCGAGAGATCCGTGCACGGGCTGCGGCCGAGCTCGACGCGGCGATGGAGACCGCACGCCAGCTCGAGTCCGAGCGGGACGCACGGCTGGCGCTCCAGGCCGACCTCCTGACCAACCTCCTGCCACTCCCCGAAACCGTCGCCACCGGCGACCGCCAGGCGATCGGGCGGCTGCTCGACGAGTTCTCGGCCCGGCCCCGCACCGCGGACGCGATCCTGGTCTTGGACCCCGCCGGACGGCCGTTCGCCACCGCCGGGACGAGCGGCCCCCTGGGCGCCGTCCTCTCGCCGGAGGAGACGGCGGCGCCGACCCTGCCGACGTCCCTGCGCGAGGGGCACCTGGTGGCGACGAGCGGCCACCTCTACGGCGTCCTCGCCCGCCGGCTCGGCGACCCGACCACGCGCGCGACGCTCGGCACCCTCGTCGTCGCCGAGGAGGTCGGGGTGGACGACGCGGCCAGCCTGGCCCGGCTGACCGGCTCCGAGGTGGTGCTCCTGGCCGGTGGGACACCGGTGGCGAGCAGCCTCCCCCTCGGCACGACCGCGGAGGTGAGCCACCTGATCCCGACGCTCCCGGCCGGTATCCCGACCGAGGTCGAGGTCCGGGGCAAGCCCTATCTGGCCCGTCTCCAGGCACTCCGCCCGGACGGCACCAGCCGCCTGTTCCTCTACAACCTCAGCCTCCAGCCGTCCCCGGCTGTCGGCGGCGGTCTCGTCCTGGTGATCGGCCTGGCAGGCGCTCTGCTCGTCTGCCCGTTGCTCTGGCTCGGCGGCCAGCGGCTCCAGCGGGCGCTGACCAAACTGAGCGAGGCGATGGCAGAGACCGCGGTCACCGGCCGCCTGGAGCGGGACCTCTCCGCCCACTCTCTGGTCGACCGCTGGGCCGCTCCCGAGGTCGGCCGGTTGGCTTCGTCCTTCCACAGCCTGATGCACACGGTCGAGGAGAGCCTGCGCGACCGCGAGCGCTCTTACGTCGAAGCGGTCGGGGCAGTGGTAGCCGCGATCGACGCCCGGGACCACGAGACCACCGGCCACTCGTTCCGTGTCGCGCACTACGCCCTCACCCTCGCCAAGCAACTGGCGGTGGAGGGCGAGCGCCTGCAGGCGATCGAGTGGGGGGCGCTGCTCCACGACGTGGGCAAGATCGCCGTTCCGGACGCCATCCTGCGCAAGGCGGACCGCTTGACCGAGGAGGAGTGGCACGTCATGCGCCAGCACCCGAACTGGGGGTTCGAGATGCTGGCGGACGTCAAGTTCCTGGAGCCGGCGCTCGAGATCGTCTACAGCCACCACGAGCGCTGGGACGGCGGCGGCTACCCGCGGGGCCTGCGCCGCCGGGAGATCCCCCTCGCCGCCCGGATCTTCGCGGTGGTCGACACCTACGACTCGATCACCTCCGATCGCCCGTACCGGCGGGCCCGTAGCCACGCCGAGGCGATCACCGAGCTGTGCCGGGTCGCCGGCACCCAGCTCGACCCCGAGGTCGTGGAGGCGTTCATCCGCATCTCCGAGGTCGAGCTCCGGCGCCTGCGGGAGCGCTCCGAGCGCCTGGACCTCTCTGTCCGGATGCCGGACGCGATCACCGAGCTGCCGGCCGGCGACGCGGTCTCCCGGAGCTGAGCCGGCCCCCCCTTCAGGGCAGGCCGTAGCGCTTGCGCTTCTCCCACAGCGCCTTCCTGCTGATCCCCAAGAGCTCCGCCGCCCGGCCCTGGTGGCCCCGCGTGTAGGCCAGGGCGCGGCGGATCTCCTCCGCTTCCACCGCGGCGAGCGGCCGGGGCGGCGCGCCGGCGCCCGCGGGCGGCGCCGGGTCGAGGCGGGCCGCGCCGCCGGTCTCGCCGGCCAGGATCAGCTCTCGCTCCAGGACGTTCCGGAGCTGGCGCAGGTTCCCCGGCCAGGGATGGCGCAGCATCCACTCGCGGGCGCGGTCGGTCAGCGCCGCACCGGGGCGCTCGAAGCGCTCCGCCAGGTCGGCGAGCAGACGCTCCAGCAGCCCGGGCAGATCTTCGGGGCGCTCGCGGAGGGGCGGCACCCGGAAGGCGAGGACCTCCAGGCGGTAGAAGAGGTCGTCCCGGAAGGCACCGCGACGGACCCGCTCCGGCAGGTCCTCGCCGCCGATGGTGAGAAACCGGCTGTCCGCCCGCTGCTCCCGGCCGCCGAGCGGGGCGTAGACGCCCTCGGCCACCAGTCGCAGGAGCTTGGGCTGCGCGCCCAGGGGAAGGTCCTCGACGTGGTCCAGGAGCAGGCTGCCGCCCGCCGCCCGCTCGACCCGGCCGGGTTGGTCCTGCGCGGCGCCGGTGAAGGCGCCCTTGCGGTGACCGAAGAGCTCCGCTTCGAACAGCGGGCTCGGGATGGCTCCGGGGTCCACCTCCACCAGCGGCCCGGCGCTCCGGGAGCTCGCCGCGTGGAGGGCCCGGGCGAGCGACGTGCGGCCGGAGCCCGGCTCGCCCACGATCAGCAAGGGAGCGTCGCTCGCCGCCGCCCGCTCGATCCCCGCAAGCCGGCGGGCGAGCGCGGGCTGGTCGGCGAGCAGGCGGGCGAGGGGGGTGATCAATCGATCAGTCGCTCGGCGGATCGGCCGCCGCGTCGGCGAACTGGGCGGTCTCGTCCGGCGCGTCCGCCCAGAGGCGTTCCAGGCCGTAGAACTCCCGGGGCTCGGGCTGGAAGACGTGGACCACCAGGTCTCCGTAATCGATCAGGACCCAGTTGCCTCCCTGCTGCCCTTCCACGTGGAACGGCCGGACGCCCTCCTTCTTCAGACGCTCCAGGATGGCATCGGAGATGGCCTGGACCTGTCGCTGGCTCGTGCCGCTACAGATCACGAAATAGTCGGTGAAGTCGGACACCGGACCCAGGCGGAGCACCTTCAGGTCCTGGGCCTTGAGGTCGAGGGCGGACGCCACGGCCACGCGGACGCGGGCAGCGGTGTCAGCGGCTGTTTCCAAAGCTGAGGTCATCGATAGAAGCGGTACTTCTGGAGGTAGTTTAGCACCCGGGGGTGCAGCCAGTCCTCGCCGAGGGGCTCGCCGACCGCCAGCCGGCGGCGGATCTCGCTCGAGGAGACATCGATCGTCAGGTCGGTGAGCAGGTCGAGGCCGCCTTCGTCCAGCAGCGCGCCGAGCGCGTCGGGCAGCGAGGACCGGATTGCCGCGGGCTCGGCCCCCGGACGGACCAGCACCGCCAGACGCGCCAGACGCGGGATCTCCTGCCATCGCTTCCAGGTGTGGAGCTCGGCCAGGGAATCGGAGCCGATGATCAGGTGGAGGTCCGCCTGCGGATCGACCTCCCGGAAGTGCTCCAGGGTCTCCACCGTGTAGGTGGTCCGGTCCGGGCGCAGCTCGAAGGGCGAGGCGAAGAGCCCCGGTTCGTCGAGCAGCGCCATCTCCACCATGGCATAGCGGCAGGCGGCCGGCGCCTCCGGCACCCTGCCGGTCGCGGCCTTGTGCGGCGGGCGCGCCGTGGGCACGTAGAGCACCCGGTCGAGGGCCAGGCGCCGGCGCACCTCCTGGACGGTGCGCACATGCCCCGCGTGGGGCGGATCGAAGCTGCCGCCGAAGACGCCGAGCTTCACGGGACCTCACCCACGGTCGCACGGGCCTCGTCGAGCCGCCGGGCGACGGCGCCCACGAGCTCTTCGAGCCCCTCGCCGGAGACGGCGCTGACCTCGTAGTAGGCGAGCCCCCGTTCGGCCGCCGCGCCCTGGAGACGCCGGCGTCGCTCGTCCCGGGCCGCGTCCAGCTTGCTCCCGACGACCAGGCGCGCGCGCTCCATCAGCTCCAGATCGAAGGCGGCGAGCTCGGCCTCGATCGTCGCCAGGTCCTCGGCCGGATCGCCCTCGGCGGCCAGATCGACCAGGTGCACCAGCACGCGGCAACGCTCCACGTGGCGCAGGAACTGGTGGCCCAGCCCGGCGCCGTCGGCGGCACCGGCGATCAGGCCGGGCAGGTCGGCGAGCACGAACGGCTCCTCCGTGGGCCCGCGGTCGACCACGCCGAGCTGGGGCACCAGGGTGGTGAACGGATAGTCGGCGATCTTCGGCCGCGCCGCGGACAGGCGGCTGATGAGGGTCGACTTGCCGGCGTTGGGCAGGCCCACGAGGCCGACGTCCGCGAGCAGCTTGAGCTCCAGGCGCAGGCGCCGCTCCTCGCCCTCACCGCCCGGGTCGGCGCGCCGGGGTGCCTGGTTGGTGGAGCTCTTGAAGCGGGCGTTGCCGCGGCCGCCGCGGCCTCCCGCGGCGACCACCAGGACCTCACCGTGATGGAGGATCTCGCCGAGGGGCTCGCCGTTCTCCTCGTCGCGCACCTGGGTGCCCAGGGGCACCGAGACATCGAGATCGGCACCGCTCCGGCCGGTGCGGTTCGAGCCCTCGCCGTGGCGGCCGCGCTCGGCCGCGTAGAGCTGACGAAACCGGAGGTGGTGCAGGGTGTTGATCGACTCGTCGCCGACCAGGCGGACGGTACCGCCGTCACCGCCGTCGCCGCCGGAGGGGCCGCCCTTGGGGACGTACTTCTCACGGCGGAAGGCGACGCACCCGTTGCCGCCGTTGCCGCCCCGGACCTGGATGACCGCTTCGTCGAGGAAGATCATGAAGGCCTCGAGGGGGAGAGAGAGCGTTCCACCGGATCGCCCCCCATCCCCTCGATCCCCTTCCCGCCCTCGTGGGGGGAAGAGAACGCCCCCTCCCGGACAGCGCTCTGTCGGGACGGTTTGGAGAGTGTGGGGGAGCTACTCAGCCGGAAGCACGTTGACGAACGTGCCGCGGTGGCCACGCCGCCGGAACTGCACGATGCCGTCCGCCTTGGCGAACAGGGTGTCGTCGCCGCCCCGGCCGACGTTCTGGCCCGGGAAGAACTTGGTGCCGCGCTGTCGGACGATGATCGCACCGCCCGTGACCCGCTCGCCGCCGTAGGCCTTGACGCCCAGGTGCTGGGGGTTCGAATCGCGGCCGTTGCGGCTGGAGCCTTGACCTTTCTTGTGAGCCATCTTGGAACTACCTCTCGATTGGACACCGGCGCATGGAGGCCGGGGGTTTCGTTGCCTGGACTTGCCTGCTTGCGGCCTACGCGCGGCCTGATCGCGGTCTACCGGCGCTTGGGCGCGGCCTAGAGATCCACGCCCTCGATGCGCACGCGGTGGTAGCTCTGGCGATGGCCGGTGGTCCGGCGATAGCCCTTGCGCCGCTTGAACTTGAAGACGCGGATCTTGGGACCCCGGCTCCCGTCCACCAGCACGCCGCGCACCGTCGCGCCGGAAACGTCCGCTCCGGCCTTCACGCCGGCGTCGTCGCGGACCATGAGGACGGTGTCGAACGTGATCTCAGAGCCCTCCTCGGCGCCGTCGACGAGCTCCACGTCGATCACGTCGCCGGGCGCGACTCGGTACTGTTTTCCACCCGTTTCGATGACAGCCTGCATGTGACGGAACTCCCTCGTGTGAACGCACTCGTCGTTACGGCCCGCGAAGGGCCCGGATCGCGTACGGTACCATCGCCCCACGCCCCCGTCAAGACACTCGCCTGCGGCCACCCGATCCCCCGGAAAGGGATCGAGGGGATGGGAGCGATCCGGTGATATCTTCCCCTCCAGGAACCACCCTCGGAGGTGCCGATGTCCGCGCCCGACTACCTGGTCTGCCTCAACTGCGAGAGCCCCTGCTACGTCTTCGAATGGAAGGAAGGCGTGGTCAAGGAGGCGCTCTGCGAGGTCTGCGGCAACGATGACCCGGAGGAGTTCATCTCCCCCGCCGAGCTCGACGAGCTGAGCGGCGCCTGAGCCAGCGACGCCCGCGGCAGGACGATCCGGAAGACGGTCCCTTCGCCCGGCGCGCTCTCGACCTCGACCGAGCCGTCGTGGCGCCTGGCGATCCGGTCGACGATCGCCAGGCCGAGGCCGGTGCCCCCCTTGCGGGTGGAGTAGAAGACGTCGAAGATCCTCTCCAGGTCGCCGGCGGGGATGCCGCCGCCGTTGTCCTCCACGATCAGCTCGACCAGCCCCTCCCGCAGGTCCCGCGGCTCCGCCGCCAGGATGACCTGGGCGTCCGGACGCCCCTCGACGGCGGCGAGCGCGTTCTGCGCCAGGTTGAGCAGGAGCTGCCGGATCTGGGCCGGGTCCACCTCGACGGTCATGCCGCCCGTCCGGTCGCCGACCAGGAGCGACACCCCCCGGCTGCGCGCCTCGCCCGCCAGCAGCGCCCGCACCTCCTCCAGCAGATCCTCCACCGCCACCGCCTCGACCTCGATCGCCCGTGGCCGCGCGTACGAGAGGAAGTCGGTCACCAGCCGCTCGAGACGGGCGATCTCTGCCCGCGTGATGGTCAGCAGCCGGCGGCCGGAGGAGACCCTGCCGCCTGCCTCCAGGTCGATCTCCTCTTCGAGCATCTGCATGTTGAGGTTGAGCGAGTTGAGCGGATTGCGGATCTCGTGGGCGAGACCGGACGCCAGCGTCCCGATGTAGGCCATGCGCTCCGCCTCCGCCGCCTGCTCCTCCAACCGGTGCCCGCGCCGCAGCAACACCCAGATCAGCACCAGGGCGGCCAGCAGCAGGGCGGTGGTCACCGCGCCGATCACCGACGCCTGGCCGATCAGGTCCCGGCGCAGCTTGCCGATCCGCGCCTGGAGGTCCTCCTCGCTGATCCCGATACGGAGTGTCCCGAAGTCGCCGATCGGCTCGTCCACCTGGTACTGGGACGTTTCGACCGTCTCTTCCGTCCGGACGTCGCCGTTGCCGTCGCTGGGGATGTCCCCGGGGATCTCGGGCGGGATCTCGCCGTTGAGGTCGCCGGAGGCATCCATGTCCAGACGACCCTGATCCCCGAGCGGCTTCTTGACCTTCCCTGTGGCCTCGTAGACCAGCGCGCCATCGGCGTCCAGTACCCGGACCGAGCTGACCACGTCCTTCTGCTTCGGGACGTTGTCGATGTAGGTCCTGGTATCCCGCTCGACCGCGATCACGGTGTAGAGGTCGGCACCCTCTTCGGCAGCCCGGCCGGCGAGCCTCTGGGCGATCTGGGCCGCCTCCTGTCGGGTTTCGAGGAGCACGTCCTCGATCTCACGCTGGGAGAGCGAGCGGAAGATCAGCCAGCCGAACAGGGCGACGTCGAAGATCATGATCACCCCGAAGGCGATCAGGATGAAGAGCAGCCGGCGGAAGGTGGTGGGGGTCCTGAGGCGGGGCCGGATCACCAACAAAGAGTACCACCCGCAGCCCCGCTGAAAAGACCCCCTACCTGAGCATGTTCGACTAAGATTTTACCCGATCCGGGAATTTTGCGCCAGGATCTGAGTGTTACAGGATAATGATTCGGGCAAGGCGGCCGCGCCCGGCCGACCCGACCGATCGAGTCACTGCCCTAGTGCGTACCGGATCAGGCGCGTCCCGAAAGCGACGAGGCGAAGGGCCTCGCACCTCCCGGGCGCCGCCGGAGCCACTGCAATCGAGATCGACCGCTACGAGGAGACAGATCATGGCGCGAGGAATCACCCGCTGGACCCCGGGAACCGACCCGCTGCGCGACCGCTTGAGCCGGCTGTTCGAGCAGACCTTCGGTGACGCCTACACCGGAACCGAGGAGAGCGAAGACGTGGCCAGCCGGAGCTGGATGCCGGCGGTCGACATCGCCGAGAGCGACGAGGCGCTGACGCTGTACGCGGAGCTCCCCGGCCTGGCGAAAGAGGACGTGGAGATCACCCTCGAGGACAACGTCCTCACGATCAAGGGCGAGCGGAAGTTCGCCCGCGAAGAGTCCAAGGAGAGCTATCACCGGATCGAGCGCGCGTACGGCGTGTTCCACCGCTCCTTCCACCTGCCGTCGAACGTCCGCTCGGACAAGGTCCAGGCGCGCTTCGACAACGGCGTGCTGCGGATCGACATCCCGAAGCAGGAAGAGGCCAAGCCGCGGAAGATTGCGATCTCCTGACCGCCAGAGAGGTGAAACGCCCCCCGGCGACCACGACCCCGCTCCTCCGCCGCGGACGAGCGGGGTCGTCGTGTATCGGGCGAGGCCACTCCCGCCGCAAACCCGCCGGTTTGACCACCTTCGGGCCGGCCGAGTACGATTCCGACGCGATCTGCGCGAAAGCCCCTCATGAGAGAAGCCCCATCCCTCCGCCGCCGCCGGAAGATTCCCTCCAGCGTTTTCGGGCTGTTCGCCCTGGCCGTCACCCTTGTCCTCGCCGGCTCCTGCGGGCCGTGCAGCGGACCCGAGCCCGCGGCGACCGGGCCGGCGAGCCAGCCGCAGAGCGAGGACACCCTCAGCCCCCAGCGGGGCGGTACGTTGGTGGCGGGTACGATCGCCGACATCGACGGTGTCAACGAGGTGATTTCCTCCGGCACTCGCGCCACGGACGACGTGATCTTCCTGATGTTCCTGCACCTGCTCGACGAGCAGCCGGACTTCAAGGAGCACCCACCGACCTTCGCCCCGGAGCTGGCCGCGTCCTATTCCTTTTCCGACGATCACCTGCAGCTGACCTTCCACCTGCGCGACGACGTTGTGTGGAGCGACGGCGTGCCGGTGACGGCCGACGACGTGCGGTTCACCTGGCAGGCCCAGACCAATCACGCGGTCGCCTATGACCAGGCTTATCTGAAAGACAACATCTCCGACGTCGAGGTGGTCGACCCCCACACCGTCGTCTTTCACTATTCGAAGGTCTCGCCTTACCAGCTCAACGCCGCGATCGAAGGCGTGATCCTGCCTGAGCACGCCTGGGGCAAGCTGCCGTTCGACCAATGGCGGCAGAACGCCGACTTCTTCCTCGACAACCTGGTGGTCGACGGGCCGTTCACCCTCGACCACTGGGTGCCGCAGCAAGAGGTCGTGCTGGAGCGCAATCCGCGCTACTTCAAGCCCGACGAGCCCTATCTCGACCGGGTGGTCTTCCGCCAGATCCCGGAGAAGGCGAACCAAGTCACCCAGCTCCTGTCCGGGGACCTGGACTTCGTCGAACAGGTTCCGGTCACCGACGTGCAGCGGGTCCAGGACGCACCGAACACGCGGATCGAGTCGTTCTGGCACCGCCTCTACACCTACGTGGCCTGGAACATGGGCTCGCCGCTCTTCGCCGAGGCGTCGGTGCGCCGCGCCCTGACCATGGCGATGGACCGCAAGCTGATCATCGAGACCCTCTGGGGACCGTACGCGCGGCTGGCCGTCTCGCCGATCGTCCACGACGTCTGGGCGTTCGACAAGGACCTGGAGCCGTGGCCGTACGATCCGGACCGGGCGCGGGAGATCCTCGCCGACGCCGGCTGGAAGGACACCGACGGCGACGGCATCCTCGACCGGGACGGCAAGCCGTTCGCCTTCGACCTGATGACCAACCAGGGAAACCAGGCGCGGATCGACGCCACCGTGATGATCCAGGAGCAGCTCCGGAAGGTGGGCATCGAAGCACACCCGCGGGTGGTCGAGTTCAACTCCATGATGGGCCGGTTGATCGGACGCGACTTCGAAGCCGCGTTCAGCGCCTGGGGAATGCCCACCACCCTCGAGATGCGCTACGCCTTCCACACCAGCGAGATCGACGGCGGCGACAACTTCTCCGGCTACTCGAATCCCGAGGTCGACCGCCTGATCGACCGCATGGAGGCGATGTCCAACATCGCGGACGCCAAACCGATCCTGATCCGGCTCCAGGAGATCATTCACCAGGACCAGCCGATGACCTTCCTCTGGGAGTCCCAGCGGATCAACGGTATGAACTCCCGGCTGCGGAGCGTCCACCCGAACGTCCTCGGCACCTTCCGCGATCTCCAGACCTGGTGGCTGGCTCCAGCGGAGGAGTGACGGCGATCCGCCCGGAGCCTTCGGGCTCCCGGGCCTGAGCCACGCGGCCCGATGCTCTCCTTCACCGTCCGGCGACTGGCCGCAGCCCTCCTGCTCCTCTACCTGGTCCTCACCGCCACCTTCTTCCTGATCCACCTCGCGCCCGGCGACCCGGCCAACGTCCTGCTCGGTGAGCGGTCGTCGGCGGAGGCCGTCCAGCGGCTGCACACGGTCTACGGCCTGGACCGCTCCCTCCCGGTCCAGTACTTCGCCTGGCTCCGCGCGGTCGTCGTCGACTTCGACTGGGGAACCTCGCTCACCTTCGGCCGTCCGGTGACCACCCTGCTCGCCGACGTTCTCGCCCCGACCGCGCTCCTCGGGCTGACCGCCATGGCGGTCCAGTACTCCGTCGGTGTGCCGCTCGGCGTCGCCGCGGCCCGCCGCCGGGGACGGCCCGCCGACGGCGCCATCCGCATCTTCTCGCTGCTGCTCTACTCCATGCCGCTCTTCTGGGTCGGCTTGATGGCCATCCTGCTGTTCAGCCACGAGCTCTCCCTGCTGCCGACCGGGCACATGCGCTCCGTCGACGCCGACCAGCTCTCGGGCGCGGCGCGGTCGCTCGACGTCCTCCGGCACCTGGCCCTGCCGGCGCTCACCCTGGGCCTCGGCCTCTCCGGCGCCACCGTGCGCTTCGTGCGCAACCGGATGATCGAAGTCCTCGAGGAGGACTACATTCGTACCGCGCGCGCCAAGGGCCTCTCCGAGCGACGGGTGGTCTGGGTCCATGCCATGCGCAACGTGCTGGTGCCGATCGTCCAGCTCTTCGGCCTGTCCCTGCCCTTCCTGCTCAACGGCTCGCTGGTCCTCGAAGTGGTCTTCTCCTGGCCCGGGCTGGGCCGCACCACGTACCAGGCGATCCTGGCGCGGGACTATCCGGTGATCCTTGCCGCCACCGCCTTCACCGCCTCCGCCGTGGTCGCCGGCAACCTGCTCGCCGACCTGCTCCACGCGGCCGTCGACCCGCGGGTCCGCAGGAGCACCGGCGGCGGCGACCGGTCCCCGTCGGGCGGGCGCGCTGCAGGAGGCCGCCGTGGTTGAGCGCCCGCAGCCGACGGGGCGGACGGAGACGCTCGATCCGCCGGCGCCGCCCGGCCGGAAAGGCTCGCCGCGGCTGCTCCGCACCGCTGCCGGCATGCTGGTCGGCCTGCTCCTGCTGGTCGCCCTCGCCGCCCCGATCCTCGCGCCCCACAGCCCCAACCGGCAGGTCGACCCACCGGCGGCCCGCTACCGGCCGCCGGGGACGGTGCTCGCCCTGGTCCGGCTGACCGGCGGCCGGTCGCTGCTGGCGGACCGGGTCGAGCGCGTTCCGGACGGCCTGGCGATCGACCGCCTGGGCGACCACCGGGTGATCCCCGCGGCGGAGGTGGCCAACCTGACGGCCGATGGCGTCGCCGACCGTCGGCGGTTCCTCCTGGGGACGGACGGCTACGGCCGGGACATCCTCTCGCGGATGATCTACGGCACCCGGATCTCGCTGATGGTCGGCCTCTTGGCCGTCGCCCTGGCCCTCACCGTCGGGTTGACCGTGGGCTCGGCGGCGGCGACCGGGCCGCGCTGGCTGGACGCCACCCTGATGCGCGGCGTCGACGCGCTGCTGGCGTTTCCCTGGCTGTTCCTGGTCCTGACGCTGACGGCGCTTTTCCGGCCCTCCACGGCGCTGGTGATCCTGGTCCTGGGCACCACCTCCTGGATGAGCCTGAGCCGCCTCGTCAGGGCGGAGATCCTCGGCCTGCGCGAGCGCCAGTTCATCCTCGCCGCCAAGAGCGTCGGCCTCCACCCCCTGCGCATCCTGTGGCGCCACCTGCTGCCCAATGCGCTGACGCCGGTGCTCGTCCAGGCCTCCCTGGCGATCGGCGACGTGATCCTGGCCGAGTCCGCCCTGTCGTACCTCGGCCTCGGGGTCCAGCCGCCGACCGCGAGCTGGGGCAACATGGTGGCCGATGGCCGGGACGTGCTGGTCACCGCCTGGTGGGTCGCGACCTTCCCGGGCCTGGCGATCGTGGTGGCGGTGCTGGCCTTCAACCTGCTGGGCGACCGGCTGCGCGACATCCTCGACCCGCGCACCGCCACCGAGGGCTGAAGACTCGGAGGTCGTCGCCGGGCGGCCAGCGTTGGTACACTCCGCCACCTATGGCCGAGCCTGCCTCCACCCCGAGATCGCCGTCCCGTCGCGGGCCGCTGCTGGTCGTCTTCTTCACCGTCCTCCTCGACCTGCTCGGGTTCGGGATGGTGCTCCCGCTGCTGCCTTTCTACGCCCAGGAGTTCGGCGCCGGCCCGTTCGGCGTGACCCTGCTCTTCGCCTCGTTCAGCCTCGCCCAGTTCGTCTTCGCACCGCTTTGGGGACGGCTCTCCGACCGGGTCGGCCGGCGGCCGGTGCTGCTGGTGTCGATCCTCGGCGCGATCGCCGCCTACACCCTGTTCGCCTTCGCCTGGTCCTTCCCGATCCTGCTGATCGCCCGCACGGCGTCCGGCGTCGCCGCCGCCAACTACTCGATCGGCCAGGCCTACGTGGCCGACGTCACACCGCCCGAAGAGCGGGCCAAGGGGATGGGCATGCTGGGCGCCGCCTTCGGCCTCGGCTTCGTCCTGGGGCCGGTCCTGGGCGGCCTCGCCGGCAAGCTCGGCTACGCCGCAGTGCCGGCCGCGGCCGGGATCCTCGCCGTGATCAACCTGGGCCTCGCCCTGTTCCTCCTGCCCGAGTCGCTGCCGGCGGACCGCCGGGGCAAGGAAGTCTCGGGGCGCTGGGCGGGCAGCGAGGACGTCCGCCGGGCGGCCGGCAACCGGCAGGTCGCCCTCTTGATGGTGCTCTTCTTCCTGGTCATCCTGTCGTTCGCCAGCATGGAGTCGACCATCGGCCTGTTCGTCGAGAAGCGCTACGGCTTCGGCTTCTTCGAGACCGCCATGCTGTTCACCTTCCTCGGCGTCATCATGGTGATCATCCAGGGCGGCCTCCTGGGCCGGCTGGCCAAACGCTTCGGCGAGCGCCGTCTGATGGTCACCGGCATCGCGTGCATGACCGCCGGGCTCCTCCTGCTGCCCATGGGCAAGGTGGTCGCCCTGCTCGGCGTGACGACGGCGCTCCTGGCCACCGGTATGGGCCTGCACAACCCGTCGACCCTGTCGCTGATCAGCCGACTGACCGACGAGCACCGCCAGGGCGGAACGCTCGGCGTCACCCGCTCCCTGGGCGCCCTGGCCCGCGGCGTCGGCCCGCTCTGGGGCGGCTGGGCGTTCGGCGCCCTCGGCCCGGCGTGGCCGTTCTGGTCCGCCGCCGCCCTGATGGCCTGCGCCCTGGTCTTGGCGGTGAGCGCCGTGCGCAATCTGTCCTGAGGACTGACCAGAACCCGCCTCGTGACGACTGCGGCAGGCCTTCCTGGACCACCGGCACCGCCGCTCCGATCAATCTTGACGATCCACTGGATCTCCCCCCAATCCCTCGATCCCTTTCGGGAGCCCGCGGGAACCCGGACCTCGCCTCAGAAGGTTCCTCGCGGGGGAACGGCTTGCCGAGACGCGATCTACCTAGATGATCCACTGGATCTCCCCCCAATCCCTCGTTCCCTTTCCCGCCCTCCGGGGGGAAAGGGACGCCCCCTCCCGCGGTTCCCGAGGGAGGGGGTGGGGGGCTGACAGGGTGACTTCACGATGTTGACCAGGGAGTTCGACTTCCATCTTCCGGAGGAGCGGATCGCCCAGGAGGCCGCCCCTCGGGGGACGAGCCGCCTGCTGGTGCTCGCCGCCCCGCCCGGCACCCCGAAGCGCCACCGGCGGATCGCCGACCTGCCCGACCTGCTGCGGCCGGGAGACCTCTTGGTGGTCAATGACACCCGGGTCATCCCGGCGCGCATCTTCGGCCACCGGGTGCTCCCCGACGGCACCGAGGGCGCGCGGATCGAGCTGCTGCTGGTCGAGCCGATCGCGGCCGAGACCCCGGAGGGCGCCTCCGCCAGCCGCCCGGGGCTCGTCTGGGACGCCCTCGTCCGCCCCGGCCGCAAGGCGCGCCCCGGCACCGAGATCGTCTTCCGCGAGGGCGACGAGACCCTGCTCCGGGCCGAAGTGCTCGCCAAGGCCGGTGACGGCCGCCACCGGGTGCGCTTCTCCGCGCCGATCGAGCCCCACCTGGAACGCCTGGGCCACGTCCCCCTGCCGCCCTACATCAAGCGCGCCGACCGCCCCGCGGACCGGGAGCGCTACCAGACCGTCTACGCCGAAAACCCCGGCGCCATCGCCGCTCCCACCGCCGGCCTCCACTTCACCCCCGAGCTCCTCGACCACCTCGAAGAGCGCGGCATCGAGCGCGCCGCCGTCACCCTCCACGTCGGCATCGGCACCTTCAAGCCGGTCACCGCCGAGCTGGTCCACGAGCACCAGATGGACGCCGAGCGCTACGACATCCCGGAAGCGACCGCAGACGCCATCGCCCGCACCCGCGCCCGCGGCGGCCGGATCGTCGCCGTCGGCACCACCGTCGTCCGCACCTTAGAATCCGCCGCCCGCGACGACGGCACCCTCCCCTCGGGCCCCGGCCGCACCGAGCTCTTCATCGTCCCCGGCTACCGCTTCCGCGTCGTCGACGTCCTGCTCACCAACTTCCACCTCCCCCGCTCCACCCTCCTGATGCTCGTCAGCGCATTCGCCGGCAAGGAGCGGGTACTGGAGGCGTACGAGGAGGCCGTGCGCGAGAAGTATCGGTTCTATTCCTATGGGGATGCCATGCTGGCCGAACGGGGAGACTCCTGGCTCGTCGATCAAGAGTGGCCGGGGGACAGCACCTCCCCCCCTCTCCCAACGTCCCGTCATCCGGATTCAGAAGAGCCGGACGCCGCCACTCCTCTCTCTTCTCCCAGCCTCTCGTGGTCCGAGGCGGGGGGCGAACGGTGCGCGTGTGGAGCGGGTCGGGAGGCCCCGCTGGAGAGCGTCGAGGAGCGCGCGCGCGAAGTCCTTTGAGCTGGAAGCCAGGCCCGGCGCGCTCCGAGCCCCGAGGCGCGCGTTGATTCCCCAACCGTCCAGCTCGCGCGCCGTCCCGGAGGCGGGGCCTCCCGACCCGCTCCCGACAGACCTCTCGCAGTTTCATTCCCCCCCCGCCTTCCGCTACGCTTCACGTCCGATGACCGACCGCCCCGACATCGACTCCAAAGACTTCATCCGCACGATCGTCGCCGACGACGTCGCCGCCGGCAAGCACGGCGGCCGCGTCGCCACGCGCTTCCCCCCCGAGCCCAACGGCTA
>Ga0210144_1000009_pt1 | contig 118867 bp, 113 predicted proteins | sample Muzzi_PWA_D2_FD_185532 | JGI IMG/M metagenome (GOLD analysis project Ga0210144, IMG submission 185532) | Wetland microbial communities from San Francisco Bay, California, USA, that impact long-term carbon sequestration - Muzzi_PWA_D2 (SPAdes) | ecosystem: Environmental > Aquatic > Marine >...
GCGCAACCCGAAGGGACGGGGCCCCTATCGCACCTGCCGGCGTTGGTGCGCGCTGGTGTACGTCGAGTACACGTCGCTCGCACCGCCTTGTCAGGTGCGAAATGGACCTCCGTCGCGACGATTTGCGTAGTGTGAACAGGCCCTAGTATCTATCTCATAATCCTGCGCGGCCGCGACCGTGGCGACGGGTAGCTATAATCGTGGGCGGAGGGTCGGCGGCCGGCGGACTACATCACAACAGCTTGATATCCTGCAGGATGCCGTTAACCGAGGTGTCAAATCCACTCCGCTCCACCGCGTCGAGCGGCAATTCGACGACCTTAATGACGCCGTCACGTCCCAGGATGGCCGGCACACCGGCCGTCACGTCGTGTTTGCCATACTCGCCATCCAGCACGCAGACACAGGGCAGCAAGTGGTTGCGATTGCTGCTGACGGCATCCACCATCGTGGCGATCGATGCAGCCGGCGCATTGTAGGCACTGCTGTGACGGCGCATTTCCAGTACTTCGGCACCGCCATGCTGGGTCTTCTCGATGATGAGCTGAACGGTTTCCTGGTCGACAAAGGCGCTGACCGGCAGGCCGTTGATTGTGCTGAAGCGGGTCAGGGGAACCATGGTATCACCGTGCCCGCCAATCACCATGGTGTGGATATCCCGTACCGAGATGCCGGTTAGCTCGGCCATGAAGCTGGCCATGCGCGCGGCATCCAGCACGCCGGCCTGACCGAATACGCGCCGCCTGTCCCAGCCAGTGCGCTTCCAGGCATACCAGGTCAGTACGTCAACCGGGTTGGTGACCAGCATCAGCAGGCAGTTCGGCGCATGTTCGAGCACCTGGTCTACGACGGTATCGATGACCGTGCGGTTCACCTCCAGCACATCACTGCGCGACATGCCCGGTTTGCGTGGGGAGCCGGCTGTGACAATCACCAGTTCCGAATCGGTCAGCAGGGCGGGATCGGATCCGCCCGTTACCATGCAATCAAAGCGGTGCAATGCGGCTGACTGGCGTATGTCCAGCGCCGCGCCGGCAGCGGCGCCGGCGAGCACATCGAGCAACACCACTTCATTGCACATTTTCCGTTGTGCAAGAATCTGTGCGGTCGTCTCTCCCACGCGGCCGGCGCCGATGATGCTGATCTTGTTCATTCCGTGTCCTTGTTTGTGGCGTTCACGCCTTTACGTCGGCAGAGTGGAGCAGTGCCTAGAGTATATAGGTCCGTTTGACGGCAAACAATTTTCGGCAGGCTGCCCGTTCCGGGTCCGCCGGTGTGCCCGCCGGTTTCGCGGCACAATCTAGGCTGTACTCATGCCGACCCGTTGCGGCGCGTCGATGTTCCATGCCTTGCGTTGCCGACCTGCCGCGACATGGCCGGCGCCCGAACACCGGGCGCGCTGTACCGCCGTCGATCCTGGCCGGTCGTTCGTGGTGGGCCGTTCGACTACGGATTTATGCGCGAGCGCAAGCGGGCAGCTCGGCTCCGGTTACAGGAAACGCGGCGGGGGTATGCGCTTCCTTCAAGGCTGCGTGCCGGAGGCGTGCCTGGCCAGCGCCGCCGGGTGGCGGATTTTCATCCGCAGGTCGTTGCCGCCGCGCCTGATCCAGCCGCGTGCCTCGACGTCGTGGCCGGCCAGCTGTTTCAGGTAGCGGGGTGGGAAATTGTCCAGGTCAGAGTGACAGACCTGCAGGGCCAGGTCTCCCTGCAGGTCGAGCCAGGTGCTGCGAGCGGATTCGCGTACTGCCGTCACACGACCGCGTACGATGTGAAAGCCCGACGTGTCGGCTGGCAGTGCGCCTACGTCCACCGTCTGATATCGCTTCAGCGCCCACAGCCCGAGCCGTCCGGCGCGCGCAATATTTTCGAGCCGCCGGTAACACGCCATCGCCCGGGTGTTCGGCGGGACAACGAGCGCCGTGGCCATTCCCTGTTGCAGGAGTCCGGTGGCGACGTTGTCACCGTTCCCGAGGAAGGCATGGGCCAGCAGACGGCCGTAGTGATCATAGTGTTGTACGCCGTACTGGAGGTGCAGCGTGCGGTCACCACGTTCCAGGGTGTTCTGCAGGCTTGACCGGGCCGCCTCGGCGAGTGGTTCATTGGCGCTGCCATCCCGGCCCATCTCCGGCGTGTTGATGCCGATCAGTCGCAGCCGCCGGCCATCGCTGAGTTTGACGGTGTCGCCGTCATAGACATGGACGACCTGGACATGCTCGTCAATACGCGTGGCAGGACATTCGGCGGCAGGGCCGGGCGGGGAGAACGCCCACAGCAGGCAGGCGCACAGGTTTGAAAACAAAAAGGGGGCGGCCGAACCGGACGCCCCCTTGCCGATCAATCCCCGCCGCATGCGCCGTGAATGATCAGTTGTTCCCGTAGCGCTGGCGGAACTTGTCCACGCGTCCCCCGGTGTCGACCATCTTTTGCTTGCCGGTATAGAACGGGTGGCACTTGGAGCAGACTTCGATGTTGAGGTCGCTGCCCGCGGTAGAGCGGGTCGTGAAGGATTCGCCGCAACTGCAGGTCACCTTGACGTCTTCGTAGGCCGGGTGTGTATCAGCTTTCATGACTGCCTCGAACTGTGTGTACGGATGCCGGGGACGCCGTCGCCGGCGTCGTGGCAAGGGCCGGCGATAATACGTCAATCCTCAGGTCGCGACAAGCTGGCCGTAAACGGGATCACCCTGGCCGTGTGCCTTCGATTCCGCGCCTGAGGTGGCTGCTTCAGTCGTTCCAACAGACCGTCGGCGCCGACCAGGCTTTCCCACAGCAGACGATTCATGCGGATACTCGCCGCCAGCGGGGTCGGTGCGACGCGTCGGATCTGGTCCAGCTTCCACTGCAGGCAGCGCAGGCGTTGCTGTTTGTGTGAAGGTGCCTGGCGGATCAGCTGATCGACCGCCTGATTGCGTCGTATTTCAAAGGCTTGTGGATCATCGCTGGCCAGTCTCGCCCAGGCATCGAAATCAAAGGGTGGGTTTGCATACGGTTGCTGCATGGCGGACTCCTCACCTGCCGCGTGCGCGGCTGTTGTTGTTTTATCCGGAGTGGCTCATATGCTAGCACAAAAATCCACAGGCTGTGCCGAAAAAATGACGGAATTTCGGCGCTGGCCGTCTGGATTCAGCAACTTAGCCGATAGCAGCTTGTGGATAAACCGGTGGATAACTACGTTACACGCGGATTGAGATGGGTGGACAGGGGCGCGCTGTTGTTTGACGACAACACGTGCTGGCGATATGTCAGTTGGCCTGAACGGTGCGATCCCGCGCCCAGTGCCGCAGCCGGGCGATTTTTTCCGCCATGACGCGCGACAGGGGGCGCGTCTGTCGGAGCTCGAGACGGATGTGTCCGGTGTCCAGCGGTGCCTGCTGTTCGCGGGCCAGGTAGCTGGCGGCCACGACGGCCTGTTCGATCTCGGCGCCGGAGAAACCATCGCTGAGTCGGGCCAGCTCGGAGAGATCGAAATCCATGGGCCGGTAGTCACGCTTGCGTAGGTGTATGGCGAAGATCTCCGCACGCGTGGCCGCCTCCGGCAAGTCGACGAAAAAGATCTCGTCCAGCCGACCCTTGCGGATCAGCTCCGGCGGCAGCTCGTCGATGACGTTGGCGGTGGCCACGATGAATACCGGTTCCCTGCGTTCCGCCATCCAGGTCAGCAGGTTGCCCAGGACGCGGCGTGAGGTGCCGCCGTCGGTGGTGCCAGCGGCGATGGCCTTCTCGATCTCGTCGATCCACAGCACGCACGGTGCCATGGCCGCGGCCGAACGGAGTGCTTCGCGCAGGTTGCGCTCGGTTTCCCCGAAGTATTTGTTAAAGAGGGTTCCGAAGTCCAGGCGCAGCAGCGGCAGGGACCACAGGCCGGCCACGGCCTTGGCTGCGAGGCTCTTGCCGCCGCCCTGTACGCCGACGAGCAGGATGCCCCTGGGCTGGTCCGGACCGGCTGCCCCGTCCACGAAGGCGTTGCGCCGGCGCTCGACCCAGCGCCGCAGGTTTCCCAGGCCGCCGACGGCGGCGAAATCGGTGGTGTCGAATTCACAGGATATCGCCCCGTTGGCCTCGATCAGCCGGTAGCGGGCACGTGTCACGCGTTCCAGGTCGTCCGCGCGGATGGCGCCATCATCGAAGATGATGCTGCGAATGATACGCCGGGCGTCACTGGCGGTCAGGCCGCGCAGCTGGCCGGTGACGTGATCCAGCGTCCGGCGGTCGGTCCTGACCTGCTTGCCCGGGTTGAGACGGGTCCAGTGCGCGGCTTCCTCGTGGATCATCGCCTCGAGCCGTTCGCGGTCCGGCAGCGACAGGGAAAATTGCGCGGCCATCCCGTCGAGTTCCGCCGGCAGTCTGATTTCGTGACTGATGAATACCAGGGTATGCCCCAGGTTGTGATAACCGAGGGCGATCTCCTTCACCAGGCGGATGTTGTAGGCGTCACCGAGATAGGGATGAAAATCGAGCAACAGGTAGATGGTCGGAGAGCCGGTTGCCCTGATCTGTCCGAGTGCCTGCTGCGGGTCGCTGGCATGACGCTGCGGTGCAAGCGCCAGATCGATGCGTTGCAGGCCGGTCGTTGCCGACCAGGCCATCACCGGCATGGCCAACCGGACCGCCAGGGTGCCGAACAGCTGCGTGACGCGCTGTTCGTCGCGGGTCTCGATCGTGATCAGCGGAACGCGGGAGCGGAGCAGCAGTTCGAGGTCGTGCAGGTCGTTCATTCAGTTATCCCGGGCTGCCGGACCGTCGGGACAGTTATCGTCCGGTCAGCCGTCAGGTTACAGGATTTCGTGGCTCTGGATGCGGTCGAGTCGGATGCTGTGCAACACGCCCCGAACGTCTGTCACGTCGATGAACTCCTCGTGGTTGCGGGTGTGCAGGTCGGTTGGCGTGACGATCCCGATATGGATGATGCCGTCGTCACCCCGCCAGGTGAGACGCAGTCGACGCCGGCGCATGATCGCGAGTTCGTAGCCGCTGTGTACGGCGCAGTCTATCGGGACATAGTCAGTCATCGTCACGTCGCGTGGTCAGCGTCAGAAGTTCGTTGTCGGCGCCGGTTTCGAGGTGAAACTCGATCGGCCTGCAGCATACCGGACAGTCCTCGATGTAATCCTGACTGCCATCGTACGTTTCGACGACGGTATCAAAGCGCTCACCGCAATACGGGCAGTCAACCAGCACGGGTTCCGATCCCTGACTCCGGCAGCCAGTACTGTAACAGCTCGTTGAGGTGACGATGACCCTTTTCCGATGCATGCCAGCGTTCACCTGCTTGTATCAGCAGTTCCGCGTCCAGCGCCCCGGCGGCGCCCGCCTCCAGCGCGGTAACCGGCAGTCCGGTGACGGCCGTGAATTCCGCTGTGGTGAAGCCGTACTCGAGACGCAGGGCGTTCATCAGGAACTCCACGACGGCATCCGCCGGTGACAGTTCCCGGCGCTGGCTGCAGAAACGGCCCTCCCTGCGAGCGTCCAGGTAGTCCCTGGGATGGCGTATACGGGTGCTGCGCACGATGGTCCGGCGTGCGCTGTCGGTGAGTTTGCCGTGCGCCCCGGCACCGATGCCGAGGTAGTCGCCGAAATGCCAGTAGTTGAGGTTATGCCGGCATTGCCGGCTGTCTCGCGCATAGGCGGAGATTTCATAGCGTCGATATCCGCGTGCTTCAAGCCGCGCGTGTCCCGCGGTCTGTATCGCCCAGAGCAGGTCGTCATCCGGCAGGCGCGGGGGGTGCCGGTAAAACCAGGTATTGGGCTCAATGGTCAGTTCGTACCAGGACAGATGCGCGGGTTCCAGGTCCATCGCGATATCCAGGTCGGCCAGCGCCTGCTGCCATGTCTGTCCCGGCAGGCCGAACATCAGGTCGAAGTTGAAGTTGTCGAAACCGGCCTCATGTGCGGCCTCGGCCGCCCGGATCGCCTCGCGACGGTCGTGGACACGGCCGATCCGTTCCAGCAACTCCGGCTGAAAACTCTGCACCCCGATCGACAGACGATTGACGCCGGCCGCACGAAAGCCCTGGAAGCGTTCGCGGTCGACCGTGCCGGGATTGGCCTCCAGCGTGATTTCCGCACCCGGCTTCAACAGGATTCTGGCGCGCAGTTCACCGAGCAGGTGCTCGATGCCCTCGGGTGAAAACAGGCTGGGTGTGCCGCCGCCGAAGAAGATACTTTCCACCGGCCGTCCCCAGACCGCCGGCAGGTCCAGTTCCATGTCGGCCAGCAATGCGACGATGTAGTCCTTTTCCGGGAGCGTGTCACGGAGCGCGTGTGAATTGAAATCGCAGTAGGGGCACTTGCGCACGCACCACGGGATGTGGACGTAAAGGGTCAGGGGTGGTGTGGTGGTGAAATTGAACACGGGTATGTTTTACCGGCTTGCGTAAATGATAGTCCACTTTCGACCGAGAGGGACAAGGCCGATCGTGTGCCTGATGTGGCGGGGGCAAGCCCGAGGGTATGCGCCGGGGCGTGCCTAACCGTGCGGCTGCAATGTGGCAACCAGCTTCCGCAGTGCCTGCCCCCGGTGACTCAGCGAATTCTTCACCGCCGGCGACAGCTCTGCCGAGGCGCAGTCGTGGGTCGGGACATAGAACACCGGGTCGTAGCCAAAGCCGTTGTCGCCGCGTGGTTCGAACAGGATACGGCCTTCCCAGGTGCCCTGGCAGATCAGCGGGGTCGGGTCGCCGGCATGGCGGAGGTAGACCAGCAGACACTGGAAGCGCGCGATGCGCCGGGCTTCGGGTACGTCTTTCAGGGCCTCGAGCAGTTTCTCCAGGTTGGCCTGATCGCCGGCGCCGGCGCCTGCGTAACGCGCCGAATAGATGCCGGGGGCGCCATTGAGGACATCGACTTCCAGGCCCGAATCGTCGGCGATCGCCGGCAGGCCGGTATGGCTTGAGGCATGGCGTGCCTTGAGGATGGCGTTCTCGACGAACGTCAGGCCGGTCTCCTCGACATCCGACACGCCGAATTCACTCTGCGGGCGCACGTGCAGGGCGAGGCCGGTCAGCAACTGGTTGACCTCGCGCACCTTGCCCGGGTTGCCGCTGGCCAGGACGCATTCCTTCACGGCGTCGGTTTTCCGGTCGGTCGCCGCATACGGGCAGGGATGCGGACTTCAGCGCCCTTCCAGTGCGCCCTGCTGGCTGGCCAGCAGCTCGGTGATGCCTTTCTTCGCCAGGGTCAGCAGGGCGTTGAGCTCGTCCTGGCCGAAGGCGTGTCCTTCCGCGGTGCCCTGGATCTCGATGAATTCGCCGGCATCGTTCATCACCACGTTCATGTCGGTTTCGGCGTTGCAGTCTTCCGGGTAATCCAGATCGAGCACCGGTGTACCCTGGTAGATGCCGACCGATACCGAGGCGACGCGGCCACTGAGCGGGTTGCCCTCAAGCACCCGTCTGTCGAGCAGGGACTGCACCGCGTCGGCCAGCGCGACGTAGCCGCCGGTGATGCTGGCGGTACGGGTACCGCCGTCGGCCTGGATGACGTCGCAGTCGATGGTGATACTGCGTTCACCGAGCGCCTTCATGTCCATCACGGCGCGCAGGGAACGGCCGATCAGGCGCTGGATCTCGAGTGTGCGGCCACCCTGCCGGCCGCGCGCCGCCTCACGACCCATGCGGCTGCTGGTCGAGCGGGGCAGCATGCCGTACTCGGCGGTCACCCAGCCCTCACCCTTGCCGCGCAGAAAACCGGGGATGCGTTCTTCCACGCTGGCATTGCACAGCACGCGGGTGTCGCCGAATTCGACCAGCACGGACCCTTCGGCATGCTTGGTGTAATTGCGGGTGATGCGGACATCCCGCATCTCGTCCGGTGCACGTTTGCTGGGGCGCATATCGTTACCTGTGGATGATTGGCAGGCGCGCAGTATAGCGCGAACTCGCGCAGACCAAGCACATGCCCCGGTTCGCCGTTACGGCCGGCGGTCACCACCGGCCGGGCTTGAGGAAGTTGCCGGCACGGTTTACACAACTAATTGATATATAAATTTTTATAGTCCCCGACAGGGGGTCTGTAAGCCCCCCCGCCTGCAGGCGGGGATCAACCTGCAGGCAAATGCCGTTCAGCAGGACGTGGGCCAGCGACATAAAAAGGGTTCCTTCTCCCGCCGGGAGCAGGTCAGGATGAGGGGATAGATAACCGTGTTTTTCTGTTTGACGCCCCGCTCCCCAACCCTCCCCCTGAGGGGGAGGGGGTCGATCGGCCGGATGGCCGGTCGATCCGGCTTTCAGCCGTAACCCGAAGCCACCGGCTTCAGCCGGTGGCGTATTCGCCTCACCTCACCGAATCCCGTTGCGGACGGTGCGTACCGGAGGGGCGGGCGAGTGGATCGGTCTTGCAGCTTCATGGTGCGAACCGCCTGTACTATAACTATAGATACGGACAGCGGGTGCGGCCGGGGAGCGGACGGCGGCGGAGTCGGCAGATCACTTACCTGGAGTTTCCGGACGATGCAACATTCACAACACAAACTGGTCGGCCCCGTACTTGCGGCCCTGCTGGCAGTCAACCCGTTGGTATTCATCCCCGCAGCTGAGGCGGGCGCGGTCGAGGCTGCTGCCCGGCCGAGCGGCGATGCCATGCTGGCCGATGCGTTCATGATCCGGCCCGTGATGCTGGTCGGTAGCGCGATCGGGGTGGTCGCCTTCGTCGTCTCGCTGCCTTTCAGTGCGCTGGGCGGCAATGTGGACGAGGCCGCCGACGAACTGGTCGTTAAACCGGTGAAATACACCTTCGTCAGGCCGCTCGGCGAACGCTAGACGCCCGTTACACCCTCCGTCACGAAGCGGTCGGCGCCGGAACCGTTGCGGTCGTGTCGACCGACGATGTCGAGTCGGCTTTTCCATCCACGCAGGATTGGCTTACCATTAACGACTCTTCAGCCATCCTAAGCCGGAGCGCGCATGATCCGCAGCATGACAGCCTTTGCCCGCCGGGAGGCCGAACTCGTGGCAGGCAACGTGTGCTGGGAGTTGCGCTCCGTCAATCATCGCTACCTGGAGATCGGGCTGCGCCTGCCCGATGAGCTGCGATCGCTCGAGACGGCGGTACGCGAACGGGTCCACGCCCGGCTTGGACGCGGCAAGATCGATTGCATCTGTCGCTTCAGGCCGGCCATCAGCCGTGATATTGCCCTGGACATCGATCCCGGTAATCTCGATCGTCTGCTGGATGCCTGCCGTCTCGTGGCAGACCGCCTGCCCGGACAGACGGCCGCGTTGAGCCCGCTGGACCTGCTGCGCTGGCCGGGTGTGGTGCGCGAGCAGGCGGCCGACAGTACCCCGCTGGTCAACGGGGCCCTGGCGCTGCTGGAGGAAGCCCTCGATGATCTGGTCAGCTGCCGCGAGCGGGAGGGCGGGCAGATCCGGAACCTGATACTGGCACGCTGCGAGGCGATGCGCGTGCAGGTCAACCGTGCACGCACACTGGCGCCCGAAATTCGTACCGGCCTGCGCCGGAAGCTGGATCAGCGGCTGGCCGAACTGGAGACCCCCGTGGAGCCGGGACGGCTGGAGCAGGAGCTGGTGCTGCAGCTGCAGAAAATCGACGTGGACGAGGAACTCGACCGCCTGGAAAGTCATCTCGGCGAACTGCAGCGCGTACTGGACAGCGACGAGCCGGTTGGGCGGCGACTGGATTTCCTGATGCAGGAACTCAATCGCGAAGCCAACACGCTGGGCTCGAAATCGGTCGTCGTGGCGACCACCAGCGTCTCGGTGGAGCTCAAGGTGCTGATCGAACAGATGCGCGAACAGGTCCAGAACGTCGAGTAGCCGCCTGCCATGACGGAAGCCACGGCCAGCGGCACCCTGTACATCGTCTCCGCGCCCTCGGGCGCCGGCAAGTCGAGCCTGGTCAGGGCCCTGCTGGAATCGACCGGGACTAACCTGGTGCTGTCGGTGTCGCATACCACGCGCGCGCCGCGGCCGGGTGAACGGGACGGCCACGAGTATCATTTCACCAGCGTCGAGCGCTTCCACGCCATGGTTGCGGCGGGCGAGTTCCTGGAGCACGCACAGGTGTTCGACAATCACTACGGTACCTCGCGCGAGGCGGTCGCCACGCAGCTGGCGGCCGGGCGTGACGTTATCCTGGAGATCGACTGGCAGGGCGCGCGCACGGTGCGGGCGCTGATGCCCGGTGCGGTCGGTATCTTTATCCTGCCGCCGTCGCGCGCGGCGCTGGCCGCTCGGCTGGCCGGGCGCGGCCAGGACTCAGCTGCGGTGATCGCGCGGCGCATGCGCGATGCCGTCAGCGAGATGTCGCACTACAATGAGTACGACTACCTTATTATCAATGATGTTTTCGAGCAGGCGTGCGACGAACTGGCCGCGATCATCCGCGCCCGGCGCCTGCGGCAGGTCACACAGGTGCAGCGTCAGGCCGCACTGCTGGCTGCGTTGCTGGCACCGGAGGCCTGATTCGGTTACACTTCCTCGCCCATTCAGCCGCCGTCAGATGGACATCCGGAGAGATCATGGCACGTGTAACGGTAGAAGACTGTCTCGACAAGGTAGAGAACCGCTTCCAACTGGTGCTGCTGGCGACCAAGCGGGCGCGCCAGCTGGCCAATGGCGTCATGCCGCTGGTGCCTTGGGAAAATGACAAGCCTACCATCGTGGCCCTGCGTGAAATCGCCGACGGCCTGATCGGTCCGTCGCTGCTGGATGAGCGGCCGGAGCACGTTTTCGAAAATGAACTCGACGCCGAGGATCTGGAGATCCTGGCCGAGGCCGCACCGTCTGCCGATCCCGCCGAATCCGCCGAACCTGCCGACACCGCCGAACCTGCCGACACCGCCGACACCGCCGACACCGAACCCTCTCCGCCCCCCGCTGACGACATGGAATCGTAGGACGGCCCGGCGCTTCCACCGGGATTTTCTCCTGCCGCCTGATGGCCTGCACAGCTATGTGACTGTGTGCACATTGGCGTTATAGTTGGCGTGATCGTCAACCCTGGCGGGCAGGCGCGGTTGCCTGCCGGTATTCCTATGGCAAGCAGAGCGGATATTCTCACTGACCAGAACTCGCGCTTCCTGATCAGTGACCTGTGCACGATACTGGAGTCCTACCTGGAGCCGGAACAGGTGCAGGAAGTCTACCGCGCCTACCTGTTCGGCGCCGAGGCGCACGAGGGCCAGACCCGCCTGTCCGGCGAGCCGTATATCTACCATCCCATCGCCGCGGCGCGCATCCTCGCCGAGCTGCGCCTCGACCACAAGTCCATCATCGCCGCCATCCTGCATGACGTGATCGAGGACACGCCCACCGCCAAGGAGCAGGTCGCCTCCGAATTCGGCAACGACGTCGCGGAACTGGTGGACGGGGTAAGCAAGCTGACCCAGATCGAGTTCGAGAGTTCGGCCGAGGCGCAGGCGGAAAACTTCCGCAAGATGATTCTTGCCATGGTGCGCGACATCCGTGTCATCCTGGTGAAGCTGGCCGACCGGTTGCACAACATGCGTACGCTGGAGGTCATGCGTCCCGACAAGCGCCGGCGCATCGCGCGCGAGACACTGGATATCTATGCACCGATCGCCAACCGGCTCGGTATCAACGCCCTGCGCGTGGAGTTGGAGGAACTCGGCTTCGCGGCGCTCTACCCGCTGCGCTACAAGGTGCTGGAGAAGGCGGTGCGCGCGGCGCGCGGCCATCGCAAGGAGGTGCTCAACAAGATCGAGACTGCGATCAAGCGGCGCATCCAGCAGGAACAGCTGGACGGCCGCATCCTCAGCCGGCAGAAGCACCTGTTCAGCCTGTACAAGAAGATCCGCGACAAGACGCTGTCGCTCGAAGAGGTCTACGACGTGTATGCGTTCCGCATCGTGGTCGACAAGGTGGACACCTGCTATCGCGCCCTGGGCGTGGTGCACAACCTGTACAAGCCGGTGCCGGGCAAGTTCAAGGACTATATCGCCATTCCCAAGGCGAACGGCTACCAGTCCCTGCATACCATCCTGTTCGGGCCCTATGGCACCCCCATCGAGGTGCAGATCCGTACCGAGGAGATGGACCGGGTTGCGGAAAGCGGCGTTGCGGCACACTGGGTCTACAAGTCCAGCGACCAGAATCTCGATCAGATGCATGCCGGGGCGCGCGAGTGGCTGCGCGAACTGCTGGAAATGCAGAAGCATGCCGGCAACTCGCTGGAGTTCCTGGAAAACGTCAAGCTCGACCTGTTTCCGGATGCCATCTACGTGTTCACACCCACCGGCGACATCATGAAGCTGCCGCACGGCGCGACCGTGATCGACTTCGCCTACGCCGTGCACACCGACATCGGCAACACGTGCATCGCCGCCCGGGTGGACCGCCAGGACGTGCCGTTGCGCACCACCCTGCGCAGCGGCCAGACGGTGGAGATCGTCACCGCGCCGGGCGCGCGGCCCAGCCCCGCCTGGCTCAGTTTCGTGGTGTCCGCCAAGGCCCGTTCCAGTATCCGCCACTACCAGAAGAATCTGAAACGCGAGGAGGCGATCAGCCTGGGCCGCCGCATGCTGGATCGTGCGCTGGGTGTCTTCGGTTCATCCGCCGCCCAGGTGTCCAGCGAACGCGTACAGGCGATGCTCAGGGAATATCACATCAAGACGCCGGATGACCTGCTGGTCGAGATCGGCATGGGCAGGCGAGCCTCCGTGCTGGTGGCGCGCGCCCTGCTGCCAGCCGACGAACGGGGGCGCGAGTCCGGCAGTGAAGGCGCGAGCATGCCGCCGCTGGTCATTCGCGGCACCGAGGGTATGGTGACGCGCTTTTCGAAATGCTGCCGGCCGATCCCCGGCGACCCGGTGGTGGGCGTGATTACCAGCGGGCGCGGCATGATGATCCACACCCAGAACTGCCGGAATATCACCGAGCGCAAGTACCCGCCCGAGAACTGTCTCGAAGTGCAGTGGGAGCCGGGGATCAACGAGGAATTCCCGGTCGACATCAGCGTCGAGGTTGCCGACCGGCGTGGCATGCTGGCCACGGTCGCCAAGGTCATCGGTGACACCGATTCCAATATCGAGAACGTCGGTATCGAGGCGGGCGATGGTCTGACCAACATACTCAAGTTCCGGCTCACGGTGCGTAACCGCCAGCACCTCGCCAGCGTGATGCGCCACGTGCGCAATATTCCCTCGGTGATCCGCATCAGTCGCATGCGCAGCTGACGGAGTGGTGCGGAAAAAACAATCGAGCGTCGTGATGCAAAGGTGCAAGCAACACGGCCTCGCGTGGTGATACGGGGAGTTTCAGGCCACAGGGCACGCCGGGGACACAGCGCGAGACACACCCTCCCGCCTCGGGAGTGGGCCAGGGAGCGGGGATTTTCAACCAATATTGCGAACCCCGCGCTAACCGTGCCTTTCAAGCGAACCCGCGATGCAGGATGCGGTGCGCTTGATGACCGTATCGGCTTCGCGAGACAATACGATTAATCAACAAGGAAATCACCATGAGCCGTACCGTCATCCAGACCGACCAGGCGCCGCAGGCCATCGGCACCTATTCCCAGGCCGTGAAATGCGGCCGCACCGTCTACCTGTCCGGGCAGATCCCGCTCGATCCCGCCACCATGCAGCTGGTCGAGGGCGATATGGCCGCGCAGATCCGGCGTGTGTTCGACAACCTTGCCGCCGTTGCCGCGGCCGCCGGCGGCTCGCTGGCTGACATCGCCAAGCTGAACGTGTTCCTGCCCGATCTCGGCCACTTCGCGCTGGTTAACGAGATCATGGCCGAGTACTTCAGCGAACCCTATCCCGCCCGCGCGGCTGTCGGCGTCGCCACCCTGCCCAAGGGCGCGCAAGTGGAGATGGACGCGGTGATGGAGCTGGGTGCTTGAAACCACTGTCTTGCGAATCATCGCGGGACATAGTCCATCTTGAAACCGGCGCCTGAATTATCAGAAGACCGGCTCGCCACGCTCCCGGTCACTGCACTCAAGGGCGTGGGACCGCGCCTGGCGGAGCGGCTGCAGCGGCTCAACATCCGCACCGTGCAGGACGTGCTGTTCCACCTGCCGCTGCGCTACGAAGACCGCACGCGCATCGTACCGATGGGCGCGGTGCGTCTGGGCGAGCAGGTGGTGGTTCAGGGCGAGGTCGAACTCGCGGAGGTGAAGTTCGGCAGGCGCCGCTCACTGCTGGTGCGCGTCAGCGACGGCACCGGTGCGCTGACACTGCGCTTCTTCCACTTCAACGCGCAGCAGCAGGCGGGCTTCGCGCGCGGGCGGTTGGTGCGCTGCTTCGGCGAGGTGCGCACCGGCATGGTAACGGCGGAGCTGATCCACCCGGAATACCAGTTCGTCTTACCGCACGACGCGCCCGGGGATACGGAACACCTCACACCGGTCTACCCGGCCACCGAGGGCGTCCACCAGCTGTCACTGCGTGCCGTCACCGGGGAGGCGCTGCGTTACCTGGACGACAGGCGTGCAGGCGGGCTGGTGGACTGGCTGCCTGCGACGTTGGTGAACCGTTACCGGATGACATCGCTGCCGGCGGCATTGCGCTACGTGCATCGGCCACCACCCGACGCGGACCTGGTACTGCTGGCCGGCGGCAGGCATCCGGCCCAGCAACGGCTGGCCTTCGAGGAACTGCTCGCCCACCACCTGAGTCTGCGTCGCCTGCGCGAGCGCGCGCAGCGCGCCGCGGCCCCCGCGCTGTCGGGCGACCAGGCGCTGGCGCGACGCCTGATCGAATCGCTGCCGTTCGAACTGACCGCCGCCCAGGTGCGTGTGATCAGGGAGATCCGCACCGACCTGGCACGTTCACATCCCATGGCGCGCCTGGTACAGGGGGACGTCGGTTCCGGCAAGACCGTGGTCGCCGCCTGCGCGGCGCTGGCCGCGATCGAGGCCGGTTACCAGGTGGCACTGATGGCCCCGACCGAACTGCTGGCCGAACAGCACTTCCGCAGTTTCGGCGACTGGCTGGCGCCGCTCGGCATCACGGTGGCCTGGCATGCGGGCCGGCTCAAGGGCAAGGCACGCGCCGCCACCCTGGCGGCCATTGCCGAGGGCACCGCCACCATCGCGATCGGCACGCATGCGCTGTTCCAGGCCGAGGTGGAGTTCGCGCGGCTGGGACTGGTCATCATCGACGAGCAGCATCGTTTCGGCGTGCACCAGCGCCTGGCCCTGCGCGACAAGGGGCGGGACGCGACGCTGCGCCCGCATCAGCTGGTGATGACCGCCACGCCCATCCCGCGCACGCTGGCCATGACGGTATACGCCGATCTCGACACCTCGGTCATCGATGCCCTGCCGCCCGGCCGCCGGCCGGTCAGGACGGTGGTGGTCAGCCAGGTGCGTCGCGACGAAGTGATCCACTCGGTGCACAAGGCCTGCGCCGAAGGGCAGCAGGCCTACTGGGTGTGCACCCTGATAGAGGAATCCGAGGTCCTGCAGTGCCAGGCGGCGGAGAAGACCGCCGCACTGTTAAAGGAGTCCCTGCCGGAACTGCGAATCGCGCTGGTGCACGGACGCATGAAGCCGGCGGACAAGGAGGCGGTCATGAACGCCTTCAAGCAGGGCTCGATCGACCTGCTGGTGGCGACCACCGTCATCGAGGTCGGCGTGGACGTGCCCAACGCCAGTCTGATGATCATCGAGAACCCGGAGCGGCTCGGACTGGCGCAGCTGCACCAGCTGCGCGGGCGGGTCGGGCGCGGCCGCCGGCAGAGTAGTTGCGTATTGCTTTACCAGGTGCCACTGACGGCGCAGGCACGTGAGCGCCTGGCCGTGCTGCGCGAGACGAATGACGGCTTCGAGATCGCGCGCCGCGACATGGAGCTGCGCGGCCCCGGCGAGGTGCTCGGTACACGCCAGACCGGCGAGATGCAGTTCCATATCGCCGACCTGCTGCGCGACGAGGCGCTGCTGGAGGCGGTGGAGGGGGCAGCCGGCCAGCTGCTGGCCAGCAGTCCACACAACGTCACACCGCTGATCCGCCGCTGGCTGGGGCAGGCGGTGGAATTCGGGGAGGTGTAAGCTGCATCAGCGCATCATATATTTGTACTGACCCAACCTGTCGCCTGCATCCTTTTCCCGTCATTCATGCGATAATCCCGCGCCGTATACAACCACTCCCCTTGTAGCAGAGCACGCCGATGACCCTCGATAGCCGCTGGCACCCCCACAAACAACAACGCTGCAACGGTATCCCGCCGGACCTGTGCGCCTGGCTGCTCGATCCCGAGTCGCTCACCCTGCGCCTGCAGCAGTTATGCCCGGGTCGCTTCGAGGTGCGCGTCGTCTCGCAGCGGCAGGACCGGCCGACGCGCAGCGAGTCACGGGCGCTGCGGATGCGCAACGGCGCTCACGCACTGATCCGCCAGGTGCAGCTGCTGTGTGATGGCAAGCCCTGGATCTTTGCGCGTACCGTGATACCGCGCGACTCGCTGCGTGGACGGCTCAAGCGCCTGGCCCGTCTCGGCACGCGCCCGCTGGGCGGGGTGCTGTTCACCGACCCGGACATGCGGCGTGGCGTGGTCGAGCTTGCCTGCATCCGGCCGGGACAGACGCTGTATGCACCCGCAACCGAGCACCTGCGCCAGCGTCCGCCGGCCATCTGGGGGCGGCGTTCGGTGTTTACCCTTGCCCGCAAGCCGTTGCTGGTCAGCGAGGTGTTCCTGCCGGCCTTCCCGGCGTCTCGGCCGGCACGACGGGTGTGGAAGCGGCGCTAGCGCGCAAGGTCATCCAATCACGGGAGCACGATGAAAGGCCGCATGCGAGACTACATAGCCCTGATGCGGCTCGACAAGCCAATCGGCATCTTCCTGCTGCTGTGGCCGGCGCTGTGGGCCCTGCTGGTCGCGGCCCAGGGCCGGCCCGATATCCGGATCGTGGCGATATTCGTGCTGGGCGTGGTGCTGATGCGTTCGGCCGGTTGCGTGATCAACGATTACGTCGACCGTGATTTCGACCGCTATGTTGCGCGCACCGGTGACCGGCCACTGACGGCCGGACGCATCTCGGCGCCCGCGGCGCTGGTACTGTTCGGGGTGCTCTGCCTGCTGGCCCTGGGCCTGGTGCTGCTGCTCAATACGCTGACCATCTTGCTATCGCTGGGTGGTGTGCTGCTGGCCGTCATCTACCCCTTCATGAAGCGGGTGACGCATCTGCCTCAGGTGGTGCTGGGGGCGGCCTTCGGTTGGGCCGTGCCGATGGCCTTCGCCGCACAGTCCGGTACCGTGCCGCAGGTGGGTTGGCTCATGTTTACGACCACCGTGCTGTGGGCGACGGTCTACGACACCATGTACGCCATGGTCGACCGCCAGGACGATATCGCACTGGGCCTAAAGTCCACCGCCATCCTGTTCGGCGACGCCGACCGCCAGATCATTGGCCTGCTGCAGGCCATGGTGCTGGCCTGTCTGGTCATGATCGGTTTCCAGGCGAAGCTCGGCATGATCTACTACACGGGGGTCGCCGTGGGCGGCGCCCTGTTCGTCTTCCAGCAACGCCTGATCCGGTACCGGGAGCGTGACGACTGCTTCCGTGCCTTCCTGAACAACAACTGGTTCGGCCTGGCCGTCTTCCTCGGCATCCTGCTCGACTACGTCATGTAGTGATAATCGGATTCAGCGCACGGCGCGCGCGATCACCCACACCTCCACGTGTTGTGCTCCGGCCTGTTTCAGTGTCCACGCCAGTTCGCCGGCCGTGTGACCGGTGGTCATGACATCGTCGATGATGGCCACATGCGCGGGCGGTGTGCCGTAAACGTCGAAGGCGTGGCGCAGGTTGAGTCGGCGTGCCGTTGGGCTGAGAAGCGACTGCGGTTGCGTCGCACGCCGTCGTGTGCACAGCCGCGACGCCACCGGGATCGCGAGCAGTGCGCCGAGCCGCGCGGCCAGCAACGCGGCCTGATTGAAACCCCGTTCGCGCAGGCGCGCGCGGTGCAGGGGAACAGCCACCAGCCGCTCCGGCAGGGGCCCGGCCCGAGTCGCGATACGGCTGGCCAGCATGCCCGCCAGCAGCGGCGCGATGGCCAGTTCGCTGGAAAATTTCAGACGTTTCAAAAGGTAGTCGACTGGAGGCTGGTAGTGAAACAGCGCCGTGGTGCTGTCGAAGCAAGGCGACCGACGCTGGCAGGCTCCGCAGTGTGTGGCGGCGGCGACGGGTCGCGCGCATTGCACACAGCCGGCGTCGAGCCAGGGCAGTTCCCGTTCGCAGTCGCTGCATAATCGGAATGCGGTGCTGGACGGGTCGCCGCACAGCCGGCAATGCGGTGGAAATGCCAGCTGCAGCAGGCGGGCGAGCCTGCGGTAAACCTTCATGCGCTGACACGGTTGACAGGGCGGCAGTTCGGTCCCATAGTCGAAGCCTTCGTTTGATTGCATCGTCTTGAAATTTATGAATAAGCCATCTACCTGTCTGTCGGAGAACCCGATAGCTGCTGTCCGCCATGACTGGTCGTGCGCCGAGGTGCATGACCTGTTCGAGCTGCCGTTCAACGAGCTGCTTTACCGGGCCCATCGTGTACACCGCGCGCACTTCGACCCCAACGCGGTGCAGGTCAGTACGTTGCTGAGCATCAAGACCGGCGGCTGCCCGGAGGATTGCAGCTACTGTCCGCAGAGCGTGCACCACGACACCGGCCTGGCGGCGGAACGGCTGATGGACGTCGCGGCGGTGGTGACGGCGGCCCGGCGCGCCAAGGCGGCCGGCGCCACGCGTTTCTGCATGGGGGCGGCGTGGCGCAATCCGAAAGGAAAAAATTTCGAGCGTGTGCTGGAGATGGTCGAGCGGGTGCGTGCCGAGGGACTGGAGACCTGCGCCACGCTGGGTCTGCTGGATGCAGACCAGGCGGGGGCGCTGAAGCTGGCCGGCCTGGACTACTACAACCACAACCTCGACACCTCGCCGGAGTATTACGGCGAGATCATCACCACGCGCACCTGGGACGACCGGCTCGCGACCCTGGCGCATGTCCGCGAGGCCGGGATCAACGTCTGCTGCGGCGGAATTGTCGGTATGGGTGAGGAGCGTGCGGACCGTGTCTCGATGCTGTGCGAGCTGGCCGGGCTGCCCGAACACCCGCGCAGCGTACCGATCAACCGGCTGGTCAGGGTGGCGGGTACGCCGCTGGACGATCAGCCCGATATCGAACCGCTCGAATTCGTGCGCACCCTCGCGGTGGCGCGCATCCTGATGCCGGCTTCCTACGTGCGGCTGTCGGCGGGTCGCGCCGACATGAGCGATGAACTGCAGGCGCTGTGTTTTTTCGCTGGCGCCAACTCGATCTTCTACGGCGAGAAGCTACTCACCACCGGCAACCCGGACACCGCCCGTGACGATGCGCTGTTCGCGAACCTCGGCCTGCATCCCGCGTAATAAATCTCGAAGGGACCGGACACCTTCTCCCGTTATGCAGGCTGACTTGCATATCCGTTTCTGAAAAAGGTTTCCGCCCCTTTTTGCTAGGGCCTGTTCACACTACACAGATCGCCGCGTTGCTGCCGCCAAAACGGGCCAGACAAGGCGCGAGGAGTGAGGTTTAGTTGTGCTAAATGAACGACGAGCAACGCAGACTGACCCGTTTTGGGGCGCAACCCGAAGGGACGGGGCCCCTATCGCACCTGCCGGCGTTGGTGCGCGCTGGTGTACGTCGAGTACACGTCGCTCGCACCGCCTCGTCAGGTGCGAAATGGACCTCCGTCGCGATGAATTGCGTAGTGTGAACAGGCCCCAATGAAAGACCTCGCCGCACGGCTTGCACGGCGCGAACAGGAGAACCTGTACCGCCGGCGCGAGATCATCGACGGACCGCAGGGCGTGGAGCCCGTCATTGCCGGACGGCATGTGCTGTCATTCTGCAGCAACGACTATCTCGGCCTGGCGAATCATCCCGAAGTGGTGGCCGCGTTTCACAAGGGACTGGACGAATACGGCGCCGGCAGCGGCGCGGCACACCTGGTGAGCGGGCACAGCCGCGCCCATCACCGGCTGGAAGAGGAACTGGCGGCGTTCGTCTCCCGGCCGCGCGCACTGCTGTTCTCGACCGGGTACATGGCCAATCTGGGTGTCCTGTCGGCATTGCTCGGTCACGGTGACCGCGCTTTTGAGGACCACGCCAACCATGCCTCGCTGCTGGATGCCGCGCGCCTGAGCGGTGCACGACTGGTGCGTTACCGTCATGCCGATGGCGGCGATCTCGAGACGCGGCTGCAGTCCGCCCCCCCGGGCGAGTACCTCGTGGCATCCGACGGGGTCTTCAGTATGGACGGCGACGTCGCACCGCTGGAGCAGCTGGCACAGACCTGCGCGCACCACCGGGCCTGGTTGATGATCGACGATGCACACGGCCTCGGTGTGACGGGCCGCGACGGGCGCGGTTCCGTGCAGGCCGCCGGACTGGACAATGGGCAGGTAACGGTGCTGATGGGTACGCTGGGCAAGGCCTTCGGCACCTTCGGTGCCTTCGTCGCCGGCAGCGAGGCGCTGGTCGAGACGCTGATCCAGCATGCACGCACGTACATCTACACCACCGCGCCGCCGCCGGCACTGGCCTGTGCCACGCTGGCGTCACTGGCGCGCGTGCGAGAGGACGGGTGGCGGCGCGCGTGCCTGCAGGCGCGGGTAGCACGCTTTCGCGCGGGGGCCGCGCAACTCGGTCTGCGGTTGCTGCCATCCAGCACGCCAATTCAGCCGCTGCTGGCAGGTGATGCCGGTACCGCGCTGCGCATGAGTGCGGCACTGCGCGCGCGGGATATCCTGGTCACTGCAATCCGCCCGCCGACGGTGCCGGTTGGCATGGCGCGGCTGCGTATCACCTTTTCCGCGGCGCATACCGAGGCGCAGGTGGACCGCCTGCTGGACGCGCTGGAGGCGATTGTCGCCGCAGGCGGCACGGAGATCACAGCGGATGAAAACTGAAAACTTTCTGCGTGACGTCGCAAAGCAAGGTAATACCATTGCCACCGTGAACACGGTGGAAAAAGAGATTTTATGAGTTTCCGGATATGTGCGTTGCACCGGCAGGCGCGTACCGCGTCCGCGATCCGTCCTGAAAACCCGTGGCGCGACGTACGGGGATTTCCGGAGCCACGAGCGGAGGGAGTTCGTGGCCGCCATGCGAAGCGCTCCTGCACGATCAGGCAACGTATCATGCAACGCCCCAATGACGAAAGTTCATGTTCGACGGATCACCGATGAGATTGTCTCCCCTGCGACCTGGCGTACTTGCGCGAGCCTTTGTTTTTTCCGTGTACTCTGAGTTCCCTTTGGCAGTCGATCGATGACGCTCTACACCGAAACCTCAGGTCATGGTACCGACCTCGTGCTGCTGCACGGCTGGGGCCTGCACGGTGGCGTCTGGGACACGCTCGTGCCGTTGCTGGAAGGGGACTTCCGGGTCACGCGCATCGACCTGCCCGGGCACGGCCACAGTCCATGGTCGGGAGAAGACGACCTCGATGCGATCACCGCGGCGGTGCTGGCCGCCGCGCCGCGGCGCGCGTGCTGGGCCGGCTGGTCGCTGGGCGCCATGATCGCACTGCGTGCGGCAACGCTGCAGCCGGCGTGCGTCGATGCCCTGGTCTGCATCGCCGCCTCGCCCAGTTTCGTGCGCAGGCCGGGCTGGCCCAGCGCCATGCTGCCACAGCTGCTGGAGAGCTTTGCCGGCGAACTGGAGCGAGACTACTTACATACCCTGAACCGCTTTCTCGCCCTGCAGGTGCGCGGCAGCGCCAACGCCTCCGCGATCCTGAAGCGGCTGCGTGGTGCCCTGCTGGTGCGAGGTCGACCGCGCCCGGAAGGCCTGCGTGCCGGGCTGAACGTGCTGCGCGATGCGGATCTGCGTGTCGCGGTGGGACGCCTGCACTGCCCGGTGCTGCTGTTGATGGGTGGACGTGACACGTTGGTGCCGCAGGCAGCGGGACATGCAACGGCCGCATTGCTACCGGGGGCGCAACTGGTGGTGATCGATGCCGCCGGACATGCCCCGTTTATCGCCGCACCGGATGCGGTCGCCGGTTTCATGCGGAATTTCCTGCGGGCGCCGGTGAAGAAAGGCGGGCGGCATGGCTGACACGGATCCGCGTCTGCTGCCTGACAAGCGCCTTATGCGGCTTGCCTTCGAGCGCGCGGCCGCCAGCTATGACACCGCGTCGGAACTGCAGTGTGAAATCGGCAGGCGGCTCATCGAGCGCATGGACCTGATACGGTTGCAACCGCGTCGCATCCTCGATCTCGGTGCCGGTACCGGCCTGTTCAGCACGAAGCTGATGAAACGCTATCGCAGGGCGGAGGTAGTGGCACTGGATATCGCACACACCATGCTGAGCCGCGTGCAGGCACGCGGCGGCTGGCGGCGCCGGCCGGCCTGTGTCTGCGCGGATGGCGAGGTGCTCCCGTTCGCCGACGACAGCTTCGAGTTCATCTTTTCCAACCTGATGCTGCAATGGTGCACCGACCTGGAGGCCGTATTCGGGGAGCTGCGCCGGGTGCTGGCGCCCGGTGGTCTGCTCATGTTCACCACCTTCGGCCCCGACACGCTCAGCGAGCTGCGCGCCAGCTGGGCGGCCGTCGATGGCTATACCCACGTGAACCGCTTCCTCGACCTGCACGACATCGGAGACAGCCTGGTGCGTACGCGCTGGGCCGAGCCGGTGATGGATGCGGAGCACCTCGTCGTCACCTACCGCGAGTTGCCGCGGCTGCTCGCGGATCTGAAGCAGATCGGCGCACACAACGTCACGGGCGGACGCGCGCGTGGACTGACCGGAAAGCGCCACTGGGAGCAGTTTACCGCCGCCTACGAGCGCCAGCGCCGGGACGGTGTGCTGCCGGCGAGCTACGAGGTGGTGTACGGCCACGCGTGGTCGCCGCTGAACAAGCATGATCGATCCACCGTCGGGGAGGTGCCGCTGGTCAGCCTGCAGCGGCAGGTGGACAGGACCGGTCATGACTGAACGGGGCGGCTGTTTCGTGACCGGTACCGACACCGGTGTGGGCAAGACGGTGGTCGCCCTGGGACTGATGAAATACCTTCAGGATCATGGTCTTACGGTGGCCGGCATGAAACCGGTTGCGTCCGGCTGCGCGCAGACGGCGCAGGGCCTACGCAATGACGATGCGTTGCGGCTGCAGCGCCAGGCCTCGGTCCGGGTGGAGTATGCACGGGTCAATCCCGTCGCCCTGGAACCGCCGATTGCCCCGCATATCGCCGCGCGGCAGGCCGGCGTCTCCATCTCGATCGGGGCGATTCGTCGTGTCTTCGACGAACTCGCCTCGCAGGCGGACCGTATCGTCGTGGAGGGCATCGGTGGCTGGCGGGTGCCGCTTACCGAACGGGAGACGGTGGCGGATCTGGCCGCGGCCCTGGAGCTGGATGTCATCCTGGTGGTGGGGATCCGGCTCGGTTGTCTGAACCATACCCTGCTCAGTGCCGAGGCGATCGCACGCGATGGTCTGCGCCTGGCGGGCTGGGTGGCGAACTGCCTGCCACCTGCGACCGACGCGGGTGAAGAAATTATTAATACATTGAAAACAAGAGTTTCTGCGCCGCTGCTGGGGATCGTTCCCGGGCTGACCGGACTCGATCTCAAGACGGTGGCCGCCGCACTGCGCCCGGGGATGGAAAGAGAATGCCTGTCGGACTCAGTCAATTGAATCCCGCAGGCTTCTACTTTAAGATACGTGCACTTTTTTGCGGGTGAACGCGCGCCTGACCGGGATTGCCTGCGGGACATCCGGTCCCCGTACCGGAAAACGCGTTTCGATCCAGGCAGCGGTTCCACGAAAAAACGGTAGTGGTTGAGCGGGTAATTGATCCCTCAGGTCGAGATTGTCACTGGGTCATTCGACCGAACCAGTCCCTGACATGGCGTGGGGCGGTGCGGATCTACGCAGTCATGGCCCTCTGCGTGCTCGGAATCGGTATCGTATTTGCCATGCACGGATACTGGCCGGTGCTGCCCTTCGCGGGACTGGAAGTGATCGTGCTGGGAGCGGCCTTGTATCTGTGCCTTTCGCGAAGTCAGCAGCGCGAGGTCGTTTCGGTGAATGCAGATTGTGTCACGGTGGAAAAGGGGCACAGGATGCCGGAACAGCACTGGGAATGCCCGCGCGCCTGGGCGCGGATCATCATGGAAAGGTCGCCGATCGCCTGGTATCCCAGCCGCTTGTCGGTGGCGTTTCAGGGACGAAGGGTCGAGATCGGCAGTTGCCTGAACGAGATGGACCGGCAGATCCTGGCGGCGGAATTGCAGGGCGTGATTCACCGGGGTTGCCTGTAACGACACTGACGTCCGCACGTGTGAACTTTTAATTAATGAATCGATAACCTGGTCTTAGGGAGAGTAATGCATGTTCGCTAACACACTAAGACGCACCCTGTGCAGTCTCTGGGGCGCGGCCATCCTGCTGCAGGCAGGCAATGCCTTTGCCGGCTTTTCCGATACGCTGAATCTCAGGCAAGGGGCCACCGACATCAGTCACAGGGTCTACAATCTGCACATGCTGACGCTCGGTATCTGCGTGGTGGTCTGTATTATCGTCTTCGCTGTCCTGATCTACTCGATCTTGACGCACCGCAAGTCCAAGGGCGCCGTGCCCGCCAGCTTCCACGAGAGCACCACCGTGGAGATCATCTGGACAACCATCCCGTTCCTGGTGCTGGTCGGCATGGCCGTTCCGGCCACCGCCACGCTGCTGGCGCTGGAAGACACCCGTGATGCGGATATGTCCATCCAGATCACCGGCTACCAGTGGAAGTGGAAATACGACTACCTGGACGAGGACCTCAGCTTCTTCAGCGTACTGACCACACCGAGCGACCAGATCGAGGGTGCGGCGGAAAAGGGTGAGAACTACCTGCTGGAGGTCGACAACCCCATCGTGGTGCCGATCAACAAGAAGATCCGTTTCCTGATCACCTCCAATGACGTGATCCATTCCTGGTGGGTGCCGGACCTGGGCTGGAAGCAGGACGCCGTTCCCGGCTATATCAATGACGCCTGGACCGAACTGAAGGAGCCCGGCCTGTACCGGGGCAAGTGTGCCGAGCTGTGCGGTAAGGGGCACGGCTTCATGCCGATCGTGCTGATCGCCAAGACCCAGGAAGATTTTGATGCCTGGGTCGCCGAGAAGAAGGGCGCCAAGGCCGAGGAGGCTGCCGCCGCCGGCAAGACCTGGACACGCGATGACCTGCTCGCCAAGGGCGAGCAGGTCTATACCGCCAATTGCGCCGCCTGTCACCAGGCCAACGGCCAGGGCATCCCGGGCGTATTCCCGGCGCTGGCCGGCAGTGTCATTGCCACCGGACCGGTCGACGCACACATCGACAGGGTCATGAACGGCAAGGCCGGCACCGCCATGCAGGCGTTTGGCGCCCAGCTCGGTGACGTCGATCTGGCCGCCGTCATCACCTTCGAGCGCAACAGCTTCGGCAACGACAAGGGCGACATGGTCCAGCCGTCCGACATCGCGGCGGCACGCTAGGGTATTCAGGATTCAAGTGGAGGTATTATCCAAATGAGCACAGCGACAACACACGACGAACACCACCACGGCGCCCCGAGCGGGCTGATGCGCTGGATCAAGACCACCAACCACAAGGACATCGGCACCCTGTACCTTTGGTTCTCCTTCATCATGCTGCTGATCGGCGGCGCGATGGCCATGGTGATCCGCGCCGAACTGTTCAAGCCCGGGCTGCAGATCGTCGACCCACAGTTCTTCAACACCATGACCACCATGCACGGACTGATCATGGTGTTCGGCGCCATCATGCCGGGCATGGTCGGCCTGGCCAACTGGCAGATACCCATGATGATCGGCGCGCCGGACATGGCGCTGCCGCGCATGAACAACTGGAGCTTCTGGATCCTGCCGTTCGCCGGCTTGATGCTGATCAGCACCCTGTTCATGGAGGGCGGCGGCCCCGCCTTCGGCTGGACCTTCTACGCGCCGCTGTCCACCACCTTCGCGCCGAAGAGCACCGATTTCTTCATCTTCGCGGTGCACATGTTGGGTTTCTCGTCCATCATGGGCGCCATCAACATCATTGCCACCGTGCTCAACATGCGCGCGCCGGGCATGACGCTGATGAAGATGCCGCTATTCGTGTGGACCTGGTTCATCACCGCCTTCCTGCTGATCGCCGTGATGCCGGTGCTGGCAGGCGCCGTGACCATGATGCTGACCGACCGCAATTTCGGCACCAGCTTCTTCAGTGCCGCCGGTGGTGGTGACCCGGTGCTGTTCCAGCACGTGTTCTGGTTCTTCGGCCATCCCGAGGTCTATATCATGATCCTGCCGGCGTTCGGCGTGATCTCGCAGATCATCCCCACGTTCGCCCGCAAGAAGCTGTTCGGCTACAGCTCCATGGTCTATGCAACGGCCTCCATCGCCTTCCTGTCGTTCATCGTCTGGGCGCACCACATGTTCACCACGGGCATGCCGGTGGCCGGCGAGCTTTACTTCATGTATGCCACCGTCATGATCGCCGTGCCGACCGCGGTAAAGGTGTTCAACTGGACCGCTACCATGTGGCGCGGCTCCATGACCTTCGAGACGCCGATGCTGTGGGCGATCGCCTTCGTGTTCCTGTTCACCATCGGCGGTTTCACCGGCCTGATGATGGGCGTGGCCCCGGCGGACATGCAGTACCATGACACCTATTTCATCGTGGCACACTTTCACTACGTGCTGGTGACCGGTGCGCTGTTCGCCATCATCGCCGCTGTTTATTATTGGCTGCCCAAGTGGACGGGTCACATGGTGGATGAGCGCCTGGGCAAGATACACTTCTGGTGGTCCGCCATTTCGGTGAACGTGCTGTTCTTCCCGCAGCATTTCCTCGGACTGGCCGGCATGCCGCGCCGGATACCGGATTACTCGCTGCAGTTTGCCGACTGGAACATGGTTTCGAGTCTCGGCGGCTTTGCCTTCGGCCTGGCTCAGGTGTTCTTCCTGTTCATCGTGATCAGGACCATCCGTAGCGGCGAACCGGCGACCGACCAGGTCTGGGAAGGCGCGGACGGTCTGGAATGGACGGTTCCATCCCCGGCTCCGTATCACACCTTCGAAACGGCACCGGAAGTCAAGTAAACGCGGGGTGCACGGGTGCCGGCCATCCGTGCACCCGGCTCGTGCAGGACGGGATCAATGGCGCAGCAGGGCAGTTCGCGACAGTCAAACCATACGGTGATCACCGTCGTCGTGCTGGTGCTGATTGCGCTGGGTTTCTTTGTCGCAAGTTTTTTCGCACTGCCGACATGAGTATGCAGGAAGAACGGCGTCGGCAGGCCAACCGCCGTACCGTAAGGCGCCTCGGCATCGTCGCGCTGCTGATGTTCGGCTTCGGCTTCGCACTGGTGCCGCTGTATAACGTGTTTTGCCAGGTTACCGGCATGAACGGCAAGACCGGGCGCATCGGGCCGGAGAAGACGCTAATCGGACGGGTCGACGAGAGCCGGCTGGTGACGGTGGAGTTTCTCGGCACGGTAAACAGTGAACTGCCCTGGGAATTCAGACCGATTGTACGGCATGTCAGGGTGCACCCGGGTGAGGTTACCGAGGTGCACTACTTCGCCAGGAACAAGTCCGACAACCAGATGACCGGGCAGGCCGTACCGAGTGTGGCACCCGGACAGGCGGCGAAGTATTTCAACAAGACGGAGTGCTTCTGCTTCACACAGCAGACGCTGGCAGCGGGCGAGGCGAGGGAGATGCCGATCCGGTTTGTTGTCGCCCCGGCGTTGCCGGACGAAGTCGTGAGGGTGTCGTTGTCCTACACCTTCTACCAGGCCAGGAACGTTGCCCCCGCGGCCAGGGCTGCGACGGAAGGGGACAAGCTCGAATCCATCATGTAGCGGGGACGTCCGGGCAAGAACCCGCGGTTAAATTTATCTGGATGTAACCGGGTGCCTGATTCCGGTTTCATAAGAGTCAACAACTTGTAAAGAGAGGGAGTTAGCGATGTCAGCATCCAAAGGGGGTTATTACCTGCCGGAACCGAGCCACTGGCCCATTATAGGCTCAATAGGGATTTTCCTGCTGCTGTTCGGTTTTGCCACTTTACTGCACGGTGGGACCTGGCTGGTGATGGCGGCCGGTGCAGCCGTGATCATCTTCATGTTGTTCGGCTGGTTCGGGACCGTGATCAGCGAGAGCATAAGTGGAAAGTACAACGACCAGGTCGACATGTCGTTCCGCTGGGGCATGGGCTGGTTCATTTTCTCCGAGGTGATGTTCTTCGCGGCCTTCTTCGGGGCGCTGTTCTACGCGCGCATGTACGCGGTACCGTGGCTGGGCGGCGGCGGCAACAACGTCATGACCAACGAGTTGCTCTGGCACGGATTCGATGCGGCCTGGCCGACCAATGGACCGGGCAACGTCGGCGGCGCCTACGATATGATGCACGCCTGGGGTATACCGGCGCTGAACACGCTGATCCTGCTCTCCAGCGGCGTGACCGTCACCTGGGCGCACTGGGGTCTGAAGAAGAGCGACCGCACCCAGCTGATCCTGGGTCTGATGGCCACCGTGGCGCTGGGTTTCCTGTTCCTCTGCCTGCAGGCGTATGAATACCACCATGCCTACACCGAGCTGAACCTGACCCTGAAGTCCGGCATTTACGGCACCACGTTCTTCATGCTGACCGGTTTCCACGGCCTGCACGTGACGCTGGGGGCCACCATGCTGCTGGTTATCCTGCTGCGCAGCATGAAGGGGCATTTCAGCGCGGAACATCACTTCGCGTTCGAGGCGGTGGCCTGGTACTGGCACTTCGTCGACGTGGTGTGGCTGGGCCTGTTCGTGTTCGTTTACTGGCTCGTCTAGGCCGCAACGGTACATTAAGGAAAGGGCGCTGCATGCAGCGCCCTTTTTGTTGCGGTGAAAGTGGACAGAGCACGTATTTCCTGCGTTACACCCGCCGTATCGCGGCCCGGATGATGTGAAAAACGTGGTCTGTCCCCGATCGGGAGTTGTGGGAGTGTACTTGCAGGCGCCGTTCAGCCCGTCGGCATCAGCCCGTGGGGTTGCAGCAGGCCGGTGGCGTAGGCAAGCAACAGCAGCACGAACAGCAGCACGGACAGGCTGATGCGTACGGTCAGTGCACGCACGGTGCGCTCGGAGGTGCCCTTGTCCTTGACGAGGTAGAACAGGCCGCTGAACAGGCTGCCTAGGATGAGGATCAGAAAAAGGACGACGATGATTTTGGCCATGACGGGAAACCGGGATAGCGGATTGTGCCGGGAAGTATATCAAAATGGCTGCTGGAATGAGGATCGGTAAGTTCCGTTTCCGGCCGGGGCTCTGGCCGACGCTGGCCACCGTGTTGCTGTTTCCGCTGCTGGTCGGGCTCGGTGTCTGGCAGCTGCACCGTGCAGAATGGAAACAGGGACTTATCGACGCCGATGCCATGCGTGCCGGACTGCCGGCGGTCGACCTGGAAACATTGCTCCCGGTCACGGCGGTGGACCAGTACCGGCGGGTGAGCGTGAAGGGCCGCTACGACCTGGATCACCAGCTGCTGCTGGACAACCGCATCTGGCAGGGGCATCCGGGCTACGAGGTGCTGACTCCCCTGCGCCCGTCCACGGGCGGCGCGGCGGTGCTGGTCGATCGCGGCTGGGTTCCGGCCAGCCCGGACCGCTCCATCCTGCCCGAGGTGCCGGGTGTGACGGACGAGGTCCGGGTGCTGGCAACCGTCAAGCTGCCGCCGCAGAAGGTCTTCCGCTTGGCGGATACGGAGGAGGCGCAGCACGGCTGGCCGCGCGTGGTGCAGCAGCCCGAACCGGCGCGACTGCAACAGCTGTTGGGCTATCCACTGTTGCCGGTGCTGCTGTTGCTGGACCGGGACGCGGAATACGGTTTCCAGCGTGACTGGAAACCGGTATACGGGGTGACGCCCGACAAGCACCGCGCCTATGCCCTGCAGTGGATGACACTGGCGCTTGTGCTGGTGCTGATCTACGTTGGCGTGAATACGAAGCGAATCAACGGAAACGGTAGGGATGAACGATGAAACGACAGGGTAACAAGCTGCCGGCTGCCTCCACGTTCCGTACGGGGCGCCAGCGCGGTTTTCTCACGTCGCGGCAGGCATTCGTGGTCATCGGCCTGATCTTCCTGGCGCCGGCCTTCGTCGCCTGGGTCATGCACCATGGCGGCAACGGCGGCTGGCGCCCGCAAGGCTTGACGAACAAGGGCAGCCTGGTGCATCCGGCGCGCCCGTTGCGGATGCCGGACGGCCTGCGGGCGGCCGACCGGCCGCTGAATGATTTCCTGCACGGCATGTGGACGCTGCTCTACATTGGCACTGGCGACTGCGATGTGGTCTGCCTCGACAATCTCTACAAGATGCGCCAGGTCAGGATCGCCCAGAACGAAAACATGAAACGGGTGCAGACCCTGTTTCTGCTGCAGGGTGAGCGCGTGCCGCCGGAGCTGGCGTCCCGGCTGCAGTCGGATTACCACGACCTTACCGTCGTACCCGTGTCCGGCGCGCAGGCGCAGCAGATTGCGCCGTTCTTTCTCATCGACGGCGCCGGGATGGAGAAGGCCGGACGCGTGTATATCGTCGACCCGCTCGGTAATCTCATGATGTACTACCGGCCGGACGCCGACCCACGCGGGATGCTCGATGACCTGCGCAAACTCCTGAAGTACTCAGGGATCGGCTGAAGGCGCCCGCGTGATGAAGCTGGTGAGCAGCTACCTCGGGCTGTGCAAGCTGAAGGTTGTGGCACTGATCGTGTTTACCGCCATGGTCGGCATGTTCCTCGCCACCGCGCCGCCCGGCATGGTACCGTGGGACGTGCTGCTGTTCGGCAACCTCGGCATCGGGCTGGCGGCCGCGGCCGCGGCCGCGATCAATCACGTGCTCGATGCGCGCGAGGACGCCCGCATGACACGCACCAGCCGGCGTCCGTTGCCACAGGGGGAGATCGGCGAAGGCGGCGCCCTGGTGTTCGCCGGTCTGCTCGGCGTGCTGTCGATGGGGATACTGGTGGTGTTCATCAACACGCTCACCGCGGTGCTGACCTTCACCTCGCTGGTGGGCTATGCCATCGTCTACACCCTGTACCTTAAACGTGCGACACCGCAGAACATCGTCATCGGCGGCGCCGCCGGCGCGGCCCCGCCGATTCTCGGCTGGGCCGCGCTGACCGACACGGTCGACCCCTACGCCCTGCTGTTGTTCCTGATCATCTTCATCTGGACACCGCCCCATTTCTGGGCGCTTGCCATCCACCGCCGTGACGAGTATGCCCTGGTCGACATACCCATGCTGCCGGTGACGCACGGCATCCCGTTCACACGCCTGCAGATTCTGCTTTACACCATCATGCTACTGGTGGTGAGCGTACTGCCGTTTGCCACGCATATGAGCGGTTATTTCTACCTGGCCGGCGCGCTGCTGCTGGGAATCGGCTTCCTGCGCTACGCCGTCCAGCTCATGCAGGGCAAGGACGTCGCCATGAAGACATTCGGCTATTCCATCTGGTATCTGATGGCGATCTTTGCCATCCTGCTGGTCGACCACTACCTGCCGCTGCTGGGCTGAATCCGCCGCCGGACGCTGCGCGTGCGAAATTGCCACGCCGGGCAAGTGCAAATATAGTACGGCAAGCGTCGCCGCGGCCGGCCTGGCCGGCCCGTGCGACGAACAGTCGGCCAACCGGAGTGAACTTGCATGCCAGAATCATCGAGTCGGGTATCCCGGAAATCCGGCCTGCCGCCCGGCACGCTGGTCCACGTCGGCGAGCTGCTGGCCTCCGACACCCGTATCTCGATCATCGACTACGATGGGGAGGGAGTCAGGGAGCATGTGGCGGGGTCCGTCGAGGAGATCACCCGGTACCGGGACACGGACTCGGTTACCTGGGTCAACGTCGAGGGGCTGATCAATGTGGAGCTGATCGAGTCCATCGGGCGGCAATTCGATATCCACCCGCTGGTGCTGGAAGATATCCTGAATACCCATCAACGGCCGAAGTTCGAGGAATACGATGACCACCTGTTCCTGGTCTTCAAGTCGATCTATCCGGGGGAAGACGGGGTAACGGTCAATTACGAACAGGTAAGCATCCTGTTACTCAACGACTTTGTGTTCACCTTCAAGGAGAAACAGGATGCTATCTTCGAACCGATCATGGTCCGGCTGCGCAACCACAAGGGACCCTTACGGAACCTGGGCGCCGACTACCTGGCCTATGCCATCCTCGACACGGTCGTGGACCTGTACCTTTCGCTGCAGGATTACCTGGATAATATCATCGAGTCCGTAGAGGATGAGCTGCTGGCCAGCCCGGACACCGCGACACTGGCGACCATCCAGCGTATCCGTCGTGAACTGATCTTCATCCGCCGCTCGTCCGCGCCCCTGCGGGAATTGCTGAACGGCATCCTGCGCAGCGACTCGCCGCTGATCAGTGATTCCACACTGCTTTATTTTCGTGACGTCCAGGACCACGTGCTGCGGGTGACGGATGCAATCGATAACTTCCGTGACATGGTCACCGGCCTGCTCGATATCTACAACTCCACCGTCAGCAACAGGCTGAACGAGATCATGAAGGTGTTGACGGTGTTCGCTTCGATTTTCATCCCGTTGACGTTCCTCACGGGGATTTACGGCATGAATTTCGAGTACATGCCGGAGCTCCACTGGAAATGGTCGTATCCGCTTATGTGGCTCGGCTGCCTCCTGATCGGCGCGCTGCTGCTCGCGTTCTTCAAGAAGCGGAAATGGCTCTAGCCCGCCCGGCCGGATCGCCGTCCGCCGGCCCTCGGCCCGCGCACCCGCCAGCCCGGACAGGGCAGCGCAATGGCGATTCCATGTCAGTCCCACCAGAGAGGTACCTGTATGCAACGAATTGAAGCAGCGGGCAGCTGCCTGTGCGGTTTGCTGCACTACCGTATCAGCGGGGGGGTGGCGCGCTTCTATCACTGTCACTGTTCGCGCTGCCGCAAGGCGACCGGGACCGGTCATGCCAGCAACCTGCTGGTCACGCCCGCCGACAGCATCGAGTGGATCGCGGGCGGGGACCTGCTGGCCAGTTACAAGGTGCCGGAGGCGAAACGGTTCCGCAACTGTTTCTGCCCGCAGTGCGGCAGCCCGATGCCACGGGTGATTCCGCAGCTGGACGGCGTGCTGGTCCCGGCCGGCTCGCTGGACGGAGAGCCGCCGGTGCAGCCGCAGGCGCGCATCTTCTGGGATTCGCGCGCGCAGTGGTCGTGTTCCGGTGACGGCCTGCCGGTCTATCCGGAATACCCTTAGCCGGTCTTCGGGCACACAGCGATTCGACAGCGGGGCGTTGCGCGGATTCGCTCCCGCACGTGGTGAGACGACACGGAACCGGGAACCAGCATGATCACACCCGGCATGCAGTACCTGGACAGGGTCGTGCGCTTCTACCGGACCGCGCCCGGCACCATAAAGGGGTTCTTTATTCCCTCAACGACATCCGGCGTGCGGCAGCCATGCGCTGTCGGTGTCCGGTAAAAGGCGCGGTCATGATCGAACGGAACAACAGCATATTCAGCCAGGTGCATCGCAACGCCGTGGCGTTGATCAGTCTGGTGGTCGCCCTGTCCAGCCTGGGCGACAACACCTGGCGCAACGAGCAGACCGAGGCGAACCGTAACGAGCGCCAGGCCGCCTTCGAGGTCCTGCTCAAGCGGGGCGAGTTGCAGCGGGTGGTTTTTCACAGTCATTACGACAGTGGCGAGGACATGGGCAACCCGCGCACCGGCTGGGCCTACATCTGACCGTACGCGATCTCGCGCAGGTCATCGGCACGCCGATGTCCGGTATGGCCGACGAGCTGGTCGCGACCTGGAGCGCGCGACGACGCTGCAGGTGCTGAAGTCGCTCGACTAGCCCGGCAGCAGCTCGGGCGGGTAGGGGTCGAGGTAGGTCTGCCGCAGCGCCCAGTCATTGGGGTAGTGGCGGAGATGATGGCGTATCAGGGTCAGCGGTGCGGCCAGCGGAACCAGGCCGAGCCGGTACCGGTCGATCAGGCCGCCCAGTTCCGCGCGGTCGTCCGCTGTGAGCTGCCGGCTGAAGTAACCCTGCAGGTGCTGCAGCACGTTGCCGTGTGACTTGCGCGTGGCTTGGCGTTTCAGCGCCGTCATGAGCTCCGTTTCGTAGCGGTCACACAGTTCGCCGAACCCTTTTCCGCCCGCCGTTGCCACCAGTCGGCCGAGGCGGCGGTAGGCGGCCTGGTTGTGCGCCATGACGGTCAGCTTGTGGCGGCTATGGAATTCGACCAGCTGCGCCGGGGTGATGCCGCGCGCGAGCAGCCGAGTCCAGCGATAGCGGGTGAACACGCGCTCGATGAAGTTGTCACGCAAATCCGGGTCGTTCAGGCGGCCTTCCTCCTCGCAGGGCAGGTTGGGCCGCGCACGCATGACGGCCTGCGCGTAGGCGCCGATGCCGTCCGAGCGGCCCGGCAGGCCGGACTCATGCCAGGTCTTCACCCGCGCCATGCCGCAGCTGGGCGAGCGCGCCTTGAAGATATAGCCGCACAGCGCGTCCATGTCGCGGGCGGCCTGCCCGCCGCAGGCAACGAGCCGTTCGGTGACGTCGAGCGCGGTGTTTTTCACGCCCTGCACGCGCAAACCTGTCGCAGTCGTGACCAGCCGGATCGGTTCGCGCGGGATGCCGAGCCCGATGGCCACCTCCGGGCAGAACGGCCGGAAATCGAAAAAATCGGCCAGCCGCCGGTTGATGAAACGGTCGTACTTGTGTCCGCCGTCGAAGCGGACCCGCTCGCCGAGCAGGCAGCTGCTGATACCCACCGGGATCTTTTCCATTATCTGTCGTACGCTAACCGCTCAGGCAACTGTCCGATCACGATAACAGCAGCAGGCACGTCGTAGGGGAGCCGCGGCGCCCGGTAACGTACCACCGGGCGGACAGGATCAGCGTGGGATGCCGGCGTCCATGAACCGCGCCGGCCGGGCACGTGCCGATGCCCCCTGCACGGCACGAACCGGAATGACCCCGCGGTCTCGTTCGGTGCCGGCGGACATGCTGTCCGCGGGGAGGCGCGAACTCAGTCCTGCAGCGTTTTCTTCAGCTTGACCAGGGCATTCTTTTCCAGCTGCCGGATGCGTTCGGCAGAGACATGGTAGCGCGCCGCCAGTTCGTGCAGCGTGGCCTTGTCATCCGCCAGCCAGCGGGCTTTCAGTATGGCGCGGCTGCGTTCGTCCAGCGTCTCGATAGCCTCGGCAAGACTGCTGGTGCTGGTCTCGCTCCAGTCCGCGTGCTCCAGCAGCAGGGCCGGGTCATCCGACTGATTGGTCAGGTAGGCGGCCGGTGCGTAATGACTGTCCTCGTCATCGTCGCTGCCTGCCGGGTCGAAGCCGATATCCTTCCCACTCAGGCGCGATTCCATTTCCAATACAGTTTCCGGCTTGACGCCGAGATCCTCGGCGACGGCATTGACCTCGTCCCGGTTCAGCCAGCCCAGACGCTGTTTCCTGCTGCGCAGGTTGAAGAACAGCTTGCGTTGTGCCTTGGTGGTGGCGATCTTCACGATGCGCCAGTTGCGCAGGATGAATTCGTGCATCTCGGCACGTATCCAGTGCACGGCAAACGACACCAGCCGCACGCCCTGGTTCGGGTCGAAGCGCTTGACGGCCTTCATCAAACCGATATTGCCCTCCTGAATCAAATCGCCCAGTGCCAGTCCGTAACCACTGTAGCCGCGTGCGATGCGCACGACGAAACGCAGATGCGCCATCACCAGCCGGCGTGCGGCCTCGAGATCGTTCTCTGACTGCAGGCGTACCGCCAGCGCATGTTCTTCCTCGGCGCTCAGTACGGGGATGCTCATCGCGGCGTGGATATACTGATCCAGGCTGCCGGTCGGCAACGGCATCATAAGAGAATGATATTTAACAACTAAATCCTGTGTCATCGGGTCTGTTCACTCCTCGCGGGACTGTCGCCATATTAGCACTCCTGCCTATAGAGTGCCATTTTCGGGAAAAGTTGCTGGCCGTTGTACTCCCGCCTGTATCGGTTCGAGGAGCGACGAACCGCAGACCGGTTCCCGCAGGCGCATCTCAGACCGCCCCGTGAATGCCTCCCGGCCATGGTGTACGCATCCGACGCACCAGGCCCATTGTTTGCAAATCTTAATATAAATAATTATCATTCGTATCCACTGCTCGTGAGTCAATCCGATGGCGTTTAACCGCAGGACCGTGCGCTGAACTGAATGTTTAGTCGAGACAACAGGGGGAATGGTATGTTTTCGATTTCACGAAATGGGGTGGTGTCCGTGGTGGCGCTGATCGGTGTGCTTGGCATTTCCATATCCGGTGGAACCTGGGCCGCCGGTCACGGTAAACACCGTGGACACGACCGTCTGCGTGCGGCCCACCGACAATACAATACCCCGCTGCCGCGCGGTCTTACCCGGGTCCAGCGACTCGGTCAGCGGCTCTACCAGGACACCAGCCTTTCACGGGAGCGCAACCAGTCCTGCGAATCCTGTCATACACTGTCGCCTGCCGAGGTACTGACAGAGGTACGCCCGGGCAAGTTCAGGTACCGGAACCAGCCGGCGGTGTCGTTCGCCGATCCTGATAACATCCGCAACGGCACCGCCGTGGCCGACGGTTCGATCGAGGGTGAGTTCGGTACGCTCAATACCCCCAGTGCCGGGTATGCGGCGTTCAGCCCGTTCTTTCACTGGGACGGCAACGAGGGTCTCTATATCGGGGGGCAGTTCTGGAACGGGCGGGCGAATACGCTGTCCGACCAGGCATCCCGGCCGCCGCTGAATCCGGTTGAGATGGCGATGCCCAGCAAGTGGGCGGTCGTGACGCGGCTCAAGGAGCATCCGAAATACGTCGAGTGGTTCCGGCAGATTTACGATATCGATCTGGACCTGATTCCTGCGTATGAACTGGCGCCGGCCGGCCTGACGCCGCCACCGGGGGTGCTGGCGGCCTATGACGCTCTGGCGGATGCGATCGGACAGTTCGAAAAGAGCCGTCAGTTCAACCGCTTTGATTCGAAGTTCGACTTCGTACTGGCCGGCATGACCCAGTTCACCGAGCAGGAAGGGCGCGGTTTTGCGTTGTTCGTCGGCGACAGGGCGCAGTGTTCGGCCTGCCATGTCACCGACATGACGATCGCGCCGGACGGCAGTCTGTTCCCGCCCCTGCTGACGGACTTCACGTATGACAACCTGGGAGTACCCCGCAACCGGAATATCCCCGGCGATCCCGAGCCCAGTCCCGGTCTGGGCGGCCGGCCGGACATCGCCGCGGGCGATCCCAATGGCAACGAGATCGGCAAGCAGAAGGTCATGAGCCTGCGCAACATCGCGCTGCCCCGACCGTACATGCATAACGGTGCGTTCCGGACGCTGGAGCAGGTGGTCCATTTCTACAACACCCGGGATACGATGCCGCGGGTGTGTACGGACATCTACGATCCGGGCTTCGGTGACGACTGCTGGCCGGCGCCGGAGTTCGGCGCGACGATGAACGTGGACGAACTCGGCGACCTCGGACTGAGTGCGGAGGAAGAGGCGGACCTGGTGGCCTTCATGAAGACCCTGACGGACAATTACCCGCAATGGGGTGATGATCCCAACGTCCCGCCAGGGACACCGTCACCGTTCGCTGATGTGCCGTTTCCGCCCTTGCCGTGACCGGGCGGGCCGGTGATGGCGGTGATACCCCGGGCGGGAAGGTCCGTGTATCTCCGTATCTGCCGGTGCCCTGGGCCGGCGGGGTGCATGACTCAACTCGGCTCGATGGCGCTCAAGTGACGGCCTACGGCCAGCCAGGAACCGAGCAGACCGAGCAGGACACCACAGGCGAGCAGGGCGCCGAGCGAGGTCAGTGGCAGGGCATCGAGCATGAAGTCGCTGTGATAGAGGCCCGCCAGCCGTGTCACCGGACCGGCCAGCAGGCGGAAACCGCCGATGACCAGCAGCCAGGCCAGCAGGGCGCCGACCAATCCATACCACAGTCCACAGTAGAGGAAGGGGCGGCGCACGAAGGCATTGGTGGCGCCGATCAGCTTGGTGACCACGATCTCGGCACGCCGGTTCTGAATCTCGAGACGGATGGTGTTGCCGATGACCAGCAGGACGGTCAGCGCCAGCAGTGCGCCCATTACCAGGATGCCGCGCCGGGCGATGTCGATCATCGCGGCGAGCCGCTGCACCCACTCGAGATCGAGCTGGGCCAGGTCAACCTCCGGCAGCCCGCGCAGCCTGTCCTGGAGCTGCGCGGCGGGTTCCGGTGCCGTGTACCCGCTGCGTGGCGAGACGATCAGCACGGCGGGTAGCGGGTTTTCGTCCAACGCCTCCAGCGCATCGGCAAAGCCGGATCGTGTGCTGAATTCCTCCAGTGCCTGGGCCGGGGTGATCAGCTGCAGCGCGGCGACTTCCGGCCATTGCCGGATGCGGGCGGCGAGCCCTTCCGCCTGCGGAGCCGGCACGTCGCCCTTGAGAAAGACCGAAATGCTGACCTGGCCGTTCCACGATTCACCGAGCCGGTGTAGGTTGTCCAGCAGCAGGTAGAGCCCGGCCGGCAGCGCCAGCGCGATGCCGATGACCGCTGCCGTCATGATCGAGGTCAGCCGGTTGCGGTACAGACGGCCCAGGCTCTCCAGCGCGACCTGTGCGTGGCGCTGCAGGAAGACACGCGGCGACAGTAGACGGGGGCCCGCCTTGCGTACCCGTACGGACCGGCGTCGGCCCCGGCGCCTACCGGTCATGCGCCGGCCGCCGCGTATTGCACGAGCCGGCCGTGCTCAAGCCCCAGCACCGGGTAGTCGAACGCGGTGATCAGCGGGATGTCATGACTGGCGATCAGTACCGAGACACCTACCTCGTTGAACAGGGCGAACAGCTGCATGATCTCGCGGGACAGGTCCGGGTCGAGATTGCCGGTCGGCTCGTCGGCCAGCAGGAGCATCGGCTTGTTGACCACGGCCCGCGCGATGCCGACACGCTGCTGCTCGCCGCCGGACAGCGTAATCGGGTAGAGGCGTTCCTTGCTCAGCAGCCCGAGCTTGTCCAGCGCCGCGCGCACCCGCCGCCCGATCTCCTGGTGCCGGTAGCCGGCGATGACCAGGGGCAGGGCGACGTTGTCGAACACGGTGCGGTCGAACAGCAGGTGGTGGTCCTGGAAGATGAAGCCGATCTTGCGACGCAGGTAGGGGATCCGGCGGCTACCAACATCCGACACGTTCTCCCCGTCCAGGAAGATCTGGCCACGCGTACCGCGCTCGATCAGTGCTATGAGCTTGAGCAGCGTGCTTTTCCCGGCGCCGGAATGCCCGGTCAGGAACGCCATCGCGCCTTTCTCCATGTGAAAGCTGATGTTAATCAGCGCCTCGAACCCGCCGGGGTAGCGTTTGCTGACGTTGGTGAAACGGATCATCTCTACGTTAAGCGTCAAACGTTGAACGGGACAGGGAATGGTACCGGCGCAGATGAAGTAATGATTCGTAGTCCGATGGGAAATAATCCTGAAGGCGTCTCATGCCTCACGTTCATTGCCGAACAGGGCCTCGACGAACTCGGCGGCATTGAATTCACGCAGGTGCTCGATGCCCTCGCCGACGCCGACGAACCGGATCGGGATGCCGGTTTTTCTGGCGATGGCAAAGATGATGCCGCCCTTGGCCGTGCCGTCGAGCTTGGTGAGCGTGATTCCGGTGAGGCCGACGGCCGCGTTGAATTCGCGCGCCTGGTTGAGGGCATTCTGGCCCGTGCCCGCATCCACCACCAGCATCACTTCGTGCGGTGTACCGGCGTCGAGCTTGCCCATGACACGCTTGATCTTCCTAAGTTCGTCCATCAGGTTGGACTGGGTGTGCAGGCGGCCGGCGGTATCGGCGATCAGTACATCGACTTTGCGTGCACGCGCCGACTGCAGTGCATCGAAGATCACGGAGGCGGAATCCGCACCCTGCTGCTGGGCGATTACCGGCACATCGTTGCGTTCTCCCCAGCGCTGCAGCTGCTCTACGGCGGCGGCCCGGAACGTGTCACCGGCGGCCAGCATCACCTGCAGGCCCTGCTGCTGCAGGCGGTGCGCCAGCTTGCCGATGGTCGTGGTCTTCCCCGCACCGTTGATGCCGACCATCAGGATGACAAAGGGACGGGGTGCATCGGGTATCGACAGCGGGATGCTGCAAGGTGCCAGGATGGCCTCCATGCGCTCGCGCAGGGCCTGCATCAGCGTATCGGCGTCGGTGACCTGCCCGAGCGCAATCAGGTCGGTGAGATTGTCGATGATCTCGGCTGTCGCCTCGACACCGACATCGGCGACGAGCAGCATGGTCTCGATTTCATCGAGCAGATCCCGGTCGATCTTCCGGCTGCTGCGCACCAGACTGGTCACGCCCTCCGTCAGGCTGTGACGGGTACGGGACAGGCCGGCCCGCAGCCGCGCGAACAGACCGGTCTTTGCGGGTTTCCCGCTGTCGGTCGATGAAGTACTGTTTAGGAAACCTGGCATACGATGTGTTGTCTGTGAATGATCGGGAATTCTTCGGCTGGATATCCTATCATCCCGTCCCTCTCGGGGTAACCGTTGCATCACGGGGAGTGAATGAATGCGCAATGTGCTGATAATTGTCCTGTCCCTGCTCAGTCCGCTGGCGGGTGCAGGGGGTGTCGTGCATGAATACCTGCTCGATAACGGGTTGAAACTCCTAGTCAAGGAGGATCACCGCGCACCGGTCATGGTGTCGCAGGTGTGGTACAAGGTGGGTGCAAGCTACGAGCACGACGGGATCACGGGTATCTCGCATATGCTGGAACACATGATGTTCAAGGGCACCGACAAGCATCCGCCCGGCGAGTTTTCGCGCATCATCGCCAGCAATGGCGGTCAGGAGAACGCCTTCACCAGTCAGGACTACACCGCCTATTTCCAGCGTATGGAGCGCAGCCGCCTGCCGGTCAGCTTTGAACTCGAATCGGACCGGATGCGCAATCTCCACCTGCAGGAGGAGGAATTCCAGAAAGAAATCAAGGTCGTAATGGAAGAAAGGCGGATGCGGACCGATGACAAGCCCGAGGCGGAGACCTACGAACAGTTCATGGCCGCCGCCTACAACGCCAGCGCCTACCGCACACCGACGATCGGCTGGATGAACGACCTGGAAAACCTCAAGCTGGCCGATCTGCAGGCCTGGTACCGGCGCTGGTACGCGCCGAATAACGCCATTCTGGTTGTGGTTGGCGATGTCCAGCCCGATGCAGTGCTCGCTCAGGCGAAAAAGTATTTCGGGCCGCTGAAACCAGAAACCATAGCGCCGCCCAAGCCGCGTATCGAGCCGCCCCAGCTGGGCCGCCGTTCGCTCCGGGTCGAGGTGCCGGCTGAGGTTCCCTACACCCTCATGGGCTACAAGGTGCCGGTCTTGAACTCAGCGGAAGAGGACACAGAGCCCTATGCGCTTGAGGTGCTGGCCGGCATTCTCGACGGGGGTGACAGCGCGCGACTGGCTACCGAGCTGGTGCGCGGCAGCCAGGTCGCCTCCAGCGCCGGCGCCGGTTACGATCTGTACAGCCGCCAGTCCGACCTGTTCTTGCTGGATGGCACGCCTTCGGCGAAGCACAGCGTTGCCGACCTGCAGCAGGCCCTGCTGGACCAGGTCAAACGCCTGCAGGAAGAGCCGGTATCCGCACAGGAGCTGGCACGCGTCAAGTCGAAGGTGGTCGCCAGTGCGGTGTACGAACAGGATTCCACCTTCTACCAGGCCATGAAAATCGGACAGCTGGAATCGGTCGGTCTCGACTGGCGCGTGGCGGACGACTACGTCGAGCGGATCAAGGCGGTTACACCGGAACAGGTGCAGGACGTGGCCGGGAAGTATCTTGTCGAGACCAACCTGACCGTGGCGGAACTGGTGCCGTTACCCATGAAATCCGGACGCAAGCCGCGTGCGGCGATACCGGAGAATAGCGATGTCCGTTGAGATGCAGCGTAAGACGAGCCGCATGCTGTACAGAATTTTTACGGGTTCGGCCCTGTTACTGGGATCGCTGCTGCTGGCGTCGCCGGCACGCGCGATACCCCCGATCGAGCACTGGCTGACGGACAACGGGCTGCGCGTTTACTATGTGCATGCCCCGGAACTGCCGATGGTTGATCTTAACATCACCTTCGCCGCCGGCAGCGCACGTGACGACGGGCATTCCGGGGTCGCGCACATGACCAGCACCCTGCTGGATACAGGGGCGGCGGGGCTCAGCGCGGACGAACTGTCCAGCCGCATCGATGCGCTGGGTGCGGAACTCGGTACCGGTTCGGCGCGCGACATGGCGTGGGTGACCCTGCGCAGTCTGAGCGATACGGAGCACCTGCAACCGGCGCTGGCGATACTCGGTGACGTACTCGGCGCACCGGATTTCAACAAGCAGGACTTTCTTCGGGAACGCGAGCGTACGCTGGTCGCCCTGCGCACCGAGAAACAGTCTCCGTCGAGCGTGGCCGAGCATGCGCACTACGCCGCCCTTTACCACGATCATCCCTATGCGTTGCGCGAGATCGGTACCGAGGCCGGTATCAAGGCACTGTCACTTGACGACATCCGTGCCTTCCACGACCGCTATTACGTGGCGCGCAACGCGGTACTGGCGATCGTCGGTGACGTCGACCGCGAGGCGGCGGAGAAACTGGCGGATCAGCTTGCCGCGCGCCTGCCGAAAGGTAGTCGCGCCGATCACCTGCCGGCGGTGAAACCCCTGGAAAAGGCCAGCGTGGAACGAATCTACCATCCGTCTGCACAGACCCACGTGCGTATGGGGGCGCCGGGTATTCACCGCGGTGATCCCGACTACTTCCCGCTGTATGTCGGTAATTACGTGCTCGGCGGCAGTGGCCTGGTGTCGAGGCTGAACGAGGAGATTCGCGAGAAACGCGGCCTTTCCTACAGTGTCAGCAGTTATTTCAATCCCATGGAACAGGACGGCCCGTACTTGCTGTCGTTGCAGACGCGCAACGACCAGGCCGACGCCGCACTCGCCCTTATGCGCGAGACCCTGCAGAAGTTCGTCGACGAGGGCCCGACCGAGGAAGAACTGGTCGAGGCAAAGAAGAACATCACCGGCGGCTTCCCGCTGCTGATCGACAGCAATTCCAAGATCCTCAGTTACCTGGTGATGATCGGTTTCTACGGGCTGCCGCTCGACTACCTGGATACGTTCAACGACCGGGTCGAGGCCGTAACGCGCGCACAGGTCATCGATGCCTTCAGACGGCGCGTCTCGCCGGATACCATGGCCACGGTGATCGTCGGCGGCGAAAGCTGACTACGCCCTGACCGGGGCGGCCTCTGCCCGTACACGACCTGTCGGTTGCCGCTGACAGGCCGTGTTGCCGTACGATGGCTGCCCGCCATTCACTCCCCCGCTAAGCTGCATGTCAGGACACCCGGAAACGGGACCGGGCAGGGATGCCTGCTGCAATGACCGGTGCAGGACCGCACCGCATATTTATCTCAAGGAGGATACCCATGAAGGAGAAGCACACGATCGTGAAACGGCTTGCCTGGACGGCGCTCGCCGCCGCCACCGCCTCGCTGGCAGCGGGTGCACAGGCAAAAACGGTGATTTCCGAGGTGCTCTACGATGCCAGTGGCACCGATCGGGGCAACGTCTTCGTCGAACTGTTCGGTACGCCGGGCGCCCCGCTGGGCGGATTGCTGATCGAGGGCGTCAACGGCGCTGATGGCAGCGTCTACAAGACAGCCGCACTGAGCGGCACAATCCCCTCCGACGGCGTATTCGTGATCGGCGATGACAGCGGCAACGGTACCAGCCTGGTGAGTAACGTGGACTTGGTGCTGGACGTCGAATTCCAGAACGGCCCGGACTCGATTGTACTGCGCGACGGTAATGGTGTACTGGATGCACTCGGTTATGGTGATTTCAGCTCCGCCATCTTCGCCGGGGAAGGCAGTGCCGCGCCGGATGTGGCAGGTGGCTGGAGCTTGGCGCGCCACGACCCGCGGCTGGATACGGACGACAATAGCGCGGATTTCCTGGGATTCGATATTCCAACACCGGGTCTCGTTCCGGCCAGTACCGTGCCGGTGCCGCCGGCCCTGATGCTGTTCCTTTCTGGCTTTGCCAGCCTGGCCAGTGTGGCGCGACGCACGGGTTGAGCTGTCCGGGCGCCGGGGCGTTGTGCGGGTCATGAACGGTACCGTTGCCGGGCATCGTGTATCCGCTGCACGCCCCGGCCGGGGCGTGCAGCGGATACGCCCGGTTCGAGGCCTGAATCCGTTACCGTCACCGAATGTCGGCGGAGGGTCGACGACGATTCGTTCTTCATGGATCATGCCGGTCTATGAAATCGAAGCCGACACACAGTCAGCTGCGCATCATCGGCGGCCGCTGGCGCGGCCGCAAGCTGGCCTTCGCGCCACAGCCCGGCCTGCGGCCGACGCCCGACCGGGTACGCGAGACGCTGTTCAACTGGCTGGCACCGGTCATTCGCGGTGCGCGCTGCCTTGACCTGTTCGCCGGCAGCGGCGCACTGGGTTTCGAGGCCGCCTCGCGTGGCGCAAGCCGGTGCGTGCTGATCGAACGCGATGCACAGGTCGTGCATATGCTGTGCGAACAGGTGAACCGGATCGGTGCGCAGCAGGTGCAGGTGATCGAGGCCGATGCACCGGAATGGCTGAGTGCCGAGGCGCAACCCTTCGATATCGTGTTCCTCGACCCGCCGTTTCAGGCGGGCCTGCTTCCGGACTGCATGCGTCTGCTGGAAGGGGGTGGCTGGCTGGCGCCACAGGCCTGGATCTACCTGGAGTCCGGGCCTGACTTGCAGCCTGTCATGCCGGAACACTGGGAAATGTATCGCCAACGGCGCGCCGGGCAGGTCAGCTACCGACTGGTGCGGCGCCGGGCGATTCCTGACGCATGATCCGGACCGGTGTTGCGCCGGACGGTGATCAATGCGATACGTCGTGGCGACGGTACGATCACGCGTGACGGTAACGGCACGCCTCGGGGCATGCAGTTGGTACTGCAGGCCGTCGCGGGATGTCCGGCTGTGGCGCGCGAGGCGTGGTGCCTGTATGGTGCACTGACAGGATTTATGTGTTCTTGTGGTGCATCCACCCTGAACGTCCGGCCATGCATGATTAAACAACCTTACCCCCTGCTTACACTGATCCTGAAGGGATTCAAAGTTTGTGCAGCCGTGGAGGATTTCCGCACCCGGGCTTCATCGGCCGATACCTTGACCGTATTCATTGTGCAACCCGCTGTAATTCCAGACGGTGATCTCGGGACAGCGATGATATGTTCACGAAATATTCATGCAGCGGCATTGCCTGAACATGCATGCTGCGTTACTGTCGTGTCGGACGGGAAACAGGATGTTGACAGTACGCAGTGCTGCACACCCTGTCTGAATGCATGTCCCGTGCCGCTGGATGGTTGCGGCAGCGCTGCCGTTCCCACCCTGACCGCACTGCAGGATTGCAGTTGAATGAGGAGGTAAACAGGCAATGGACGGGCGCTTTCACGAAGATCATTCCCCAGGCGGTGACCGTTTGGCACCATGGGCGGCATACCATCGCCTCCTGAACCGGGCGCGGGCTGCCCGTGCACAGCTGCTGCGCAACGCGCTGCTCACCTGTGCGAGTAAGGCACGCGCAAGGATCTGTGCCCTGGCGGAAAGGCTGCACATCAGTCTGTGTCCCTTGTGCTGTTAACGCCGAGGTGTTTTCGCGGCAGGTATCGGCGATACCCCCACCTGGCCCGGTACTTCAACCAATGCAGGAACGGCAACGGCATGCCGCGTCGCGGTGCTCGGGTCGTTATTCGTAGCGCAGTGCCTCGATCGGTTGCAGCCGTGATGCCTTGCGGGCGGGATGCAGCCCGAAGAAGACGCCGATGATGGCGGCGAAGGAAAACGCCAGCACCACAGACCAGGGCGTGATATCGACCTGGAACTGGGAGAGCTGGCCCAGGGCGAGTGCGGCGCCGATCCCGAAAAGCACACCGAACAGGCCCCCGGCACCGCTCAGCACCAGTGCTTCAAGCAGAAACTGCCAGAGGATATCGCGCCGGCGCGCACCCAGGGCCATGCGGATGCCGATCTCGCGCGTCCGTTCGGTGACCGATACCAGCATGATGTTCATGATGCCGATGCCGCCCACCAGCAGTGAGACCGATGCGATGGAACCGAGCAGCCAGGTGAATACGCTGGCGCTTTCAGCGGCGGTCTGGGCCAGTTCGGCGCGGTTGAAGATGCGAAAGTCATCGTCCTGTCCCGACTGCAGGCGGTGCCGTTCACGCAGCAGGCGCTTGACCTCGTTGTAGGCGGCGCTGGCCGCGTCCGCGCCCGCCGTCTGGATCTCGATGGCGTGGATGTAGGTGATGCCGAGCAATTTACGCTGCACGGTGGTGACCGGCGCGAGGATGGTGTCGTCCTGGTCGGTGCCGTGGGCGCTGGCGCCTTTCTCGGTGAGTACACCCAGCACGCGGCACGCCATGCCCTTGATGACGATGGTCTTGCCGACCGGGCTTGCCAGGCCGAACAGCTCGCGCGCCACCGTCTGACCAAGCACACACACCTGGTCGGCCGCCCCGACATGCCGCGAGGTGAAATAGTCGCCCTCTGCAAGCGGCCAGTTGCGCACCGCAAAATAATCCGGTGTGACCCCTTCCACCGCCGTGCCCCAGTTGCTGCCGCGGTAGCGCACCTGGGCGCTGCTGCGCACGCTGGGCGCCGCCGCGATCACGTTCGGCAAACCGGCGATGGCGGTGGCATCCTCCACGGTCAGGCTGGTGGTCGTACCCGTGCCAGTGCGTACCCCGCCGCGCGTCACGCTGCCCGAGCGCAGCATAAGGCTGGAACTGCCCATGCTTTCCAGCTGACTCGCGATGCGCTGCTGTGCGCCGGTGCCGACCGCCAGCATGGCGATCACCGAGCCCACGCCGATGATTACGCCCAGTGCGGTCAGCATGGCGCGGACCTTGTTGCGCCACAGCGAGCGCAGGGCCAGGGGAAATGCCGTGGACCAGATCATTGCTAGTCTTCCAGCCGGCCGTCGCGCATGGTCAGTCGCCGCTGCGCATGGTCGGCGACCTCCTGTTCGTGGGTGATGAGCACGATGGTGACCCCGTCCCGGCGGTTCAGCTCGTCGAGTACGCCGAGTATCTCGCCGCTGGTTACGCTGTCGAGGTTGCCGGTCGGTTCATCTGCCAGCAGCAGTGCCGGTTGTGTCACCAGCGCTCGCGCCAGTGCCACGCGCTGCTGCTGGCCACCCGACAGCTGGCTGGGCTGGTGGCCGATACGCTCGCCCAGGCCCATCCGATCGAGCATGGCACGGGCACGCGCGTGCCGCGTATGCCGGTCGATGCCGGCATATACCAGCGGCATCTCGACATTGTCCAGCGCGCTGGTGCGCGCCAGCAGGTTGAAGTTCTGGAAGACGAAGCCTATCGCACGGTTGCGTATGACGGCGAGTGCGTCGGCGTCCAGGCGAGTGACATCCTCGCCGTTCAACCAGTACTGTCCGGCATCGGGGATATCCAGGCAGCCGAGGATATGCATCAGCGTGGATTTGCCCGAGCCGGATGCGCCCATGACGGCGATGAACTCGCCGGCCTCCACCCGCATGTTGATGTCGCGCAAGGCGTGTACCTGCACGCCGTCCATGGCATAGGTCTTGTGCACGCCGGACAGCCGGATGATCGGCGCACTCATGTTTTAGGGCCTGTTCACACTACGCAAATCTTCGCGACGGAGGTCCATTTCGCATCTGCCGGCGTTGGTGTTCGCTGGTGTACGTCGAGTACACGTCGCTCGCACCGCCTTGTCAGGTGCGAAATGGGCCCCGTCCCTTCGGGTTGCGCCCCAAAACGGGTCAGTCTGCGTTGCTCGTCGTTCATTTAGCACAACTCAACTTCACTCCTCGCGCCTTGTCTGGCCCGTTTTGCTGCAGCAACGCGGCGATCTGTGCAGTGTGAACAGGTCCTAGAACAGGCTGAAACCGCGGAAGTGGCGGTTTTCACCGTCCTTGCGCCGGGGGACGGCGACCGGCAGCCCGTCGGCCACATCCACGCCGGCGATCTCGGTCTCCTTGTCACCGTCCAGCCCGACCCGCACCCGGCGCGGCTCAAGTCCGCCAGCCCCCGGTGTCCAGATTACGGCCTCGCCGTTCTTGAGTTCCCTGCGTAGCTTGCCGAGTTCCTCTGCCGGTAACGGCGGCACGAAACGCAGTGCCTCGTTCGGCACCTTCAGGACGTTCGTATGCCGCTCCACCTCGATGGATACGGTGGCCGTCATGCCGGGCTTGAGTGCAAGATCGGCGTTGTCGACCTGGATCACGCAATTGTACTTGACCACGCCGGCCTCGACCTTCGGTTCCAGGCGCACCTGCACGAGTTTGCCGGTGAATTCACGCTCAGGATAGGCGAATACCGTGAAATTCACCGGCTGGCCCTCCCTGACCATGCCGATGTAGGCCTCGTCCACGTCGGTCTCTATCTGCATGCGGGTCAGGTCCTGCGCGATGGTGAACAGCGTGGGTGCCTGCAGGCTCGCGGCCACGGTCTGTCCGACGTCGACGCTGCGCGAGATCACCACGCCGTCGATGGGTGCGCGGATGATGGTGTTGTCGAGATTGAAGCGTTCATGGTCCAGCGTCGCGGCGGCCTTGGCCACGGCGGCCTCCTTCTCGCGCAGATCGACGACGGCGCTGTCCAGGGCGAACTGGGCCGTGTCGATGTCGCTTTCGGATACCAGCTTGCGTTCCTGCAGACCCTTCAGGCGTTCCAGGTTGCGGCGCTTTTCCTTTATCGCGATCGCGGCCTTGTCACGCAGCGCCTCGGCATTCTTCAGGCTGGCCTGCGCCTCAGCGAGATTGGCCTTGAACAGGGACGGTTCGATGCGGGCGATAATCTCCCCCGCCCGTACCGGTGCGTTGAAGTCGGCCTCCAGCGACTGGATGGTGCCCGAGACCTGGCTGCCGACCTGGACCGTGATCAGCGGATTGAGCGTACCGGTGGCGGAGACGCTCGCGACAAGGTCGCCACGACTGACCCGGCGCGTGTCCCAGTCGGCCGGTGTCTCGGCACGGTGGCCGGGCAGGACGTAATAGATTGCCGCGGCGGCGATGGGCAGCAGTAACAGCAGGCTGGCCCACTTGCGGTGTCTGTGCGATGGCGTGTGAGGCATACGAGTATCCAGCTGCGGTCCGGTCGGTCCGGCCCTGGCGCGGTGCACCCGGGCGGGTGGGTATCCGCGGTCCGGGGCGGCGATGTGCGATGAGCCGGGGGTCCCGGCCGTACACGGATATGAGAACGGCAGTGGGCGCGGAAGTTCATTCCCTGCGGCATTCGTCGAAAGGCCGCCAACGGCTGCGACCGTCAGTCCGCGAGTGAGTATACCAGCCGGCCGGCCAGTATCGTATGCACGGCACGGCCCTTCATTTCCCAGCCGGCAAACGGCGTGTTGTGTCCCTGGCTGCGCATGTTGCCGGTATCCAGCCGCCACGTCAGCTCCGGGTCGAAGATGCAGATATCGGCGTCGGCACCCATCGTCAGGGTGCCGGCCGGCAGATCGAGGATCCGGGCTGGTCCGCAGGTCAGCCGGCGAATCAGCTCCGGCAGGGAAAGGATCTTTTCATCGACCAGTCGCAGTCCCAGCGGCAGGAGCGAATCCAGTCCGGAGATGCCCGGTTCGGTCGACGGGAAAGGACCCGTCTTGGCGTCGGGCTCGTGCGGCTGATGGTCGGAACAGATGGCCTGGAACGTGCCGTTCTGCAGGGCGTCGCGCAGTTGCTGGCGGTCCTCGATCGTCCGCAGCGGTGGCAATACGTGGCAGCGGCTGTCAAAGTCGATGACGTCGTTTTCCGACAGGTAGAGATAGGGGATGGCCACGTCGGTGGTCACCGGCAGGCCGTCGAAGCGTGCACGTGCGATCATGCGTGCGGACCGGCCCGTGGTCAGACGGCAGAAATGCGCCCGCACGCCGGTCTGTCCGATCAGTGCCAGTGCATGACCCACGGCCGCGGTCTCGGCCGCTTCCGGAATGCCGGGCAGGCCCAGGCGGGTCGCCACGCGGCCCTCGTGCGCGCAGCCGTCGTTGGCCAGTGCATGATCGTTGGCGTACAGGAATACGGTCAGGTTGAAGGTGGCCGCGTACTCCAGCGCGCGGCGCAGCACCAGGGTATTGCTCAGCGGCCGCAGCGCGTTGCTGACGCCGGCACAGCCGGCCTTGCGCAGTGCGGCCATCTCGCTCAGCTGTTCGCCGGCGAGACCGCGTGTCAGCGCCCCCAGCGTCACGATGCGTGCGCTGCCGCTCTCACTGGCGCGCAGGCGGATCAGCTCGGCGACGGCCGGGGTGTCGATGACGGGGTTGGTATCGGGCGGGCAGCACAGGGTGGTGATGCCACCGCTGGCCGCGGCGCGGGTCTCCGATGCGATGGTGGCCTTGTGTTCCTGGCCGGGCTCGCGCATCCGGGCGCTGAGGTCTACCAGGCCCGGGCACACAATGCAGCCACTGGCATCGATGATCTGGCCGGCGCTGAATCCGTCGGGCGGCACGTTCAGGCCGACGATCTTGCCCCTGGCGACATACAGGTCCGCAACGGAATCGGTCTCGTTCGCGGGGTCGATGACCCGGCCGCCGCGGATGAGCAACCTGGGTTGCCGGCTACGGCTGGGACTGGTCATGTTGCGTGGATACCTCCTGCCGGCGTTGCATGGCCATGGACATCACGGCCATTCGCACCGCGATGCCATGCGCCACCTGTTCCAGAATCACCGAGCGCGGCCCGTCCGCCACCTCGGAGTCCATCTCCACACCGCGGTTGATGGGGCCCGGGTGCATGACGGTCACGTCGGGACGGGCGTGTGCCAGCTTTTCTTCCGTCAGCCCGAACAGTTCGTAGTATTCGTGCTCGCTGGGCAGCAGGGCACCTTTCATGCGCTCGTGCTGCAGGCGCAGCATCATGATGACGTCGACATCCTGGATTCCGGTACGCAGGTCGTGAAACACGCGTACGCCCAGCGATTCCGCATGCACCGGTATCAGCGTGCGGGGCGCGACGATTCGCACCTCGCCCGTGTTGAGCAGGTTCAGGGCATGGATCTGCGAGCGCGCCACGCGCGAATGCAGGATGTCGCCCACGATGGCCACGCGCAGTCGTCCGAAGTCCGGTCCCTTGACGCGGCGAATGGTAAATACGTCCAGCATGGCCTGAGTCGGGTGCGAGTGCCGTCCGTCGCCGGCGTTGATGACGCTGGTATGCGGTGCCACGTTGCTGGCGATGAAGTGCGCCGCGCCGCTGTCGACGTGCCGTACCACGAACATGTCGACGTGCATGGCCTCGATGTTGCGCAGGGTGTCCAGCAGTGTCTCGCCCTTGGTCGCGCTGGACTGGGTGATGTTGATATTCAGCACGTCGGCGGACAGGCGCTTTGCGGCCAGCTCGAAGGTGGTGCGTGTACGGGTGCTGGCCTCGAAGAACAGGTTGACGATGGTTTTGCCGCGCAGCAGGGGGACCTTCTTGACGGTCTGTTCGGTGACGCCGGCGAAGGACTCCGCGGTATCGAGTATCTCGGTCAGCAACTGCCGGTTCAGCCCGCTGAGAGTGAGGAAATGGCGCAGGCGGCCTTCACTGTCGATTTGCAGGTCGCGGGTGTTCATGTACTGCGCCTGACCTCCAGTTTCAGTGGCTCCGGCCCCGTCAGCTTGATGTGTTCGCCTTCCTGCAGCGTGACCCGGCGTCCGACCACGTCGGCGGCGATCGGCAGTTCCCGCCCGCCGCGGTCGATCAGTGCCACAAGGATGATGGAGGCCGGTCGGCCGTAATCGAACAGCTCGTTGAGTGCGGCGCGCACGGTACGGCCGGTGTGCAGTACGTCGTCGACGAGGACGATGTGCCGGTCGTCGATGCTGAACGGCAAGCGGGACGGTTTGACGACAGGATTCATGCCGATTCGGGTGAAGTCATCACGGTAGAAGGATATATCCAGGCTGCCGGGCGCTGACGCGAGACCAAGGCGCTCCAGCAGCTGAGCGGCGATCCAGACCCCGCCGGTATGGATACCGACCATGGCCAGGTCGGTACGCCCCGTCCGGTTGATTAGCTCCCGGATTTGCACGGCCATCTCGTCGAGGATGGCGGGTATGCTGTCGATCGCTGTCATGGTTGTTCCGCGTCCAGCCAGTCCTGGAGAATGATCCTGGCGGCAAGGGCATCGATGCCGGCTGAACCACGGTTATCACGCCCCTGCAGTTCGGCGGCGACATGTGTACTGAGCCGCTCATCCATGGTGTGGACCGGAAGACCGTAGCGTGCTTCCAGCTGTCGCGCAAACTTGCGGGCGGCGTGCGTCATGTCCGAATCACTGCCGTCGGCATGGCAGGGCAAGCCGACCACCAGGGCCTGCGGGTGCCATGCTTCGATCAGGCCACTAATGCGCGGCCAGTCCGGTGCGCCAGCGCTGGATGTCAGCGTACACAGAGCGGTTGCGGTACGGGTGATACCCTGTCCGACGGCGATGCCGATGCGCTGTTGTCCGTAGTCGAATCCGAGCAGTATTTGCAAAGCTATTCGTTTACGCCCGCACCCGCCGCTGGAAGATGCAGGGCCTGCATTCAGGCATGCCCCGGTTCGCTGCTGAGCAGGTGAAGGTCGACGCCGATCAGCTCGGCGGCCGCCAGCCAGCGTCGCTCGGCCGGTGTGCGGAACACGATATCCGCGCTGGCCGGCCCGCTCAGCCAGGTGTTGGATGCCAGTTCCTGTTCAAGCTGGCCGGCACCCCAGCCGGCATAGCCGAGCGTTACGAGCGCATTTTTCGGACCTCTTCCCTCGGCGATGGCCGCGAGGATATCGCGCGAGGAGGTGATGCCGATCTCGTCGGTCACCTTGAGCGTGGCCTCCCAGTCACCGGGTGGTTCATGCAGGACAAAGCCGCGGTCGTTCTGCACCGGTCCGCCCATGTAGACCGGCTGGGACGCGATCGCGATATCGTCGGTGCGGATGTCCATGTGCAGCAGGATCTCGCCTAGCTGGATGTCCAGCGGACGGTTGATGACCACACCCAGTGCGCCGTTCTCGTCGTGTTCGCAGATATAGGTCGTGGTGTGATGGAAATTGGGGTCTTCCAGCGTCGGCATGGCGATCAGGAAGTGATTGCTCAGTGAACCCGGATAAGTCATAGACATAGTATCAGGCAGAGTACCGGTCGCCTTCAAGCCTTGCGACGCCGCGACCGGTCAATCGGCTGCCGATTTCGGGCCCGGCATATCCCGCCGCCCGCGGCCGCGAACGTGAAATCATCGCTGCGCTCCCGTTTATCATCTAATGAATGTACAGTACGTCCATGAGTAAACGCATCGCAAGGAGCGGTCGATGGTGAACGGACACGAATGCCGTACCTCGCTACACGAACAGTGCGTTCCTTCTCGGCAAGTGCTCCTGCGTTGCCCACCTGCAGACCTCCCTGTTGGCGTCCCTGCGGGAGATGGACAGCGCCTGATCCCGCGCAGGGGTAAATGAGGGGGTAGAAAATCAGGCAGTTGGCCTGATTTGATCCCTTCGGCATCTGTTCCTGCGTTGCTCTTCCTCCTGCATCCCGGCAGGCGTCACCCCGACCGCTCTCGGTAACCGTGTCCCGCGTTGCGCTACCGCAGACATGGCACAAGCCAGTTTCGCGACCGCTTCGTGGTCTCACCTTCTCCCTGTCGGCGTCCCGGAGGCAGAGGGCGTAAGTGGGGCATCAGTGTGAAAAAACGAAAGAATTCCGCCCCGGCGACCGGCTGGCGCGCCGTGGCGCGGCGGGACTAGCGGCTTTTGACGCGGTCAGTGGAAAATTCCCAGGTGCGCGTGATATGCAGGATGTCGGCGTTTTTGAGAATCTCCGACGGGAATGGTGCGAATGGGGCGGCGAGATTGACGATCCGTATGGCCGCCTCGTCAATGACCGCTTGGCCGGAGGGACGCAGGATCTTGATGTCACGCACCGTGCCGTCGGCATTGAGCGCGACATCCATCACGAGTTTGCCGGAGATGCCCGCCCGGCGTGCTTCATCCGGATAGTTCAGGTTGCCGACTCGTTCCACCTTGTTGACCCATTCCGCCATGTAGTTTGCATACTTGAATTCCTGGGTGCGCGCAGAGACGAAGATCTGCTTGGGGCGCTTGGCATAGGCCTGCATGGTCTCGCTGAGCTGCTCGCTGAGATTGACCATTTCCATACTGCGCTTGATCAGTTCGGCCGCCGTGAGATCGGGTTGTTCCGCGTCAGGCGTTTCGGTCTTGTTCTGGTGGACCTGGATATCGGAGCGTGTCGCGGTCAGGACGCGGGTGGGGGAGGGCTCCGGCTGCTGAGGCCTGACCGCCGGCGCCTGTTCAGGCACGGCAAGTACCGGTTTGACCTTTTCGCTGACGTTGCCGCCACCATCCTGGCTGGTCTGCGCCAGGTAATCCGCCTCGTCGGGTGGCGGGGTCTTATGGTTGGAGACGGTGATATCGAGCGTCGGCAGGACGTTGTCGGGCGGCGCCTTGTCGTACAGCCCGAAGGTGATGCCAAGGATGATCATGGCGTGTAGCGCCAGCGCAAAGAACAGGGTCAGTGCGAATCGATCCGTCGTGGTGACGGCGGAATCCGTGATGAGTGGTGCATCTACGTCCTGCATGCCGGGTCCGTGTTGCCGTATCGCGGGTAATTATAGCGCCGATGCACGCCGGTGGGTGTGCATCGGTCCACAGAGCGGCCGGCTGGTCCTGTCTGTGTTTCAATGGGTTGCACGGGGCCATGCTACCAGCAGTGCCGACGCAGGTAGATTGTGTCCGCCTTGCGTGCCGGGTAGTTTCCGGTGCGGCGTTGCCTGGCGCGGCGTTCCTGGCAGTCCCGGCGCCGTTCCGTGCGGGTGTGGTCGTAGCGCTGGCGTGCCTGTTGTGCGGCGCGATGCCGCTCTACGAGATGCCGGTCGATGTCCTGCAGGGCCGTCCGTTCGCCCGGGCGCAGACCCTGCGCGGAGAACGCCGGTACGGCCGTGGACGCGACGGCCAGACTTTCCGGTGGTGGACCGGGTGGCGGGATATCGCTGAAATGGGTGATGCCCGCGTCATCCGTCCACCGATATACCCTGTCCGCCATGCCGGTCACCGGCAGAAGCACCAGCAGTCCCAGGGCGACGGCCCGGCGACGCCAGCCTGAATTCATATAACATATTGAATATATAATGTTATTTATCATACCCCGTGCCTTGCTTGCGTGCCGGTAGGTAACTCCAGGCTAGCGCACCGGCGGCGGTCTCGGGATCGTCGTCATGCCCGTTGCCGAGTCGGATATCCCGGACTGGGCGGGTAAAGCCCGCTGGATGTCTGCCGATTAATGCCGGCACAAGAACGGATATTCATTCCGGTGAGCGCGCCCGCCCGGGACGGGCAGCGGTTGCCGGATCAACAACGGTCCGCGGGCCGGTTGGTCGGGATAGCTACAGTGACTGGATTCAGCAAGCGATGTGTAGTCTGCCTGGTTGGTATCTCGGTGTGGGTCGCGATCCCCGCCGGTGCGGATGATGACTATCTGAGTATCCTGGAGGCCGAGGCCCGTGATACCGGCGGGCGGGTGGATGAGGCGACCGTTTCAGACGTCGCCCGTCCGGAGATCAAGGTCAGGAGTGTGCAGGACAACCAGACCATCAAGCCGGCGATGGATTTCGAAGCGTTCGAGGTGGAACTCAATACCTATTATTCCGGCACCTGGTTTCTGTACGAAAAGCTGGACAGCGAACAGCGCAGGGCGGTCTACAGCACCTATCGGCAGGATAACCGGACGGCCAGTGTACGCGAAAAGATTGTCAAGTTACTGACATCCCGTTGACGTAAGACAGCTTGAATTCGGACATGCAAGGGGAATGAAGATGATGAAGAGGCTATTAACCGGGATTTTCACAATTGCCGTACTACCGGCAATGATATTCCTGCTGCCAGTGAATGCACGTGCAGTCGATGTCATGCTGACGGACTATCTGGCGTACCTGGAAGTCAATCACGACGGCAAGCCGGTGCGGGTCGAGCGTATCCAGGACCAGGAGAACGTACTCAGCGACGGATATGCCAAGACGTCGCGCAAGTGTCCGCCGTTCTGCATCCAGCCGATGAAGGTCGCGCCCGGCGTCACCACCGTCGGCGAGGTCGAGATCTTCCGTTTCATGGAACGACAGCTTGCCCAGGGTACCGGTCTGCTGATTGATGCGCGCACCCCATCATGGCACGCAAAGGGCACCATCCCGGGTTCGATCAACATCCCCTTTACGGTATTTACCGGTGATGCCGACGACCCGGAGACCATTGCCGCACTGGAGAAGGTCGGCGGTGTACGTCGCAGCGAGGTCGGCACCGTGACCCGCGGCTTCGAACATGCCATGGCGCCGCTCGGCCTGTTTGGCGCGAACCTCAAGACGGATACCTGGGATTTCTCGAACGCGAAGGAACTGGTGTTGTGGTGTAACGGTCCATGGTGCGGCCAGTCGCCGCGCGCCATCAAGGGCCTGATCGATCACGGTTTTCCCCCGGAAAAGATATCCTATTACCGTGGTGGCATGCAGATGTGGAGGATTCTCGGTCTGACCGTGGTGGTGCCCGACAGCAAAAAGTCGGTTGCGCTCAAATAGGCGGATCCTGGATGCAGCGGAAGGGGGCGCTACGGCGCCCCCTTCCGCTGGCTGTCCCGCCGGACTCAGTCGGTGTCCAGCACGTCACGAATCTCGGACTGCTGTCTTGTCACGCATTCGTACCCTTCATCGATGGTCTCGTTCGCGCGGTAGAACTCCAGCAGGCCGATATGCGCGAGTCTCGGCGTGAGCAGGATATCGGGGGGATCGCCCGCCATGCGGCTGCGCGTGATCCTGTCCTGGGCGATGTTGACCGAACCCGCGATAGCATCGAACAACCCCGGCGGTTGATCGGCCTCCCTGGCCGGAGGGAAAAGGTTGCCGGTGTACTCCCTGACCAGGTCGCTCAGCCGCTCCGCAACGCTGTTCTTCCGGATCTGTCGTTTCTCGGTGCGATCGAAATGCTTGCCGGCAATGTTGCCGTTCAGGTTCACTGCAACGACGACGTCGGCACCCAGTGCCCTGCAGACGGATACCGGTACCGGGTTGACCAGTCCGCCATCGACCAGCCATTTGCCATTGTTTCTGATCGCCGGGAACAGACCCGGTAATGCAATGGAGGCCCACACGGCTTCTATGATCGGGCCATTCGTGAACCAGACCTCCCTGCCGGTCTGCAAGTCGGCCGATACGGCCGCGTAGTGTTTTTCGAATTCCTCGATTCTTGCAGCGTCCCTTGCAACGTGCTCGTTCAGGAAACCATGCAATCGCCTCGTGTTGACAAAGCCGTTCAATCCGGCGCTGATCTCGAAAAACCGCACGGTTTCGATTTTCGTCAGCGATCTGACCCAATCCTCCAGCTTTGGCAAATTGCCGGCTACAAAGGATGCGCCGACCAGCGCGCCTATGGAGGTGCCGCAAATGATGTCCGGTACGATGCCCAGGTCGTTAAGCGCCCCTATGACGCCGATGTGCGACCAGCCGCGGGATGACCCGCTGCCAAGGGCCAGGCCGATTTTCATGCCCTGACCCAACGGCAGCCGCTCCGGTTGCCGGAAGTCGTCATATTTCCAAACCGGCGGCGGAACAGCCAGTAGCGCCGGTCTCGTGGATTGTGCCGCCGCGTAATTCGGCTTGCCCCGTGTTCATGTCGTTCTGCCCAGTTTATGCGCGATCGCATCCATCAGCTGACCGGCGATGTCACTGCCGTATTGTGCGTCGAGTTCGCGAATGCAGGTGGGGCTGGTCACGTTGATTTCCGTCAGGTAATCACCGATGACGTCCAGGCCTACAAACAGCAGTCCGCGTTCACGTAACGCCGGACCGACCTGCTCGCATATCCAGAGATCGCGATCATTGAGGTCGACACCCATGCCAGTGGCGCCTGCCGCGAGGTTGCCGCGGTTCTCGCCTACGGCCGGTATTCGTGCCAGCGCGTGTGGAAAGGGCTCGCCATTGATTAACAGGATGCGCTTGTCCCCGGCGGTGATCTCCGGGATATAGCGCTGGGCCATCACACTGCGACGACCATTGTCGGTGATTGTCTCAAGTATGACCTGCATGTTCGGATCACCCGCACGCACCCTGAATACCGAGCTGCCGCCCATGCCATTCAGCGGTTTTACGATGATATCACCGTGTGTATCGAGGAAATCCTTCAGTCTGCGCGTGTCACGGCTGACACGCATCGGCACACAGCACTGGGCGAACCATGCCGTGTAGAGTTTCTCGTTTGCATCGCGTATGGCCCCCGGCCTGTTCACCACCAGTACGCCGTCGGTTTCCGCGCGTTCAAGCAGGTAGGTGGTGTAGAGGTATTCCATGTCAAACGGCGGGTCTTTCCGCATCAGCAAAACATCCAGATCCCCCAGCGGTGCCGTCTGTGTCTCCTGCAGCGTGTACCAGTCCTGCGGGTCGTCACGAACCTTCAGCCGCGCCATATGTGCGTGGCAGTGGCTGTCTTCCAGGAACAGGTTGGCCTGCTCCATGTAGTAAAGATCCCAGTTGCGCCGTTGCGCCGCCAGCAGCATTGCCAGCGTGCTGTCCTTCCTGAAGCTGATGGATCCGACAGGATCCATTACAACGCCGATCTTGATGCCCATAAGTGTTCCGTTTCGGTTGCTTGCGTGGCCTGCCGGCACCGTCTGGCGGGCGCATAAAGTTTGTTCGGGGCCTGACGATAAACCGTTGTATCCGAAAGCCAATACTAAATGAATCACGGCCACGGAAGCAGCCAGGATGCCGTGCCAGTTGGCCACAGACGCGACGTGATCGCCGGCAATCAGATAAACATTATATGAAACAGATAGATAGAGGTCGTCATGCAGAGTAGCGTACCGGCAGATGAAATGGTTGCAACCGGCGCGGGTGAGGCTTCAGCAACACCCGGCGCGGGAGGGGCGCGCGGCATCAAGATCATGGTGATTGATGACAGCAAGACCATCCGTCGGACGGCGGAGACACTGCTGAAAAAGGAAGGCTTTGAGGTGATCGTGGCAACCGATGGTTTCGAGGCGCTCAGTATGGTCGCCGACCACAAGCCTGACCTGATCTTCCTCGACATCATGATGCCACGCCTGGATGGATACCAGACCTGTGCCCTGATCAAGCATCACCGGGTGTTTCGACATACACCGGTGGTGATGCTCTCCAGCAAGGACGGGCTCTTCGACCGTGCGCGCGGCCGGGTGGTAGGTTCCGATCACTACATCACCAAGCCGTTCACCCGTGAAGAATTGCTCGGTGCGATCGAGCTGCATTGCGCCAAGGCCATGTAAGGAAAATTTTGAACGCGTTGTTGATTCCACGAGGCAAGACCGATGACACGAATAATGATTGTTGATGATTCACCCACCGATGCACACGTGCTCAAGAAGATGCTCGAGAAGAACGGCTACAGTACGGTGCTAGCAACGGATGCCAACGAGGGTATAGAGCTAGCCAGGCGTGAAAAACCCGACTTGATCCTGATGGACGTGGTCATGCCGGGTCTCAACGGATTTCAGGCCACTCGTGAACTGACATCCGATCCCGAGACGGCGGGAATTCCGGTCATTATCGTGACGCGCAAGGACCAGCAGGTCGACCGGGTCTGGGGCATGCGCCAGGGGGCACGCGATTACCTGACCAAGCCGGTGAAGGAAAACACCCTGCTGAGCCTGATCAATCAGGCTTTGGTCGCATAGGATGGCGGTGGAAGCCACAACGGTCGATCCGGTTTTCCTGCTGCGCGAGATCGAGGAACTGTGCCGCGCCAGTGCAGGTGACATGGAAAGGCAGGTCGAGACCACTATCGAGTGGTCGGGCATTGCCTACCGGGTCGGTAACAACCTTCTGGTATCGAAACTGGGCGACGTAGTCGAAATTCTCGAATATCCGGAGCTGTCCACGATACCACTGACGCAGCCATGGGTGCGTGGAATCGCCAATATCCGCGGCAACCTGCTGCCGGTAATCGATCTTAACGGTTGTCTCAATGGTCGGGTTACCGATGTGACATCCCGTACACGTGTGCTTGTTATCGATCACGACGGCCTGTATTCGGGGCTGGTTGTTGACGAGGTGCTGGGCCTCAAGCATTTCACCGACGATGAATATTGCGAGGATGATGCCGGTATCGACGCCTACCTGCAGCCATTTATCCGTAGCGGCTATAGCAGGGGTAACCAGGTCTGGGCGATATTCAGCCTGGCCGCACTCGCCGAGGCGCCGCAGTTCCTGCAGACCGCCGTATGACATTGCGTGCTGCAGGCAAATGATGAATTGAAATATTTGCTATCTGAACTAACCGGTCAGGAGACGGACCATGAAGAAGATGTTTGACATGAGGATGTTAGGTGCAAGCAGAAGGATGAGGGTCCTGACCGTCTTGTTGCTCGGCGCGGTATGGGCCATGTTCTGGGCGTTCGTGCAGGTCGGCAGGCAGGCAGAAACGGACCAGATGCGTCTGGCCGACGTCGGTGATCAGTTGGTGCTGTCACAACGCCTGGCCAAGTATGCGCTGGCGGCAACCACGGGTGATACAGAAGCGTTCGAGAATATGTCCAGCTCAAAGCAGAAATTCTCGGAGATCATGGAAAAGCAGATTGCGGACTACGGCGGCAAGCTGGGGGAGAGCGACGCACCGGAAAGCATTGCACTGACCGATCTGTATAACATCTGGAGCGGGTTCCGCTACAGCATTGACGCGGTTCTCGAAGGACAGTTCCTGATCACGGCAACTGCTGAAGCCGCCAATCTCATGAGCGAGGTCATGCCGCAGTTGATGGAGCATACCCAGGATATCGCCGACACACTCGCGCGCAACGGTGCAAGTGCAGAGCAAGTACGACTGGCCAGCCAGCAGGCGGTGCTGGGCGAGCGAATCCTGAACAGTCTGAACGGCGTCATGTCAGGCAAGGGTACGGAATCCTCGGCGCTCATGTTCGCGAACGACACCAAGGAATTCGGCCGGGTGCTCGACGGATTCATGCGCGGTACAGGTGGTATAAAACAGCTAAGCGGCAAGACGTTGCAGGACAAGCTGCAGAAGATTGCACTCCTGTTCTCACGCATCAGTGACAACGCAGGTTCGATCGTCGAGAATTCCGAGGAGCTGGTTGCCATACAGACCGCAGCGGCGGATTTTACGGCACAGAGCGAGGCGCTATTCAACAGCTCGTATCATCTCAAGGAAGTGCTTGAGTCTGTCCAGGAAAATCGCCTTATCAGCAACGAACTGGTCTATTTCCTGGGTGGGCTGGCGTTATGTCTGCTTTTGTTCATGGGTTTCGAGGTGCTGCGGTCGCAACACACACGCAGTCACATGATCGAGGACGAGAACACACACAACCAGCAGGCTATCATGCAGCTGCTGGATGAGATGGGTGACCTGGCATCCGGTGATCTTACCGTGCATACCACCGTGACCGAGGATTTTACCGGAGCCATCGCAGATTCAATTAACGTCACGATCGACTCGTTGCGAGGCCTCGTGAAAACCATAAACGACACGTCCATGCAGTTGTCAACGTCAGTGTCGGAGACGGGGGAAATCGCAAACAAACTGGCGTCCGCCAGCGAACAGCAGGCGCGGGATATCACGGTGGCAAGCAAGTCTATCTCCGAGATGTCGGTATCCATGGAAGATATGTCGAACAACGCCATCGAGTCGTCCAAGGTTGCAATGCGATCGGTTGAGATCGCCAAGAAAGGTGGCAATGCTGTAAAGCATACCATGTCAGGTATGGATACAATCCGCGAACACATCCAGGAAACATCGAAGCGAATCAAGCGGCTGGGTGAAAGCTCGCAGGAAATCGGTGACATCGTCGAGCTTATCAACGACATCGCGGAGCAGACAAACATCCTGGCCTTGAACGCATCCATACAGGCTGCCATGGCCGGCGAGGCCGGACGCGGGTTCGCGGTGGTTGCGGACGAGGTTCAGCGCCTCGCGGAACGCTCCGCAAACGCAACGAAGCAGATCGAGGCGCTGGTGAAAACCATTCAGGCTGATACCAACGAGGCCGTCATCTCGATGGAGAAGAGTACGTCCGGTGTGGTCAGTGGTGCACAGATCGCCGAGGACGCCGGTGGCGCACTGGAAGAAATCGAGAGCGTATCTGATCAGCTGGCTGGACTCATCAAGGGAATGTCCGGAGAGGCGCGCCAGCAGGCAAATGTAGCTGCACAATTATCGATAACAATGAACGGTATTCAGGAACTGACCACACAGGCTACCGCAGGTGCTGAAAAGACCTCGCATTCGATCGGCAACCTCGCGCGCCTTGCCCAGGACCTGGATAAGTCTGTCGCCGGATTCAAGCTGCCGCATTGATGCCGGTGTATCCATATGCCAGGTATTGAACGGTATCAGTAGCCATGCAGCCGGCAGGCAACGGTCCATGATAGCAAGACAACCCGGTTGCTGGAGCCGGCGGTTATTGATAGGGGCTTGCAAGGAAGAATTATGCGCGAAGCAATAGATTACAACGCACTGAGCTGGATCCGACAGGAGGTCAGTGTAACTCTCAAGCAGGCGCGACTGGAACTCGAGGATTATGCCGAAGGTGAACGGCGTACGGAGCTTCTGCAGGGCTGTGTTGCGCACCTGCACGAGGCGCGCGGACCTCTGCAGATGGTCAACATCAAGGGCGCCGACATGCTGGCGTGCGAGATGGAGGAGGCAATCGCAGACCTGTTACTGGAGTCGGTGGCCGAAACGGATACGCTGCTCGAGCAGCTTATGCAGGGATTCCTGGAACTTCCGGAATACCTCGCCAATCTGCGTTCCGGCAAGCAGGATAATCCGAAACTGCTGTTCCCGCTCATAAACAGTCTTCGCGCCAGCCGGGGACTGCAGCCTTTGAAGGAGGATGCGGTATTCTCGCCCGACCTGTCGGCGCATATGCCTGTAGCGGAGTTCGACGGCAATGCCGTTCGCGGCGAGCTCGATCTGGTCACGGTTGCACGTACGGCACGCGTCCGGTTCCAGAGCGGTTTGCTTGAATGGTACCGGGACAGCGAAACAAATCATGGTCTTCAGATACTGGTCGAGGTGCTGGAGCACCTGCAGGAGACCGCCCGTTCTGAGCAGGCTGCAAGGGTATGGTGGGTGGGCGCAGGCGTTGCCGAGTTGTTGCGCGACGGCATAATCGATACGAATCCGGCAGTGAAGCGCCTGTTTGGCCAGCTCGATCGGCAGATCAAGCAGCTGATGGATTCCGGGGAAACGACGTTTACGGACGCGCTTACAGAGGATCTGGTAAGAAACCTGCTGTTCAGGCTGGCCGGCGTGGAAACAACGTCCGGGCGAATCGCCACCATCAGGTCTACCTATGGTATCGCGGCGCAGGCTGCGCACGAATCAGTTGAAGGCGGTGAGGATCTCACCGAGATCGGTGACGAATTATTGCAGACGGTTTCAGCGACAGCACAGGAAGCTATAGATCATATCAAGGAGCGGATTGACGAAATCACGCGTACGCCCGCCGCAGGCGCAGATGTGCTCGCGCCGGTCGCTGATGATTTGCATTTGCTGGGAAACACCCTTGGCATGATCGGTCTGGACGGACTTGGCGCAAAGCTTTCAGACGGCGAACAGCATCTGCGTGGTCTCATGGCGGAAGACGGTGCGATCAATGATGCGGATTTTAACGGCCTGGCCAACACGCTCGTTGCCGTCGAGGACGCCCTAAGCGACATTACCGGGCAAGCAGGCTACAGCAGTGACAGCGATGATCACGCTGATGCAGTTCTCCGCCAGGGGCAACTGGCTGTTGTAAACGCCATTATTACAGACATCTCCTCTGCCAAGGATTCCATTAACGACTTTCTTAATTCATCGGGCGATTTCGATCTCCTCAGGCCGACACCCGTACTGCTGAACAAGATCTGCGGCGGACTGGAACTGGTAGGGGAGGAGCAGCTTGCCTTTGTAGCAAGGCAAGTCAGGAACTTCATATCCACCGAACTGCTCGATAACAATCGTACGTTGACCGAGGATGAACTCGACAGCCTTGCTGATGCTATTTGCAGCATAGAATATTGCGTCGAGGAGCTGTGCGAGAATCACAGATTCGGTGAGCGAGCGATCGAGGTTGCCGTCTCCAGCCTCGAGAAGCTGGGATATTCGGCAGCGGAATTACCAGCCGGCATTTCGGAAGCAACCTCGGCGCCGGGGATCGTAACCGACGAAACGACGGAGCCAGACATTGAACCGCCTGTGTCGCAAGCACACGAGCCGCCGCCGGTGCAGGACGCCGGGGATGAGCAGCCCGCGGGGGCAGCGCCTGCAGTACACGACTCGGCGGTCGAGTCGCCAGGCATTGCACAGCTGCAGGTGGTCGCGCCTGATGCGGACAGTGAGATAGTCGAGATATTTATCGAAGAAGCGGACGAGGTTCTGGACAAGCTCGCCGTCGACATACCGGTCTGGGCCGCGCATCCGGATGACCTCGAGATGCTCGCCGAGATTCGTCGTGCCTTTCACACCATCAAGGGCAGTGGCCGCATGGTTGGCGCCATGGCGACCGGAGAGTTGGCCTGGACGTTCGAAAACCTGCTGAACAGCGTGATCGATGGCACGGTACCGGTGAATTCATCAATGCTTGAGCTGCTTGTTGAGTCGACGTCCGCACTGAAGGACCTCGTCGCACAGGTCAGAAATCCTGATACCGTCCTGCTTACGGATGTCAGTGCACTCGGGCGCGAGGTCGCGGATCTCAGCCTGCCTGCGGCAGGCGGAGTTGCATCGGATGAAGTGACAGTGTCGGAAGTCGCGGTCGTGCCGGGTGATGAATCCGATGCAGTCGCGGAAACCGGCTTGCCGGACGAACCGGGACAGGATGTCACCGGTTTCTCCGACAGCGAGGGTGATCTTGAAACGCTCGCGGAAAAGGCACTGGCGGCAGGAGCAGAACAGGCAAGCGAGATTTACGCGCCGCTTCCATCACCTGATATCGACGCTTCAGTCACGTCAGCAACCGCCGGGCACACGACTGACTATGGCGATGTTAACGGGATATCCGAGGTCGGCGTTCAGGATACGGCGGAGCCACCCGGAATAGCTGTCCAGGATCCCACACGCGCTGAGGAATTTTCAGTCCTTACGCCTGATGCGGATCCCGAAATCGTCGAGATCTTCCTCGAGGAGGCAAACGAGGAACTTGGCTCCATATCGCTGAAGATTCCGGAATGGATACAACAGCCGGGTGATTCGGCACGGCTGGGCGAAATACGCCGCAGTCTTCATACACTCAAGGGCAGTGGTCGTATGGCGGGTGCCATGCTGATCGGTGAATTCGCCTGGTCGATGGAGGTACTGCTCAACAGGCTGCTGGAAGGTGTGGTGAAACCCGGTGGTTCGCTGTTTGCACTGTTCTCGCAGGTGCCACAGGCGGTGTCCAGCCTGTTACGCCAGGTGCAGGACGGTACGGCCCCAGACATGGATATCTACGGCATGATGAAGAAGGCCGCTGATCTGGGGCATGCAGAATTGGTCGAGGTGGCAGAAGTGCACGATGTGGATGCATGCATGGACGCAGCCAGTACCGCCGGGGATACCGCCGGAGCGTCAGGAGAGGATGATGACAGTGTCCTTATGGAGCTGTTTGGCACCGAGAGCCGCGAACATCTTGCCACCCTGGCCGCCGTCACGGCGACCGTGGACGGCAAATACCTGATATCCGACACACACTACCGGGCGCTGCATACCCTCTCCGGTATCAGCGAGTCAGCCAGTGTTCCAGGAATTTGCCGGTTGGCGGCGGCGCTTTATGATTATTTTGGCGATTTCTACCAGGAGAACCTGCCGGTTGTTCCGGATGCGTTCACGGTTCTGCATGATTGTGTCCACGAAATGTCCACCCAGCTGCAAAGGCTGCCGGACAGAAATTTTGATGAATCCATCGTTTCGGGGCTGCTCGAGCGCATCGCCCAGTTGCCACCGGCGGGTGCTGGACAGCCGCCCGTGCAGAAACTGGACGATGATGTCGAGTCTGTGGAACCCGGGCGCGAAGAGAGAGCGAGCGTCCCAGCTGCGGCACTTGATGCTGTCCCTGAACTTCCTGCGGCCGCGCCTCACGCCAGTGACGAGCCGGCGACCGATTCAGGCACCAGTGACATGGAACCGCCGGAAGTGGAAATTGACGCTGCAGCCGATGCCGGGCCGGCAACAACCGAACCGGATGTTGAAACGGCGGCCACGGAGAACACCACCGCCGCTACGGCGCGGGATGAAGTTGACATCTATGCCGGCATGGATAAGGAGCTTTACGAAATCTTTGTCGAGGAGGCCGGGGAAATCATCGATAGCAGTGAAAACGTGCTGCGCAACTGGTCGGAATCGCCTGACAGCCGCGAGCTGATGGCGGACTTTCAGCGTCTTTTGCATACCCTGAAGGGTGGCGCGCGCATGGTCGACTTGTCTCCCATCGGAGACCTTAGCCATGCGCTCGAGTCGCTTCTGTCCCGGGTGGCGGATGAAATAGTGCCAGCCAGCGATGATCTGTTCGCGCTGTTGCAGGATTCACACGACCGGCTTGCAGAGATGCTGGAAAAGGTCAAGTCGCGTGCACCGGTAGCCGCGGCGACTGATCTGGAATCGCGGCTCGGAAGATTTATGAGCGGAGATGTTCAGGCAACTCCCGCTACTCCCGCGGCGGATGAGACGGTGGTCCCGGCGTCAGGCAGGCAGGGGGAAGTCGGTAAATCGGATATTCCACCACAGGACGTCGACACCGGCGGTGAGCACGATGCGGGTCGGCAGACCGATGACCTCGATCAGGCGGCGCCTACGGAAATGCAACCGTGGCATGAACCCGTTGATCAAGGATTAGCTCCGGGCCTGATGGCGCAGGCCCTGGTCGAGAAGCCGCAGATAGTCGAGCGTCGCAAGGAAGGACGTGCGCGCAGTGAACTTGTCAGGGTACAGTCGGAAGTTCTCGATAATCTCGTTAATAATGCCGGCGAAATCAACATATACCGCGCCCGCATGGAACAGCAGATCAGCAACTTCCGCTTCAATCTGACCGAGTTGAATCAGACGATCAGTCGTCTGCGTGACCAGTTGCGCCAGCTGGAAATCGAGACCGAAGCGCAGATTCTGTACCGCTATGAACAGGAATCAGAGAGCCGCAACCAGGACTTTGATCCGCTGGAAATGGACCGCTATTCAAAGTTGCAGCAGTTGTCGCGTTCCCTGATCGAGAGTATCAGCGACCTGCGCAGCCTGCAGACGCTCATGGAGATGACCACGCGTGATTCAGAGACGCTGCTGCTGCAACAATCCCGGGTAAGCACGGATCTTCAGGAAGGACTGATCCGCACGCGAATGATACCGTTTGCGGGCCTGGCGCCACGCTTGCGACGGATCGTCCGTCAGTCGGCAAGACAGCTCGACAAAAAGGTTGACCTGAACCTGCGCGGAGCGGAAGGGGAAATGGATCGCGCCGTCATCGAACGTATCGTTGCCCCCCTGGAGCACATGCTGCGCAACGCGGTGGCGCATGGCATCGAGTCACCGGATCGGCGCGTCCAGGTGGGCAAGCGGGCCGCCGGCAATATAACGATAGAGCTGGACAGGGAAGGTAGCGAAATTGTATTGCGTATCATAGACGATGGTGCCGGGCTTGATATCGATGCAATACGGGCACGTGCCATAGAACGTGGCCTCATGAGTGCAAACGCGGACCTCCCAGATAGCGACGCCATGCAGTTTGTACTGCAAACGGGCTTCAGTACGGCCATTGAAGTGACACAGATCGCCGGCCGAGGCGTGGGAATGGATGTCGTAAACAGCGAGGTCAAGCAGTTAGGTGGTTCCCTGCATATTGATTCCGAGGCGGGTAAGGGTTCCGTATTCACCATACGGCTGCCTTATACGCTGGCGATCAATCAGGCCCTGCTGATTACCGTCGGTGAACAGACCTTCTGCGTGCCCATGGGTAGTATCGAGGGTGTCGTTACGGCAACTTCTGAACAGTTGCAACGATGTTACGAGGATGGCGGCCAGGAATTCGATTATGCCGGGCAGAGCTATCAGTTGATGCACCTGGGGTCATTGCTGGGTATCTGTCGCATGGATCTTGAAATGGCCGGTACTCAGATACCGGTGCTGCTTGTGCGCGTAGGCGACAAGCGTATTGGCATGCAGGTCGACTCGTTGCTGGGCAGCCGAGAGGTCGTGATAAAGCCGCTGGGCGCTCAGCTCAGCCTGGTCGACGGTATTACCGGCGCGACGATACTCGGTGACGGCAGTGTGGTCATGATTCTTGACATGTTTGCCGTGTCGAGGATGAAAGTGCGTGAGCAGACCCCGCAGAAATCGACTGGCACGCAGGAGGACAGTCGCCTTGTAGTGATGGTGGTTGATGATTCCATCACTGTCCGCAAGGTGACCAGCCGCCTCCTGGAGCGCAGCGGGTACAAGGTCATGACAGCAAAGGACGGCGTGGATGCAATGGGGCTGTTGCGGGAGAGCGTCCCGGACATGATGTTGCTGGATATCGAAATGCCCCGTATGGACGGATTCGAGCTTGCGACTCATATGCGCAATGATGAGCGTCTCAAGCACGTTCCAATCATAATGATCACCTCGCGTACCGGCGACAAGCATCGCGATCATGCCTTCGAGATCGGCGTCAATGATTATCTCGGCAAGCCGTATCAGGAATCCGAGTTGCTCACATCAATCAACAACATTATCGGCGTCGCTACGATGGCGGTAGGAACGTAGCCGCGTCGCAGCCTGCAGGGGTAATCGATGGAAGCATCGCAGGAAAGGATACGCAGTCTCTGGGTTCCGTTGCGGAAGCTGAACCTGTTGCTACCAAACGTGGCGGTTGCCGAAATCGGTAGTTACCGTACACCCAGGTCAACTACGGACATGCCTGAATGGTACCTGGGTACCGTCCGCTGGCGGGATCAGGATATCCCAGTCATATCGCTGGAATCCCTGTGCGGGATCAGCGTTCCGTCCAATCCCGTGTTTTCCAGGCTGATGATCCTGAATTCGGTTCATCCGGAAAGCCCGGTGCGGAACTACGCCATCGTAACCGCTGGCCTGCCCGGACTTATACAATTCGCCAATGACACGGCAAACGAGTGTTATCCACTCGAAGACCCGGGTCTGAAATGCATTGTCCGCATCGGCAATGAGGAGGCGGTGATTCCGGATCTGGATTATCTGCAGTCGCTGCTCGAGGAACAGGCGGCCAGGGCGGCCTGACCTATCGGAAGTCCCCCCACAAGACCTGAATTGCCGCAATGGCAGCCAGAGCTGCTGTTTCGGTGCGCAGTATGCGCGGTCCAAGCCGGACACCGGTAAAGCCGGCCGCCCCCGCCAGCGACTGCTCGTGGGGATTCATGCCCCCCTCGGGACCGACTAGCAGAACGATGTCACCGGATGGACTGGCCAGCGCGGACAGCGTGTCACTGCTGTCCGGCTGCATCATCAGCCTGAGCCCGTCCCGGGGCCGGCTGGACAGCCATTCCGGCAGGGTGCCCGGCAGCCGCAGCTGCGGCAGGGTGCTGCGTCCGCATTGTTCGCATGCGCTTATCAGTATTCCCCGCCAGTGCTGCAGACGCTTTTCCAGACGTTCTTCCTTCAGGTGTCCCTGACTGCGCTGCAGCCACAGTGGCTGTATGGTCTGCACGCCCAGTTCGACCGCCTTCTGCAGTATCATATCCATGCGCTCATGTCGCGCGATTCCCTGGGCGAGTGTGATACGCAGCGTGGATTCCCGGTCTCCGGGGACGGCTGCACCGATGTCCAGCGTGATCCTGGAACGGCCGATGTCTGCAATGATTGCGTGGTATTCATGCCCCGTGCCATCAAATACGTTTAGAGCACTTCCACTGCGCATACGCAGGACGTGCGCGACATGATGTGCAGCCTGGCCTTCCAGTGTGATCCTGTCTCCTGCTGTCACAGGCTGATCCACGAACAGTCGCGGACCGCTCATGGGTTAGCCCCGTGTCGCATGGTCGATGCTGGCCAGCGCCGCTTTGGCCATGAGGGTAATCTCGTCAGGCGTGATCACGTAGGGCGGCATGAAGTAGACGACATTGCCGAGCGGGCGCAACAGTACTCCCTGTTGCATGGCGTGGCGGTAGACGCGCAGTCCGCGACGTTCCTGCCAGGGGAAGGGGGTGCGGCTGGCCTTGTCCCTGACTATTTCGATAGCCAGGATCATGCCGGTTTGCCTGATTTCGCCCACATGTGGATGATCCTGCAGAGCCGCGGCGGCTGTGTACATGGCGCCCGCGAGCCGCCTGTTGCTCTCCAGGATATCCCCCGTCTCGAACAGCTCGAGCGTTGCCAGTGCGGCCCGGCAACCCAGCGGATTGCCGGTGTAGCTGTGGGAATGCAGGAACGCGGAAAGCCTGTTGTAGTCGTCATAGAAACAGTCGTAGATTGCATTGCCGGTCAGCACCACCGAAAGCGGCAGGTAGCCGCCCGTCAGGCCCTTTGACAGGCACAGGAAGTCCGGTGTTATGCTGGCTTGCTCGCATGCGAACATGGTGCCGGTCCGCCCGAAACCGACGGCGATCTCGTCGGCAATGAGATGTACACCAAAGCGGTCACAGGCTTCACGCAACAATTTCAGGTACACGGGGTCATACATACGCATGCCGCCTGCACACTGCACCAGTGGTTCTACGATGACGGCAGATATCCTGTCGGAATGCCGTTCGAGTACAGATTCCATCTTCTCGAATTGCCGCGTGCTGTAGTCATGCCAGCTTTCACCGCCTTCCCGGTGATAGCAGTCGGGTGACTCCACGCTGATGCTGTCCATCAGCAGTGGCGCATACGTGTCCCTGTAGATCCCGATGTTGCCGACGGCCAGCGCACCGAGTGTTTCGCCGTGGTAGCTGTTTTCCAGCGTGACGAACTGATTCTTGTGCGACTTGCCCTGATTCAGCCAGGCATGGAAGCTCATCTTGAGCGCCACCTCGATGGCCGAGGAACCGTTGTCCGCGTAGAAACACCGGTCGAGTCCCGGCGGTGTAATGGCCACCAGACGTTCCGATAACGCGACGACCGCTTCGTGGGTGAACCCGGCCAGGAGCACGTGTTCCAGCGTATCGAGTTGTGCACCCAATGCCGCGTTGATATGCGGGTTGCTGTGGCCAAACAGGTTCACCCACCAGGAGCTGATGGCATCCAGATAGCGGTTTCCGTCGAAATCCTCGAGCCAGACACCCTTGCCGGAACGGATCGGTACAAGCGGCAGCCACTCATGGTCTTTCATCTGCGTGCAGGGATGCCACAGCACAGAGAGGTCACGGTTGGACAGTTCGGCGTTGGACATCGGGTGAAGATACCGGAAGCGGCGTGCCGTTGGCCACAGGCAATCGCCTGTATACGGACACGCTATCGCAATGACTCCGATTCAGGTGCGGCCGAATGGCTTTGCCGTCGGCCTGGCTGTCAGGTTGAAACCGGGGTCGTGCCTGTGTCGATGCGGGTGTTCGCCGGTCACGGCCTGACAGGGCGGTGACTTCGCGGCTGGGGATGTCCGCTCGCGCCGCTGTGGGCAAGGCAGCCCGCCACCCGTCGGGCCGGCAGGCGTGTCAGTCGGGCGTGAGACACCGCGGTGCCGGTTCGCTGTCCTGGACTGTGCCCCGTCCATAGACCGTCAGGGGCATGTCGCATGCCTCATGGGTGTGGGGCGGTTTGCGCCGGCGCTGCCGCGGGCCTGCGGGCAGGCGCAGTCGTGCTGACGTTACCGGCGGCCTCCTGACCTGTGGTCTTGTCGAAGCAGTAGATGTTCGGCGATGTGCCTTCCGTACTGACGTAAGAGATCAGGCATTCCTTGTGGTTGGCCTCGTCCAGCACCTTGCGGACAACAAGGTCTCCCTCGCGCAGATACCCCGTTTGCGACAATCCACCCTTGCCGGCACCCGCACTGTCATAGCATGCCAGCGTGGGGATGGCACTGCCGACACTCACGAATGCGATGAGGCAGGTCTTGGTACTGTCGGCATCGATCACCCGTTCCATCTCCAGGTCACCCTCGCGCAGATGGCCGGTACGCTGAATCTCGTCCTTTGACGACGGACTGGTATGGTAGCAGTTGATTGACGGGGCGGTGCCCTCGGCGCTGACGTAGGCCACCAGGCAGGAGACGTTGTTCAACTGGTCCTTGATCTTGCGTACCACCAGTTTGCCCTTCTTGAAATGACTGGTCTGGCTGACCTGGGAGCGAAAGCCGCCCCGGGTATCGTAGCAACTCATCACCGGGCTGGTTCCCGTGGTTCTCACATAGAAGGCCAGACAGATCTTGTTGCTTTCGAGGTCCGTGACGGTGCGCACGATCAGGTCACTTTCGCGCAGGGTCCCCGTCTGAACCAGCAGGGTCGATTGGTATTCTTCGGCCGGCGTTATCAACGGCAGGCCTAGCAACAGCAGAGCGAGCAACCTTTTCATTGTTTCCCCCAATTTATCCGGTTGATACCGCTACCCCGCCGGGTATGACGGTGGTCGGTCCGCATTCCCGACGCCCGGCGTCAGGAATGCCGCATGAACTTGTATTTAATAATATCCAGTAAATAATTGTAAATCGCCGGTTATGGCGCTATACGTATTCATATGGTAATACCTATCGGCTCTACGGCCGGTTTGATTTAGATCAGGTAAAGCAGAAATTAATTATGCTTTTATTTAATTTATACCGATAACACACCCGATGCTTCAATGCCGCGGGACGTGCGCTGGCGCTGTCGTTAACGCACTGATTTTCAAGGAAAAATTGGAGGTAATGGTACGGTGATGCGTAAAACAATTATTTTATCCGCTGCGGCCCTTGCCATGGGAATGAACGCTGCGCAGGCCTTCAACTTCGGCAATATGATGAATCCGGGTAAATGGTTCAACGACGACGACCATGATCGCTATTACTATGGCCGCTACGGTGGTTACGGCCCCTACGGCTGGGGCGGCGGTCCCTATGGCTGGGGCGGCGGTGGTCCCTATGGCTGGGGCGGTGGTCCCTACGGCTGGGGCGGTCCCTGGGGCGGTTACGGTGGTCGTCCGAGCACGATCGTCGTAAACCCTTCGTCGGGTGACAAATCACCCCCGAAAACACCCGAGTAATCCTTCATGTCATCTGTCGGGGCCGGGGTTTTACCGTGCCCCGCCTGCGCCGGTCTGGCACGACGGGGTTCCTGTGACGGCGGCCGCAGCGGAATTACGTACTGTCGCTCAAGCCCAGGTTGTTCCAGATCGCGAGTGCCGGTTCAGCGCGGTTTAGCGTGTAGAAATGCAGCCCGGGTGCATCGTGCGCCAGCAGCCGCTCGCACAGGTCGGTGACGATCTCCTCGCCGAAGGCGCGGACTGACTTGAGATCTTCGCCGTAGGATTCCAGGCGCTTGCGGATCCAGCGCGGTATCTCCGCACCACAGGCATCGGAGAATCGCGCCAGCTGGTGGTAGTTGGTGATCGGCATGATGCCCGGCACGATCGGGATGCGAATACCGTGCTTTGCACACCTCTCGATAAAACTCAGATAGGCGTCTGCATTGTAGAAGTACTGCGTGATGGCGCTGTCGGCGCCCGCTTCGACCTTGCGTTTGAAGTTGACCAGGTCACGGTCCGGGCTGCTTGCCTGCGGGTGGTATTCGGGATAGGCGGCGATCTCTATATTGAAATGCTCACCGGTGGTTTCACGGATGAAGGCGACCAGTTCATTGGCATAACGGAACTCGCCGGCCTCAACCATTCCGGATGGCATGTCGCCGCGCAATGCCACGATGTGCCGGATCCCCTGTTTCCGGTATCCGTTCAGCATCTCGCGGATGTTCTCTTGGGTCGAGCAGATACAGGACAGGTGGGGTGCGGTTTCGACGCCCGACCTGGCCTGTATTTCGATCACGGTTTCGAAGGTACGATCACGGGTCGAACCGGCGGCGCCGAAGGTGACCGAAAAAAATCGCGGCTTCAGCAAGGCGAGTGTTTGCCAGGTGGTTTCCAGCTTCGCGATTCCGTCCGCAGTCTTGGGCGGAAAAAACTCGAAACTGAAGGTGCTGCTGCTGGTATCCATGGCTTGTAAGGTCGAATTCGCCTCTACGCAACTGCAACGGTGGTGCTGATCGTCTCTATCCGGGTAACCGGCAAGACGATTTGCTGCCGGCAGCGGTGGCTGTCAATCCCGATCAAACACTCCCGCCGCAGACCGCCGAACGCGCTGGCCCGCGACTTCACGGTATCAGTAACGATAGTAATCCGGCTTGTACGGGCCTTCCACCGGCACACCGATATAGTCGGCCTGCTGCTGTGTCAGCCGGGTCAGGTTCGCGCCGATCTTGTACAGATGCAGTCGCGCGACTTCCTCGTCCAGTTTTTTCGGCAGCGTGTAGACCCTGTTTTCGTACCTCTCGCCATGGTTCCACAGTTCCATTTGCGCCAGTGTCTGGTTGGTGAAGCTGTTGGACATGACGAAGCTCGGGTGACCGGTGGCGCAGCCGAGGTTGACCAGCCGTCCCTCCGCCAGCAGGATGATACGGTTGCCGCTCGGCAGGGTGATGTGATCGACCTGCGGCTTGATGTTATCCCACGGATACTGTTTCATGCCCGCGACGTCGATCTCGTTGTCGAAGTGGCCGATATTGCAAACGATCGCCTGGTCACGCATCCGCAGCATGTGGTCGCGGGTGATGACGTGGTAGTTACCGGTTGCGGTGACGAAGATATTGGCCTTGTCGGCGGCCTCTTCCATGGTCACCACGCGATAGCCTTCCATCGCGGCCTGCAGGGCGCAGATGGGATCGATCTCGCTTATCCAGACGGTGCAGCCGAGCCCCTTGAGCGATTGCGCGCAACCCTTGCCGACGTCCCCGTAGCCGATGACCAGGGCGATCTTGCCGGCAATCATCACGTCGGTGGCGCGCTTGATGCCGTCGACGAGGGACTCGCGGCAGCCGTACAGGTTGTCGAATTTGCTCTTGGTGACCGAATCGTTCACGTTGATCGCGGAAAACGGCAGCTCGCCGCGGTCCTGCATCTGGTAGAGCCGGTGCACGCCGGTCGTGGTTTCCTCGGTGACGCCCCGGATGTTCTGGTGAATCCTCGAGTACCAGCCGGTCTGGCTGGCCAGACGCGATCTGATGCTTTTGTACAGCGCGACTTCCTCTTCACTGCCCGGGTTGTCCAGGATGGCGGGATCCTGTTCGGCCTTCTTGCCCAGCATCACCAGCAGGGTGGCGTCGCCACCGTCGTCCAGGATCATGTTCGGCGTGCCTCCGTCGTGCCATTCCATGATCTTGTGCGTGTATCGCCAGTATTCGTCGAGCGTTTCGCCCTTGTGTGCATAAACCGGGACGCCGCGTTCGGCGATGGCCGCGGCGGCATGGTCCTGGGTGGAGAAGATATTGCACGACGCCCAGCGTACCTCGGCGCCCAGTTCGATCAGCGTTTCGATCAGCACGGCGGTCTGAATGGTCATGTGCAGGCTGCCGGCGATGCGTGCCCCCTTGAGCGGTTTTCCGGTCCCGTACTTCTCGCGCAGGGCCATCAGTCCCGGCATCTCGGTTTCGGCAATGGCGATTTCCTTGCGTCCCCAGACGGCGAGGTCGATGTCAGCGACCTTGTAGTCGGGGTTGTCCTCCCTGGCGACTTGTGTGCTCATGAATATACCTCTCGTTGTCGATTTGTTAACAGCCGGCCTCGTCGCGCAGGGTATCGGCCAGACCGGTATTTTCCCAGGTAAAGCGCTCCTCGCTACGGCCGAAGTGTCCGTACGCGGCGGTTTGCCGGTAGCCTGGACTGAGCAGATCGAGCATCTGCACCATACCACGCGGACGCAGGTCGAAATGATTGCGAACCAGCGCCACCAGGCGCGACTCGTCAAGTCTGCCGGTGCCGAAGGTATTGATGCTGATGGAGGTCGGCTCCGCGACACCGATGGCATAGGAGACCTGGATCTCGCAGCGTTCGGCCAGACCGGCGGCCACGAGATTGCAGGCCACATAGCGTGCCGCGTAGGCGGCGGAACGGTCCACCTTGCTGGGATCCTTGCCCGAGAAAGCACCGCCGCCGTGGCGCGCCATGCCGCCGTACGTATCGACAATGATCTTGCGGCCTGTCAGACCGCAGTCACCCATGGGTCCACCGATCACGAAGCGGCCGGTCGGATTGATGTGGATGTTTTCCTGTTTACACTGGTCGAGCCATTGCGCCGGTATGACCGGCTTGATGATCTCGTCCATGACGGCCTCGCGGATCGCCTTCAGGCTGATGTCCGGGGCGTGCTGGGTCGAGAGGACCACGGCCTCGACGCCGGCCGGGTGGTCATCCTCATAACGGAAGGTGATCTGACTCTTGGCATCCGGGCGCAGCCAGGGCAGGGTGCCGTTCTTGCGTACCTCGGCCTGGCGCTGCACCAGACGATGGGCATAGGTGATCGGTGCCGGCATCAGGACATCGGTCTCGTTCGTGGCGTAGCCGAACATCAGGCCCTGGTCGCCGGCGCCCTGCTCGTGTTCCCCGGTCTCGTCCACGCCCATGGCGATGTCGGGCGATTGCTTGCCGATGGCATTCAGCACGGCGCAGGATTCCCAGTCGAAGCCGATTTCCGAGCTGTTGTACCCGATGTCACGCACCGTGTGGCGGACGATGGACTCCAGATCCACCCAGGCCGAGGTCGTTACCTCGCCTGCGATCAGGACCATCCCGGTCTTGACCAGGGTCTCTACGGCGACGCGGGCGTGCGCATCCTGTTCCAGCAGCGCGTCCAGTATGGCATCCGAGATCTGGTCGGCCACCTTGTCGGGGTGGCCCTCGGACACGGATTCTGATGTAAATATATGAGAATTGGACATAAACAGTGTTTTATTTGTCGCAAGGAACTGACAAGTTTACCTTACGTAAGTGATATTTTCATCACCCGGACAGTTGCATAAAGTACCTACATTCCGGATGCAGGGGGCTGTCACCTTGGCTAGAACACAAACACCGGTTTGCGAGTTCGGCAAACCCGCCATAGATTTCTCATTGCCCGGCACCGATGACAGGCTCTGGACGCTGGAGCAATGCCGCGGTCCGCGGGGCCTGCTGGTCATGTTCATCTGCAATCACTGTCCTTTCGTGCAGGCGATCCGTGAACGGCTGGTGCGGGACACCGGAGAACTGCGCGACCTGGGTGTTCACAGCGTGGCCATCATGTCGAATGATCCACGCCAGTATCCGGAAGACGGGTTCGAGAACATGCGTGCGATCGCAGAGCGATACAGCTTCCCTTTCCCCTATCTGCTGGATGAAAGCCAGCACGTGGCGCGTGCCTACGGCGCCGTGTGTACACCAGATTTCTTCGGATATAACAGTGAGTTGAAGCTGCAGTACCGTGGCCGTCTGGATGCCAGCGGCATCCAGACAGCCGCCCCGGACGTGCGCCGCGACCTCTTCGAGGCCATGCGCCAGGTGGCCGAGACGGGGCAGGGGCCGGCCACACAGATACCCAGTGTCGGCTGTTCTATCAAGTGGCGTGACGAAGCCGCTGCGCAGACTTGATCCATATCAAATAAGTTATTGTTATACAGGGATAAAGAATCAGGTCGGGCGAACGCGGCTGCCAGTTTCGACTATTGCCGTAGCGGGCAAACTAGGGGAAAATAGCGCGCCTTGCCTTTAGGCAGGTACCCGACGGCCGGCGGGAAACTCGATTCCGAACAAGGCCTGCGAAGACGACACGAATGACTGCCTCAGTGCGAATGAACCGGCACTGGAGGCTTTTTTTGTCGCTGCACCCGAGTCGCGCGCAAGCGGCGCGCGCCGCCATAGATACACGGTAGCGGCACGGCGACAACTTAGACCGGAATTCACATCAGAACAGGAGAAAACAATGGCCCAGCGTAGAGACCTTGCCAATGCCATCCGCGCCCTCAGTATGGACGCCGTGCAAAAAGCCAAATCCGGTCATCCTGGTGCTCCCATGGGCATGGCGGATATCGCCGAGGTGTTGTGGAACGACAACCTCAAGCACAATCCGGTCAATCCGAAATGGTACGACCGCGACCGTTTTGTCCTCTCCAACGGTCACGGGTCGATGCTGATCTACTCCCTCCTGCACCTGTCCGGTTACGACATGACACTGGATGACCTGAAGAATTTCCGCCAGCTGCATTCCAGGACGCCGGGGCATCCGGAATACGGCTACGCGCCGGGTGTGGAAACCACCACCGGGCCGCTGGGCCAGGGCATCAGCAATGCCGTCGGCATGGCTATCGCCGAGCGCGCGCTGGCAGCGGAATTCAACCGTGACGGCCACGAGATCGTTGACCACAATACCTGGGTGTTCCTGGGTGACGGCTGCATGATGGAAGGCATCTCCCACGAGGCCTGCTCGCTGGCCGGCACGCTGGGACTGGGCAAGCTGATCGCCTTCTGGGACGACAACGGCATCTCCATCGACGGTCACGTCGACGGCTGGTTCACTGATGATACCCCGGGGCGCTTCGAGGCCTATGGCTGGCACGTCGTGCCGGACGTCGACGGTCATGATCCGGCCGCCATCCAGCGGGCCATCGATGCCGCGCGCGCCGAGACGGGCAAGCCGTCACTGATCTGCTGCAAGACCATCATCGGCTACGGGTCTCCCAACAAGGCCGGCAGCCACGACTGCCACGGCGCCCCGCTGGGAGAGGAGGAAATCGCCCTGACGCGCAAAGAGCTGGGCTGGCAGTACGATCCGTTCGTGGTGCCCGATGATATCTATGCCGCCTGGAATGCCAGGGACAAGGGCAGCCAGGCCGAATCCGGCTGGACTGAACGGTTTGCCGCCTATCAGGCCGCCTTTCCCGAATTGGCGGCCGAATTCGAGCGCCGGATGGCCGGTAAGCTGCCGGCGGAATGGGCGAAGCATTCCGCGGACTTTATCGCCGAGGTCGACGGGAAGGCAGAAACGCTGGCTACGCGCCAGGCTTCCCTGAAGGCGATCGAGGGTTATGCAGCGGTGCTGCCGGAACTGTTCGGCGGCTCCGCCGATCTCGGTTGCTCAAACCTGACCGAGTGGTCCGGCCACCGGCCGATGCGCGCCGCCAACCCGAATGCCAATTACGTCAATTACGGCGTGCGCGAATTCGGCATGTCCGCCATCGTCAACGGCATCGCGCTGCACGGCGGTTTCATCCCGTTCGGTGCCACCTTCCTGATGTTTTCCGAGTATGCGCGCAATGCCCTGCGCATGGCCGCGCTAATGAAGGTGCCGAGCATCTTCGTCTATTCGCATGATTCCATCGGGCTTGGCGAGGACGGGCCGACCCACCAGGCGGTGGAACAGATACCGACCCTGCGCATGATCCCGAATATGGCTGTCTGGCGTCCCTGCGATACGGTCGAGAGTGTGGTCTGCTGGAGACTGGCCATCGAGCGGCGGGACGGTCCGAGCTGCCTTATATTCTCCCGCCAGGGTCTGCCGTTCCAGGCCCGCAGTCAGGAGCAGATCGCCGCGATCAGCCGCGGTGGCTACGTACTCAAAGACTGCGACGGCACGCCGGATGCGATCATCATCGCGACCGGCTCCGAGGTGGCGCTCGCCATGGGCGCGGCCGAGCAGCTCGACGGGCACAGGATCCGTGTGGTTTCGATGCCGTCGACCACCACCTTCGACGCTCAGGATGCCGATTATCGCGAATCGGTGCTGCCGTCATCTGTCACGGCACGCGTTGCCGTCGAGGCCGCGGTGACAGGGGGCTGGTACAAGTATGTCGGTATGAACGGCAAGGTCGTGGGTATCGACCGCTTCGGCGAGTCAGCCCCTGCCGGGATACTGTTCAAGGAGTTCGGATTCACGGTTGAGAACGTCGTGAACGCCGTCAAGAGCGTCCTCTGATCCGGTAACCATTCATCACCCCCTGCCCCGGGGGCGGGATATTTTTTTTAACATGCAGGAGAACGATTATGACTATTAAAGTCGGTATCAATGGCTTTGGCCGGATCGGCCGCATGGCATTCCGCGCTATCTCGAAGGATTTTCCGGAAATAGAAGTGGTAGGCATCAACGACCTGCTCGACCCGGACTACCTCGCCTATATGCTGAAGTACGACTCGGTACACGGTAACTTCCAGGGTGACATCGCCGTCGAAGGCAGCAACATGATCGTCAACGGCAAGAAGATCCGACTGACCGCCGAGCGGGATCCGGCAAATCTGAAGTGGAACGACATCGGCGCCGATCTGGTTATCGAGTGCACCGGCTTCTTCCTGACCGAGGAGACCTGTCAGAAGCACATCGCCGCCGGCGCCGGCAAGGTCGTTCAGAGTGCACCGTCCAAGGATGCCACCCCGATGTTTGTATACGGTGTCAACCACAACACCTACGCCGGACAGGGCATTATCTCCGCTGCCTCCTGCACCACCAACTGTCTGGCCCCGGTCGCCAAGGTGTTGCACGACAACTGGGGTATCAAGCGTGGCCTGATGACCACCGTACATGCCGCGACCGCGACCCAGAAGACCGTCGACGGGCCGTCCATGAAGGACTGGCGCGGTGGCCGCGGTATCCTGGAGAACATCATTCCTTCCTCCACCGGCGCCGCCAAGGCCGTAGGCAAGGTGCTGCCGGATCTGAACGGTAAGCTGACCGGCATGGCCTTCCGCGTGCCGACCTCGGACGTTTCCGTGGTCGACCTTACCGTCGAGCTGAACAAGGACGCAACGTACGACGATATCTGTGCCGCCATGAAGACCGCTTCGCAGTCCGGGGACCTGGCCGGTGTGCTCGCTTACACCGACGAGAAGGTGGTTTCCACCGACTTCCGCGGTTGTGGCACCCCGTCGATATTCGATTCTGGGGCTGGCATCCAGCTGGATCCCACCTTCGTCAAGGTCGTGTCCTGGTACGACAATGAGTACGGCTATACATGTAATATGCTGCGCATGGTGAAGCACGTCGCCGGCTAAGTCGTCTGCCCCCGCCTGCCGGCCGGTAACGGCCGGCAGGCGGGAGCTCAATCGAACGGTTTCAGGCAAGGTTCGTCCTGGTCCGGAGATCATTCAGAACAGTCTACAAGGAGTTCACAGCATGTCCTTCATCAAACTGACCGACCTCGACCTGTCGGGCAAGCGCGTGCTTATCCGCGCCGACCTGAACGTGCCGGTTAAAGACGGCAAGGTGACATCCGATGCGCGCATTGCGGCTTCCATGCCGACGATCGAGCATTGCATGAAGGCCGGCGCGAAGGTAATGGTGATGTCGCATCGCGGCCGACCCGTGGAGGGTGAGATCGACGATGAAAACTCTATGCAGCCGATAGCCGATGATATGTCGGCCAAGCTGGGCAGCACGGTGCAACTGGTCAAGGACTATCTCTTTAAGACGCCGCAGGTCGCCGACGGTGATGTGGTGCTGTTCGAAAATGTGCGTTACAACATCGGCGAAAAGAAGGATGACGAGGCGCTCGCCAAGAAGTATGCATCCCTTTGCGATGTCTTCGTGATGGATGCCTTCGGTACCGCGCACCGTGCACAGGCGTCAACCCATGGTGTGGGCAAATTTGCACCGGTCGCCTGCGCGGGCCTGTTGCTGGCTGTCGAACTGGATGCCCTTGCCAAGGCGCTGGCGAACCCGGCGCGCCCCATGGTGGCCATCGTCGGCGGCTCCAAGGTTTCCACCAAGCTGACCGTGCTGGAGGCGCTGTCCGATAAGGTGGACCAGCTTGTCGTCGGCGGCGGCATCGCGAATACCTTTCTTAAGGCCACCGGCAAGAATGTGGGCAAGTCCCTGTGCGAGGACGACCTCGTACCGACAGCACAGGCTCTTATCGAAAAGATGGAGGCGCGCGGCGCAACTATCCCGATCGCCGTGGATGTGGTGTGCGGCAAGCAATTCGACGAAAACGAACCGGCGGTACTGAAAGACGCAGGTGCCGTACAGGACGACGACATGATTTTCGATATCGGTCCCAAGACCGCGCAGACGCTGGCCGATATCATCGGCAAGGCCGGCACCATTGTATGGAACGGCCCGGTCGGCGTATTCGAGTTTGACCAGTTCGGTGAGGGTACGAAGACGGTGGCCATGGCGATTGCCGGCGCCAGCGGATTCAGCCTGGCCGGCGGCGGCGACACCATCGCCGCGATCCAGAAGTACGATATCTTCGACGAGATTTCCTATATCTCCACCGCGGGTGGCGCCTTCCTTGAATACCTTGAAGGGAAAACGCTGCCGGCGGTTGCCATGCTGGAAGAACGGGCGCGGGAGCAATAGGCGGTCCCCGTTCGTCAGGTATACGGACCGGATTCGCACCCATGCCAAGACGTACCAAGATTGTCGCGACACTGGGTCCGGCCACGGACAAGGACAATGTCCTCGATGACATGATCCGGGCAGGCATGGATGTGGTGAGGGTCAATTTTTCCCACGGCTCTCATGAAGACCACCTGAGACGTGCGGAGACGGTGCGTAACCGCGCGCGCGCACACGGTCATCAGGTCGGGGTTCTGGCGGACCTGCAGGGGCCGAAGATCCGCATCGAACGCTTCAGCGAAGGCCGCATCCTGCTGGAAAAGGATGACCGCTTTATCCTGGATGCCGCGCTGGGTGTGGATGCCGGTACCGGTCAACGTGTCGGCGTGACCTACAAGGGTCTGCCCGGTGACGTTGAACGCGGCGACACACTGCTGCTGGATGACGGCATGCTCGAACTGTGGGTGGAGGAGGTCGTCGATACCGAGGTGCACTGCCGTGTCGTGGTCGGCGGGTATCTCAGTAACAGCAAGGGTATCAACCGCCTCGGCGGGGGGCTGTCTGCGAAGTCGCTGACCGACAAGGACCGCGAGGACATCAGGTTCGCTGCGGAAATGAGTGCAGACTATGTGGCCATTTCATTTCCGCGTTCGGCCGGGGACATTCACGAGGCGCGCGAGCTGCTGCGTGAAGCCGGTGGGCATGGCGGTATCGTCGCGAAGATCGAGCGTGCTGAGGCGCTGCAGGCACTGGAAGAGATCATCAAGGCCGCCGACGTCGTCATGATCGCGCGCGGCGACCTGGGCGTCGAGATCGGTGACGCCGAGTTGCCCGCCGTGCAGAAACGCATCATTTCTATCGCCCGGTCCATGGACCGGGTGGTGATTACGGCCACGCAGATGATGCAGTCGATGGTGGAGAGCCCGATACCGACGCGCGCCGAGGTTTTCGATGTGGCGAATGCCGTGATCGACGGCACCGACGCGGTGATGCTCTCGGCCGAGACCGCCGCCGGGCGCTATCCCGCCAAGGTAATAGAGGCCATGGACCGGATCTGTGCCGGAGCCGAGCGCCAGCGCGTCACCACGGCCGCCGAGCGCCGTATCCATATACAATTCAAGCGGACAGACGAGGCAATCGCGAAGGCCACGATGTACACTGCCAATAGTCTGGGTGTAAAGGCGATCGCGGCACTGACCGAGTCAGGCGCTACACCGCTGTGGATGTCGCGTATCAGCTCGGGTATACCGATCTTCGCCATGACGCGTCACGTGGAGACCCGCCGCAAGGTGACGATGTACCGCGGTGTCTACCCTGTGAGTTTCGACGTGACCACGCCGGACCATGCAACGGTCAACAGGGAGGCCATCGAAGAACTGGTGCGACGCGGAGCCGTACGTGACGGTGACATGGTCATCATCACGAAGGGTGATCTGATGGGAGTGCTGGGCGGCACCAATGCCATGAAGATCATCAGGGTCGGTGAACACGAGATCATGGAGCAATAGTTTCCGCCGGTAACCGAGACCGTTTCCGGCACGACGGTAACTGACTTATGCAGTCAGTGAGTGTTTTCAATCAGACAGATAACCAGGTGGTTTTGAGGAGAAGACAATGGCCATTATTTCGTTACGCCAATTACTGGACCATGCTGCCGAACACGGCTACGGCTGTCCGGCTTTCAATGTAAACAACATGGAGCAGATGCACGCGATCATGGAGGCGGCCGACGAGACCGACAGCCCGGTGATCTGCCAGGCGTCGGCCGGTGCGCGTTCCTACGCAGGTGCGCCGTTCCTGCGTCACCTCATGCAGGCTGCCGTGGAGCAATGGCCGCACATCCCGCTCGTCGTGCACCAGGACCATGGTGCTTCCCCGGCCGTTTGCCAGCGTTCCATCCAGCTGGGCTTCAGCTCCGTGATGATGGACGGTTCGCTGGGTGAGGACATGAAGACACCGATGAGCTACGAGTACAATGCCGAGGTTACGGCGCGCACCGTTGCCATGGCGCATGCCTGTGGCGTATCCGTGGAAGGCGAGCTGGGCTGCCTGGGATCGCTTGAAACCGGCATGATGGGCGAGGAAGACGGCTCGGGCGCCGAGGGCGTGCTGGATCACTCGCAGCTGCTGACCGACCCGGAGGAAGCCGCCCGCTTCGTGGAAGATACCAAGGTGGACGCGCTTGCCATCGCCATCGGTACCAGCCACGGCGCCTACAAGTTCACCCGCCCGCCCACCGGCGATATCCTGGCCATCGACCGCATCAAGGAGATTCATGCACGCATCCCGGATACCCACCTGGTGATGCACGGGTCTTCCTCCGTGCCGCAGGACTGGCTGAAAATCATCAACGAGAACGGCGGCGATATGGGCGAGACCTACGGCGTGCCGGTCGAGGAAATACAGGAGGGGATCAAGCACGGGGTGCGCAAGGTCAATATCGACACCGATCTGCGCATGGCCTCCACCGGTGCCATCCGCCGTTACCTCAACGAGCACCCGGCGGACTTCGATCCCCGGAAGTACCTGAAGGCAGCCACCAAGGCCATGAAGGACATATGCAAGGCACGCTACGAGTCCTTCGGTACGGCCGGCAATGCCTCCCGCATCAAGGCGATCAACCTCGAGGATATGTACAAGCGTTATACCTCGGGTGAACTCGATCCACGCGTGAACTAGGCCGGACTATACCACCGCGCAGGCGGGGAAAGGCGGCGCGAGCCGCCTTTCCCCTGCCGACCCGTAGCCGGATGCCGTTAACCCGGTCACGCCCCGCATATGGCCAGCGGGTATAATCAGGCCTGCCATGAAACGAATCCTGCTGTTTCCGTTTACCGGCCTGCTTCTGGGCCTCTCAGCACTCGCGCTGCTGCTTGCATCCAACCTCTATACTTACAACCGCCTGTCGGCGGAGGTACCCATCGCCGAATTGTGGTTCCGGCAGGCCGGACCGCAGCAGTACGAGGCAGCGATCGCCTATGGTGATTTCTGCCACGAGCAGCGATTCATGCTGTATGGAGACCAGTGGCGGCTCGATGCGCAGTTCCTCAAATGGCAACCCTGGGCTAATCTGCTGGGCTTCGACGCGATGTACCGGATCGAGCGGCTGAGCGGACGCTACGACTCGGTGGCGAAGGAAAACGCCAACGTGCATCTGGCCCATGAGTTGCACGCTGACGAGCGCATCGATCTGCCCGCCATCCTGGCACGTTACCGGGGGAGCCTTTCGCCGGTCGATACGCTTTATGGCAGCTCGGTCTATGCGGCTATGACCGAGGGGCAGCTCTACCGTGTGTATCGTGGACAGTCGGGCCTGGTGGTCAGAAAGGCGCCGGTGGCGGATACATCCGGACGTGGCATCACCATCGACATCAGCAAGGCCTGCACTCACGCCGGGCGCGGACTGCTGGACGGCGTTGCCGAGTACACCGGTCGCCTCAACCGCAAGTCCAAGATGCCCTGATTCCGATGCCGGCCTGATCGCGGCCGCGCCGCCGCCGGCGCGTTTATTTGTATATGATTCAATGTGATAAACGCGCATAGCGTGCCTGCCGCCCGTGCTGCAGGCGGTGTGGCGGGTCGGGTCGCCGGTGGCTCAACTTCAGGGCGGAAAATCCGATACAAGTTACATGATAAATAAAGCGATTATCCGTGCTGCGGGCCGATCCACCGGCGCCGTCCGGCCGGTCTCGTGCGTGGCGTGGCAGGCAGGCGGCAAGGGTCATGTCTGAACCTCATCTGCAATTCGCGGCGCGGGATGACGAAGACGTCGATGTGGATGCCGGTTTCGGGGCCGGTACCAGCGTCTTCGATACCGAGATCGAAGGTCAACAGCTGGAGCTGATCTATACGCAGGCCCCCGTCGCTATCGGGATCGCGCTGGCACTCGTGCTGCTCATGGTCGGTAGTCTCTGGCCGGTGGCGGATCATGGTCAACTCCTCTGGTGGCTGGGCGCCCAGATTGTACAGACCATCGCCAGGGCGGTTCTGGTCTATCGTTACCGGCGGGCTTCCCGAACCGACCGGCAGCGTCCCGTTTGGACCTTGCTGTATTTTGTCGGCAACTTTATTTCCGGCATTGTCTGGGGTTGTATCGGGCTCATCTACAGCTTCACCTGGCCGGTCGAATACCAGACCCTGACGCTGATGTGTCTGGCCGGCGTGCTTGCCGGAGCGATTTCGTCCTATGCCGTCAATTTGACGATCTATGTTGCCTTCATGGTGCCGGCGATCCTGATTCCGGCCCAGTCCATGCTGGTTTACAGCAGCAAGCTGCAGAATAACCTTGGACTGATGCTCATGTTGTTTGCGGGCGCGCTGTTGATGATCGCCAGAAACTACAACCACAACGCGCTCAAGCTGTTGCAGCTCAGGCAGGAGAACATCAACCTGCTGGATGAAATGACGACGGCGAACAACAGGCTGTCAACGGAGGTCGCGGTACGCCAGGCGGCTGAACAATCGCTGCTGACCGAGCAAAGGCTGTTTACCGATGGTCCGGTCGTGGTGTTTCGCTGGCTGGCAAGCGACGGCTGGCCCATCGAGTACGTATCTCACGCGGTATCCCAGTTCGGTTACGACGCGGACGAGCTGATACATAAGGGTACTCGATACAGTGATCTTGTACATTCCGGTGATTTGCCGCGGGTCCAGGAGGCGGAGATATTCGCCGGTCGCGACGGTCACGAAGCCGTCAGTCTGGACTACAGGATCATCGGGGCCGACGGGGTGGTGCGCTGGGTATACGACTATACCATTCCGGTGCGTAACGACGAGGGTATCGTTACCCATTATGTCGGCTACCTGCTGGATATAACCGAACGCAAATACTCAGAGTTTGAACAGCAGCAGGAAAAGGAACGCGTGCAGGTTACGCTTCATTCCATCGCCGACGCGGTAATCACGACCGACGTCAACGGACAGATTGAGTACCTGAATCCAAGCGCAGAAATAATGACCGGCTGGAACCATTCCATTGCGCGTGGCCTGTCCGTCACTCGTGTATTCATGCTGTATGAGGAGAAGACGCATGCGCGGGTCGACGACCCGGTCGGTCTGTGCATACGTACCGGCAAATCGGTGAAATCCGAGGGCGATCACCTGCTCAAGCGAAATGATGGCGAACAGCTGTCGATCCGCTATTCCGTATCACCCATCCTGTCCGATCCCGGTACCGTACTTGGTGCAATCCTCGTCTTCCACGATGTCACCAAAGCGCGTTACCTCGAAAACAAGGTATCCTACCAGGCGACACACGATGCGCTCACCGGACTCTGGAATCGTGCCGCATTCGAATCACACATTGCGGATGCAATAGAGGCCACAAGGAAGACACAGGAAAGCCACGTGGTATGCATCCTCGATATCGACCAGCTGAAGATAATCAACGACACCTGTTCTCATGAATCAGGCGATGACCTGCTGCGGCGGATTGCGGCAATGCTGCAGGGCAGCGTACGCGAATCAGACACCATAGCCAGGCTGGGCGGTGATGAATTCGGGATGTTGCTGATGAACTGTTCCCTTGTCAGTGCCGCGCGGCTGATGGAGGATATTCTGGTCGCCATCGATGCATTACGTTTCACCAGCAGCGGTCGTATCTTCGATGTCAGCGCGAGTATCGGCATGTCACAGATCAAGCCGGAGTGCAGAGGTACAACCGAGATCCTCAGCGAGGTGGATCTGGCCTGCCATGCGGCGAAGGACAGGGGCGGTAAGCGTTTTCATATCTACCAGTCCGGTGATACCGACCTCATTCGCCGGCATGAGGAAATGAACTGGGTATCGAAGATTTCCGAGGCGGTGGAATCTGATCGCCTCGTGCTCTATTACCAGCCGATAGTGCCGCTGTCGCCAAATGCCGGTTCTGAACTTCATTTTGAGATACTTGTGCGCATGCGCAGCGAGTCGGGTGACCTGATCATGCCTGATAAATTTCTTCCTGCGGCGGAGCGCTATCACCTGATCACGAGCGTCGACCGGTGGGTCGTAACCAACTGCTTCCTGTGGTATGCGGGTTACGTAAACAAGGCGGGCGTGCAGCGGCTGGATACGATGTCGATCAACCTGTCGGGCTTTTCGATCTCGGACGCGAAATTCCTGGGTTACATAAAGGGAGCAATACAGACATTCCATATACCGCCGGAAGTGCTGTGTTTCGAAATCACCGAGACCGCGGCTGTCGAGAATCTCTACGCGGCGGCGAGCTTCATTCGTGAGCTGAAGCAACTCGGTTGCCGGTTCTCGCTGGACGATTTCGGCAGTGGGATGAGCTCGTTTGCCTACCTGAAAAACCTGCCGGTCGACTATCTGAAGATTGACGGGCAGTTCGTCCGTGAGATGGATTCGGACGAGGTGAGCCACGCGATGGTAAGCGCCATACACGAACTCGGCAGCGTGATCGGCATCCGGACCATCGCGGAATTCGTCGAGAACGACCGGATCATCGAAATGCTGTCAGCCATGGGTGTGGACTATGCGCAGGGCTATGCCATCGCAAAGCCCGCTCCGCTGGCGGAGCTGGAGCAGACCGCACAATCCTCCTCATCGGGCGGGGTATCGTCCGGCTAACCGCTATCCGGCTGCATGTAGAACCAGTGCGAGCGCGAACAGGCCGGGCAGGGCCTGTATCCAGATGATCGAACGTTTCGCGGTGACGGCGCCAAATACGCCGGCTACGCTCACACAGACCAGAAGAAATATGATCATGCCCCTGTTGCACGCCGGATCGACGAGTCCCAAAAGAAGGCCCGCAGCGATGAACCCGTTATAGAGACCCTGGTTGGCCGCAAGCACCGCGGTCTGCCGTGCCGCATCACGCGTGAGTCCGAAGATGTGTCTGCCGGCCGGCGTGTTCCACAGCAGCATCTCCAGCACCATGAACACCACGTGCAGGCCGGCGACAAGGAGTATCGCCAGCCGTGTAACCAGATTCATGGCGAGGGCCTGCTGCGGCTCAGATGGTGATGGCCGGTTCGTACATCAGGCCGGCCTGCTCACGCAGTACCAGGATATGGTCTTCCCAGTAGCGGGGTGTGTTGAACCACGGGAAGGCCAGCGGGAATGCCGGATCATGCCAGCGGCGCGCCAGCCAGGCCGCGTAATGGATGATTCGCAGCGTGCGCAGCGGCTCTATCAGCTGCAGCTCGCGGGTATCGAAATCACGGAATTGCTCATAGCCCTCGAGAATATCGATCAGCTGCCCCTGCATTTCGTGACGATCGCCGGACAACAGCATCCAGAGATCCTGTACCGCCGGCCCGGTCCTGCAGTCGTCCAGGTCGACGAAGTGCGGACCGTCGTGTGCCCACAGGATATTGCCCGGGTGACAGTCGCCATGGAGCCTGATCTCCATGATCTTGCCGGCGCGTTCATAAATGGCCGTGATTTGGCGCAACAGGTCATCCGTCAAGGTCCGGTAGGCCAGCTCGATGTGGTCGGGCAGAAAGTCGTTCTCCAGTAGATAGCGGCACGAATCATGGCCCAGGGTCTCGACATCCATGCTTGACCGGTGCTCGAATGGTCGCGTGGCGCCGACCGCGTGCAGCCGTGCGATAAGCCGGCCTGACCATGCACGGTCGGCCAGGTTGTTCAACTCCGGCCAGTGCCCGCCCTGGCGGGGATAGAGTGCGAAGCGAAAACCCTGCGATTCCAGCAGGGTTTTGCCACCGACCTGCAGTGGAGCTACGACGGGGATCTCCTCGTCTGCCAGCTCCAGTGCGAAGCGATGCTCCTCGACGACAGCCTCGTTGGACCAGCGTCCCGGGCGATAGAACTTTGCGATCAGCGGCAGGCTGTCCTCAATGCCGACCTGGTATACGCGGTTTTCATAGCTGTTGAGTGCAAGCAACCGGCCATCCGTGTAAAAACCGCACAGATCCACGGCGTTCAGGATGACGTCGGGCGTCAGGCCCGAATAGTCCGCGACAGCGGCCACGGTTCCGTTGAGATCAGAGCGACTGCTGCCTGGCGACATGGTTAGACAAGGCTATCCGCATGACCGGGCCGGGTCAATGAGACAGGATCTACTTCATGCCCCTGTCCGCCTTGATTCTGTCGTAGGCCGTCCTGATCTCCCGGGTCTTGTCCGTGGCGATACGTATCATTTCTTCGGGCAAGCCCCTGGCGATCAGCTTGTCGGGGTGGTGCTGGTTCATGAGCCGGCGGTAGGCCTTCTTGACCTCCGTGTCCGATGCCGTTCGCTCGACACCCAGTATCGCATAGGCCTGTGCCACCGGTGGTGCCCGGGTTGCGGCGGGCCCGGCGCCGTACTCCATCCTGAACAGATGTTCGATCTCCGCGTGGCTGAAGCCGAGTTGCTCGCCGACGTTGAGGATGATCACCCGTTCGGCAGGATGCATGCTGCCGTCGGCCATGGCAGTGGCAATCTGAATTTCCATGAACACCTGCAGCAGGTTGTGGCGGTGATGACATTCCTGCAGCAACTGGTTCAGGACATCCGACAGCGGGAAATCCGGCTTTTTCCCTTCGTTGAACAGCTGTATCGCCGCCTTCCTCTGCGCGGGGCCGAGAAGCATACGCGCCATGACCGATTCGGTCGACGAGATTTCATCTGGCGTTATTTTCCCATCGGCCTTGGCGATATGCCCCATGACCGAGAAGGTGGCGGCAAAGAAGGCCGCCTGTACGCGCTCCTGCTCTCCCGGCTGAAACCCGGCGTGCCGGTCCGCAGTGCTGATGCCGCGATCGAAATTCCTGCCCAGCGCGGCGCCCAGCAAGGCACCCAGAGGGCCGCCGAACATGTATCCCAGGGTGCCGCCCAGCAGTGTCCCCCACCAGGCCATCGGCTTAGCGGTGACCCCGGTGGGCAGGGAATGACATGACCATCACGCGGATATACCCGGCTTACCTGAACTCGGGTAGCGGGGTGATGATGTACCAGCTGTGGCTTTCTTCATCGTATTTCCAGACCTGGTAATCCAGCACGGTGTTCAGCTTCATACCGTCATCGCGGTAATAGGCGATCCTGGCCGTCACACTGATTCCGGAGCCGTCTCCCAGGTCGGTGGTACCGAGGTGTTCATAGGAAGTGACCCTGATATGTTCCAGCTGCTCCGCCGGTTGCATCGTTTTTTGTTCCGCGGGCAGGCGGCGCATACTGTCCGCAAGACCGAATTCACTCCAGCGTATGGCCTTGCCGTAATTGAAGAGGGCCGTATCGAGGGTCGAGGACTTCTGCGCGTTGCTGTATGTGGCGCATGCCGACAGCACCAGGGCCGTTGTCATGGTTACCATCAGGGTCGTGTGCATCGTGGCTCCCGCGGGCGGTATCGGGTAAAGGTACGGACAGCATTATAACTGACTGTTACCGGCCACAAAGGTGCGGCGAGTGCATGAATGGTGGTTTCCACCCGGTGAAGCCGGTGCCTGACGCCCGGCAGCGGGATGGTTTGCCTGTCGGCAGGTTATTTTTTCCCGGCTGCGGCCGGTTTGAGTCTTGCCAGCAGGTTGTCGACCCGGCCCATGAGCTGTTCCCGGGCCTTGCGCTCTGTCGCGTAGGCGGATTCCAGCTGCCGGGCCTTGCTTGCATAGTTATCCAGCTCGCCGCGCAGGACGCCCAGCTCACGCTGCAGTCTTTCGACCAGCTGTGAGCTGGCCGTTCCTGCGCCCGGTGCAGACTGATTGGCAGCCGGCTTGTCAGCGCGGGCAGGCCTGCCGGCGGCGACCTGCTGGACGGGAACCGGTTGCGGTACGGCACCCATCGCGGCGGTTTCCCTCGACTGCGTTATGTCGGCGCGCATGTTCATCGCCTTGTCGGGCACACCGTGGTTGAGACCGCCTTCCAGCACGCAGACATCCAGGCCGCGCTGTCCAAGCAGGAATGCGGCCGCCGCGCTCCTGCGACCGGTATCGCAGTAGACGATGTACTTTCTATCCTTGTCCAGCTTCGCATAGCTGTTGCGTATCGACGCCAGGGGGATATTCAGACTGTTTTCCAGTCCGTTGTTATCGTGTTCTTCCTGCAGGCGCACGTCCAGCCAGCGACCGCCGGCCTCGACCGATGACAGTGCCACGTCATACTGCACGTAGTGCACCAGCTGTTTCTTCAGGATGTCCAGGAAATAGTGCTTGGACAGGCGCATCAGCCAGCCGTCGGTGAGCATGGTGACCGTGGCATTGCGCCGGGCATCCGATACCAGCGCATCCTCACCGAAACTGTCGCCGGCCTTCAGTTCAGCCAGCGGCACGTCCCAGCCCTTGCCGGAGGCGAGCCGCGTGACCGAACAGCTGCCCTCGCGAATGATGTAGAAATAGTCGCCTTCGTCGCCCTGGCGTATCACCTTGTCACCGGCGTTGTAGGTGACCGGCTCCAGTGCCTGGATGAGGCGCTGGATCTCCGAGGGCGGCAGACGCGTGAAGGCTTCCGACTGCAGCATGCGGGACATCCAGTCCTCTTCCGTACGCGCGCTGATCTGTACAGCACCGGTTTCAGTGGACTGGTCCAGCGTCAGCATGACGTCCAGCAGGGTGGAATCGACGGAGGCAATGACAGACTTGGTCGCGGCGCGCGCCGTGATCATGCGTGGCTGGCGGTTGGCGAGCGGGTATCGCGCCGGGTCGGTGCCCGCGCTCACCACCCCGCTCACCTTGCCGCTCCTGTCAATGAAGTTGACGACGCCGTCCAGCAGATAGATCGACCGGTTGTCGGTGTCGCCTTCGCCGAACAGGTAACTGCCGGCATTCACATCAAGGATCGAAAGGCTGGACGCAATCTCCCGGAAGCGCTCGTCGGTCAGCGCGTTCAGCGGGATCAGGTCGCGCAGTATTTCCTTGCCACTGAATTTTCTTTTCCGGTCCGGTGTAGCCATGCTCGTGTTCCGCCAGGGTTGTCGAAAGACAGCGATTTCTGTAACGACTGTATCGGCATGGCTACCGATATATGGAGCCGTCCGGGCCCCGTCCGCGGTGGATTTATAACTATTTGAAATATATTTACTAACTTGCCTTCAGCCGGTATGACGCGCGACCCTGAGTATGACGCCGTCGACACCGACCACAACGACACGCGTGCCGGCCGGCAGATCGTCGCCGCTGATACGCCACGTGGTGTCATCGACGCGCAGCATGCCGACCCGGTTGGTGATCGGCTCCTGCAGGTTGAAGGTGCGGCCGATGTACTGCTCGCCGCGGCGATTGAGTGCCGGCTGGTCCGTGGTCTCCGGGTTACTGGTCTGGTATCTGCGGAACAGCGCGATGCTGACGACGGACAGCCCGGAGAAGATCATGATCTGGTATTGCCAGCCCAGGTCCGGGACCAGCAGCATCACGAATCCGACCGCCGCGGCGGCAACCGCCAGCCAGAGAAAGTAAAAGGTCGGCGCCATGACCTCTATCAGCAGCATGACGCCACCGAATATCCACCAGTGCCAGTAGTCGATCCGGCTTAGCCATTCCGCCATCATACGGCGCCCTCTTTCTGCAAGACCGACTTCGCCACCTCGGCGATGCCGGCGATCGAGCCGATCACGCCGGATGCCTCCAGCGGCAACAGCACCAGCTTCTGGTTGGGCGCCGCACCGATGTCTTTCAGTGCGCTGACATAGTTCTGCGCGATGAAGTAGTTGATGGCATTGATGTCGCCCCGGGAAATGGCCTCGGAGACCATGGTCGTCGCCTTGGCCTCGGCCTCCGCCGCACGCTCGCGTGCCTCGGCATCCCGAAAGGCGGCCTCACGACGACCCTCGGCCTCCAGCACTACGGCGGCCTTCTCACCCTCGGCACGCAGGATTTCCGACTGACGCAGGCCCTCGGCCTCCAGGATGGCGGCGCGCTTTTCACGCTCGGCCTTCATCTGGCGTGCCATGGCATCGATCAGGTCCTGGGGCGGCTGGATATCCTTGATCTCGATGCGGGTGACCTTGATACCCCAGGGCGTGGTGGCGGCATCGACCACGGACAGCAGACGGGCATTGATGTTGTCGCGCTGCGAGAGCAGTTCGTCGAGGTCCATACTGCCCATCACGGTCCGGATATTGGTCATGGTGAGATTCATGATCCCGCGTTCCAGCCCGTTCACCTCGTAGGCCGCCTTCGCGGCGTCGAGTATCTGGAAGAACACCACGCCGTCGGCCCGTACCATGGCGTTGTCGCGCGTGATGACTTCCTGGCTGTTGATGTCGAAAACGCTCTCCATCATGTTGAGCTTGTGGCCGATGCGATCGACGTAGGGGATGATGAGGTTGAGTCCCGGGCGCAGTGTCTTGCGGTAACGGCCGAATCGTTCGACGGTCCATTCATTGCCTTGCGGTACTGTCTTGACGCCCAGCATGACCGTGACCACGGCCAGTGCCAGGATGATGATCGTAAAGGTCGAAAAACCGTCCATATCCCCTCTCCCTCAGCGTTGACGCGCCATTGTAGAACAGGGCCGGTACCGCTGTCCCGCCGGTCAGCGTCCGGCTGCAGGCAGGATTTCGACGAGATAGGAGACGCCGCCCAGCTGCTCCATTTGCCGGAGGATATAATCACGCCGCTCGATGACATAGGCCGACGGTCGGTCGACCCTGAACCGGCGCGGGTTGGGCAGCACGGCCGCGACCAGGGCCGCCTGCTCCGGCGTCAGCGTGCCGGCGGTGCGGCCGAAATAGCGCCGCGCCGCCGCCTCGATGCCAAAGGTATGCGCGCCGGTCTCCACGATGTTCAGGTAGACCTCGAGGATGCGCCGCTTGGACCAGCACAGTTCCAGCACGACGGTCATCCAGGCCTCCAGACCCTTGCGCAGGTAACTGCGGCCCTGCCAGAGGAACAGGTTGCGCGCGACCTGCTGGGTCAGCGTGCTGGCACCGCGCAGACGCCGGCCGCGCGCATGCTGCGCGATCGCCTCCCGGATCGACTGCAGGTCGAAGCCGAAATGCCCGGGGAACTTCTGGTCCTCGGCGGCCACCACGGCCAGCGCGGCGAAGGCGGAGATGTGATCGATATCGACCCACTGCCAGTCCGGCTGACGACCCTCCGAGAGCGTGCGTTGCAACATGACCGATGAGGTCGGTGGCGGCAGCCAGCGCAGCACGATAACCGGTACGATGGTGAGCAGCAGCCAGGCGCCGGCGAGCGACAGCAGGAATTGCCTCAGCCGGCGCAGGTGATTACCGCGCCTGGCGCGCCGTCGCCGTTTTTTCATGCCAGGGCGCAGGGTTTTCACATTGCCGGCGGAGCGGGTGTATGGCGGCGGATAATACGGTATCGTTTAATGCCCGACGGGGTTGCGCACGACGCCACTGACATCCCGGGTGACAACATGGCAATCAGTGTCTTCGATCTTTTCAAGGTCGGTATCGGTCCTTCCAGTTCCCACACGGTCGGTCCCATGCGTGCGGCCGGGATGTTCGCGCGCGGTCTGCTGGAACGCAAACCGGGCGACGCGCTGGTGCGTATCAGGGTCGAATTGTACGGCTCCCTGGGCGCGACCGGTAAGGGGCATGGTACCGACAAGGCGGTCATTCTCGGCTTGCAGGGCGAGGCGCCCGAGACCGTGGACACCGACGGCATTCCCGCGCGGCTGGAGCAGGTGACCGGTTCCGGACGCCTCCGGCTGCTGGGTGAATACGAACTGGAGTTCGATGCAGGCCACGATCTGCAGTTCTACCGGCAGAAGGCGCTGCCCTATCATCCCAACGGCATGAAATTCCATGCCTTCGACGGGGACGGCAACACCCTCTACTCGCGGACCTATTACTCGGTCGGCGGCGGCTTCGTGGTCAACGAAACCACGGCCGGCGAGGACCGCATCGTGGCGGATGCCACGGTGTTGCCGTTCCCCTTCACGACCGGGGCGGAACTGCTGGCGCACTGCGAGGCGCAGGGTGTGTCCATCAGCGAGATCATGCTGCAGAACGAGCACGCCTGGCGTAGCGACGCCGATATCCGCGCGGGCCTGCTGCATATCTGGTCGGTCATGCAGGCCTGTGTCGAGCGTGGCTGCCGCACCGAGGGGGTGCTGCCCGGTGGACTGAAGGTCAAGCGCCGCGCCGCCCGCCTGCATCGCCAGCTGATCGGCGAGAAGGAACTGCACCGGGTACCGCTGGGTACCATGGACTGGGTCAACCTGTTTGCACTGGCGGTGAACGAGGAAAACGCGGCCGGCGGCCGGGTGGTCACCGCGCCGACCAATGGCGCCGCCGGCATCGTGCCGGCGGTGATGCACTATTTCTGGAAATTCTGTGCCGGCTGCAGTGATGACGCGATCGTGCGCTTCCTCCTGACGGCCGGTGCGATCGGCATCCTCTACAAGGAAAACGCCTCCATCTCGGGCGCCGAGGTCGGCTGTCAGGGGGAGGTGGGATCGGCCTGTTCCATGGCCGCCGCGGCGCTGACCGAGGTGACCGGCGGGACGCCACAGCAGGTGGAGAATGCCGCCGAGATCGCCATGGAGCACAACCTCGGTCTCACCTGTGATCCCGTGGGCGGTCTGGTGCAGGTGCCGTGCATCGAGCGCAACGCGATGGGGGCGGTGAAGGCGATCAATGCCTCGCGCATGGCGCTGCGCGGGGACGGCAAGCACTTCGTCTCGCTGGACAAGGTCATCAGGACCATGCGCGATACCGGTGCGGACATGAAGACCAAGTACAAGGAGACCGCACGCGGCGGGCTCGCCGTCAACGTGATCGAGTGCTGAGGTTATTCTCGATTTCCCAGGCGCCTGTGCATCCTGGCGCGTGATTCCGATCAGCCTGCCTTGAGCCGTTTGTGCATTTCCAGCAGGGCGCGCTCGGTGGTTTCCCAGTCGATGCAGGCGTCCGTCACCGAGACGCCGTATTTCAGGTCGTCGGTATTGGCGGGGATGGGCTGGTTACCGGCATTGATATTGCTTTCCACCATCAGGCCGATGATGGACGTGTTGCCCGCGAGCAGTTGCCGCGTGACGTCTTCCGCGACGCCCGGTTGCAGGTCAGGTTTCTTGCGCGAGTTGTCGTGGCTGCAATCGACCATGATGCAGGGGCTGACGCCGGCCTTGGCCAGGGCCTGTTCGCAGCGGGCGATGCTCTGCTCGTCATAATTAGGCTGGTCATTGCCGCCACGCAGTACGATATGCCCGTACGGATTGCCGGTCGTCTCCACGGTAGAGACATGGCCGTCTTCATCGATGCCGAGAAAGATGTGTGGATGACTGACCGACTTTAGCGCGTTGATGGCGATGGTGAAGCTGCCGTCGGTACCGTTCTTGAAGCCGACCGCGCAGGACAAGCCGCTGGACATCACGCGATGGGTCTGCGATTCGGTGGTGCGGGCGCCGATCGCCGACCAGGAAATCAGGTCCTGCAGGTACTGCGGCGAGATGGGATCCAGCGCCTCGGTCGCCAGCGGCAGGCCCAGCCCGGCCAGATCCAGCAGCAGGCGGCGCGCGATGTGCAGGCCCTCCTCGATCTCGAAGGAGTCGTTCATGTGCGGGTCGTTGATCAGTCCTTTCCAGCCGATGGTGCTGCGCGGTTTCTCGAAGTAGACACGCATCACGAGGTACAGCGTCTCGCTGACCTCGTCGGCCAGCGCCCTGAGCCGTTTGCCGTAATCGATGGCGGCAGCCGGATCATGGATGGAGCAGGGCCCCACCACGATCATCTGGCGAGTGTCCCGGCGGTCGAGGATGTCCCGCACGATGGTGCGGTTGCCGATGACGGATTGCACGACGCTGGCCGAATCCGGCAGCCTTCGTTTCAACTCGCGCGGCGTGATCAGGCGCTTGACGGCGCTGATATTGATGTCCTCGAGACGGCGGTCAGTCATGAGGCTGCGTGCCTCGCCGGGGTGGGCACGGCCGGCAGGGATACTGCCGGCTGCCGGAATTGTCTCGCATTCATGATTTCAGTCCACGCGGTCGTGCAATCGCCGCCCGGCGGGAAATCCGGGCCGAGCGTGCAGATCATACCAGAGGAAGCGGGGTGTGCATGGATTCCGCCGGCCGGATGACCGGTGCCAGGAGGACCGGGGTCTTGGGGCGCGATAATCCCGTATGAATTATATGGATTTAGCCCCCCAGGGCCTGTTCCATGGAACTGATCTCCTCGGCGGATTCCTCGAGGAGGCTGCGCATGGCCGGGTAATCCAAACTCAGGCGCCTGCACGCGGGAATGGACGCGAAGTCCGTTCCCGCCTCCTCGGGCATGCCGGTGAGGTGTGCGACCAGGTTTGCCACCAGCACCACATCGGTAACATCCGGTGAAGCCTTGTGGTCGCGGTCCAGCATCTCGTGTTCATCCACGGCCTCGGCGATGGACGCCGGAAAGCCCCAGGATTCCACGATCGCCTTGCCGACTCCCGGGTGCCAGCTGACCAGCAGCTCCTCGAGATGTCGCGGGTCATCGAACAGCTCGGGAAAGTCCTGCACGCGATTGAGGATGTAGAACTTGCCGATATCGTGCAGCAGGCCCGCCAGCATCGCATCTTCCGGTTTTTCAAGGCCTGGCTGGCGCCTGGCGAGGAGGTAGGCCAGTGTCGCGACATGCGTACTGTGCGTGCGGACCTTGTCGATATGTTGGTACAGGACGCTGCCCGCCGGGACCTTGAAGGTGGTGTCCATTGCCATGGCAACGACCGTGTTGCGCACCATCTCCAGGCCGACGCGGCCCACGGCGGTCTTCAGGTCGGTAATCTCGATCGTGCCGCGGCGCAGCAGCGCCGAGTTTGCCATCCTGATCAGCCGGCTGGTCAGCACCGGGTCGGCTATGATGATGCGGGCGATCATGTCGAGGCTGACATCGGGGTTGTCCAGGGCATTGCGGATCCTGACGGCGATGTCGGGGAAGGGCGGGATATCGAAATCCCTGCGGGACAGCTCCTGGCTCAGTGTCTTGACGAACGTGAACGCGGTGCTCTGAGAATTGCTCATGATTTCACCTGGTCCCTGTAGTCGGGGTTGACCCATGATATCGCCCACGCGGGCTTCAAGGGCGGGGATATCCGCTGTTATCGGCCGGACCGGTCCCGGCTGAACGTACCCCGGGGGGTCCTGCACGCGTGCGGTCCGGTCAGGCCGGCGCCGGGGTGTCGCGACCCGGTGCATCGGGCCTCAGCCGGGTCAGTGCCTGTCCATCAGGTGGCGGATGCGCCGCACGTAATGACGCGTCTGGCCCGGGACATGCGATTCGGCTTCCTCCCAGGAGTCGGCGGGGGGTTCAAGGCCCTGCAGGGTGTGTTTCAGGCGTGCGAAGCCGGCGTTGTAACTCCCGAAGGCGAAATACAGGCGCTCGTCGCCGGGTGGCGGCGATTTCCAGCGTTTGTAGAGCGTGCGGTCGTAATAGATGCCGGCGGCAATGTTCCACCGCGGTGAGTCCATGTCCAGCATATGGGGATTCTTTTCCTGGATCTCGCGAAAGGTGCTGGGCAGCAGCTGCATGATGCCGTGGGCGCCGGATTTGTTGCTGGCCTTCGGATCGAGACCGGATTCCGCAATGGCCTGGGCCTTGAACCAGCGCCAGTCGAGGCCGGGCCCGAAGTAGTGCTTGGCGTATTTCCTGAAATGCACATCGTACCTGTCCGGCCAGTCGGCGACCCGTTTTTTCTGACCGGTGCTGGCGTAGACGCTCGTCGCCAGCGCCAGCAGGAGCAGTGTGACGGCGGGCTGCACGGCTAGTTCAGCCCCAGGCCGATGACCAGGCCGATGCCGACACCGATGCCGATGAACATTCCCATCACCATCAGGCCGACCGCCTGGTTGCCCTTGCGGAGTTCGTCGCCGATATCGAAGCTGCACACGATCCGGTTGAACATCGTACAGCCGAGCCACATGAAACCCAGGGTCATCAGCCCGCCGATGGCCGCGTAAACCAGATTCATCACGATGGGATCGAGTGTCATGCCGTCACCTCCCGGGTGCTTCTTCAATGCTTGACAGAACTATAGGCAGAAACCGCTACTATCACCAAGGTATTATAAAATAAGCATATAAAACATATCTATATAATATCAATGTGGGCCGGCGGTTGGATGCGTCCTGTGATAGAGGCGCTCGAACGTGGCCGCGTCGAAACCGTTCAGGCGTTGCCCGCCGACCAGGATGACCGGCACGCCGCGGGCGCCGAGTTTCCGGTAGCCGCGCCGGCCCGCCGCGCTGGTTTCGATGTCGTATTCGGTGAAGGCGATTCGCCTGTCCTGGAAATAGCGTCTGGCCCGTTTACAGACGCCACACCAGCTGGCGCTGTACATCACCACCCGTTCATCGGGCGCGAAGATCGCCTCCAGTCCCTCCACGCTGGGCGAGGTGTAGGTGTTGACGCGCGGTCTGACGATCTGCGAGTCGACCCCGGTCGGCGGCCGGTCGCCGAAATGCACGTTGCCCTCGCCGTCCGTCCAGCGGTGAATCTCAGCAGCGCCGGCGCCGGCGGCCAGGGCCGTCGCCAGCAGCACGACGGCGACGAGGTGTGACGGGTGGCCTGGTTTGACTGGACGCTGGGGCACAGGGTGTCGATCCTCGATCGGTGAGTTGGCCGGCGACGGTGTTTGCGTCATGCTCATCGGGGGCAAACCGCCTGCAGGTGATAACGGTCGTCCGCGCCGAGGCTTGACCCGGCGGCTGTCGCCGGTGTCGGCACCGGTACGGGGCCCGGTAAAAAAGAAGCCCCTCGGGCGAGGGGCTTCGAAGACCGCGCGGGCAGGCGGTGGTCAGCCGTGGTCAGAAGGTACCGGTGTAAAGTGAAGCCGTAACCCGGCTTCGACGACCGAGGCCATCGCCGATTCATCGAGCAGAGCGCCGAGAAAGCGATTGACCCTCGATGCGGTATTCGCCGGGTCGGCGACGGCCTCGTCGTAATCCACTACCAGTACCTGCACCGTGTCGCGAAAATCCTCCAGTACCCGTCGCACCGCATCCACCTGTTTCAGATAGGTTTCGGCCAGGCGATGTCCGGAGCGCGGGCTACCCTTGCGAGCGAGTCGCTGCAGCATTTCATCCTGGGAGTCCATGACACTGCTCAGTGGCCGTTCCATGAACACCACCCGGTAGTGTTCGTCCTGACGCAGGTGTGGCAGCAACTGGGCGATGATCTTGATTGCCTTGCCACGTGCCGGTTGCAGCCAGCCGCCATCTCTGCCTATCCTGCGAACGCCGTCGTATTCATAGTAGCCACGGGGATTGCTTTCATCGGCGACACGCTTGCTGTCGGTCAGGACGGGGCATCCTCCCGCTTCCAGCATCTGCATCATCATCGAGGTGCCGGAACGCGGCAGGCCGGACACGACGATAATGCAATCGTCCGGCAGCGGCCCCGGCTCCCGCTTGCAGCTCAGGTCAGCCAGAGAGGCCACACGCCCAGCATCCAGCAGCCGGCCGGCCGGCAACGGCTCCTGTCCGTCCGCCTTGACGGCCTTCAGGCGTTCGCGCGCGGCGCGCGCCAGCATGACATGCTCATTGGCTTGCGCGATATCACCGGTCACGAGTCGGTACAGTTGGGCCAGGCGGCGGTGCGCGGAGGGAAACACCGGGTTCTGGGCAATAGCCGTTTCAAACGAGCGGCATGCCTCGTTCAGCCTGCCGGCTCTCTGCAGTGCAACCCCGCATAGAAAATGCGCCCTGGGATTGTGAAAGGCCAGGCCGATGCAGCCCATGATCGTTTCCAGCGCCTTTTCGTGCTGTCCCTTCCGTGCAAGCTGACACCGGCACAGCCCCATCAAGGCAACCGGATTGACCGGATCCATCCGGAGGATGGCGTTGAAGGTGTCGATGGCATCGGACCACCTGCCCATTGCCATATAGATCTCGCCACGCGTCTGGTTCAGTGACGGTACGTGATGGGTCTGTTATTTCCTGTGCCTTGTCGAGTTCAGCCAGTGACTCATCCAGCCGGCCTTCGCTCTGCAACAGACGGGCCCTAAGATAAGCCAGGGTCGCCTCGTTGGTGGAGGCGTTGCGAGACAGCTTCTGAAGTTTGCGCAGTTCCTGGTCGCCGAGGTCTTCCCGTTTTCTGCCCGCCTCGTCGAAATGTACAAGAAGGTCTTCAAGGTCCAGCCGTGCCTTCCCTGAATGGACTGCCTTGCGTTCCACGATCAGGTCCAGTGTCGCGCGAGCCCTGTCGGTCTGGCCCGTTGCAAGATAACAGTCAAACAGCTTCAGCCCGAACCGGCTTTCGGAGGGGTGCTTGTTCCATAGCTCGTCAAGCAGGGGCGCTGCCTCTAGGTAGCGTCTGGCACCGAACAGGTCACGCGCCAGGTTGTAACGTAACTCCTTCACGGTATTGGCGACTGCTACCTGCTGCTCGTCGTCCGGCACCTCGATATACCCGAGGTCGACGAGTTGTTGCAGTGCCTCGTGCTCATCCGCTGCATCCGTCTTCAGGTCTCCGGGATGTGATCCGTCGTCGCCTGTCAGCCCGTCCCAGCTGTCGATATATAGCGGATCGACGGGTTGCAGGGCCCCGAGCAGTGGCTTCCCGTCCATATCGCGTCCGACCGGCAGGCCGAACAGCGTCAGTATGGTCGGAGTGACATCGAGCAGGCTTGCGCCGTACACAAGTTCATCCCGGCGGATGCCGGGACCGAGTGCCGCGAAAATGCCGAATGGCCTGTGTTCCTCGGCCGGTCCGGCAGGCTCGTTAGGCACTTCACGCGGGCGCAGATGGTCGGGATGAAAACCGTGATCTGATACCAGTATCACGGTCGTGTCTTCACCCGCCAGGTACATCAGCGTTCCCAGCATCATGTCATGGAACTGGTAGGCGGTCTTGATGACATCCCTGTAAAGACTGAAATCCGCCTCGCTGATCCAGGAAAGCCTGGGCGGGTGATAACGCATGAAGCCGTGCGAGAAATGGTCAATGGCATCGTAGTACACCGCCGTGAAATCCCATGGTTTGTACTGCATGACGGCCGTCACTGCCGCATGGACCGATGAACACTCGGCCAATATCCTTGCGATACCCGCAAGTCGCCCGTCTTTTGACTGATCAATCTTCGCCGCGCCGGGCACAAACGGCAGGAGCTGCTGCTCGGTGATATCGTGGGGATGGACACGCAGCCCCCCGAGGGTGGCATGCAGGTCGTCAGGGTGGACTGTCGCCTTGCGCATGGGCCAGGGATCATCCGGTCCACCTGCGGCCTTCTGATAATGATTGGCAACCATGACGCCGTTGATCGGCTCTGCCGGGAATGACGGCCACCAGCCGATCACGTTGGAACGCTTGCCGTTCAGGTTGAGCATGTTCCAGATCGCCCGGGTCTTGCGACCGGTAGCGGTGACCGGTCGCACACCGCCGGTAATCGGATCCGGCTCAGCGAAACCGTGTATGCCGTGCTTGTTCGCGCGTTTGCCGGTGGCAATGGAGGTCCACAGCATTGGCGAAAGGACGGGATAAAGCGTTGACAGGTTGCCGATGACGCCATGATCCGCGAATTTCTGGAGGTTCGGCATCGCGCCGGCATCCATCAGCGGTGTAATGACCTTCCAGTCGGCTGCATCCCAGCCGACCAGCAGGACGCGATTTGTCAGAGCTTGAGGCACGACATGGCTTCCGCAATACCGTTCACAGTGCGCCAGCGTAGGTTGCAGCCGGCCAGCCGTCACCGGCCAGTGTCTTCGCCTGTGGGTGCAAAGAGGCGAATCGTCAGGTAGCGGTGGTCCGTTGCGATTTGTGCGACCGTCGTCTGCGCAGCATGCTGCCGGCGCCCAGCGCAAGACCGCTCAACATCGACAACGCGGCCGGTGGTGCCGGAACCGACGATACCTGTCCCACCTGTATGCTGCTGCCGCTGTCTTCATAGGCCCATTGCACGATGGACATCTGCAGCAGGCTCTCGTCTATGACGAGTTCGGCCCAGCCGTAGCGCGTATTGCCACCGTCATCGAACCGGAATCCAATCAGGTTACTACCATCCTGCAGGGGAAAATGGGTAATACCCATGTAGGAGGTGGACGACATGATGAGCCGGTCGATGGAGGGGCCCCACTGACGTCCGGCGCTCAGCGGGAGGCCTACCGTTTCTCCGGCTGTCAGCGGCCTGATGCGGTCCGAGGCATCACCCGTATTTTGTACCATGCCAAGGCCGCCGGATGCATCATTCAGGTTCAGTCTGCCGAAATTCCTTGACAGCGGATAAGAGGAGGCGCTGCTGGTGTAGTAGATTGAGCGAAACGCCTCGAGCCTGAAATCGACCACCGAATTTCCATCCACGTCCCAGTCGACCGGCTGGTAGTCAAAGGCCCGTGCGCTGTCGATCGACAGCGTCAGCGGCGTGGTTACGTGCACCACTGCCGCCTGCGATGCCATCGGTAAGGCATACAACGCGGCCAGAGAGGCGGCGTTCAGCGCCAGCTTGTTTGAGTAGGAGCCGGATTTGCCGGCAGTGTGATCATTCATAACTCCTCCATTATCATTCTTTTCCGTTATGTTTATTGTTCAGACACCACCGGATTGACTATTAGCGTTTACTATTCCCCCGCTGCCTGCATCGGGGGATCGGCGTCCATGGAGTCACCTGGCGTATTCCGATGATCGAGTAATGCGTAGTGAAGCTGACCTCCATCGAGAGAAATATCCGCTCCCTTTTCTGACCCATGGGAAATATGTCCCACGGGGCAAAATATATTCCCTTAAGCCTGTCCGGTCAAGCGATGCCGGCCGAAAGCCGCCCGCAAGCCGGGTGGATCCGAGTAAGCGACTGAATTTACGGTGGAGCATGATTCAGGTTATACGCATTGCTGATGCCGGTGAAGGGTCCAGCCACAATGGAGATGCCCGGTACGCCGTCGTTGTCCCCGTCGACCGAGGACAGGTTGAAGACCTGCTGTTTAGCACCCAGGTCATCCCCGGCGCCGCTGGAACCCTGGAACGTACCGTTAATGTCCCACAGAAAGATGACATCGGTATTGCAGGTCTGACGGCCGCAAATGGTGGCGGCTGCCTGTCCCCAGTGGAACAGGACATGTGCGCCCAGCTGGTTCGGGCCGACGGTGAGGGTTTGTACGATTCCACCCAGGTTGGTGGTCCCGAAATTCGTGCTCTGGTCCTCGACAAGACCGGTGTCGAACTGGTAGGTGCCCGGACCGAAAATCCGCATGTCGCTTGCAATCCACGTGTAGCCCAGGATGGGCGTCGTGCTGGACAGGGTGGCGTTGACGTTCGTCGAGTGGCTGTCGGTATCGAGCGTGCCGTCCCAGTTGAAGTCTGCATCCTTGCCACCGCCGACCAGGTTACCGTCCACGTCGGTGTAAACCAGCCAGGTGCAGCAGTTAACGATGGCGGCATGGGTGAGTGTATACACGCCGCCGGCAAAGGTTCCCGTGAACCTCACTACCATGCCGGGCGTGACCGCGGTAAAGAAACCGTTCCGGGTTATCTGGAACGGACCCTGTGAGAAATCGCCCGGATTTGTGAGAACGGCCGTATCGTACGTCGTGCCGGCGATCTCCAGCAACGGATCCGTGGCCGCAGCCGTCACCGCTCCCTGTATTGAACTGATACTGTTGTCGGCCGGCGGATCGATACGCTCCACCCGGCCGGCGTAAGGCGCCGGGCCGCCGGTTATGACGTTTACCACTAGCCGGTCGTTCACCACCAAATCGCCTACGGAGAAATTCTGCAGGCCGGCAGTGCTGCTGTCGATCATGATCGTGAAATTGTCGACATGGATCGTACGACCGAGTATCTCGATTGTCCCGGCGGCGGCATCGACCGCGTCAATTTTCGCCTCCATCTCCAGTTCGGCCGTGACCACGAACCGGATCGTGTCGGCCTGCAGTACGCCGTTTGAATCGAGACTGCCGCTGACCTGGACGCGTTTATCGACCGTAATCCCGGATGACGATCCGTTCGTATACAGGGTGCCGGCATGCGTGGCTACCGTCACGGCGCCGACCGTGAACCGGTCTGGTGCGGCGACCGACGTGATCAGTTCCTCCACGTGGACGATATCATCCGGCTGTGCCTGCAGGGACTGGCCGGGAGTTACGCGGGTGGCTACCAGCATGTTGCCGGCCGGTGGCATGCCTTCGACGCGCACGAGGCTGCCATCCTGCAGGATGCCGCCCGGAATGCCGGCGATGATCGCCGAGCCGTAGTTGACTATCTGGCCACCGATCCTGAAGGTGCCGGCTCCCGCGTCGACGTTTCTCGCGATACCCTCGAGTATCGTGGTGGCTGGCGCCGTGGCGAGGCGCTCGACATAGGTGACCAGTATCTCGTCGTTGGAATCCGTGAATCCGCTGACGGCGACGGGGTCGCCCGCCGCCAGATCGTCGCCGGTGGTGTTGACATAGGTGGTGTACTTGTTGAAATTCAATCGCTGACCGAGTGCGTTGACCGACTGGGGCGGCTGATTTGCGGCATCCGGGTCGACCAGGCCGACCAGCTTGTAATTGAAACTGACCTGGCTGGCGACGCCGGTTTTCCCGCCATTGTTGATGGTGCCGTTGACCTGCACGATCATGCCTGTCCTGAACTGCGATTCGGCGCCGGGTCCGCCGTTGAATACCAGCGCCGCGCTGCTTGTGTCATAGATCACACCACCGGAATGTATACTGCCGAAACCGCTTATGGTGCCGCTGGAAATGCCGGTGCCGCTCATGCCGCCATCCGCCACGAGCGAATCGGCCTGGCAGCCGGCGGCCACGACAGGTACCAGAATGACTTGTAACAGACGTCGCAGGCGCTTCGAAATGGAGCAGATCATCTTTGTTTGTCCCTGTTGTTGTCTTCTTCCAGGTAATAGATTCCGAGGACGATGCGTTTACGGCCGGTGCCGCCTGTATCCCCGGTTATGTCACGGTCGCATTTCGACATGTCGCGATTGATGGATTCAAGCGCGGACTGTGCCTTGCTGACGACCTTGTCACGCAGTTCGAGGGCGAGTTCTTCGGGTATGTTGTCGTACCAGACCTTGCGCTGGAAATAGGTATCGTCCGGGTCGCAGGTGATATTGTGGTCGATGGTGCTGATCAGGTCCCTGACATCGGTGCCGAGGATACGGGTCTTTTCCAGCTCGTCCGTTTTCGGGATATAGGAATTGACCAGCAGCCTGATACGACCATCCTTCAGACGCGTGACGGCGCCGCTGTGTTCGAGCTCTTCCAGCACCGTGCGGGCGGTAATGTCTCCACTGAACCGTTTTGCGAGTGATGCAAAACTTGCCGAGTTTCCTTCGAACGGCAGCGAGGCCGGGTTGCCGCGGCGGTCGTGGAATTCCCCCTCTCTTACCCACGCGCTGATCACGCGCGATGCCCGGTTATGCCTTTCCAGCGACAACAGGCTGGCGCTCGTGTCCTCGCTGCGCAGCGCCTGGACCTGCTTGCGTGTCAGGCCGGTGATGGTCGAGATGCGGGTCGTGGTCTGTTCCCTGCCGGGAAGCCGAAACTCGTTCTCGGCGACCCTGACATAGACGCGTTTGACGAGCTCAGAAAAGGTCGCGAACGAGACATTGTTCCGCAGCAGCAACCGGACCAGCGGATAGAGCAGGGTCGATACGGCTTCGAAGAGCGTGTTTTTCGGTGACCGTTTCGGCATCGTGTCGCGGGTTCCGTGCCGGGCGCCACAGCGGGGCGCGTGCATGAACGTGTTGCGTTGCTTATGGGAAGAATATCCCATCGGGTGCCTGGCTGTCACCGGGTCGACGGCGCTGGCGGTCCGCAACCCGATGACGGCCAAGAAAAAAGCCCCTCGGGCGAGGGGCTTCGAAGACCGCGCGGGCAGGCGGTGGTTCCGCCCGGCGGGAGTTACTTGGAGGCGATCTCCTCCAGCTGCTTGGCCTTGATGACCTGGCCGTCGAGACCGGCCTCCTTGCCGCTCCTGCCATAAGCCACGCTCATCAGGGTGGAGTAGTACACCACCGGCATCTTGAAGTTGGTCTTGTACTTCTGGTTGATGTGGTTCTGGTAGACCTCGACGTTCATCTGGCAGACCGGGCAGGGCGTGACGATCATGTCGGCGCCGCCGTCGTAGGCGGACTCGATGATGTCCTTGATCAGCGCCTGGCTCTTCTCCGGCTCGGAGAACGCCAGTGCGCCGCCGCAGCAGGATACCTTCTTGTCGTAGTTCTCGACCGGCTCGGCGCCCATCGTCTCGACCAGCTTGTCGAGGTATTTCGGGTTTTCGTAGGACTCGCCGTCGATGCCGAACGGGCGGTTGGTCTGGCAGCCGACGTAGCCGGCGATCTTCACGCCGTCCAACGGCTTCTTGACATGATTGCCGAGTTCCTCGTAGCCGAAATCCTCGATCAGCACCTCGACCATGTGTCGCACCTTCTGGTTGGCCTCGACCTTGAGGCCGGCCGCGGCCAGTGCCTGGTTGGTCTCATCCATCAGCCGGTTGTCGCTGTGCAGGCGCTCCTGGGTTTCCTTGGTGGCGAGCCAGCAGGCGGCGCAGGTGGCGACGATGTCCTGGCCGGGGTTTTCCTTTTCGGAGATCGCCATGTTGCGCGCGGACAGCGCCAGGCGCGGCAGTTCGCCGCCGCCGGCGTAACCGATGGAGGCAGAGCAGCAGTTCCAGTCCGGAATCTCGTTCAGCTCGATGTCCAGCGTCTCGCACATGCTGTTGACCGACACCATGTAATTGGACGCCGAGGCGGCCTTCTGCGAAGAACAGCCGGGATAGAAGGAATAGGATTTCTTGGACATGGGTAATTACCTCACTTGCCGGCCACGGGAATCCGCGCGGCCTCGAGTTCTTCCGCCTTTTTCAGGATCGCCTGCAGGCCCTTGGCGTCCTTGCACTTGTGACCGCCGATCAGCTCCATGGGATTGAGCCGCTTGGTCATCATCATGCCCAGCCCGATGTCCTTCATCTTCAGCGCAGTCTTGACGCCCTCGCCGAGACCGTTCATGAAGTACAGCGCCAGGCCCAGCTTCAGCTCGTTGACGCGGCCGGTCTTGCTCAGGTTGTTCCAGAACAGCTGCGCGAATTTGTGGGTCGGCTGGTTCTTCGGGGCGATGCCGAGTCGCTTCGCGTAATGGGCCAGGCCGTGCATGATGTGTGTGATCGGCAGTTCGCGCGGGCAGCGCACGATGCAGTTGTAGCAGGACGTGCACATCCACATGGAGGTGGACTGCAGTACCTCGTCACGCTTGCCGGCGCGGATCATCATGAAGATTTCCTGCGGCGGGTGATCCCAGTGCGGGCCGAGCGGGCAGGAGCCGGAGCACACGCCGCACTGCATACACATCTTCACCCATTCGCCTTCCTCGACGTTCTCCTCGACTTCACTGAGAAAGTTGTTCCGGTAGTGTTCGACCATTTGTGTATTGACGTCACTCATTGCGCACCCCTTGTGGCCCGGATGCAGGCCGAAAGGCCGGTCCGGGAAACTGGCGTATTGTTCGTCATCCCGGCGCTGGCTGGGTTCCAGAGAATCTGCTGCATGGATGCCGGCATCCGCCGGTATGACGAAGTGATCCTATATTGCGTATTCATTCCAGATAAAAGCATTGTCTCAGGCCCATCAGAACTTGAACGGGCTCATGCCGACCTGCTCGACGGTCTCCGCCATCTCGTTGATCAGCCGTGGTGCGCGCTCGATGTCGGTGATCGCGACCTCGTAAGTAGCCACGCGCTCCTTCTCGAGGTTGAGCTGTGTGAGGGTATCGTCGATCTTGCTCATGCGCACGTGCGCGATTTCGGAACCCTTCACGAAGTGGCACTGGTAGTTCTCGCCCTTCTGGCAGCCCATCATCACGATGCCGTCGTAGCCGCTGTTCAGCGCGTCGGTGATCCAGATGGTATTGACGGAGCCGAGGCAGCGCACCGGGATGACGCGCGCGAACGGCGAGTAGTGGTTGCCGTTCTGCGCAGCCATGTCGAGCGCCGGGTAGGCGTCGTTCTCGCAGGCCAGCACCAGGAGGCGCGGCTTCTCCTCGAACTCGTCCGGGACCTCGACGTTCTTCAGCTGCTGGCCGACGGTGTCCACCGAGTAGTTCTCGAAGGAGATCACGCGCACCGGGCAGGCGCCCATGCAGGTGCCGCAGCGGCGGCAGCGCGCCTCGTTGAACTGCGGGTAGCGGTTCTCGTCCTCGTCGATGGCGCCGAACGGGCACTCCACCGTGCAGCGTTTGCATTGCGTGCAGCCTTCCTTGCGGAAGCTCGGGAAGGACAGGTCGCCGGAGCGCGGGTGCGCCGCGCGGCCGAGTTTGGCGTTTTCCAGCGCCTGGATGGCCTTCAGCGCGGCGCCGGTGGCGTCCTCCTTGGCCTGCAGCATGTCCATCGGACGGCGTACCGGGCCGGCGGCGTAGATGCCGGTGCGGCGCGTTTCGTACGGGAAGCAGATGAAGTGCGAGTCGTTGAAGCCGTACTTCAGGTGCGGCAGGTCCGGACCCTGGCGGTAGTCCAGGTTGAGGATGGACTCGACCTTGACCTCCGGTACCAGGTTGTCCAGGTCGACGTCATCCTCTGCGGCCGTGACCGGCAGGTCGATATCCACGCCGGAATTCGGCACCATGCCGGTGGCCAGAACCACGAGGTCGGCGTTCTCGTTCACCTCCTGGTTGAGGATCAGGTCCTGGAACTTCACCTGCACGGTCCCCCCGTTGGCGGTGACCTCGGCTACCTCGCCCTTGGTGAAGGTGATGCCCTTCTTCTGGCCGCTGCGGTAGAAGTCCTCGCCGCCGGCGCCCGGGGTGCGCAGGTCGGTGTAGATGATGTTGGTGTCGATACCGGGATTCCGGTCCTTGAAATACATGGCCTGCTTGATCGAGGTCAGGCAGCAATGGCCGGAGCAGTAGGGCAGGTGGCCCTCCTTTGTCGATCGCTGGCCGGCGCACTGCACGAACACGACGTTCTGCACTTCCTTGCCGTCGGACGGGCGCTTGATCGGGCCGTCGCCGGCCTCGATGGCCAGTTTCTCCAGCCCGGCCTGGTCGACCACGTCCGGGGTTTTGCCGTAGCCGAGTTCGGGCAGCTTGTTCGCGTCGTAGTTGCGCGCGCCGGAACACATGATGATGGCGCCGAAGTTTTCCGTCGTCGTGGCGCCGCTTTCCGTGGAGATGTCCACCGAGAAACGGCCCGGTGCGCCGCTGGTCTTGGTGATGGTGGAATTGAGGTGCACGGTGATTTTACCGTCACCCTTGATCGCCGAGACCATGTCGTTCACGCTGGTGTCTTCCGGGTCGGTGTAGGGCATGTGTTCCGGGATGCGCTTGTACTCGTTGTGCGCCGCGCCGCCCAGCACGCCGCCCTTCTCGACGAGGGTGACCGGGTAGCCGGCCGCCGCCGCCTCGATGGCCGCGGTCATGCCGACGATGCCGCCGCCGACCACCAGGATGTGGTCGTTGCTCGCCGCCGCCTCGTTGGCGTGCGGCAGCTTCATGTACTTGATCTCGGAGCAGCCCATGCGCACGTAGTCCGCGGCCATCTCCTGCGTGAGTTCGCGCGCCTCGTCGGTGTCCGGGCGGGCCCAGATAACACCCTCGCGCAGGTTGGCGCGGGAGATGGCGACGTTCTCGAAGTTGAAGGCCTCATTCTTGGCGCGCCGCGAGCAGGCCGCGATCATGACCTTGTTCACGCCCTCGTTGTCGATGTCGTTCTGGATCATGGCCACGCCTTCGGCGTTGCACAGGAAGTCGTGCTCGCGCACCAGGTTGGCCTTGCCCTCCCGCTCGGCGACCGTGGCCAGCTGGCCGCAGTCGAGCCGCTCGCCCAGGCCGCAGCCCTTGCAGATGTAGGCGCCTGCCTTGATTTCGTCTGCCATGTTCAGCCCTCCGCTCCGGCGACCCGGTTCACGACCTGGATCGCCCGTAATGCACTTGCCGTTGCGCTCTGTACCGCGCGGTTCACGTCCAGCGCGTCGGATGAACAGCCGGCCGCGAAGATGCCGCCGTTGGCCTTGTCGGCCTCGATGAAGCCGCTTTCGTTCACTACGACGTCGATCGGGAAATCATCCTTCGCCACGCTCGGCTCCATCCCGACCGCCAGCACAACCAGGTCGTGCGGGTTGCTGTAGCGGTGATAGCCCTCGGTATCCACACCGTGCAGGATCGGGTTGCCGCTGGCCTTGTCCTCGGTGATGCTGGCAACCTTGGACTTGATGAAGGTGACGTTCGGGTCGTCCTGCACCTTCTGGTAGAAGTCGTCGATGCGGTCGATGGCGCGGATGTCGATGTAGTACACGCTGGCCTTGAAGTCGTCCGCGAATTGCTCGCGCAGGTAGGTGGTCTGCTTGAGCGTGGCCATGCAGCAGATGCGCGAGCAGTGCCTGAGGTGGTTACGGTCGCGCGAGCCGGCGCACTGAATGAAGGCGACGTCCTTCGCCTCCTTGCCGTCGGAGGGGCGCAGGATCTTGCCGCCGGTCGGGCCGAACGGGTCGAGCATGCGCTCGAACTCCACGCTGCTCACCACGTTGGCGAAGCGATCGTGGCCGTAGGGCTGGATCCTATCGGCGTCGTACGGCCGCCAGCCGGTGGCCCAGACGATGGCGCCGACGGTCAGGGTGGTCTCGCTCTCCTGCATGTCCAGATCGATGGCGTCGTACTTGCAGGCATCCTTGGCCTTCTGCGCGTCGTCGGTGCCGAGGATGCGCGCATCCAGCACGTAGCGCTGCGGGTAGGCCATGTTGAACGGCAGCCAGGCACCTTTGCGCTTATTCATCCCGTAGTCGTACTCGTTGTCGAACTCCGCCTCGACGACCTTTTCGCACTCGCCGCAGCCGGTGCAGTTGGCGTTCACGAAGCGCGGGGCGGTATTCAGCGTGACACTGTAGCTGCCGGAGTCGCCGCTGACCGCCGTGACCTCGGTCATCGTCAGCACGGTGAGGTTGCGGTTGGCCTTGATGCGGCGCAGGTTGATCTCCATGCCGCAGGACGGGTAGCACAGCTTGGGGAAGTACTTGTAGAGCTGACTGACCCGGCCGCCCAGCGACGGGTTCTTCTCCACGAGTATCACCTGCTTGCCGCACTCGGCGGCCTCGATGGCGGCGGTGACGCCGCTGATGCCGCCTCCCACCACCAGAATGGTCTGGTTGGTCGCGATTACATCCGACATTGATATCCCTCCAGTAAACGCCCGGGGCGCATATAAATACATGAATTATATGTCATTTATAGACCGGCCCGGTGGCTGGCGCGGGAGCGCGCGCACGAGGCGGAGCCGGGGAAAAACAGGGCGACACCATACCGTGTCTGCCAATATGGCGCCATATACAGAAGGTGGTGAATATTATCGAAATTTACGATGCAGAAATAGAAACAATATATAAGGTGGGGTGCGTCGGATTGTGAGCAGGCTTGGCCTCGCGCACGACTACAGGTATGTAGGAGGTAAGGTAAAAAGGGGTCAGACCCCTTTTTCCGAATCATATGCAGTAATATCAGCGCGCTCTGAGTGAAAAAGGAGTCTGACCCCCTCCTTTATAACCCGATCCAGACCCCGAGGAGCCCCAGTGACCGTCCGCACCCTGAAACCGGAAGAATATTTCATCGAGCAGGAGCCCTACTACGAACCGGTCGGCGACGAGATCACCGTCTTCAATGCGGCCTACCAGAACCGGCTGCCCGTCCTGCTCAAGGGCCCGACCGGCTGCGGCAAGACGCGCTTCATGGAGCACATGGCCTGGCGCCTCAAGCGCCCGCTGATCACCGTGTCCTGCCACGACGACCTGACCGCCTCCGACCTGGTCGGGCGCTACCTGGTCACCGGCGGCGAGACTGTCTGGGTCGACGGGCCGCTGGCCCGCGCCGTGCGCAGCGGGGCGATCTGCTACCTGGATGAAATCGTCGAGGCGCGCAAGGACACCACCGTTGTGATCCACCCGCTCGCCGACGACCGCCGCGTGCTGCCGATGGAAAAGCTCGGCGAGGTGGTCGAGGCTGGCCCCGAGTTCTGCCTGGCCATCTCGTATAACCCCGGCTACCAGAGCGTGCTCAAGGACCTCAAGCAGTCCACCCGCCAGCGCTTCGTGGCGCTGGAGTTCGACTACCCCTCGGCGCAACTGGAGGCGAAGATCCTGGTCAACGAGACCGGCATCGACCAGGGACTGGCCGAGCAACTCATCAAGTTCGCGCAGATGACGCGCAACCTCAAGGGCAGCGGCCTGGAGGAGGGCGCGAGCACGCGATTACTCGTGCACGCGGCGAAGCTGATCACGACCGGGGTGAAACCGGTGGTGGCGTGCCGGAGTTGTATCGCGGAGGCGTTGACGGATGATGCGGAGATGTTGACTGCGGTGGGGGAGTTGGGGGCGGCGGTTTTTTGAATAAAATAACTAGATAACACCTAAGCAATGATTAGTCGGAGCTGATGCTCATACAATTAATTGCTGATTGGAGGTGGTTAAAGTGGCTGTTCATGGTGATTCACAAAAAGTCAGTGGTCCTGAGATTAATAATGCTAAGCAATATCTTGACTATGTACAAACTCTATATAACAGACAAGCAGAGCGCGAGCAAAAAGATGGTTTCACTGTATGGGCCTTATTGGTTGCGTTGGTCTTTGTTATCTGGGATTCCATATCTAAGTTAAGTGAGGTTGATAATCGTGAAATATCTTCAGAGGTTGTCATCTTATTCTTTTCTCATATTCACGTACTTGTAATTGTTGGCTTAGCTTTGATAAGCCTTCAACCAAAGACACCACTAAGAGTGTCGGACTATAGAGTTAGTTTTCGAAGAGGTAAAAATATATATGATGATTTGTGGTATGCAGGCTTGTTGTTGATTATTCCCGGGCTTGCGGCTTATGCGTCCGGAAGAAGTGATTTAGTTCAGGATAAATATGTCCTCAATCAATTGTCTATTAATGCGTGGTTGCTACTAACGTATGGATTAATAATGATCTTGGCTGCTGTTTTTATAAAAACAATTCTTCGAAAAGCAGACTCGATGTCAAATCCGTTTCTTATTCCGGGAAAGACAGGAGTGGTTGGTGAGGTGGTATGGCTGTTATTAATTTTTGAGTTGGCTGTCGGAAACGCGTATGCACTAATAGTCGAATACGGAGAGATTGAAGTGCATGAAGGTGGTGTAGGAATCTTGTTGGCACTCAATTCCTCGATAGTTCTTATAATTTTGGTAATGCTGCGTTCTAAAATCGGTGCAAGTACTAGCCTAGTAACGCTTGAAAGGTTAGAGCGTGATATCGTTATGCATGGAATAGACGCTCAACAAATATGCAGGATTCTTGAAGAGGAGTATCTAGGAAGAAATATTGGAGATTGGTTAAAGGAAGAGCTTTCTGAGATGAGGCAATGTGGCAATGAGCTAATTGAGTGCATGGAATCAGCTAGAGGGTTAATATGTAGTGGTCAAGTCATTTTGGCCACGGTTTTCTGGGCGTTCCAGTATTGCTGTTCGGCCACTACAGGTGGCAATCCATCGTTATGTGAATGCGGCCTGAACCGGCTGTAGTAACCGAGCACATAGTCCGTAATCCGGTTTCTGGCTTCTTCGAAAGAACAATAACCGACCTCCGGTATCCATTCGGTTTTCAAACTCCGGAAGAACCGCTCCGTCGGGCTGTTGTCCCAGCAGTTACCCCGCCGACTCATGCTCTGTACCATGCGGTAGCGCCAGACCTGTTGCCGGAACGCCAGGCTGGTGTACTGGCAACCTTGGTCGGAATGGAACAACACTCCCTCCGGATTGCCGCGCGACTCATAGGCCATCGTCAGGGCCTTGCTCGTCAGTGCACTGTCTGGCGACAGCGAGAGTGCCCAGCCGATGGGTCGCCGTGCAAACAGATCCAGTACTAACGCCAGATAGGCCCAGCGCTTGCCGGTCCAGACGTAGGTGATATCACCTGTCCAGACCTGATTCGGTGCATCCACTTCGAACTGACGGTCCAGCCGGTTGGGTATATCGACATGCGGCTGATCGGCCTTTTTATAGCGATGCGTCGGCAACTGGCTACTGACCAGCCCCAGCAGCTTCATACGCCGGCCGGCCCGGTATCGGCTCAGCGGCGTGCCTGCTGTTGTTACCATCGTTGCGATACTGCGAGCTCCGGCAGAGCCGTTGCTTAGTGCATGTGCTGCCTTGATCTGCGCGCGGAGCTGGTACTCTTCTGCCGGTAGCGTCCCGGGCCGGTCACGCCAGGCTCGGTAACTGCTACGGTGAATATCAAATACCTGACACAGCTGCTTCACCGGATAACGCTCTTGAAGTCGTTGCACTATCGCGAACTGCTCAGCGAGTCCGACATCAAGAGCGCAGTAGCCTTTTTTAGGATTTCTTTCTCCGTCTCAATACGCCGGATCGTCTTCTCCAGCTCCTGGATACGGCGCTGCTCGGGCGTGATCGCCGTGGCCCTTAGAAGTGGTCCCGCATTTTTGAACAGCGCAATCCCGTTTTATAAGTGGATCCTCCACCCGGTTATGCCGCCATCAATCGCGGCAATTCGTTAAAGTAGATCCTATCCGGTGTCATGCGATCCAGCCGCGAGTGTGGCCGCCGCGCATTGTAGAAGTCCAGATACCGTGCCAGCGAGGACTTGGCCTGTGAGACAGACTCATAGGCTCTGAGATACACTTCCTCGTACTTGACGGTGCGCCACAGCCGTTCCACGAACACATTGTCGCGCCAGCAGCCCTTGCCATCCATGCTGATGCGGATGCCATGGGCCTTCAGCAGCTCGGTGAACGCCAGAGACGTGAACTGGCAGCCCTGGTCGGTGTTGAAGATCTCGGGCACCCCGTAGCGGTCAATGGCCTCCTGCACCGCGTCCAGGCAGAACTGCACGTCCATGGTGATCGAGACCCGCCACGACAGCACCCGGCGCGAGTACCAATCGACCACCGCAGCGAGGTAGATAAAACCCCGCGCCATCGGGATGTAGGTAATATCCATCGCCCAGACCTGGTTCGGCCGCTCCACCTTCAGGTGCCGCAGCAGGTACGGGTAGACCGCGTGTTCCGGATGCTTCTTGCTGGTATTGGGCTTGCGATACAGCGCCTCGATACCCATCCGCCGCATCAGCGTGCGTACCCGCCGCCGGCCGACCCGGATACCCAGCAGGTTCAGCAGATCCCGCAGCATCCGGCTGCCCGCATACGGGCACTCCAGGTGCAGCTCATCGATGACGCGCATCAGTGCCAGATCTTCCTCGCTCACCGGCCGGGCCTGGTAATACACGCTGCCCCGGCTGATCGCCAGCGCGCGAGCCTGGCGTGTCAGTTTTCACCCATATAGAGCCACTGCGTTTTCACCGTAATGGAGCCACCTGGTTTTCACCGTAATAGAGCCAGTGAGTTTTCGGCGTAATGGAGCCACCCACCCACTGATTTCAGGCTCGGACTTTCTGTAGATCCGCTACCCTCGCGCCTTTTTGAGCGGGGAATAGCGATGGCAAACAGGAGGTTCGAGATGTACGAACTACGACAGGTACTGGTGCGCATGCGGCTCGGCGATTCCGACCGGGCGCTGGCCAAGGCGGGCCTGGTCGGGCGCCCCAAGGCCAAGGCGCTGCGCCAGCTGGCCGAAGCCGAGGGTTGGCTGGACCCGAAGCAGCCACTGCCCGACGATGCCGCGCTGGCCGAGGCACTGCCGCGGGCACAGGAGCGGTCGTCCTCCATCTCCAGCGTCGAGCCCTTTCGAACCAGGGTCGAGCACTGGGTGACCCACGATATCCCCTGTCGCGCGATCTACCAGGCACTCAAGCGGGAGCACCAATATGCCGGCAGCTACTCGTCGGTGTACCGGTTTGTGCAAAGCATCAAGCCAAGCCAGCCGCAGGCGACCATGGTGCTGGACTTCGCGGTCGGCGAGGCCGCCCAGGTCGACTTCGGCACCGGGCCGGAGCTGGTCGATCCCGAGACCGGCGAGATCGTCAAGACCCACTTCTTCCTGATGACGCTGTGCTGGAGCCGCCACCAGTACGCCGAGATTGTGCTCGATCAGAAGGTGCCGACCTGGCTCGAGTGCCACCGCCACACCTTCGAGTGGTTCGGTGGCGTGCCCGCCAAGGTGATCATCGATAACGCCAAGTGCGCGATCACCCGGGCCTGCGCCCGCGATCCCGTGGTGCAGCGCGCCTACGCCGAGTGCGCGGAGGGCTATGGCTTCAAGATCGACGCCTGCCCGCCGCGCCAGCCGCAGAAGAAAGGCCGGGTCGAGTCCGGCATCAAGTACCTCAAGCGCAACTTCGTGCCGCTACGGGAGTTCCGCAGTCTGGCCGACGCCAACCGTCAACTGCAGGCGTGGATCCTGGAAGAAGCCGGCAACCGCATCCACGGCTCCACCCACGAGAAGCCGCTGGTGCGCTTCGCCATCGAGCAACCCCTGCTCAAGCCACTGCCGGGCGTTGTGCCTGAGCTCGCCGAATGGGCGAAGGTCAAGGTCCACCGCGACTGCCACGTCCAGTTCGAGAAGTGCCTGTACTCCGTGCCGTTCAGGCTCATCGGCCAGCCGCTCTGGCTCAAGGCGACACCGGTCACGGTGCGCATCTACCGCGATCATGAGCTGGTCGCAGTCCATTCGAGGCTGTTCCGACCCGGCAGCCGCGCAACGCTCGACGACCACCTGCCACCCGAGGCTATCGCCTGGAAGATGCGCGATCCGCAATGGTGTCTCCGACAATCGGAGAAGATCGGCACAGCCTGCCATCGGCTGATCCGCACTTTGTTCGCCGACCGCGTGCTCGACAACCTGCGTGCCGCGCAGGGCATCATCCGGTTACGTGACAAATACGGCAGTGCACGTCTCGAAGCGGCCTGCCAACGTGCGCTGAGCTACAACAACCCGCGCTATGGCACGGTCAAGACCATCCTCGCCAAAGGCCTCGAGCAACACCCCTCGGCAGAACAGGCCTTCGACACCCTGG
>Ga0210144_1000010_pt1 | contig 115264 bp, 104 predicted proteins | sample Muzzi_PWA_D2_FD_185532 | JGI IMG/M metagenome (GOLD analysis project Ga0210144, IMG submission 185532) | Wetland microbial communities from San Francisco Bay, California, USA, that impact long-term carbon sequestration - Muzzi_PWA_D2 (SPAdes) | ecosystem: Environmental > Aquatic > Marine >...
CATCGTGCGCACCCCCATCACCCGGTCCACCCCCAGGGCCAGGCGCTCGGCGCCGTAGCCGATCACCACCACCTGGCGGTGGTTCGAGTGGCCCCCGGCGTCCAGCAGGGCGTCCAGGGAGACGTAGGCGAGGGAGCGGCCCTCCACGTCCAGCACCGGGTGCCCGGCGCACAGGTCCAGGTCGGCGCCGCTCAGCTCCCGCACCCGCTCCACCGACGCCAGGGGCACGGCGAAGGTGCGGCCGCCGATGACGAACAGGAAGCCCTCCATCGTGGCGAGGTTCACCGGGAGCTGGAGGCGGATCTCGGTGCCTGCCCCGGCCACGGTGTGCAGCTCGATGGTCCCCTGCAGGGCCTTGACCTGGCTGCCCACCACGTCCAGCCCCACGCCGCGGCCCGAGATCTCGGTCACCTCGGCGGCCGTCGAGAAGCCCGGCCTGAGCATGTAGCGCAGCAGGTCCGGGGCCCGGGCGGCGGCCACCTCGGCGCTGTCGGCCAGGCCCCGCTCCAGGGCCAGCTGGCGCACCCGCTCGGTGTCCACCCCGCGGCCGTCGTCGCTGACGGTGACGGTCAGGCGCGCCCCCTGGCGCTCGAACACCACCCGCACCACGCCCTCCGGGTCCTTGCCGGCGGCGACCCGGACCTCGGGGGGCTCGATGCCGTGGCCGACGGCGTTGCGGACCAGGTGGGCCAGGGGCTCTCGGATGCCCTCCAGCAGGGCCTTGTCGATCTCGATGCCCTCCGCCCCCACCTCCAGCCGCGCCCGGCACCCGAGCTGGCGGGCGGTGTCCCGCAGGGCCAGCTCCAGGGTGGTGGTGATGGACGCGGCCGGCAGCATGCGCAGGTTCCGCACCCCCTCGTGCAGGGCCGAGACCACCTGGTCGAGCTGGGCCACGTTGCCGCGGGCGTCGTTCATCAGCCCCTTGAGGCCCTCCTTCAGGGCCACGGTGCGGGCCCGGGCCAGGATCGAGTGCAGCGCCTCCCCGGCGGGGGTCCCCGCCAGCAGCTCGCGGGCGTCGGGGCCCTGGGCCCACTCCTGGATCTCGTTCATGCCCCGCACCACCCGGATGGCGTCCTGGCTCATGGTGCGCACCTGGCCGGCGTGGTCCGTCAGGCGGATGCGGTGGATGATCAGCTCCCCGGCCAGGTTGGCGAGCTGGTCGATCTTGTCCAGGGCCACCCGCAGGTGGCCGGAGTCCCCGGAGGGGGCGGCCGCCGCCGGCGCCTCGGGGGCGGGGGAAGGGGCGGCAGCGGCCGGGGCCCCCGTGCGGGCCGGGGCGAGCGGTGTGAGTTGGGCGGGCGGTCGGGGCCCGGGGGCCGGGTCGGCGCCGGCGGCGGCCGGCTCCGGCGGGTCGGCGTCGGGCTCCGGGGCCGGGGCGGTCCGCTGGCGGGCCCCCAGAAGGGCGGCGTCCAGATCCGACACGGCGATGCCGATGTCGCCGCGGCCGCCGCCGTCCTCCCCGAGGGTGTCCACCATGCCGCGGATCACGTCCACGGCGGCGAGCATGGCGCTGATGACCTCCTCGGTGGCCTGCACGGTCTCGTCGCGCAGGGCGCCGAGCACGTCCTCCATCTTGTGGGCCAGGGTGCCCAGCTCGGCCAGGGACACCATGCGCGCCGACCCCTTGAGGGTGTGGGCCAGGCGGAACAGGGTCTTGAGGGTCTCGGCGTCGTCCGGGGCGCGCTCCAGGCGCAATAGTCCCGCGCTCAGGCCCTCCAGGTGCTCCTGGGCCTCGATGCGGAAGTACCCCAGGGCGTCCATCAGGCCCCCCGGCTGCGGGGCGACGGGTGCGGCCGGCGCGACATGCTACTTGCCCACCAGCTTGGCCAGGCCCTTGGCGGTGCCCTGGAGCTGGGTGGCGGTGTGGCGGGTCTGGTCGGTGCGGCTGGAGACCCGCTCCGCCGTGCTCTTGGCCTCGTCGACGAACTTATCCACCTGGGCCACCGACTTGTCCTGGGCCTGGGTGGCCAGGAAGATCCGCCCGGCCATGTCGGACACCTGGCTGACCGCCCCCACGATGGCGTCGAGCCGCTCGGTGACGACGTTCATCAGGTTCTCGCCCTCGTTGATCGCCGAGGTGCCCCGCTCGGTGGCGCGCCGGGTGTTCTCGGCGGTCTCCTGCACCTGCTTGATCATCTGGCGGATCTCCTGGGTGGCCTCCTGGGCCCGGGTCGCCAGGCGCCGCACCTGCTTGGCGACCACCGCGAAGCGGTGCCCGGAGCGGCCCGCCCCGGCCGCCTCGATGGTGGCGTTGAAGGAGAGCAGCTTGGTCTGGTCCACCAGCTCGTTGAGGATGGCCAGGATGCCGTCCATCTGCTCGGTCTGGCGGCGGGTCTCGCCCATGGCCAGGGAGATCTCCCGGGACTGGGTGAGGATGGCGGCCATGCGCTTCTGGGAGTCCCCCAGCACCTCCATGCCCTGGACGCACTCCAGGCTGGCGGCGTCGGTCTGCTGGGCCATCTCCTCCGTCTGGCCGCGGATCTCGGAGAGGGCGCCTTTGAGCTCGGTGAGGGTGCGGTAGACGGCGTCGATCTCCTCCACCTGGTGGCCGGCCTCCTGGGCCTGCTGCTCGGTCTCGTCGCGGAACTGGGCCGACATGTGGCCCAGCACCTCGCTGGCCTCGCCGATCTGGCGGGTGAACACCCCCACGCAACGGTAGATCCAGACCCCGAACATCCCCCCCACCAGGAGGAACGCCAGGGCCCCGAAGAAGACCCAGCGCTTGAGGGCCAGGCCGTGGGCGGTGGATTGGGTGGAGACCGTGGAGATGGCCTGGTTGGTGGTGTCCGACAGCGTGTACAGGACCCATTTGAGGGAGTCGAGGGTGGGGGTGATCTGGGTGTGGTAGTACTCCAGGTCGCGGCGCCAGCCGGCGGCGTTCCGCTCGGCGAAGGCTTGGTCGAAGATCTTCATCAGCTTGGCCCGGGTCACCTGGACGCCGCCGATGAACACCCCCACGGCCGGGTTCTCGTCCACGAGGCGGCCCGAGATGATGCTGAAGATCCGGTCGTTGCGGTGCTTCTCCTTCTCGAACTGCTCCTTGAACAGGTCCTCCTTCATGAACAGGTAGCCCCGCATGTTGCTCATCATGCGGTTGAGGCTGTCCTGGAAGCCCATGAGGGCGGAGAGGGTCAGGCCGTCGGGGCTGGAGCCGTTGGCGGCCCAGGTCTCCATCATCAGGTCGATGAAGGCGTGGGCGCGCATCAGCAGCTTCTCGCCGCGGGTGTTGATCAGGTGCTGGGCGTTGACGTTGTCGGGCCGGCCGCGCAGGGCGAACACGTCCTTGGCCTGGCCCTCCAGCTTGGTCACCAGGTCGCCCACCCCGGCCACCATGCCCTGGAAGGATTCGGCACTTTCGAACCCCGGCATCGGCTTGGACGCCTTCAGGGCCGGCAGGGTGACGTGAATCATCTCGATGGCCTCGTCGAAACGGGCCCGCTCGCGCTCGTCGCCGGTGAGCAGGAAGGCTTCGAGGGCGCTCTGGGCCTCGAGGATCGAGTTGGCCAGGGCCATCACCCGGATCGAGGTGGGCACCAGGTCCTCGGACACCGAGGACGCCAGGCGGGCGTTGCGCCCCAGCCCGTCGACCAGGGGCAGGGCCGCGGCCACCATGAGGGCCCCCATCACCACCACCGCCGCCACGATGCGGCTGCCCTGGCCCGCGGCCAGGTGGGAGAAGCGCTTGCCGAAGATTGCGAACACGGCGCCCTATGCCTCCCGGAGCGCCTGCGCGCTGGACATCGACTCCAGCTGCCGCGCCGTGGACGAGAGGTTCTTGACCGTCGCCAGGGTGTCGCCGGAGTGGCGCTCGGTCTCGGAGGAGATGTGGGACAGGGACTCCACCGCGTCCGTCACCTGCTGCACCGCACGGCCCTGCTCCTGGGCGGCGGCCTCGATGAGCTGGACCGCGTCCGCGGTCTGGGTGACGAGGGACAGGAGGGTGTCGAAGTTCTCCGCGATCTTGCCGACGTCCTCCAGCCCCCGGTCCACGGCCCGCTCGCCCTCGGCGGTGACGCTGTTGGTCACCTGGACGGTCTCCTGGATGTCCTCGATGAGGGTGCGGATCTCCTCGGTGGACTCCACGGCCCGCTCGGCCAGCAGGCGGATCTCCTCGGCCACCACCGCGAAGCGGCGCCCCGCCTCGCCGGCCCCGGCGGCCTCGATGGTGGCGTTGATGGACAGGAGGTTGGTCTGGGAGGCCATCTCGTTGATGATCTCCAGCACGCTGTTGATCTGGCGGGACTTCTCCTCCAGGGTGCGCATGTGGTCGGCGATGCGCCCCACCTCGACCTTGATGTGGCCGATGCCCTTCTGGGACTGGGTGAGGAAGGTGTGGCCCTTGTGGCACTCCTCGGCCGCCATCTTGGAGGTCTGGACCATGTCCCGGCTCTTCTGTGTCATGTTGCGGTAGGAGGCCAGCAGCTCCTGCATCGTGGAGGAGATCTGGACCGTCGCCGAGGACTGCTCGGCGGCGCTGCGCACCTGGTACTGGGCCGCCTCCCGCAGCTGCTCGGTGGAGGCAGCGATCTGGTGCACCGGGTGGTCGAGGCTGCGCAGCAGCCAGCGCAGGAGCAGGGCCCCGCCGGCCACGGCGAAGGCCGACACCGCCAGCACCAGGACCACCAGGCCCCCCAGGGCCCGGCGCACGGCGCTGCGGGTGCGGACCATCTCCCGCTCCATCAGGTCGTCACCGCGGCTCTCCAGCCCGGCCAGCATGGCGTCCAGCTCCCCCTGAACGCTCGCCGCGCGGGCCGCCGCCGCCGCGGTGGCGGCGTCGCCCGGGGGGGCCTGGGTGATCTCCCGCGAGGCGGCCTCCAGCTCGCCGAAGAGCTGCTCGATCGTCTGCAGCTCGGCCTGGGAGCTCAGGCCCGACCGGCGGACCCGCTCGATCTGGGTGCGGAACATGGTCACGGCGTCGCGCCGGGCCTGCTCCGCCTCCGGGGCCATGCCGCGGGCCGCCAGGTCCATGGCCCAGCGGTTCTTGAGGCTGCCGATGCTCATCTCCATGACGCCGTCGGCGTTGACCCAGGCGGTGCCGACCCGGTCCAGGCCCGACTCCAGCCGGGACAGGGCCCACCCCCCCAGCAACGCCGCCACCAGGGTCACCGCCCCCAGGGCGCACGAGCCCAGCAGCCAGAGGCGCCGCGGGCTGGCGCGGCGGCGGTCCGGCGGCCGGGGGGCCGGGGATTCGAAACGCTCGGGATGTTCGGGATCGCTCATCGTCGGCCATCGCTCCATGGCGGACCCGGGCCTAGCGCCGCGCGTCCAGTTGGGTGAACAGTCGGTCGAGGTCGGGGAACAGCCGCAGGCGCCCGCCCTCGTAGCTGGTGCCCTGCACGATCTGGCGCAGGGGCGCCGGCAGGGTCCCGGGGGGCGGCCCCAGCGACTCGGTGTCGAGGGGCGCCAGGCGCCCGATCTCGGTGACCAGGAGCCCGGCGTCGAAGGCACGCCCTTTCAGCACCACCACGTTGGCCACGGCCTGGCCGGCCGTGGCGCCGTACCCGTACATGTAGGGAAGGTCGTACACCGTGACCAGGTCGCCCCGCAGGTTGATGACCCCGGACAGGTGCGTGGGGGCCCCCGGCAGGGGCACCACCTCGGAGGCCCGCACCAGGCGCCGGATCCGGGTGATGGGGATGGCGAACTCCTCGCGCCCCACCCCGACGGTGAGGTACAGCCCCAGGCCCTCCTGGGACTCGGTCATCAGGTCCTTGGTGAAGCTGGCGTCGAAGTCGAGCTGGAGCTTGCGGAGCCGGTCCTTGAGGTTGAGGAGCGCCCGGTAGGGCTCGCCCCGGGTCTCCGCCTCGGTGAGGATCGCGTCCACCTCGCCCTGGTCCACGGTGCGGTCCCCCTCCGCCCCGTCCAGATCTGGCTCGAAATGCTCCGGCAACCCTTCCATGGCCCCTTCCGCTTGTCCCCCCGACGGTCCCCCTGCCGTCTAGCCTCCGGATCCCTTTGCGGCCGCGGCGCGGCCCGCGCACACCTCGATGAACGCCGCCGCCTCGAAGCCGCCGCAATAGCGCCGGACGCGCTCCCCGTCGGCGGCGCCGGCGGCGGCGGCGTTGCGCCACGCCCGGCGCGCGGCGGCGGCGTGGCCCTCGGCCGCCTCCAGCCCGGCCAGGTGGAAGTGGGCCGCGGCGAAGCCCGGGTCCAGATAGATCGCGCGCTTCAGCAGCCGCACCGCCTCGGTCTCCACGCCGGTCTGGGCCGCCAGCATGCCGGCGACGAAGTGGGCCTCCGGGTGCGCCATGTCCTCCGCCAGGACCCGGGCCACCAGGCGTCGGGCGTCGTCCCAGGCGCCGCGGCAGACCGCGATCCAGGCCGCCAGACGGAGGGCGTCGCCACGCAGCGGCCCCCGCCCCAGGCGGGCCAGGGCGGCGTCGTAGCGCTCGGCCACGGCCTCGTCCCACGCGGCCGCCACCCTGCGCCCCGGGTCGGAGGCCGGGGGCGGCGCCGGAGCCGGCTCCGGAGCGGCCTCGGGGCGGGGCGCGAAGCCCAGCGCGTCCTTGGGCCGCAGCTTGCGGAAGCCGCTGCCGCCGGCGGTCCACTCCAGCACGCACGCCTCCGGGGGCGTCATGCTCTCCGAATGGCCCACTACGAGCATTCCGCCCCCCACCAGGGAGCGGGCCAGGGCCGCCAGAACCGACTCGGTGGCGGCGGGGGCCAGGTAGATCAGGACCCGCTGGCACAGGATCAGGTCGAAGCGGGCGGGCCACGGGCCGGCGGCGGCCCACTCGGCCAGGTTCAGCTCCGCGAATTCCACCCGGCCGCGCACCTCGGGGCGGACCCGGTGGCCCCCGGGGAAGGGCTCGAAGAACCGCGCCACCTCGTGCCGCTCCAGGCCGCCCATGCCGCGCTCCGGATAGACGCCGGCGCGGGCCACGGTCAGGGCCTCGGGGTTCAGGTCGCTGCCCACCACCTCGGCCTCGAGATCCGGGAACCGGTCCCGCAGGCGCTCGCACACCATGGCCAGGCCGTAGGCCTCCTGGCCGGTGGCGCAGCCCGCCGACCAGAGCCTCAAAGGGCGCTCGGCGACGTGCCGGATCATGCCGGGCAGCACCTCCCGCTCCAGGGCGTTCCAGCGGCTGCGGTCGCGGAAGAACAGGGTCTCGCCGATCGTGACCGCGGGGATGAAGCGGCGCCACTCGTCCGCCTCCCTCTCCAAGCGGCGGGCGTAGACCTCCGGGCCGGGGTCGTCCAGCTCGGCCAGGCGCCGCGCCACGGCCTGGTCCAGGCGCTGGCGCTGGGCGCCGTGCACGCGGATGCCGCAGCGGCGCTCCAGCTCCGCGGCCACCCGCGCCGTGGCCGCCGCCTCCTGGGCGGGGACCTCTGCCGGACGGCTGCCGGTCATGGCGGGCCGCCTCCGGTGAGGAGGTCGGGGGTGAGCAGGTACGTCAGGCGGCCCTCGATCTCGATGAGCCCCGCGGTGCGGCGCTCCTCCGTGGCGCCGCCGGCGCCGTCGCGGACCAGGGTGGGGTTGTACTCCACGATGTCCTGCACGGCGTCCACCAGCCAGTGGTCGTCGCCGTGCTCGCCGCGGCTGACGATCAGCCAGGGGCGGTGGCCCCCGGTCGGGATGGCGGCGCGGGCGTGCACCCCCAGACGGCGGGCCAGCTCGAGCACCCGCACGGGCTGGCCGTGCAGGCGCGCCACGCCCAGGACGCCCTCCGGGGCACCGGGCTCGGGCTCGATCTGGGGCAACCGGCCCACCTCCCGCAGGTGCAGGATGTCCATGGCGTACTGGTGGTCACCCACAGAAAAGACAAGGATTTGGCGTTGCGCGTCCAACCGCACCTCTCCCAAGCGGACCTCGCTAACCGTGTCGGAGCCGCGCGGACGCCACTTAAGCGCTTTCTTCTTGAGGACTTGGACCGGAGAGAGGGGCCGAGGCCCGGCCTTGTCACAACCGGGGGCTCCCCATATACTCGGTCCCATGGCGACCCATACCCTCGTGCTCGCGGAGCGGCTCGACCCGGCCGCGTTGTTCGGCCTGTACGACGCCCACCTGAAGGCGATCGAGTCGGCCCTGGGGGTCGTCATCGTGGCCCGCGACCAGCGCCTGACCATCGAGGGCCCCGAGGAGGCGGCGGACCGGGCCAAGGCGGTGCTCGAGCGGCTCACCCGCGTGCAGCTGGAGCAGGGCGGGCTGGAGCCGGACGACGTGCGCCTGGCCTTGAGCCAGTGCCGCGAGGACCATCCGACGGCGGCCCCCGAGCTGGCCCTGCCGGGGCGGGTGCGGCGGCTGGTGCCGCGGTCCTCGAACCAGGCCCGCTACCTGAAGGCCATCACCGACAACGACCTGGTCATCGCCATCGGCCCCGCCGGCACGGGCAAGACCTACCTGGCCATGGCGGCAGCCGTGTCGGCATACAACCGCAAGGAGGTGCGGCGCATCGTCCTGACCCGGCCGGCGGTGGAGGCGGGGGAGCGACTGGGGTTCCTGCCCGGCGACCTGGTGGAGAAGGTCAATCCCTACCTGAGGCCGCTCTACGACGCCCTCTACGACCTGATGCCGGTGGACGCCGCCCGCCGCCTGCTGGAGCGGGGCGAGATCGAGATCGCGCCCCTGGCCTTCATGCGGGGCCGCACCCTGAACGACGCCTTCATCATCCTGGACGAGGCGCAGAACACCACCTCCGAGCAGATGCAGATGTTCCTCACCCGCTTCGGAGAGCAGTCCAAGGTGGTGGTCACCGGCGACGTGACCCAGATCGACCTGCCCCCCGGCGAGGTGTCGGGCCTGTGCGAGGTGGAGCCCCTCCTGGCCGGCATGAACGGGGTGGCCATCGTGCGCTTCGCCAACACGGACGTGATCCGCCACCCCCTCGTGGCCCGCATCGTGGACGCCTACCAGACCCACCGGGAGAAGCACCGCCGCGACTGAAGCGCGCGCCCACTCCGATGGCCCGCCAACGTCCCACGTTGCGGCTCCTGACACGGGCCGCCGAACCCGTTCCGGCGACCGGACCCCCGTCGCGCCCCTGGCTGGTGGCCCTGGTGGCCGCCGGCACGGTGCTGATGTGCACCGTGCTGCTGCTGCCCGGTCGGGGGGCGCCCCCGCCCCTGGCCCCGGGCCAGACCCCCCTGGCCGACGTGGTGGCCCCGGAGGACCTGGTGGTCCTGGACGAGGACGCCACCGAGGCGGCCCGGGCCGAGGCCCGCGCCGGGGTGCCCCTGGTGTTCGACGTGCGCCCCGGCGAGATCGACCGGCTGGAGACCAAGATCCACGACGCCTTCGCCCTGATCCGCCAGCTGCGCTTCGCGCCCCGTCCCCAGACCGGCGATGCCGCCGGCGCGGCCGGGGCCGAGGCCGGGGGCGACCCGGTGGACGAGCTGCTGCGCACCCGCCTGGGGATCCTGCCGCCCTCGGACCTGAAGGGGGTGCCGCCGGAGCGCTTCACCCGCCACCTGGAGGGCGAGCTGGTGGAGGCACTGCGCCTGACCCTGGAGCGGGGGGTGCTGCTGGACCGGGACGACGTGCCCGGCGGGACCGAGGGCGAGATCCTGGTGCGCACCGTGGGGGAGCCGCGGGAGACCTACGTCAAGGTGGCCGACGTGGCCGACCTGGCCACGGCCCGCGCCTCCATGGCCCAGATGGCCCTGCAGGCCTACCCCGACGACCCGGAGGCGCGGGCCCTGCTCACCTTCCTGGCCAGCTCCCTGGTATACGCCAACCTCAAGGAGGACCCCCAGGAGACCCGCCTGCGCCGCGAGGTCGCCGCGGCCCAGGTCAAGCCCCTCTACTTCAAGGTGCGGAAGGGCGAGGTGATCGTGGCGGCCGGCACCCAGGTGCTCAAGGCCCAGGCGGGGGCGATCCGGGCCTTCCGCGAGGTGGCGGAGGCGGGCTACGCCCAGCGGGCGCTGGGCCTGGTGCTGCTGTGCGGGCTGATCTTCTACGTGTTCTTCCTGGACCTGCGGGGCATCGGCTCGCGGGTGCTCAAGGAGAGCCCCCGGGCCCTGCTGACCGGCCTGGTGCTGGCGGGCACCCTGGGGCTGAGCCGCCTGACCCTGTTCCTGCTGGGGGCGTTCACCGCCCGCTTCGAGGTGGTGGACGGGATCACCCTGGCCTACGGCCTGCCCCTGGCCTCCGGGGCCATGCTCATCAGCCTGCTCCTGGGGGTGCGCACGGCCCTGGTGTTCGCCATGATGGCTAGCATCCTCATGGGCCTCATGGTGCCCGAGGTGCCCCTCTACACCCTGTACGGCTTCGTGGCCTCCCTGGTGGCGATCTTCTCCGTGGCCGGGTGCGAGCGGCGCTCGCGCCTGGTGCGGGCGGGGCTGGGGGTGGGGGTGGTGAGCGCCGTGGTGGTGGCGGGCATCGACCTGCACCAGGGGGTGCTGTGGGGGGCCGAGCGGCTCTACGACCTGCCGTTCGCCTTCTCCGGCGGCATCCTGTCGGCGGTGATCGTCTCGGCGGTGTTGCCGGTCATGGAGTCGGTGTTCAACGTCTCGACCAACATCCGCCTGCTGGAGCTGTCGGACCTGAACCATCCCCTGCTGCGCCGGCTGCTGGAGCGCGCTCCGGGGACCTACCACCACAGCATGATCATGAGCAACATGGCCGAGCAGGCCGCCAAGGCCATCGGCGAGAACGCCCTGCTGGCCCGGGTGGGGTGCTACTACCACGACATCGGCAAGATGCTCAAGCCCGGCTACTTCATCGAGAACCAGTGGGCCGGCGACCGCAACGTGCACGACCGCCTGACCCCCAGCATGAGCCGCCTGGTGCTGGTCTCCCACGTGCGCGACGGCATCGACCTCGGGCGCCGCCACGGCCTGCCGGACGACATCATCGACATGATCCCCCAGCACCACGGCACGCGGGTGATCAACTACTTCTACGCCAAGGCCAAGGAGTCCCAGGGCCCCGAGGCGCCCGAGCCGCCCGAGGACAGCTTCCGCTACCCGGGCCCCAAGCCCCAGACCAAGGTGGCCGGCATCATCATGCTGGCCGACACCGTGGAGGCCTCGTCCCGGGTGCTGGAGGACCCCTCCCCGGCCCGCATCGGGACCCTGGTGGAGAAGGTGGTCAACACGATCTACCTGGACCAGCAGCTCGACGAGTGCGAGCTGACCCTGAAGGACCTGCGCAAGATCGCGGACTCCTTCACCAAGACCCTCACCGGCACCTTCCACCACCGCATCCAGTACCCCGGCATGGCGATCCCCCGCCCTGGCGCCGATGCCCGTCCACCTGACCAACCGTCAACGGCGCTTTCCCGTTGATGCCCGCGGCCTCGCCGCCCAAGCGCGGGCCTGCCTGGACCACCTGGGGCTGGGGGCCGCGGAGCTGAGCGTGCTGCTGGTCAACGACCGGGCCATGCGCGCCCTCAACCGGGCCCACCGGGGGGTGGCCGGCACCACGGACGTGCTGTCGTTCCCCCTGCACGAGGGCTCCCCGGCGGCGATCCGGGCCCGGGTGGCGGGCCCCGAGCCGGAGCTGGGGGACGTGGTGATCTCCGTGGAGCGAGCCCGCGCCCAGGCCGTCCGGGCCGGGGTGACGACCCGGGCGGAGCTGGCCCTGCTGCTGGTGCACGGCATCCTGCACCTGGCGGGGCTGGACCACGAGCGGGGCCCGGCCGAGGCGGCCCGCATGGCCGCCGCCGAGCGCAAGGCGCTGAAGGCCCTGGGGCTGAGGGCGCCGGGCTTGGTGGCGCGAGCCACCGAGGGCGTGCGATGAACGGCGGCTTCCTGACCCGCCTGGCGCGGGGCCTGACCCGCAGCCGGGGCGCCCTGGGGGACCGGCTGGAGCAGGCCGCCGCCGCTCACCGGGAGATCGACGATGCGCTCCTGGAGGAGGTGGAGGAGATCCTCGTCACCGCCGACCTGGGGGTGCAGACCGCCATGCGCCTGATGGGCACCCTCCGGGACGAGATCCGCTACAACAAGCTCAAGGACCCGGCCCGCATGTGGGAGATCCTGCGCCGCTCGGTGCTGGGCGCCCTAAGGGCGGGCGGCGACGCGCCCCTGGCCACACAGGCGCGACCGGCGGTGTTCCTGATGGTGGGGGTCAACGGGGTCGGCAAGACCACCACCATCGGCAAGCTGGCGGCCCGCTACGCGGGCGAGGGCAGGCGCGTCCTCCTGGCGGCGGGAGACACCTTCCGCGCCGCCGCCGGGGAGCAGCTGGCGGTGTGGGGCCAGCGCCTCGGGGTCGAGGTGGTGCGCCAGCAGGAGGGGGCCGACGCCTCGGCCGTGGCCTACGACGCCTGCCAGGCCGCCGTGGCCCGGGGCGCCGACCTGGTGCTGGTGGACACCGCCGGGCGCCTGCACACCAACGTCAACCTGATGGAGGAGCTCAAGAAGGTCCACCGGGTGATCGGCAAGGTGATCCCCGGCGCCCCCCACGAGGTGCTGCTGGTGCTGGACGCCAACACCGGCCAGAACGCCCTGTCCCAGGGCCGCACCTTCCTGCAGGCGGTGCCGGTGACGGGGCTGGTGCTCACCAAGATGGACAGCACCGCCAAGGGGGGCATCCTGGTGAACCTGGTGGACACCCTGAAGTGCCCGGTGCGGTTCATCGGCATCGGGGAGGCCCCGGAGGACCTCCAGCCCTTCGACCCCGAGGCCTTCGTGGCCGCCCTCCTGCCGGGCGGCCGAGAGGGGGCGTCGGCCTAGACGGCCACCCGCGCTCCGGGGTCCGCACCCTCAGCGCCCACCCCGGCCGGACCGGGCGCCGCCGCAACACCGCGCGGTGGCCGCCCGCCGCCGGGCGCCTCCCCAAGACCCGCTCGGGTGCCGTGGAGGGCCGCGCCCTCAGCAGCAGGGGGTGGGGGGGCCCTCCGGGTCGCTCACCGCGAACATGCCCGCGTAGGGGGCGGCCAGGAGCTTGGCGGCGGTGTCGGCGCAGACCTCCACCACCTCGCCCCGCAGGTAGGTGTGGCCGTCGTCGTCGGTGAGGCTGCGGCCCGGGCCCAGGTACACGGCGGTCTGACCTCGGTAGAGGCACGAGGGGGCCTTGTCGAAGCGGTAACCGCGGAAGGTCGTGGAGTAGAAGCGGATGCCCTCCACCTCCTTCCAGAGGTAGTCCCGCTCCAGGGTGACGCCGTAGAAGCCGGCGGCCTCGGCGTGGGCGGCGAACTCCCGCTCGGTCATGGCGCCGGCGATGCACGCCCCCCACAGCTCGGGGTCGGCCTTGAGGGCGTCGGGCACCGGGCGCTCGGCGACGATGTCGGAGATGACGAAGCGGCCCCCGTGGCGCAGCACCCGGTGGATCTCGCCGAAGACCCGGGGCTTGTCGGTGGAGAGGTTGAGCACGCAGTTGCTGGTGACCAGGTCGGCGCCCGCGTCCGGCACCGGCACCTGCTCCAGGAAGCCCTTGCGGAACGACACCACGTCGTACCCCAGGCGCTCCGCCACCCGGGCGGCGCCCGCGGCGGCCTTTTCCAGCATCTCGTCGGTCATGTCCACGCCGATCACGGTGCCGGTGGGGCCCACGCGGCGGGCGGCGATGAAGCAGTCGATGCCGCCGCCGGCCCCCAGGTCCACCACCGTGTCGCCGGGACGGGGGGCGGCCGCCGCCATGGGGCTGCCGCAGCCGAAGGAGACGGCCAGGACCTCCTCGGGGATGTGGGCCAGGTCGGCGGGGTCGTGGGTGGCGGGGCAGCACAGCTCCTCCCGGGGCGCCTGCGCGGCCCGGCCGTAGAAGTCCCGGACTTCGTCGCGGTGAACAACCCGGCCCTCGGGCGCCGCCGTGTCGCCGCACGCCTCGCCGGGGCCGCAGCACCCGGCCGTCTCGGTCACCTCCAGCCGCTCTTCCGTCCCGTCCACGTCGCGCTCCTGTCCCGTTGGGTGGGTGTGGGGCCCCTTGAGGCGGGCCGGATCGTACCACAGCGGGGAACCGCCGCCGGGCGCCCCGTATTCCCGCCCGGCGCGCGGCCGGGCGGGGGGCGCGGGCTTGACAGCGGCCGGGGCGCGCCCTACCGTGTGGGCCGGCCGCGTTCCGGAAAGGCCCCGCCCGACCCGATGGCGATCATCCGCAAGACATCCTCCGTCATGCTCAGCTTCGTGCTCGGGGGCGCCCTGCTGGGGGGCGTCCTGGCCGAGGCCCTGCGCCACTTCTCCTCCGAGGGCCTGCTCAGGGACGTGTTCCTGAAGGGCTACGGCATCGGGATCGACCCGCCCTTCACCCTGGACCTGCACCTGGTCACCCTGACCCTGGGCTTCACCGTGGACATCAACCTGTTCGTGCTGCTCGGGGCCCTGACCGGGGTGTTCGTGTTCAAGCAGGTGTAGCGGCCGCCTGAGCCCCGGCCGCCTCGGCGCCCCGCAGCTGGCCGCAGGCGGCCAGGATGTCGCGCCCCCGGGAGCGGCGCACGAAGCTCCACACCCCCGCCTCCCGAAGCACCCGCTGGAAGGCCAGCACCGTCGGCTCCTCCGGGCGCCCGTAGGGCACGCCGGGCACGGGGTTGTAGGCCATCAGGTTCACCTTGCAGCGCACCCCGTGCACCAGCCGCACCAGGCGGCGGGCGTCCGCCGGGGTGTCGTTCAGGCCCCGGATCAGCATGTACTCGAAGAAGACCCGGCGCCGGGGCGGCAGCGGATAGTCCCGGCAGGCGGCCATCAGCGCCGCCAGGGGCCAGCGCCGGTTGACCGGGATCAGCTCGTCGCGGAGGGCGTCCGTGGTGGCCCCCAGGGACACGGCCAGGTTGACGTAGGGGGCGCGCCGCCCCAGCTCGGCCATCTGCGGCACCAGGCCGGCGGTGGAGACGGTCACGCGGCGGGGCGCCAGGTGGAGGCCGTCGCCGTCCACCAGGTGCTCGATGGCGGGCACCACGGCCGGGAGGTTCGCCAGGGGCTCGCCCATGCCCATCATCACGACGTTGGTGAGCGGCGCCTCCGGGTGGCGGCGGCGCGCCTCCAGCACCTGCTCCACGATCTCCCAGGATTCGAGGTTGCGGACGAGGCCCTGCTGTCCGGTGAGGCAGAAGCTGCACGCCAGGGCGCACCCCACCTGGGTGGAGACGCACAGGGTGGTGCGGCCGGGCTCCGGGATCCGGACCGTCTCGACGGTGTGGCCGTCGGGCAGGCGGAACAGGTACTTGCGGGTACCGTCCTCCGACACGGTCTCCGCCGCCGCCTCCAGGCGGGGCAGGACGGCCCGCCCTGAGAGCTCGGCGCGGAAGTCCCGCGACAGGTCGGTCATGGCGGCGAAATCCGTGGCGCCCCGGGCGTAGATCCAGCGGTACAGCTGGGTCGCCCGGAAGGGGCGGTGCCCCAGACCGGTCACGAAGGCCGCCAGGCCGTCGCGGGAGAGGGCTTTCAGGTTCACGGGCGTCATGGAACCCGCAGCCTATCACGGCCCCTCAAGCGGGCGAAAGGCGCCCCGGGCGCCCGCAGGGCGTCCCCGGCGTATCATTCACGGAGGGTGGTGGCGGGCGCCGATACGAGGCGTTGGAATTGCCGGAAATGCGGGCATTCGTGCTATCGTTCCGGAAAATCCGGGCACGGCCGGACCGCCCCCGTACCTCATGGCGCAACGACCCCACATCCTGCTGCTCGACCCGGCCCCGGACCGGGACGGCCTGGCGGCGCGCCTGAAGGGCCTGGGGGCCGAATGCAGCGTCGCCCGGGGGCTGCACGACGCCATGGTGCAATCCATCATCCGCAACCCGGTGGTGATCGTGGCCGACCTGTCGGTGCCGGGGGGCGCCGGGGCCGAGTGCCGGCGCCGCCTGGAGGCCCTGCCCCACGTCCGGATCCCCTTCGTGACCCTCGGGCCGGGGCAGGACCTGCCGGGGTCGGCGGACGACGCCGAGGTGCTGGAGCGGGTGCGGGCCCTGCTGCCGGAGGCGGCCCCCGCCGCCGGGGGCGGGGAGCCCGCCGGGGCGCCCTCCAGCGCGAGCGCGCCTCCCGATCTTCAGGTTTCGGAAGTTATGGAACCCCATGCCGACCTCTCGGCGGGGGATGACACCGTGGCGGGGGCGCTGGAGCGGCTGCGGCGCGCGGAAGCCGACGCCACCCTCACCGTCCGCGCCTCCGACGGCGCCTTCGGCGAGGTCATGGTGCGGGGCGGGGTGCCGGTGCACGCCGTCACCACCGACGGGGCCGAGGGCGATGCGGCCCTGGCGGTGCTCGCCGGCTGGGCCGGGGCCGAGGTCCGGGTGGGGCCGCCGCCCCGCCCCGAGACCCCCGTGACCATGGCCCCGGCGGCGCCCGAGGGCCCCTCCCCGGAGGACGCCCGGCGGGTGACGGCGCTGTTGGAGGAGCTGGAGGCCCTGGGGGTGGTCCGGAGGACCGGGCCGTGAACCTGCCGGCGGAGGCGGAGCGGGTCCCGGGCGGGGCCGACCTGGTGCACGCCGTCCTGATCGGGGGCGACGTGGAGGCCCTGGCGTGGGTGCCGCGCCTGTTCCGCGATCCCCAGATCAACCTGCTCGGGCTGCTGCCGGTGCACCCCGCCGACCTGGTGCGGAACCTGGACGCCCACGGCTACGCCCTGTGCGACCCCGGCCCCCTGGCGGTGTTCGCGGGGGTGGCCGAGCTGGCGGCGCTGCCGCGCCTGGACCTGATCATCGACACCACCCTGGACCCCGCCACGGTGCGGCACCTGGGCGAGGCGGGCCTGGGGGGCGTTCCCCGGGTCAACTCGGGGGCCCTGGGGCTGCTGCTGGCGCGGCCGGGCCCGGGCTCCGCCCCGGCCCCGGCGGCCGCCGCCCCCGCGCCGGGGGCCTTCACCGGCCGGGTGGCCAAGGAGCTGGGCCGGGCCTACCGCCACGGCCGCACCCTGGGGCTGATCCGGGTGGAGGTGGGCGGCGACGGCGCCGGGGGGCCGCTGCCCGACCCGGTGGCGGACCAGGTGACCCAGGCCATCGAGCAGTCGCTGCGCATCGAGGACGTGGTGGCCCGCGTGGAGCCGGGGGTGTTCGCCGTGCTCCTGCCGGAGACCGGGGATGCCACCCGGCACGTGGCCGCTCGATTGACTTCCAACCTGGCCGAACTTAGAATCCGGGGCGTTGCCGCCACCCCCGCCGGCGCGGGCCGCGAGGGCGCCGATTCGGCGGGCACGGAAGGGGCACAAGGGGGGGACGCCGACGGGGGGAGCCCGCGGCAGACGGCCCCCGGGGTCCGGCCCCGGCTGCGCCACGCCGTCGGCTGGGCGTGGTTCCCCCACGACGCCAAGACCGCCCAGGCGCTCATGGACCAGGCCCGCACCCGGATGGGGCCGCCGTCCTCCCTGGGCCCCTGACCCCAAGCGAAAGGCCGCACCCGACCCATGGACCGCATCGACCTGCTCGAGGCCAAGGTCAAGCAGATGATCGACCTGGTCCAGTCCCTCCGGGAGGAGAACCGCGTCCTGACCGACCGCCTCGCCGCCGCCGAAGCCCGCGAGCGGGACATGGCCGAGCAGCGCCAGGCCATCGATCGGGAGCGGGACACCGTGCGGGACCGGATCGAACACCTGCTGGGCGAGCTGGCCGGCATGGAACGCCCCCCCGCCGCGGACACGGACGAGGGCAACGGAGCCGGCGAGGGCCGCGAGGCGGCGGCCGGGGCGCACCGCGCGGACAACCCGGTGCTGCCGGGGCTGTAGGGCCGTGCCCCAGGCGCCGGAACCCCGTCCCCCCACCACCCGGGTCACCGTCTTCGGCCAGACGCTGACCATCACGGGCGCCGACAACGAGGATTACGTGCAGGGCCTGGCGGCCTACGTCACCGCCCACATGGAGCGCCTGGCCAAGGCCTCGCCCCTGACCCCCATGCCCCAGGTGGCCATGCTGGCCGCCATGAACATCGCCCACGAGCTGTTCGAGCTGCGCACCCGCAGCGACGCCCGCGAGGCCGACCTGGACCACCGCACCCGGGAGCTGCTGGACAACATCGACGCCCAGTTCGCCTCCGCCCGGCCCGAGCCCTGACGCCGGGCCGCCCCCCGAGCCCCCCGAGAGCCGGTCGATGAACCCCCGCCTGGAGCAGTTGCCGCCCTATCCCTTCGAGCGGCTGCGGGGCCTGCTGGGGGACCTCGTGCCCGCGCCGGGGCTGGAGGTGATCTCCATGGGGATGGGGGAGCCGCGCCACGACCCGCCGGCCTTCTTCCTGGAGGCCCTGGCCCGGGAGGGGGCGGCCTTCGCCCGCTACCCCACCACCCCGGGCGATCCCCTGCTGCGGCAGGCGGCCGCCCGCTGGCTGGAGCGGCGCTACGGGCTCCCCAAGGTGGACCCGGAGCGGGAGGTGATCCCCTGCGCCGGCACCCGCGAGGCCCTGTTCTCCATCGCCCAGGCGGTGGTGGGCCGCCCGGGGCGGGACCTCGTATTGCTGCCCAATCCCTTCTACCAGATCTACGAGGGCGCCGCCCTGTGGGCCGGGGCCACGCCCCGTTACGTGCCCGCCGTGGCGGAGAACGGCTACCTGCCGGACTACGCCGGGCTGCCGGAAGACGTGCTGGCGCGCACCTCCCTGCTCTACCTGTGCAGCCCCGGCAACCCCACCGGGGCGGTGGCGCCGCCGGACTACCTGGAGGCCGTCGTGCGCCTGGCCAGGGCGCACGACTTCGTGGTGGTGGCCGACGAGTGCTACGCGGAGATCTACCCGGACGAGAACCGTCCCCCGGCCGGGCTGCTGGAGGTGGCGGCCCGGACGGGCGGGGGCTTCGACCGCTGCCTCGTGTTCCATTCCCTGTCCAAGCGCTCCAACCTGCCCGGGGCGCGCTGCGGCTTCGTGGCGGGGGACGCCCGCATCCTGGCGGCCTACCTCAAGCTGCGCACCTACACCGGGTGCGCGGTGCCGCTCCCCATCCAGCGGGCCGCGGCCGCCGTGTGGGACGATGAGGCCCACGTGGCCGCGAACCGGGCCGCCTACCGGGAAAAGCTCGCGGCCGCGCGGGAGGTGCTGGCCCCGGTGCTTCCGGTGAAGGAGCCGGACGCCGGGTTTTACCTGTGGCCCGAGGTGCCGGGCGGGGGCGAGGCGTTCGCCAGGCGCCTGTTCGCCGAGTGCGCCGTGACGGTGCTGCCGGGGGCCTACCTAGCGCGGGAGGTGGACGGCGCCAACCCGGGGGCCGCCCACGTGCGCATGGCCCTGGTGGACACCCGGGAGCGTTGCGTGGCCGCCGCCACGCGCATCCGTGACCTGCTGGCGGCCACGCCGCCGCCCAGCCAGTAAGGAGAGGGAGCCGGAACGTGGACGACATCGAGCGGGTGATCGAGCAGGCGTGGGACGCGCGGGACGACCTGGGGCCGGGCCGCGGGCCCGCCGAGGTGGAGCGGGCGGTGCTCGCCGCCATCGAGCTGCTGGACCGGGGCGAGGCCCGCGTGGCCTCCAACGAGGGCGGCGCCTGGCGGGTTCACGCCTGGCTGAAGAAGGCCGTGCTGCTCTACTTCCGGCTCCACGACAACGCCCCCATGCAGGGCGGCTACGACAAGGTGCCCCTCAAGTACGCCGGCTACACGGCGGACGACTTCAAGCGCGACGGCGTGCGGGTGGTGCCGCCGGCCACGGTGCGCAAGGGGGCCTACATCGGTCCGTCGTGCGTGCTCATGCCCGGCTACGTGAACATCGGCGCCTACGTGGACGAGGGGACGCTGGTGGACACCTGGGCCACCGTGGGCTCCTGCGCCCAGATCGGCAAGCGCGTGCACCTGTCCGGCGGCGCCGGCATCGGCGGGGTGCTCGAGCCCCTCCAGGCCAACCCGGTGATCATCGAGGACGGCTGCTTCATCGGGGCCCGCGCCGAGATCGCGGAGGGGGTGATCGTGGGGGAGGGGGCGGTGATCTCCATGGGGGTGTACCTGGGGGCCTCCACCAAGATCGTCGATCGGGAGACGGGCGAGGTCACCCAGGGGCGGGTGCCGCCCTACGCCGTCGTGGTGCCCGGCACCCTGCCGGCGAAGGACGGCGGCCCGGGCCTGTACTGCGCCGTGATCGTCAAGCAGGTGGACGCCCGCACCCGCGCCAAGACCGCCATCAACGAGCTGCTGCGCACCTGACCCCCCGAGGGGGGTGGCCGCCCGATTTTTGGGGCGCCGGGGAACTTCGGCGCCCCCGGCCTCGTCTAAGGGGAACCCGCGCCCGACCCGTGGCGCGACCCCTCGGGAGGCCACACCCCCATGCAGCTTGCGTGTCTGCACGCCGGAGACCCCGGCCGGGAACCCGTCGAGACCCTGATCCGCACCCGCTACCAGCGGGCCTACGGCGCCCGCCTGCACCGCATCATGCCGTGCCTGCTCACCGCCTCCGCCGCCGGGGTGCTGGTGGCGGCCCTGGGGCTCGCCCCCGCCTCCGGCGGGCCGCTGCTGCTGGAGCGCTACCTGGACCGGCCGGTGGAGGAGGAGCTCGCCGACCGCTCCGGCCATCCGGTGCGGCGCAGCGAGGTGGTGGAGGTGGGCAACTTCGCGGACCTGCGGGCGGGGGCCGTGGCCGCCGTGATCCCCCCCGTGACCGCCTACCTGCACCGGGAGGGGTACCGCTGGGCGGTGATCACCGCGGTGCGGCCGGTGCAGCGGGCCTTCGCCCGGAGCGGCCTGGAGCTGGCCACCCTGGCCGTGGCCGACCCGGCCCGCCTGGGGGACGACGCCTCCAGGGACTGGGGCACCTACTACGCCCACGGCCCGGTCGTGCTGGCGGGCGACATCCGCGCCGGCCACCGGCAGCTCGTGCGCGCCGGGGCCGCGCGCCGCGCCCCGCGCCTGGCGCCGCTGGCGCCGCTCGAGGGCCTGGGGGCGGTGTGAGCGCCGTCCGGGAGGCGGTGCGCCGCCACGCCCGCGAGAGCGGCGGGGCGCCGGCGCTGATCGGCGCCGAAGGGGCCCTGAACTACGCCGACCTGGACCGGGAGGTCGACGCCCTGGCCGGGGCCCTGGCCGAAACCGGCCTGACCACCCTGGGGCTCGCCCTGGCGGGCGGCCCGGCGTGGGTGGTGGCCGACCTGGCCGCCCGCCAGGCGGACGTGGCCGTGGTGCCGCTGCCCCCCTTCTTTGCCCCCGCCCAGGTCCTGCACGTGGTTCAGGACGCCGCCGTGGAGGCGGTGCTGGGGCGGCTGCCGGCGGGCGTGCCGGGCCTGGCGGGCGACCCCGCCCCGGCGGCGTCCGTGCGGGTGGCGGGAACGACCCTGCCCCTGGTGCGCCTGGCCCCGTCCGCCCCCACGCCGCGCCGCTTCCATAAGGTCACCTACACCTCCGGCACCACCGGGACCCCCAAGGGGGTCTGCCTGCGGCAGGAGGTGCTGGACACCGTGGCCGCGGCCCTGTGCCGGGCCACCGACGCCTGCCCCCAAGACCGGCACCTGGCGGTGAACCCCCTGGCGGTGCTGCTGGAGAATCTCGCGGGGGTGTACGCCCCGCTGCTGGCGGGCGCTTCCGTGGCCCTGCCGTCCCTGGCGGCGCCGGAGGTGGCGGCCAAGGCCCTCGCGGGGGCCCTCAAGGCCCACCGGGCGACCACGGTGATCCTGATGCCGGCGGCGCTGAAGGCCCTGGTGGCACACCTGGAGCGGGGCGGGCCGGCCCTGCCCGACCTGCGCCTGGCCGCCGTGGGGGGCGCGCCGGTGTCGGCGGCGCTCCTGGCGCGGGCCCGGGACGCCGGGGTGCCCGCGCTCCAGGGCTACGGCCTGTCGGAGTGCGCCTCGGTGGTGTGCCTGAACACCCCGGAGGCCGACCGGCCGGGCAGCGTGGGCCGCCCCCTGCCCCACGTGCGGGTGGCCATCGCCCCGGACGGCGAGGTCCGGGTGGCGGGGCCGGGCTTTTCGGGCTACCTGGGGTCGGCCCCGCGCCCCGAGGCCGGCTGGTGGGCCACCGGCGACCTGGGACGGCTGGACGCGGACGGCTACCTGTACGTCACCGGCCGCAAGGGCAGCTCCTTCAGCACCACCTCGGGCCGCAACGTGGCACCGGAGTGGGTGGAGGGGGAGCTGACCGGCGAGCCGCAAGTGGCCCAGGCCGCCGTGTTCGGCCACGGGCGGCCGTGGCCGGCGGCCGTGATCGTGCCCGCCCCCGAAGCCACCCCCGAGGAGCTCACGGCCGCCGTGGCCGCCGCCAACGGCCGCCTGCCGGCCTACGCCCGGGTGCACGCCTGGCAGGTGGCGTCCGAGCCGTTCTCCCCCGCCAACGACCTGGCCACCGCCACCGGGCGTCCGCGCCGGGCCGCCATCTGGGCGGCCTACGGCCCGCGCCTGGAGCGGCTCTACGCCTGAAGATCTCGAGGAGTCCTTCGTGTCCGCCCCCGCCGCCAGCCCCCCCTTCTCCGCCCGCCTCACCGACGCCACCCAAGAGGCGCGGGCCGGGCTGCTCGCCGTCCCCGCGATCCGGCGGGGGGTGGCGGGGGATCTGGGGCGCTCCACGTACCTGGCATTCCTGGAGCAGGCCTACCACCACGTGCGCCACACGGTGCCCCTGCTGATGGCCTGCGGCGCCCGCCTGCCGGAGCGGCTGGGGTGGATGCGCGCCGCCGTGGCCCGCTACATCGCCGAGGAGGAGGGCCACGAGGCCTGGATCCTGTCCGACATCGCCGCCGCCGGGGGCGACGCCGAGGCCGTGCGGAACGGGCGCCCGGCCCTGGCCACCGAGCTGATGGTGGCCTACGCCTACGACACGGTGAACCGGGGCAACCCGGCGGGGCTGTTCGGCATGGTGTTCGTGCTGGAGGGCACCAGCGTGGCCCTGGCGCGGCAGGCCGCCGCCGCCCTCCAGGCGCGCCTGGGCCTGCCCGACGGTGCCTTCACCTACCTCAACAGCCACGGCGACCTGGACGTGGGTCACATGGCCTTCTTCGCCTCCCTGATGGACCGCCTGGAGCGGGACGGGGCGCCGGCGGACCGGGAGGCCGTGGTCCACGCCGCCCGGGTCTTCTTCCGCCTGTACGGCGACATCTTCCGCAACCTGCCCCTGGACGAGCCCGGGGCGTGACCGCAACGAGAACGGAGTGACGAGATGAGGGAAACGCAACGGATCGTGCTGACCGGCGCCACCGGCGGCATCGGCTCGGAGACCGCGCGGCAGTTCGCCCGCGCGGGCGCCCGGCTGCTGCTGGTGGCCCCCGACGCGGAGCGGGGCACCCCGCTGGTGGAGGAGCTGGAGGCCCTGGGGGCCGAGGTCCACACCCTGAGCGCCGACCTGCTGGACGGCGCGGAGCGGGAGCGGGTGGTGCGCACGGCCCGCGAGGTGCTGGGGGGCATCGACGTGCTGGTGAACCTGGCCGGGGTGTCGGGCTTCCACCTGCTGGAGGAGGCCGACCCCAGGCACGTGGAGCGCATGGTGGCGCTGAACCTGGCGGCGCCCATGGACCTGGCCCGCCTGGCGGTGCCGGTGATGCGGGCCCAGGGCCACGGGCACATCGTCAACGTGGGCTCGACGCTGGGCTCCATCGGCTTCGCCCATTTCGCCGCCTACTCGGCCACCAAGTTCGGCCTGCGGGGCTTTTCCGAGGCCCTCCGGCGGGAGCTGGCGGGCTCCGGCATCCGGGTGACCTACGTCGCGCCCCGGGCCGTGCGCACCGGCATCAACAGCGAGGCCGTGTACCGCATGGGGGAGGCCACCGGCATGAAGGTGGACACCCCTGAGCGGGTCGCCCGGGCCCTGGTGGGGGCCGTCCGGCGGGGCGCCAAGGACGTGTACGTGGGGTGGCCCGAGTCGCTGTTCGTGCGGATCAACCAGCTGCTGCCGCGGATGGTGGACCGGGCCCTGGCCCGCCAGGACCGGGTCGCCCGGGGCTTCGCCCGCCAGGGCGCGGAAGCCGCCGCCACCGCCCGGGTGCTGAAGGAGGAGCAGGCCCATGCGTAGGCGCATCGTCGGACGGCTGGCCCCGGCGCTGCTGCTGGCGGCCCTGATGATCCCCTCGCCGGTGCCCGCGGCCCAGGATGTGTCGGCGGTCTCGGCGTCGGCGGTCCCCGCGTCGGCCGCCCCGGTGGCGGCCACCTCCGGCCTGGACGCCGACATCGCCGCCCTGCAGCACGACTGGGCGGTGGCCAACTACCGCACCCCGAAGGGGGAGAAGCAGGCCGCGTTCAAGGCCCTGGCGGAGCGCGCCGCGCAGGTGAGCGCCGCCTACCCGGACCGGGCCGAGCCCCTGGTGTGGCAGGCGATCGTCCTGTCGGGCTACGCCGGGGCCCTGGGGGGCCTGAGCGCCCTGGTGAGCGCCATGCCCAAGGTGAAGCAGGCCCGCGACCTGCTGAAGGAGGCGGAGCGGCGCGACCCGACGGTCCTGAACGGCTCCGTGTACACGTCGCTCGGGAGCCTGTACTACATGGTGCCCGGCTGGCCGGTGGGCTTCGGCGACAGGAAGCAGGCCCGGGCCTACCTGGACAAGGCCGTGGCGACGGCGCCGGAGAGCATCGACGCCAACTACTTCATGGGCGACTTCCTGCTGGAGCGCAAGGAATACGCCGAGGCGGCGAAGTACCTGGAGCGGGCCCTGTCGGCCCCGCCCCGCCCGGGGCGGGAGGTCGCCGACTCCGGCCGCCGGGCAGAGGCCCGGGCCGACCTGGACCGGGCCCGCAAGCACCTGCGCTAGCGGCTTGACGTGATCCGGCCGAGGGCGGCCGGGCCTCCCGGGCCCGGCCCTCTCGGCGTCCGCCCGACTCCGGCGGGGCGCCGCCGGAACACCGCGCAGGGACCGCCCGTCCCCCGGCCACGGCCGCGTGACCTGCGCGAACCCGCGGGGCCCCGTGCCCCCCCCTCAGCCTCCGGTCAGCTGGCGGACGAGCTGGCTGAGCTCCACCTCGAAGGCGGCGCACGGCACGGTGATGCCCCAGTGCTCGAGCACCTCGGGGGCCACCTCGCCGATGATGCCCACGCCCCAGCCGTCCACGATGATGCGGCCGGCGCGCCCCGGGATGTAGGAGGCGTGGTCCACCGGCTCCAGGTGGTGCTCCAGGCGCAGGTCGTAGAGGAACATCTCCAGGCGGGCGGCCAGCTCGGAGAAGTTGGCCTCCGGGTGGGCCAAGAGCGCCGCCAGGTGGGTGCGGGTGACGCTCCCCATGGGGGCGTCGGCGTCGAAGGCGGCCACCTCGCCGGCCTCGAACAGGGCGTGGGGGTAGAAGGCCTTGCCGCTCTCCCGCTCCACCTTGAGCAGGGACGGCAGCACGGCGTTGCGCAGCACGCAGTAGGTCGCCGCCATGGGGTTGGCCACGGTGACCAGGTTGGCCCCCGGCAGCGCCATGAAGTCGGTGAGCTCCTCGCGGGCCACCAGGATGTTGCTGAGCACCTCCTGGAACCCCAGACCCACCAGGATCTCCCGGGCCCGGTCCGACAGGCGCTCGGTGGTGGTCAGGCCCCCCACGGTGGCATCGGTGGGCATCTGGGGCTCGAAGCAGTCGTAGCCCCGGGAAATGGCGAAGTCCTCGATCACGTCCACGGGGTGCAGGACGTCGTCGCGGTAGCCCGGCACGGTCACCCGCACCGCCCCGTCCTCGGGGGCGGCGTCATAGCCGTAGGCGGTGAGGGCCTGGGCGATCTCGTCGGCCACCAGATCGACCCCCAGTGCGCGGGCGAACTCCGCCACGGGCACGGACAGGACGTGGTCCAGGGGACGCGGCATCACCACCCGGTCGCCGAAGCAGGTCGCCTCCGGGTAGACCACCCGCACCGGCTCGATCCGGGCGCCCCGGTCGGCCAGGTTGGCGGCCATCAGGTTGACCACCAGGGCCACCATGCGCAGGTCGGCGCCGGTGACCTCCAGGAACAGCTCCCGGTCGCCCACCTGCACCTCCCCCACGGTCCGGCTGTTGATCACGGGGGGGAAGGAGAGCACGGTGCCGGCGTCGTCGGTGAGCACCGGCCAGCGCCCGAAGCCGGCCACGATGGGGCCGTAGCGCTGGCCCTTGGGGTGCAGCTCGGTGATCTCCTGGAGGGTGAGGGGCTCCTCCATGCCGAGGGGGACGAACGCGCACTCGCCCGGGGCCACGGCGGCGTAGTGCAGGGGGAAGGTGAGCTTGTCGGCGGCGTAGAGGCCGAGGGCGATGCCGCGACGCTTCTGGCCGTAAACGTCGCAGATCTTCTCCTGGGTCTGGATGAGCTGGGTCAGCAGGCGCTCGTCCACCGTCACGCCGCGGGCGATGCAGGCCCCGACGTAGGGCCGCACGTCGGCCACGGACGGGTCCACGTGCAGCTCGTGGGCGGCCTCGCCCACCCCGGCGAGGAAGGGGTAGTGGGGGGCCTTGCCGTCCCGGTGGGTGCGGACCTGGCGGGCGATGCCCTCCACGCACCAGAGGTCGGGGCGGTTGGTGTCGTTGAGCTCGACGCGGACCTCGCCGGTGGCGGGGTCGAAGTCGTCCAGCTCGCCCTTGACCAGCTCGAGCTGGGCCTCGAAGCCCTCGGGGGTGAAGGGGCCCCCCAGCAGGCGCTCGACGTCTTCCCGATGGACGGTGATGGTGGGCATGGCTCTTGTCTTAGGACCCCCTTCGCGCCCGGCCCCTCACCAGACCGGGCGGGTGGACCGGATGCGGTCCAGGTCGCTGGAGAACAGGTCGCGGATGTCGTGGATCCCCAGGGCCACCATGGCCATCCGGTCGAGCCCCAGGCCCCAGGCGATGACCGGCACCTCCACCCCCAGCGGCAGGGTGACCTCGGGGCGGAACAGGCCGGCGCCCCCCAGCTCCATCCACCCCAGCCTGGGGTGCTTGACGTGCACCTCCACGCTGGGCTCGGTGAACGGGAAGTAGGCAGGCAGGAACTTCACCTCGGTGGCGCGGGCCAGCTCCCGGGCGAACAGCTTGAGCAGCCCCAGGAGGGTGCGGAAGTCGATGTCCGGCCCCAGGACGATGCCCTCCACCTGGAAGAAGTCCGGGGCGTGGGTGGCGTCCACCTGGTCGTAGCGGAAGCAGCGGGCGATGGAGAAGTACTTGCCCGGCACCTCGGCGCCGTCGGCCAGGCGGTGGGCCGAGTCGGCGGTGCCCTGGCTGCGCAGCACCAGGCGGCGCGACTGCATCTCGCGGAAGGAGTAGCCCCACCCCAGGGAGCCGGTGCCGCCGCCGTCGGCGTGGGCCGCCGCCACGTTGCCGAAGTACGGCTCGGGGACCGGCTTCGAGTACTTGGGGTCGGCCACGAAGTAGACGTCGTGGATGTCCCGCGCCGGGTGGAACTGGGGCATGAACAGGGCGTCGTTGTTCCAGAACTCGTTCTGGACCAGGTCGGAGGTCATCTGGGTGAACCCCATGGCGACCATCTTGTCCTTGACCGTGTCGAGGAACGCCCGGTAGGGGTGCTTGCGGCCCGGGGCCACCCGGGGGGGCCGGAGGGCGATGTTGTAGCGGCGGAAGGGGCGGCCCTTCCAGTTGCCGTCGGCCAGCATGGCGGGGGTGAGCTGGCCCACCTGGGCCTCGCCGGTGCGGTCCTTGAGGCGCAGGGCGATCTCCCCGCCCAAGCGGGTGAGGGCGAAGGCGCGGGTGTGGCGCTCGTCCACCCGGAACACGCCCTTGGCCTTGCCCCGCTTGCGGTGCAGGCCCGCCAGGAGCTGCTGCTGGCCGTCGGTGAGCTGCTCCTGCTCGACGGTGCCCGCCTCGGCCACGACGGCGATCAGCTCGGAGACGGCCTCCACGGACGTCAGGTCGGCACCCGGCACCAGCTCCAGGGCGCCGCCGTCGGCCACGGTGACGATGGCGGACTTGCGCAGGGCCCCCACGGCGGTGCCCGCCTCGGCCTGCTCCAGCCCCAGGTCCTGGGCCAGGCCCGCCACGGTGACGGCCTCGCCGGCCTCGAGGGCCGCGACGATGCGGGCCTCGGGGGTGCCCAGGCGGGCGTAGCGCTCGCCGATCTCGGTCAGGCCGACGGTGTGGCGGACGGTCTCCCGCACGCACTCGATGGCCTTCTTCTCGACCAGCCAGCCGCAGGCCATGTCGCGCCGGGCCGGGTCCAGGCCGGCGGCCTCGGCGATCTCGGCCTCGCCGGCCTCCTTGGTGCCCGCCAGGGCGCCCAGCACGGCGACCTCCAGGGGGTGGAGGCTCGCCTCCAGGCTGTCCGCGTCCGTCAGGGTCATGGGTGGGGAGCCGCGCTGGCCGTGGATCGGGTCGTCGGGACCGTGACGGAGCCCCCTACAGGGCGGCCCGCATGGCGGCGATCACCGGGCCGTAGTCGTCGGCCCCGAAGATGGCGGAGCCCGCCACGAACACGTCGGCGCCGGCCTTGGAGACCTCGGCGATGTTGGCCGCCTTGATGCCGCCGTCCACCTCCAGGTAGAAGGTGTGGCCCAGGGACTCGCCCAGGGCGCGCAGGCGGCGGATCTTTTCCAGGGAGAAGGGAATGAACTTCTGGCCCCCGAAGCCGGGGTTCACCGACATGATCAGCACCAGGTCGCAGTCGGGCAGGATCTGGCTCAGGGTCTCCACCGGCGTGGCCGGGTTCAGGGAGACGCCGGTCATCACCTCGCGCCCGGCCCGGGCGCCCTCCTCGCGGATGAGCTGGAGGGTGCGGTGCAGGTGGGCGCAGGTCTCCTGGTGGACGGTCAGGCAGTCGGCCCCGGCCTCGACGAACTCGGGGATGTAGCGGTCCGGGTCGGTGATCATCAGGTGGACGTCGAGGGGCAGGTCCGTCACCTTGCGCACCCACTCCACGACCACCGGCCCGATGGTCAGGTTGGGGACGAAGTGGCCGTCCATGACGTCCACGTGGAGCACGTCGGCGCCCGCCGCCTCCACCCGCGCCACCTCGTCCGCCAGGCGGGCGAAGTCGGCCGACAGGATCGACGGCGCGATCAGCTTATGGTCCCTCGTGAACACGACCGGGTCGGAAAGGCTCGGGCTTGAAGGTCATTCTAGCACGGCACCCCGGGCCCCGGGCTAGCCCGACTTGCGGGTCAGGCAGGCGGCGAAGAAGCCGTCCATGCCGGCGTCGTTTCCGGCCGTGTCCAGGTGGCCGGCGGCGGTCAGCCAACGGGCCGCGGGCGCCGGCAGGGCCGCCGCGGCCTCGTCGCGGGGCACCGGGGCGAAATCGGGGCGGGCCGAAAGGAAGGCCGCCACGGCCTGTGTGGTCTCCTCCGGCTCGCCGGTGCAGACGGCGTAGACCAGGCGCCCCCCCGGCCGCACCCGGTCCGCCAGGGCGAGGAGCAGCCGCCCCTGCTCCCGGGCGCAGGCCGCGATCCCGTCCGCGTCCTTCCACCAGCGCCCCTCCGGGTGGCGCCCCAGGACCCCCAGGCCGCTGCACGGGGCGTCCAGCAGCACCCGGTCGAACGGGGCGTCCGGCAGGGCGTCGGGCCCGAGGCCCGCGGCGTCCCCGGCGACCACCCGCACGTTCTTGACCTGGAGGCGTTCGAGGTTCCCGGTCAGGCGGCGGCGCCGGCCCGGGTCCCGCTCCACCGCCACCACCTCCCCCTCCGGGCCCACCCGGGCCGCCAGCTGGGTGGTCTTGCCCCCGGGGGCGGCACAGGCGTCCAGGACCCGCTCGCCGGGCCTCGCGTCGGCCAGCAGGCCCACCAGCTGGCTGGCCTCGTCCTGCACGTAGAACAGGCCCTCGGCGTAGCCCGGCAGGTTCGGCACCGGGACGTCCCCGGCCACCCGCAGGGCGCCGGGGAGCACGGCCGACGGCGTGACCGTCGTCCCGGCTTGGGCCAGGCGCTCGGCCAGGGCCTCGGGCGTGACGCGGGCGGTTTCGACGCGCAGGGTGAGGGGAGGTGGCTGGGCGGCCTGCCGGCCCCGGGCCTCGGCCCCCTCGGGCCCGTAGGTGGCGAGCCAGCGGCGGGCGAGCCAGTCGGGCAGCCCCAGGCGGGGCCCCAGGCCCTCGGGGCCGGACGGGGACTCCGGCAGGCCCTCCCGCGCCAGGGTCCTGAGGACGCCGTTGAGAAAGCCCTTGAGCGCCGCATCCCGGCCCGCCAGGCGGACGGTCTCGTCCACCGCGGCGGCGGCGGGGATGCGGGTCGTGAAGGCGAGCTGGTAGGCGCCGAGCCGAAGGAGGGTGCGGGCGCGCCGGTCCAGGTCCTTGACCCGGCGCCCGGTGACGGCCTTCAGGCCGAAGTCCAGGCGGAAACGCCAGCGGGCCACGCCGTAGGCCAGCTCGGCGGCCAGGCGGCGGTCGCGGGGGTCCCACGTCCCTTCCGCGAAGGTCCGGTCCAGGGCCGCGCCCAGGTCGAGGGGGCCCCGGTCCAGGCGGTAGAGGACGGCGAAGGCGGCCCGGCGCGGGCCGGCCCCGGAGGTCCGGGGCGGGGGGGACACCCGGCTTACGCGGCCACCCCGCGGCCCGCCATCTCCTCCAGGCGGCGCACCCGATCCGACAGGGGCGGGTGGGTGGCGAACAGGGACATGAGCCCGTCGCCGCGCAGCGGGTTGACGATGTACATGTGGGCGGTGCTGGGGTTCACGTTCATGGGCCGCGCCGCCACGCCCCGCTCCAGCTTGCGCAGGGCGGCCGCCAGCCACAAGGGGTTGCCGCAGATCTTCGCGCCGCCCTGGTCGGCGCCGTACTCCCGCGAGCGGGAGATGGCCATCTGCACCAGCATGGCCGCCAGGGGCGCCAGGATCATCATGGCGATCATGGCGATGGCGCCCCCCGGGCCCCGGTCGTCGCTGTGGCGGCCACCGCCGAAGATCAGGGCCCACTGGGCCATGTTGGCGAGCATGGCGATGGCCCCGGCCATGGTGGCGGCGATGGTGCCGATGAGGATGTCGCGGTGGCGCACGTGGGCCAGCTCGTGGGCCATCACCCCGGCCAGCTCGTCCCGGTCCAGCAGGCGCAGGATGCCGGTGGTGGCGGCCACGGCGGCGTGCTCCGGGTTGCGCCCGGTGGCGAAGGCGTTGGGGGAGGGGTCGTCGATTGTATAGACCCTGGGCATGGGCAGCCCCGCGCGGGTGGCCAGCTCGCGCACCACGCCGTACAGCTCGGGGGCCTCCGCCTCGGTGGCGGGCCGGGCCCGGCTCATGCGCAGGACGACCTTGTCGGAGAACCAGTAGGCCCCGAAGTTCATCACCACCGCGAAGGCCAGGGCGATCATCATGCCCGTGCGGCCTCCCAGGGCCTCGCCCGCCACCACCAGGATCAGGGTGAGGGCGGTCAGCAGAAGGGTGGTCTTGATCATGTTCATCGCTGTGCTCGTCGCTCCCTTGCGTCGTCTCGGCCGCCCGTCCCGGGGCGGCGCCAGGTCATTATACGTGGCCCCCGCCGACTGCGCCGGGCGGGGGTCCGAAGCGTGCGGCGGGCGGCCTCAGCCCTCCCCCAGCACCCCGCCCCGCTCCACGGCGTGGCCGTTGAGGTAGGCCTGGACGCTCATGGGGCGCTTGCCCGGCACCTGGAGCTCCAGGATCCGGACGCTGCCCTCGCCGGCGGCCACCAGGAGGCTGTCGCCGTCCACCCGCAGGATGGTGCCGGGGGAGGCGTCCCGGGGGCTGCTCTCCCCCACCCGGGCCCGGGCCACCTTCCAGGGCTCGCCCCGGTAGCTCGTGTGGCTGCCGGGCCAGGGCACGAAGGCCCGCACCCGGTTGACGATCTCCCGGGCCGGGCGGTCCCACCGGATGAGGCCGTCGGCCTTGGTCAACAGGGGCGCCCGGGTGGCCTTGGCGTCGTCCTGGGGCGTGGGCGCCCGGCCGGCCGCCACCTCCTGGAGGGTGGCCACGATCAGGGGTCCGGCCAGGAGCGCAAGGCGCCCGGACAGCCCCTCGGCGTCCTCCTCGGACCCGATGGGGGTGGCGACCTCCAGGTAGGTCGGCCCCGTGTCCATGCCCGGGTCCATCCGCATCGTCGTCAGGCCCGTCTCCCGCTCGCCCCGGGCGATGGCCCAGTTGATGGGGGCCGCGCCCCGGTAGCGGGGCAGGAGGCTGGCGTGGATGTTGATGCAGCCGAATTCGGGGATGTCCAGGAGGGCGGGGGGCAGGATCTGGCCGAAGGCCATCACCACCGCCACGTCCGGCCCCAGGTCCCGGAACGTCTCGACGAAGCCGGGCTCCCGCACCTTCTCGGGCTGGAGCACCGGGATGCCCCGCGCCACCGCCGCCTCCTTGACCGGCGACACCGCCAGGCGCCCGCCGCGGCCCTTGGGGCGGTCGGGCTGGGTCACGACGGCAATGATGTCGTGCCCGGCGTCGATGAGTGCCAACAGGGCCGGAACCCCGATCTGGGGGGTTCCCATGTAGATGACGCGCATGGATATTCGAGGTGCCGAAACCGCCGGCTCGTCCGGGGCGGGGCCCCTACGCTCCGGTCCGGGCCAGGGACTTCTTGTGGCGGCGCTTGAAGATGCCCCGCTTGAGGGGACTCAGGCGGTCGATGAACAGGATGCCGTTCAGGTGGTCGGCCTCGTGCTGAAGCACCCGGGCGTGCAGGCCGCTGACGTCGAGCCGGATGGGCTCGCCGCCCCGGTCCTGCCCCTCCAGGACCACCCGGGCGGCGCGGCGCACCTCGGCGGTGAAGCCGGGCACCGACAGGCACCCCTCCTCGTCGGTCTCCTCCCCCTCCATCAGGGTGAACACCGGGTTGCAGACCACCTGCACCTTGGCCGGGTCGCGGCTGACCTCCAGGTCGTAGACGAACAGCTGGAGGTCCTCGCCCACCTGGGTGGCGGCCAGGCCGATGCCGGGCTCGTCCCACATGGTCTCGGCCATGTCGGTGATGAGCCCATCGAGGGCCTCGCCGAAGGCGGCGACGGGCGCCGCCGTGCGGCGCAGGAAGGGGTCGGGGTAGGTCAGGACGGTGCGGATCGCCATGGTTTCCGCATTTTAGCGCAACACCCGCCGGCCGCTCCACCCCGGCGCGCCCTGCCCCGGGCGCGGGCCGTATGGTAAGGTAACGCCCAGAATCCGGCGGCGGGGGGCGCCGCCCGCCGCCCCGCCGGAGCCCGATGGGAGGCCTGATGCCCAGCGCCAACGAGCGATTCTACCGGGACCTGCGGGAGCGCTTCCGCCCCCGCCCCCTCCACCTGCTCATCGTGCTGGACGGCTTCGGCCTGGGCACCGTGGCGGAGTGGGACGCCATCCGCGCCGCCCGCACCCCCACCTTCAGCCACCTGTTCGCCGACCTGCCCCACACCCGGCTGGTCACCCACGGCCCCTACGTCGGCCTGCCCAACGCCCACGACCTGGGGGGCTCCGAGGTGGGCCACCTGACCATGGGGGCGGGGCAGATCCTGGACCAGGGCCCCACCCGCATCAACCGCGCCATCGCCGACGGCAGCTTCTTCCGCTCCGAGGCCCTGGAGCAGGTCGTGGGCCGCTGCGTGTCGCGGGGCACCGCGCTACACCTGCTGGGCCTGGTCTCGGACGGCAACATCCACAGCCACATCGACCACTTCCTGGCCCTGATCCGTCACGCGGACGCGAGCGGCGTGCGGCGTCTCTACGTCCACGCGCTCCTGGACGGGCGGGACACGGGGGTGCAGAGCGCCCTGGAGTACACCGACCGCCTCGAGGCGGCCCTGAACGAGGTGGGCGCCAAGGCCGACCGGGACTACCGCATCGCCTCCGGCGGCGGGCGCGAGGCGATCACCATGGACCGGGACGGCAACTGGGACAAGGTCCGCCTGGGGTGGGAGGCCCACGTCCACGGCACCGCCCCCGAGGCCTTCGGCTCGATCCGCGAGGCGATCGAGACCTGCCGCCGCCGCGACAAGGGCATCGTGGACCAGGACCTGCCCCCCTTCGTGATCGTGGACGGCGGCCGGCCGGTGGGCCCCATGGCCGACGGCGACGCGGTGATCATGGTGAACTTCCGCGGCGACCGCGCCATCCAGATCTCCCGCGCCTTCGTGGAGCCGGACTTCGCCGACTTCGACCGGGGCCGGGTGCCGGACGTTCTCTACGCCGGGATGATGGTCTACGACGAGGACGCCGACCTGCCCCCCCTGCGCCTCATGGGGCCCAGCAAGGTGGCCGATCCGTTCGGCAAGCGCATCCTGGAGGCGGGGTTCACCCAGTTCCGGCTGGCCGAGACCCAGAAGTTCGCCCACGTGACCTTCTTCTTCAACGGCGGCTACCGCCAGCCCCTGGACCCGACGCGGGAGGACTACGTCCTGATCCAGTCGGACCGGGGCATCGGCTTCGACACGCGGCCGCAGATGAAGGCCCCCGAGATCGCCGCGAAGGCGTGCGAGATGATCCGCGCGGGCCGCCACCGGTTCGGCCTGATCAACTTCGCCAACACGGACATGGTGGGCCACACGGGCAACTTCAAGGCCGCCGTGGCCGCCACCGAGGCGGTGGACCACGCCCTGGGGCGGATCGTCGCGGCCCTGCGGGAGGTGGGGGGCACCGCCCTGATCACCGCCGACCACGGCAACGCCGACGAGATGATGGTGAGAAACGCCCGGGGCGAGGTGGAGGTCTCCACCAAGCACTCCCTCAACCTGGTGCCGGCGATCGTGTACGATCCCGCCTTCGACGGCGCCTTCGCCCTGCGCCGGCCGGGCCCGGACCAGGGGGTGGCGGACACGCCGGGGCTGTCCCACGTGGCGGCCACCAACTTCCTGCTGATGGGGCTCGAAGTGCCGGAGGGCCTGGCGCCGCCCCTGATCGTGCCCGCCGGGGCCGCCGGAAGCGCCCCCTGACCGCCCCCGACCCGAGGCCGCCGCCATGCAACCGCCCTGTCCCGACCTGACCAAGGGCCCGCCCCGCAGCCCCCGCGAGCGCCTGGCGGGCGTTGTCCACCTGCCCCGCCTGCTGGACAAGGCCCGTGCCCGCTCCGGCGGGCGCCTGGGGGAGTACATCTATCCCTGTCCCCTGGACCAGAAGGTGCTGGGCTTCCTGGAGCTGGAGCCGGAGGCGGTGGCGGAGGCCGCCGTGCGCCTGTCGGACGACGAGATGGGGGCCTGGGTGGAGGCCCACGCAGCACCCCGCGACGAGGCCGAGCGGGCGGCCTTCTCGGCCGAGTTCCTGGCCGCGGCCCCGGCGGACGACGAGACCCTCCGCCACTTCCAGGAGCTGGTGGCCGCCCTGGGGCCCGCCGGCGCGGGGGTCCGCACCTGGGTCGAGCTGCTCGACCGCGAGGAGGGACGATGACCCGGGGGCCGCGCGTCGCCTGACATGGCGGAGTCCGTGACCTTCGCGGTCGCCGCCGCAGCCGCCGTGGCGGCCGCCGGAATCGCGCTGTTCACCCTCACCCGCCGCCCGTCCACCGCGTTGAACCGGGCCGCCGCCACCCTCTTCGGGGTGCTGGCGGCCTCCCACCTGGGCACCGCCCTGGGGCCCGGCCCCTGGGGGGAGGCCCTGTGGACCGCCGCCGAGGCGTGGGTGCCGGGCGTGGCCCTGCTGTTCGGCCTGCGCCTGGGGAGCGCGGCGCCGGGGCGAGACCGGGGCCTGCTGCACTGGATCCTCACGGCCTCCCTCCTTTATGCCGCCGCCGTCGGCGGCGCGGTGGCCTGGCTGGCCGCCGGAGGCGGGCGCGCCGGCGCGCCCCTGCCGACCCTGGCGGCGGACGCCGCCGCCCTGGGGCTCCTGTTCCACATCGCGGCCCTGGTGCAGCTGGAAAACGTCTTCCGCTCCGCCGGCCGCGAGGCCCGCTACCGGGTGAAATACCTGGTCCTGGGCCTGGCGGCGATGCTCGCCATGCGGCTGTACGTCCTGTCCATGGCGGTGCTGTACCGGGACTTTCCGGTGGGGGCCGGGGTGGAGACGGCGGTGGCCACCGTGGTGGGGGGCGCCTTGTGCGCCTACGCCATCGTGCGCCACCGGCTGCTGGGGGCGGACGTCTTCATCTCCCGCTACGTGGTCTACAACTCCATCGCCGTGGGGGCAACCGGGGCCTACCTGCTGATCGTGGGGGCGTCGGTCTACGGCCTGACCCGCCTGGGGAGCGCGGCGCCCCCCTGGCTGGTGGCGTCGGTGGTGATGGTGGCGGTGCTGGCCCTGGCGGCGGTGCTGCTGTCGGATACGGCCCGCTGGCGCATCCGCCACTTCGTGGACCGCAACTTCTACAAGAACCGGCACGACTACCGGGTCCAGTGGCAGGCGGTCAGCCGCGCCGTGGCGGCCGAGCGCACCGTGGAGGGTTTCCTGAGCGCCCTGGAGCGTATCGCGCGGCAGACCCTGGGGGCCCGGCAGGTGGCCACCTACCTGAAGGCGGAGGACTCGGACGCCTTCCTGCCCCGGCCGGGCTCGGCGGCCGACGGCCGGCCGCCGATCCGGGAGGCGGACCTGCACACGGACGACAACCCCGCCTGGCAGCCGCCGGTCGGCGGCCTGGAGGTGCTGCGGGACGCGGCGTCCCGGAGTGACGTGCGTTACCTGCCCTTGCGCTTCGGGGACGACCGCTTCGGCCTGGTGGCCCTGTGGCCCCGGGTCTCCGGGGCGCCGTACCACCTGGAGGACCTGGAGCTGGTGACCGCCATGGCGGCCCAGACCGGCATCGGCGTGCGCAACCTCCAGCTGGCCCAGGACCTGGCCCGCAGCCGGGAGACGGCAGCCCTGCACCAGGTGTCCACCTTCTTCCTGCACGACATGAAGAACGTGGCCAACTCCCTCGCCCTGCTGGCCCGCAACGTGCGCCGAAACCGCGAGAACCCCGCCTTCTGGGCCGACGCCGAGACCGGCATCGGCGAGGCGGTGGCCCAGATCGGCCACCTGACCGACCGGCTGAAGACCCTGCGCCAGAGCGGCCCCGCCGAGGGCCATCCGATCGAGCTGGGGTCGCTGCTCGCGGCCTGGGCCCAGGAGTGGGGCGCCGCCGTTTCGGCCCGGGTGGAGTACGCGGCCGACGGCCCGCTGCCCTGCCGGGGCGACGCCGCCCTGCTCAAGAGCGTCTTCACGAACCTGGTGGTCAACGCCGCCGAGGCCGGCGCCTCGGTGGTGCGCCTGGAGGGGGGCGCGGAGGACGGCCAGGTGCGGGTGGGGGTGGTGGACGACGGGGCCGGCATGGAGCCCGCCTTCGTGGCCCAGCGCCTGTTCCACCCCTTCGTGACGACGAAGGCCGGGGGCATGGGCATCGGCCTGTTCCAGGCCCGCCGCATCGTGGAGCAGCTGGGGGGCCGCCTGGCCGTGGAGAGCCGGCCCGGCGCCGGCACCCGCTTCACCGTGACCCTGCCTGGGGCCGACGCGGTCCCCGCCGCCGGCCCGGGGCCGGGCGGGGCGCCCCGGGACCCACCGCAGGAGGAAGCCGAAGATACCGACCATGACACGCGCCACGACACCCGCCAGGACGGAACCCATGGATGAGGCCGCCGACGATCGCCCCCGCCTGCTGATCGTCGACGACGACGAGGCGATCCGCAACCAGATGAAGTGGGCCTTCGCCGCCGACTATGCGCTGGCCTTCGCCTGGGACGGGCCCACCGTCCTGGAGGAGGTGGAGCGCTTCGCCCCCGCCGTGGTGGCTTTGGACCTGGGGCTGCCCCCCGACCCCCGCAACGCCTCGGAGGGGCTCCGGCTGCTCCGGGAGATCCTCAAGCGCCGGGCCGCCATCCAGGTGATCGTCATCACCGGCAACCCGGACAAGGAGAACGCCCTCAAGGCCGTGGAGAGCGGCGCCACGGACTTCTACAGCAAGCCCGTGGACCTGGACGAGCTGGCCGTGTCGGTGCGGCGCTCGGCCCACATCCACCGCCTGGAGCTGGAGCTGGCCGAGGCCCGCGAGCGGGAGCGCCAGGTGGGCGACCTGGTGGGGCAGAGCGCGGCCATGCACCGGGTGTTCCAGCTGGTGCGCCGGGTGGCCCCCACGGACGAGGCGGTGCTCGTCACCGGCGAGAGCGGCACCGGCAAGGAGCTCGTCGCCCGGGCCGTGCACGAGGAGAGCCTGCGGGCCAAGGGGCCGTTCGTGGTGGTCAACTGCGGCGGCATCCCCGACACCCTGCTGGAGGGGGAGCTGTTCGGCCACGAGGCGGGGGCCTTCACCGACGCCAAGCGGCGCCGCATCGGCCTGGTCGAGCAGGCCGCCGGGGGCACCCTGCTGCTGGACGAGGTGGGGGAGCTGCCCCTGCCCATGCAGCCCAAGCTGCTGCGCTTCCTGCAATCCGGCACGATCCAGCGCCTGGGGAGCGGCAAGGAGCTGGCTGTGGACGTGCGGGTGGTGGCCGCCACCAACCGCGACCTGGAGCGGGGGGTGCGGGAGGGGACCTTCCGGGAGGACCTTTTCTACCGCCTGCGGGTGGTGCAGATCGACGTGCCCCCCCTGCGGGACCGGCGCAGCGACATCCCCCTGCTGGCGGAGCGTTTCCTGCGCCGGTCCGAGGCCGCTACGAGCCGGGGCCGGCTGCGGTTCGCCGACGAGGTGATGGGGGTGCTGGTGGAGTACCACTGGCCGGGCAACGTGCGGGAGCTGGAGAACCGCATCCGCAGCGCCGCCGTGGTGGCCGAGGGGGGCACGGTCACCCTGGCGGACCTCCAGCTGGCGGCGCGGGACGTGCGCCTGCCGTCCCTGAGGGAGGTGCGGGACGCGGCCGAGCGCAAGCACATCGAGCTGGCCCTGGCCCTGCACGACCACAACATCACCCGCGCCGCCAAGGCCCTGGAGGTCTCCCGCCCCACCCTGCACGCCCTGGTGGAGAAGCACGGCCTGGCCCGGCCCTGAAGGGGCGCGGCGGGCGGCGCCGTAAAGTTTCCTGACACACCCGGCGGGCCGCGCGCCCGTGCGCCGCATGGCCCCGCGGCGCGCGGGCGTCCCGGGGCGGGCGCCGGCGCGAACGCCCGACACACCGCCTGGAAACCAGACCCCATTGAACTCGTTAATTTTATGGCCCATTTGGGCCCGGAGGGGTGTCGGTCCGCTTTACAGGCGCGCCGCCGGGAGCGTGGCGCGGGGCCCCGGGTCGTCGCGGAGGTCCGCGCAACCACCTGAAAACCAAGTGTTTTTTGTGACCGGCGCGGGCGGGGCCGGCGCGCGCGTCGCTGGCATCCGCCTTGCTTCACCCCGCGGCTCGGGGAGCTGCCCACCGCGCCCGATCCGGGGCGGTCGCGCTCGACAACGTTTCGTGGAGGTACGGTGATGCGCAGGGGTCTTGCGGGATGGATGGCGGTAGGGTGTTGGCGATCGGGCTGGCGGGGGCGCCGGACGCCCAGGCGCTCCCCTCCATCGACCTGGCCGGCTGGGCCCGGCGGGGACGGGGCAAGTCCGCCGAGTAGGCCGCCGCTTCCGGCCCGCTGAAAAATGGGGGTGCTCCCGCCACCGGGGGCACCCCCTTCGCGTGTCCGCTTCCCCGCGCCCCACGCTTGCGACGACCCCCTCCCGCCGCGCCCGATACCCTGGAAAAAATGCTGACACTCTATGCATTTCATGCAAGCCTCTGAAATTCCGGGGATGCCGCCCCGTCGGGGCCCCGGGGGGGTGTCAGCGGACTTTCCGGTGGGCGCCGTCACGGGTCCCGGACCGCGCCGAGCCCGGGCATCGGGTCGGGTTCCATCCCCTCGATCCGACGTGATTTTCCCCGCCATCGAGACGGGACAGGCCGAGAGGTCCCGGTGTGGCAGGATTATTGCTCATATATTGGGCAAGATTGTGTGGAGTAAGGGGAGAAAGGAGTCCGGGTGACACGAATGGGAAAAAGACTGCTCAACCTTCTCGCGGTGGCGGCGCTGCTCCTGGGGGGGACCACCCCCGCCCTGGCCAACGGGGTGACCGGAGGACCGCACCTGTGGTTGTTCACCGCCGACCCGGGGGAGTACGTGGGTGACGCCACGGACGCGTGGCTCACCGACAGCTACGTCACCCAGAACAACCCGTTCGACCTCTACATTTACAACGCCGACCACCCGACCGGCCAGGAGACGGCGGCGGACGCCACGGCCGAGGGGCTGCACCTGCTGATCGCGGTGCTGGAGGGCGAGACGGGCACGGTGACCGTGAACGGGACCGTCTACTCCGTCTTCGGCGGCACCGATCTGGGGCTCACGGGGTACGGCGGCGGCACCCACGGCATCTACGAGCCGCCCGCCAGCCACGAGGGCGTGTTCGCGGACGTCGACCTGGGGATCGACCTGGACCCCCTGACGGCGACGGTGCTGGACATCGCCTACACGGGCTTCAGCCGCGTCCACTTCGACGCGTACTCGGAGAACGGCTACTTCAACCCGCCGTCCCACGACGTGACGGCGGTGCCCGAGCCGGCCAGCCTGGTGCTCATCGGCTCCGGGCTGCTGGGCCTGGGTGCCTGGCGGCGGCGTTCCCGGGGCGGGGACACGCCCGAGGCGTAGCGACCGCAACCGGCGTGTGAGGCACGGGGGCGCCATCCCGCAAGGGGGTGGCGCCCCCTTCGCGTTTTCAGCCCTCGGCCCGGAGGGCCTCGGCCACCTCCCGCGCCACCCGGGGGCTGAGCAGCAGGGCGTTGTGCCCCAGGCCGTCCAGCGCCACGTTGCGCACCCCCTCCCGCTCCACACGGGACGACGCGGAGGGGAGGATGATCTGGTCGAAGCGGGAGTAGATCGAGGTCAGCAGCGTGTCGCCGGGAAAGCCCGGGGCCTCGACCGTCTCCGAAAGGAACCGGCTGCCGGGGCGCATCTGGGGCAGGGCCCGGCCGATGGACATGGCCCACAGGCGGGTGCCGTGGAAGGGGGTGCCCACGGCCACTAGGCGCCGCACCCGACCCGGGTGCTCCCGGGCGTAACGGGCGGCCACCAGGCCCCCCATGCTGTGGGCCACGATGTCCACGGCCCCCCCGCCGCCGGTGACCCGCTCCACCAGGTCGGCCAGCTGGGCCGCGAACGGCTCGATGGGTCCCAGCATGGGGTGATAGTCGAGCAGGTGGAGGGGCCCCACCCCCCCGGTCTTGAGACGGCGCCACAGGAACCACAGGCTCCAGGGGGTCATGAAGAAGCCGTGCACCAGGATCACCGGCCGGGTGCCCGGGGGCGCCGCCCGGGCCCGGGCCCGGGCCCCGGGGCGGGTGAAGGGCCGGGCTATTGGCCTTATGGGGGCCTCGACGCACCACACCGCGTAGGTGGCGAGGGCCGCGCCCACCTCGGCCAGGAAGGGGACCACGCCGCCGGTCAGACGCCGGGCGGCCTCCATGAGCGACAGGGGCTCGAAGTCCGGGGCACCGGTGACCTCGTACCAGCGCAGCAGGTAACTGCCGGCCTTCACCAGCAGGACGGCCCCCAGGGCGGCCGCGGCGACGGTGGGGAGGGACATGGGGCGGTCAGCGCGCGCGGCTGGACCCGCGGGGGCGCGATACGGGTATCGTCGGTATCGTTACGGCGATCTTCCGCATTGAACCACCACTCCAATCGCCGCGCCTCGCGGGCCCCCGGCCGCCGCCCCGGCGGCGGCCTTGACACGGACCGGCGGCGGGACTAGGGTTTGCGGTTTTCCGGGCCGGCGGCCGGCCCCGTCCGCCGCACCCCACAGGATACGCGCCTGTCGTGCCGTCCAGACCCCTCGACTTCCAGCAGCTGATCCTCGCCCTCTCCGAGTTCTGGGCCGGGCAGGGGTGCGTCCTGGCGCAGCCCTACGACCTGGAGACCGGGGCGGGGACGTTCAACCCCGCCACCTTCCTGCGGGCCCTGGGGCCGGAGCCGTGGAACGTGGCCTACGTCGAGCCCTCCCGCCGCCCCGCCGACGGCCGCTACGGCGAGAACCCCAACCGCCTGCAGCACTACTTCCAGTTCCAGGTGGTCATGAAGCCCTCGCCGGACAACATCCAGGCGCTCTACCTGGACTCCCTGCGGCGCTTCGGCATCGACCCCGCCGCCCACGACGTGCGCTTCATCCGCGACGACTGGGAGTCGCCCACCCTGGGGGCCTGGGGCCTGGGGTGGGAGGTGCGGCTGGACGGCATGGAGATCACCCAGTTCACCTACTTCCAGGAGGTGGGGGGCATCCCCCTGGACCCGATCCCCGTGGAAATCACCTACGGGGTCGAGCGCATCGCCATGTACATCCAGGGGTGCGAGAACGTCTACGACCTCGCCTACAACGACCGCCTGACCTACGGCGACATCTACCACGAGAACGAGGTTCAGTTCTCGCGCTACAACTTCGAGGCGGCCCACGTGCCGTCCCTGTTCGAGCAGTTCGCCATGGCCGAGGCCGAGGCGAAGCGCCTGATCGAGCTGGCGCTGCCCCTGCCCGCCTACGACCACTGCGTCAAGGCCTCCCACCTGTTCAACCTCTTGGACGCCCGCAACGCCATCAGCGTCACCGAGCGCACCGGCTACATCGGCCGGGTGCGGGCCCTGGCCCGGGCCTGCGCCAAGGGCTACCTGGAGAACCGGGAGGCGAAGGGCTTCCCCCTCCTGAAGGGCCACGAGACGGCGCAGAGGACCCACCCGTGAAGCGCCTGGACCTGGTCCTGGAGGTGGGGTGCGAGGAGATCCCCCACGACCTGCTGGCCGACGGCATCGAGGCCCTCGCAGAGGGCCTCGCCGGGGCCCTGGCCGGGGCCCGCCTGGAGGCCGAGGCGCCCCGGGTGCTGGGCACGCCCCGCCGGCTGGCAGCCCTGGTGCGGGGCCTGCCCGAGCGCCAGGCCACCGTGGAGGAGACCGTGATGGGCCCGGCCCGCAAGGTGGCCGTGGGCCCCGACGGGGCCCCCACCAAGGCCGGCGAGGGCTTCGCCCGGGGCCAGGGGGTGGCATTCGCCGACCTGGTGGAGGTGGAAACCGACAAGGGCCCCTACCTGGCCGCTCGCAAGACCCTCGCCGGGCGCCTCGCCGCCGAGGTGCTGGCGGAGGTGCTGCCCCAGGTGCTGGGAGGGCTGCACTGGGCCAAGGCCATGCGCTGGAGCCGGGGCACGGGGCCGTTCGTGCGGCCGGTGCGGTGGGTCTGCGCCGTGCTGGGGAGCGAGGCGGTCCCCTTCACCTTCGCCGGGCAGCACAGCGGGAATACCTCGCGGGGTCACCGCTTCATGGCCCCGGAGCCGTTCGCGGTCACCGGGCCGGAGAATTACCTGGCGGGCCTGGCGGCGCGCAAGGTGGAGCCGGACCCGGGGCGCCGCGCCGAACGGATCGCCGCCCAACTGGCCGACGCCGCCCGGCAGGCCGGGGGGCGGGCCGTGGCCGACCCGGACCTGGTGGCGGTGACCGCCGCCAAGACCGAGTGGCCGGTGGCGGTCAGCGGGCGCTTCGACCCCAAGTACCTGGACCTGCCCCGGGAGGTGCTTATCACCTCCATGCGGGAGCACCAGGACGACTTCGCGGTGGAGGGGGAGGACGGCCGCCTGCTCGCCGCCTTCGTGACCTTCGCCGACAACGAGGCCCCCGACCCCGCCGTGGTGGCCAGGGGCAACGAGCGGGTGCTCCGGGCCCGGCTGGAGGACGCCCGCTTCTTCTTCACGGAGGACCGCAAGCGCCCCCTGGCGGACTACGGGGAGCGCCTGGACGCCTTCCTGTTCCAGAAGGACCTGGGGAGCATGGCCGACAAGGCCGCCCGCATCGCCGCCCTGGCCCGCGACCTGGCCCCCGCCCTGGGGGCCGATCCGGAGCGGGCCGCCCGCGCGGCGCAGCTGGCCAAGTGCGACCTGGTCACGGACATGGTGTACGAGTTCCCCGAGCTCCAGGGGGTCATGGGGCGCATCTACGCCCTGGCCTCCGGCGAGCCCCCGGAGGTGGCGGAGGCGATCCGGGAGCACTACCTGCCGCGTTTCGCCGGGGACGCCCTGCCCGACAGCCCGGCCGGCACCGCCGTGGCCATCGCCGACAAGCTCGACACCCTGGTGGGCATCTTCGGCGTGGGGCTGATCCCCTCCGGCTCCCAGGACCCCTACGCCCTGCGGCGGGCGGGGCTGGGCGTCGTGCAGATGCTGGCGGCACAGCCGACGCGGGCGGACCTGACCCACGCCGTCGCCTCTGCGAGCGGTGCCTACGGGCAACAGGGGGTCGACCTGGCCGAGGGCAACCCCGACCGGGTCCACGCGTTCCTGCGCGACCGCCTGGACTACGCCCTGCGGGAGGAGGGTGTGCGCTACGACGTGTCCGCCGCCGCCCTGGAGGCCGGGATCGGGGACGTGCACGACGCCGCGCAGCGGGCCCGGGCCCTGGACGCCCTGCGCCGCTCCGACGGGTTCGACGACCTGATGGTGAGCTTCCGCCGTGTGGTGAAGATCATCCCGGAGGGATTCCACCCAGAACCGGTTGTTTCCGACCGGTTGCAGGCCGGTCCGGAGCGAGCCCTGTGGGATGCCTACGTGAAGGGCCGCGACGCCATCGTGGACCGGAACCGCCCCGCGACCGAGCGCCTGGCCGCCATGGCCGCCCTCCGCCGCCAGGTGGACGCCTTCTTCGAGGCCGTCCTGGTGATGGACCCGGACGAGGCCGTGCGCACCCTGCGCCTGTCCATGCTCGCCGAGATCGCCGCCACCTTCCGTACATTCGCCGACTTCGCCCGGGTCGTGGTCGACTGACGTCCGCCTGAAGGGCCCCACCGGGCCCTCCCGCCGCGTTCCCCCGCGTTCCCCCGCGTTCCTTCCGTCCGGATCCGTGCCGCCGGGCCCGGGCCGGTAAATTTTTCCGTCCCGCCCCGTGCGGATCGCACCAATTTGCCCACGAACCGGCGCGGCCCGCCGGGTGCCCGGACCGATCTGCCCAATAAGAGGGACCTTTCCAAATTGGCACGCCGGTTGCTTTGTTCCCTGCCCGGCCAGGCGGGAAGGCCAGCTCGCGCCCGATCTTAAGGGGGCGGTCCGGGGATTGGACCGTACGGCGCGTTCAAGGGGGTGGCTTTTCAGGATGAACCCCTTGTTGGAGCCAGTACCGACTGATGCATCCCTTCCGATTCGTACCCCTGGCCGCCCTCGGCCTGCTCCTGGTCCTGGGCACCGCCGCCCACGCGGCGACCGCCACGGTCACCTGGGACGCCAATACCGAGCCCGACCTGGCGGGCTACAAGGTCTATTACAGCACCACGTCCGGCAGTTACGGCACGCCGGTTGACGTGGGGAACACCACGAGCCACCCCATCTCCGGCCTTTCCGCCGGCACGACCTACTACTTCGCCGTCACCGCCTACGACGCCAGCGGCAACGAGAGCCCCTACTCGGCCGAGGTGACGGTCGCGGTGCCGGCCGGCAACAACCCGCCCCAGGTGACCGCCCCGGCCGACGTGACCACCGAGGCCACCGCGGCGCTCACCCCTGTCAGTTTGGGCACCGCCACCGCGACGGACGCGGAGGACGGCACGCTCACGGCCACGGCCAGCCCCACCGGGCCGTTCGCGGTGGGCAGCCACACCGTGACCTGGACCGCCACCGACAGCGCCGGGGCCACCACCACGGCCACCCAGACGGTGACCGTGACCGACACCACCGGACCCAGCGTGACGGCGCCCGCCGACGTCACGAAGGAGGCCACCGGCGACCTCACCACGGTGAGCCTGGGCACGGGCACGGCCACCGACCTGGTGGACGGAAGCATGAGCCCCGCGGCGAGCCCCACCGGGCCGTTCGCGCGGGGCACCCACACGGTGACGTGGAGCGCCACGGACGCCCACGGAAACACGGGCACCGCCACCCAGACGGTGACCATCACCGACACCACGCCGCCGGCACCGCCCGGAGGCGTCTCGGTGAGCCTCCAGTAGCCATGCCCTTCCGGCCCCGGCCGCTCCAGGCCGGGGCCGGAAGGTGCGGGGCCGCGCCGGGACGGGTACACTGGGGGTCTTCCGAAGGCCCTTTGGGTCCCGGTTCCGGGCGATGGCACGCATTCTGGTCGGCATGAGCGGCGGCGTCGACAGCTCGGTGGCCGCCGCGCTCCTCAAGCGCGCCGGTCACGAGGTGGCGGGCGTCACCCTGCGCCTGTGGGAGGGCGAGGAGGGCCCGGACGCCCCCTGGCAGCGGCGCGCCTGCTGCAAGGTCGGCATCGCCCGCCACGTCTGCGAGACCCTGGACATCCCCCACCGCGAGGTGGACCTGCGGAACGCCTTCCGGCACCGGGTCGTGGACGACTTCCTGGACAGCTACCTGGCGGGGCGCACGCCGAACCCGTGCGTGCGCTGCAACGCCCACGTCAAGTTCGCGGGGCTGTTGGACCTGGCGCGGGCGGAGGGGTACGACCAGGTGGCCACCGGCCACTACGCCCGGGTGGAGCGCACCGGCGCCGGGCCCTGGCGCCTGCTCAAGGGGCTCGACCCCATCAAGGACCAGAGCTACTTCCTCTACCGCCTCGATCCCGCCGACCTGCCCCGCCTGCGCTTCCCCTTAGGGGGCTGGCGCAAGGAGCGGGTGATGGAGACCGCCCGGAGTCTGGGGCTGCCCGCCGACGAGATCGGCGAGAGCCAGGAGGTCTGCTTCGTGGGCGGCGACTACCGGGACTTCCTGGCCGCAGAGCGCCCCGGGGCGGCGCGGCCGGGGGAGGTGGTGGACACCGCCGGGACCGTGCTCGGCCGCCACGGCGGCATCGCCTTCCACACCGTCGGCCAGCGCCGGGGGCTGAACCTGGCCGTGGGGCGGCGGGTGTACGTGGTGGCCACCGACCCGGCCACCCGCCGGGTGACGGTGGGGGACCCGGACGACCTGCTGGCGGGGGCCCTGGAGGCCGGGGGCCTGCACCTTCTGGCCCCCTTCGCGGGGGGCCGGGTCGAGGCCCGAATCCGCCACCGCTCCGCCCCCGTGCCCGCCACGGCCCAGGTGGTGGAGGGCCGTCTGACCCTCGCGTTCGACGCCCCCCAGCGGGCCGTGACCCCGGGGCAGCGGGTGGTGCTCTACCGGGGCGACACGGTGCTGGGGGGGGCGGTGATCGCCCGGGCGGTGCCCGTGGCGGGGGCGGCCTTTGGGGCGGGGGCCTCCGCGTGATCTTCGAGCACCTGGTCGTCGGCCCGTTCCAGTGCAACTGCTTCATCCTGGGGTGCGCCGAGACCCGCCAGGCCCTGGTGGTGGACCCGGGGGACGCCCTGGAGACCATCGCCGGGAGGCTGGCGGCGCACGGCCTGACGGTGACCACGATCGTCGCCACCCACGCCCACCTGGACCACGTGGGGGCCATGAGCGGATTGGGCGAGGCCACCGGGGCCCCCACCTGCCTCCACCCGGAGGACCGCTTTCTCTACGAGCACCTGGGCATGCAGGCGAGCCTCTTCGGCCTGCTGACGCCGCCGTCGGGGCCCGTCACCCGCTGGCTCAAGGACGGCGACACCCTCACCTGGGGGCGGCGGCGGGCCGAGGTGATCCACACCCCCGGCCACACGCCGGGCAGCGTCTGCTTCTGGGTGGAGGACCGCGCCCTGCTGTTCACCGGCGACACGCTGTTCAAGGGCAGCGTGGGGCGCACGGACCTGTGGGGCGGCGACCACCCCACCCTGATGCGCAGCATCCGGGAGCGCCTGCTGACGCTGCCCGCCGACGCGCGGGTGCTGCCGGGGCACGGGCCGGGCACCTCCCTGGGGCGGGAGGCCGACGGCAACCCGTTTATCGCCTCCTGGTCTTGAGGGGCCGGGGCCGGGCCCCGTAAAATAGTTCTTTTTTGGCGCCGACGGCCCCCGAAGGCCCCGGCAGGCCGGGGGCGGGCCCCGGCCATCCCAGGGTTGCCCCATGCACGTCCCGAACGGCCCCATGCACGCCCCCGGCCGCTTCCCGGCGGGCTTTCGGAAGAGGCCCCGCTGAGGTTCCCATGACACCCCGGACCCTGTTCAACAAGCTCTGGGACGCCCACGTGGTGCGCACCGACGGGGACGTGTCCCTGCTCTACATCGACCGCCACCTCGTCCACGAGGTGACCAGCCCCCAGGCGTTCGAGGGCCTGCGTCTGGCGGGCCGCGCGCCCCACCGGCCGGACGCCGCCTACGCGGTGCCCGACCACAACGTGCCCACCACCGACCGGGACGCAGGCATCGCCGACCCCGTCAGCCGGGTGCAGGTGGAGACCCTGGACGCCAACTGCAACGAGTTCGGCATCACCGAGTTCCGCATGGCCGACCCGCGCCAGGGGATCGTCCACGTCATCGCCCCCGAGCTGGGCATCGCCCTGCCGGGCATGACCATCGTGTGCGGCGACTCCCACACCGCCACCCACGGCGCCCTGGGGGCGCTGGCCTTCGGCATCGGCACCAGCGAGGTGGAGCACGTGCTCGCCACCCAGTGCCTGATCCAGGCCAAGCCGAAGAACATGCGGGTGTCGGTGGAGGGCGCCCTCGCCCCCGGCGTCACCGCCAAGGACGTGGTGCTGGCCATCATCGGCCGCATCGGCACGGCGGGGGGCACCGGGCACGTGATCGAGTTCGCGGGCTCCGCCATCGCCGACCTCTCCATGGAGGGGCGCATGACGGTGTGCAACATGGCCATCGAGGCCGGGGCCCGGGCCGGCATGATCGCCGTGGACTCGAAGACCCTGGACTACGTCGAGGGCCGTCCCTTCGCCCCCAAGGGGACGCTGTGGGACCAGGCCGTCGAGAGCTGGCGCGGCCTGCACTCCGACCCCGGCGCCCGCTTCGACCGGGAGGTGGGCCTGGACGCCTCCGACATCCTGCCCCAGGTGACCTGGGGCACGAGCCCGGAGATGGTCACCGACATCGCGGGCCGGGTGCCCGACCCGGCGGCGGAGAGCGACCCGGAGCGCCGGACGTCGATCGAGAACGCCCTGAAGTACATGGACCTGGCGCCCGGCACGCCGATCCGGGAGGTGCGCATCGACCGGGTGTTCATCGGCTCGTGCACCAACGCCCGCATCGAGGACCTGCGGGCCGCCGCCGGGGTGGCCCGGGGGCGCAAGGTGGCGAAGGGGGTCTCGGCCATGGTGGTGCCCGGCTCCGGGCTGGTGAAGGCCCAGGCCGAGGCGGAGGGGCTGGACAAGGTGTTCCGCGAGGCGGGCTTCGAGTGGCGCGAGCCGGGCTGCTCCATGTGCCTGGCGATGAACGCCGACCAGCTCGCCCCCGGGGAGCGCTGCGCCTCCACCAGCAACCGCAACTTCGAGGGGCGCCAGGGCAAGGGCGGGCGCACCCACCTCGTCAGCCCCGAGATGGCGGCCGCCGCGGCGGTGGCGGGCCACTTCGTGGACGTGCGGGAGCTTTAGGCCCATGCAGCCCTTCACCACCCTGGACGGCCTCGTGGCCCCGTTGGACCGGGCCAACGTGGACACCGACGCCATCATCCCGAAGCAGTTTTTGAAGTCCATCCGGCGCACCGGGTTCGGCCGCTACCTGTTCGACGAGTGGCGCTACCTGGACCAGGGCCAGCCGGACATGGACGTGACCAACCGGCCCCTGAACCCGGACTTCGTCCTCAACCAGCCGCGCTACCGGGGGGCCGAGATCCTGCTGACCCAGAGCAACTTCGGCTGCGGCTCGTCGCGGGAGCACGCGCCGTGGGCGCTGCTCGACTACGGCTTTAAGTGCATCGTCGCCAAGGGCTTCGCCGACATCTTCTACGGCAACTGCTTCAAGAACGGCATCCTGCCGGTGGTGCTGCCGCCCAAGGTGGTGGACGACCTGTTCCGGGCGGTGTACGCCCGGGAGGGGTACCGCCTGACGGTGGACCTGCCGCAGCAGACGATCACCACCCCGGACGGGGAGCGCATCCCCTTCGAGGTGGACCCGTTCCGCAAGGACTGCCTGGTGCAGGGCCTGGACGACATCGGCCTGACCCTGAGCCATCAGGACGACATCCGGGCCTACGAGGCGCGCCGCCGCGCCGAGGCCCCCTGGCTGTTCGCCGCCCCCTGACGGGCGGCGCCTCGAGCGAGCGTTTCATGCCCCACCGCGTCCTCATCCTCCCCGGCGACGGGATTGGCCGGGAGATCGTGCCCCAGGCCGTGCGCGTCCTCGAGCTGCTGGCCCGCCGCCACGGCGTCGAGGTGAGCCTGGAGGAGGGCCTGGTGGGCGGCGCGGCCTACGACGCCGCCGGCTCCCCCCTGCCGGCCGAGACCCTGAAGGCGGCCCGGGCCGCCGACGCGGTGCTCCTGGGGGCGGTGGGGGGCCCGAAGTGGGAGGCCCTGCCCTATGCCGTGCGGCCGGAGCGGGGGCTTTTGGGCCTGCGCAAGGAGCTGGGGCTGTTCGCCAACCTGCGCCCGGCCCGCATCTTCCCCCAGCTCGCCGGCGCCTCCACCCTCAAGCCCGAGGTGGTGGACGGCATCGACCTGATGGTGGTGCGGGAGCTGACCGGGGGCGTCTACTTCGGCGAGCCCCGGGGGGTGACCGGCGAGGGGGACGGGCGGCGGGGCGTCAACACGATGGCCTACAGCGCCCCCGAGATCGCCCGCATCGCCCGCAAGGCCTTCGAGGTGGCGCGCCTGCGGCGGGGCGAGGTGTGCTCGGTGGACAAGGCCAACGTGCTGGAGGTCACCGAGTTGTGGCGCCAGGTGGTCACCGAGGTCCACGCCGACTACCCGGACGTGCGGCTCACCCACATGTACGTGGACAACGCCGCCATGCAGCTCGTCCGGCGCCCGAAGCAGTTCGACGTGATCGTGACCAGCAACCTGTTCGGCGACATCCTCTCCGACGAGGCCTCCATGCTCACCGGCAGCATCGGCATGCTGCCCTCCGCCAGCCTGGGGGAGCGCCACGCCATGTACGAGCCGATCCACGGCAGCGCCCCGGACATCGCCGGCAAGGACCTGGCCAACCCGGTGGCCACGGTGCTGTCGGTGGGTATGATGTTCAAGTACACCTTCGGGAAGCCCGAGGTGGAGGCGGAAGTGGAGGCCGCCGTCTCGAAGGTGCTGGAGGGCGGCGCGCGGACCGCCGACCTCGCCGAGCCCGGCCGGCCCCACGTGGGGTGCCGGGAGATGGGTGACCGGATCGTGGAGGCCCTGGGGGCCTGACGCCCCCGTGCCGGGGCGGCGCCCCGCCGGAGTTCCGAAAGCGACGCCGAAAGAGAGACGCCGATGCTGAAGGCCAAGGAGCGGTACAACGTGGCGGTAGTGGGGGCCACCGGGGCGGTGGGCGAGGAGATGCGCGAGGTCCTCGAGGAGCGGGACTTCCCCGTGGCGCGGCTCACGTGCCTGGCCTCGGAGCGCTCCGAGGGCCGGACCCTGGAGTTCCGGGGCGGGGAGGTGCCGGTGGAGCGCCTCACGGAGGGCTCCTTCGACGGCGTGGACATCGCCCTGTTCTCCGCCGGGGCCGAGCGGGCCCGCCACTTCGCGCCCCACGCCGTGGTGGCCGGGGCGGTGGTGGTGGACAACTCGAGCGCGTTCCGCATGGAGCCCCAGGCGCCCCTGGTGGTGCCGGAGGTGAACGCCCACGCCCTGAAGGGCCACAAGGGCATCATCGCCAACCCCAACTGTTCCACCATCCAGATGGTGATGGCCCTGAAGCCCCTGCACGACGCGGTGCGCATCCGGCGCATCGTCGTCTCCACCTACCAGTCCGTGTCGGGCACCGGGCAGGACGCCATCGAGGAGCTGTTCGAGCAGTCGGCCCAGGTCCTCAACATGCAGCCGCCCAAGCCCAAGGTCTATCCGCACCAGATCGCCTTCAACTGCCTGCCCCACATCGACGCCTTCGACGAGGAGGACTACACGAAGGAGGAGTGGAAGATGGTGCGGGAGACCCGCAAGATCCTCGAGGAGCCGGACATGCGGATCACCGCCACCACGGTGCGGGTGCCCGTGTTCCGCAGCCACTCCGAGAGCGTGAACATCGAGCTGGAGGGGCCGATGGAGCCCAACGAGGCGCGGGCGCTGATGTCGGCCATGCCCGGCGTGGTGGTGCTCGACGACCCGGCCCGCAACCTCTACCCGCTGGCGGCGGACGCCGCCGGCACCGACGCGGTGTACGTGGGCCGGGTGCGGCGCGACCCGTCGGTGCCCCACGGCCTGAACCTCTGGATCGTGTCGGACAACCTGCGCAAGGGCGCGGCCCTCAACGCCGTGCAGATCGCCGAGCGCCTGGTGGAGACCGCCCGCCGGGGCTGACCGGGCCGTGGAGCGCCAGACGCCCATCTACCTGGACCACGCCGCGACCACCTGCGTCCGTCCGGAGGTCTTGGAGGCGATGCTGCCGTACTTCTCGACGTGGTACGGCAACGCCTCGTGCACCTACGGCCTGGGGCAGGCCTCCCGCGACGCCCTGGAGGGGGCCCGGGGGGCCGTGGCCGAGGTGCTGCGGTGCCGGCCGCGGGAGGTGGTCTTTACCGGCGGCGGCACCGAGGCCGACAACCTGGCCCTGGTGGGCGTGGCCCGCGCCCTGGCGGAGCGGGGACGCCACATCGTCACCTCGGCCGTGGAGCACCACGCCGTGCTGCACACGGCCCGGGCCCTGTCCGAGGAGGGCTGGCGCGTCACCGTGCTGCCGGTGGACGGGGACGGGCGGGTGGACCCGGCCGACGTGGACGACGCCATCGAGGCCGGCACCGTGCTCGTGTCGGTGATGCACGCCAACAACGAGGTGGGGACGGTGCAACCGGTGGCCGAGATCGGGGCCGCGTGCCGGCGCCGGGGGGTGCTGTTCCACACCGACGCGGTGCAGACCTTCGGCCACCTGCCCACCCGGGTGGCGGAGCTGAACTGCGACCTGCTGTCGATCTCCGCCCACAAGCTTTACGGCCCCAAGGGGGTGGGGGCGCTCTACGTGCGCAAGGGGGTGCGGCCCGCGCCCATCCAGCACGGCGGCAGGCAGGAGCGGGGCCTGCGCCCCAGCACCGAGAACGTGGCCGGCATCGTGGGCCTGGGGGTCGCGGCGCGCCTGGCCGCCGAGGAGATGGAGTCCGAGATCAAGCGCCAGTCGGCCTTGCGCGACGGCCTGATCGGCCGCCTGCTGGCCCTCCCGGACGTGCGCCTGAACGGCCACCCGGAGCACCGCCTGCCCAACAACGTGAACGTGAGCGCCGCCGGGGTGGAGGGCGAGGCCCTCAACCTGCGCATGGGGCTCGCGGGCATCGGCACCTCCACCGGCTCGGCCTGCACCACCGGCTCCCCGGCCCCCTCCCACGTGCTCACCGCGATGGGCATCGAGGAGCCGTGGCTGTCGGGCAACCTGCGCCTGACCCTGGGGCGCGAAACCCGCCCCGAGCAGCTGGAGGCCGCCGCCCGCGCCTACGCGGACATCGTGGCGGAGCTCAGGGCCGCCTCCCCCAACTACCGGCCCGGGAGCCCCGGGTGAGGGGGCGCTTCTCGGACGCCGCCCGGCGGGCCGTGTACGAGGCCATCTTCCGCCGCCGCGACATCCGCGAGGGGTACACCGGCGAGCCCATCGACCACCGCACCCTGGCGCGCCTGCTCAACGCCGCCCACCACGCCGCCAGCGTGGGGTTCATGCAGCCGTGGAACTTCGTCCTGATCCGGGACGCCGGGCTGCGGGAGGACCTGTGGCGGGCGGTGGACAAGGAGCGGCGCAGCGCCGCGGTGATCTTCGAGGGGGAGCAGGCCAAGCGCTTTCCGGCCCTCAAGGTGGAGGCGATCCGGGAGGCCTCGGTGGTGATCTGCGTCACCGTCGACCCGTCCCGGCGCGGCCCCCACGTCCTGGGACGCAGCGCCGACGAGGACACGGACCTCTACAGCACCGCCTGCGCGATCCAGAACCTGTGGCTGGCGGCCCGGGCCGAGGGGTTCGGGATGGGGTGGGTGTCGTTCTACCGCAAGGCCGACCTGCGCCGCATCCTGGACCTGCCGCCCCACATCAACCCCATCGGCCTGATCTGCCTGGGGCCGGTGGCGGCCTTCCCCGAGGCGCCGGTGCTCGAGCAGGTGGGGTGGGGCAGCCGCATCCCGCTGGAGGACCTGGTCTACTACGAGCGCTGGGGCCGCAAGGAGCCCGCCCCGGACGGCCCCTGGGAGGGCTTCGGCGAGGCGGCGCGGGCCGCGGGCTTCACCTCGGAGGGGGAGCCGTGACGGCGGCGCCCCGCCACGGCATCCTGCCGGTGCAGGAGCTCCAGGCCGCCGCGGCGGCCGGCTGGATCAAGGCGCCGCCCTTCGCGGACGACCAGTTCCAGCCCGCCAGCCTGGACCTGCGGGTGGGCAGGGTCGCCTACCGCATCCGGTGCAGCTTCCTGCCCCAGGGGCGGCGGGTGGAGGAGATGCTGCCCGAGCTGCTCATGTACGAGGTGGACCTGACGGAAGGCGGCATCCTGGAGCGCGGCAACGTCTACCTGGTGCCCCTGCAGGAGTCCCTGGCCCTGCCCGGCGACGTGCAGGGACGGACGAACCCGAAGAGCAGCACGGGGCGGCTGGACATCTTCACGCGGGTGATCACCGACCGCTCCCACCGCTTCGAGGAGATCGGCGGCGGCTACCACGGGCCCCTCTACCTGGAGGTGGTGCCGCGCTCCTTCACGGTGCGGGTGACCACCGGGCTGTCCCTCAACCAGCTGCGCCTGTCGGTGGGGGAGCCGCGCCTGGACGACGCGGAGCTGAAGGCCCTGTACGGCCGCCACACCCTGCTGTTCGACGAGCGGGCCCAGGCGATCCCCGCCGACGAGGCCCTGATCCGCAACGGCCTGTTCATGAGCATCGACCTCAGGGGCGCGGGGGGGCGGGGCGTGATCGGCTACAAGGCCCGCCGCCACTCGGGGATCGTGGACCTCGCGAAGGAGAAGGCCCACGCCGCACCCGCCTACTGGGCCCCGATCCCGGCCCCGGAGGAGAGCGGACTGATCCTGGAGCCGGAGGAGTTCTACATCTTCGCCTCCCGCGAGCGGGTACGGGTGCCGCCGGACGTGGCCGCCGAGATGGTGGAGTACGACTCCGGCTCGGGCGAGCTGCGCACCCACTACGCCGGCTTCTTCGACAGTGGCTTCGGCTACGGCGCCGGGCGCCGCCGGGGCACCCGGGCCGTGCTGGAGGTGCGGCCCCACGACGTGCCGTTCCGCATCGAGCACGGCCAGGTGTTCTTCAAGCTGGTGTACGAGCGCCTGACCGCCACCCCGGCCCAGCTCTACGGGCGCGGCTCCCACTACCACCGGCAGGGCCTGGCCCTGTCGAAGCACTTCCGCTGATTCCCCCCGGCGGCGCCCCCGCCGCGTCCCCCGTGCGGACCGACGCCTTCGATTTCGACCTGCCGCCGGAGCGCATCGCCGACCGCCCCGCGCCCCGGCGCGACGCGGCCCGGCTGATGTGCCTGGAGCGGGCCACCGGGCACGCGGCGCACCGGACCTTCGCCGACCTGCCGGAGTGCCTGGCGACGGGCGACCTGGTGGTGCTCAACGACACCCGGGTGGTGCCGGCCCGCCTCCGGGGCGTGCGGCCCCGCACCGGGGCGAAGGTGGAGGCGCTGCTGCTGGAGGAGGCGGCCCCCGGCGCCTGGACCGCGATGGTGCGGGGCCCCGTGAAGGCCGGGGAGACCGTGGAGCTGGCGGGGGGACTGAAGGCCACGGTGGCCGAGGCGCCGCAAGGGGGTTTCGCCCGCCTGGACTTCGGCGGCACGGACGTGGCGGGGCACCTGGAGCGGTACGGCGAGGTGCCCCTGCCGCCCTACATCCGCCGGGCCGCGGACGCCCGCGACCGGGCCGACTACCAGACCGTGTTCGCCCACGTGCCGGGCTCGGTGGCGGCCCCCACCTCGGGGCTGCACTTCACCCCCGAGGTGTTTCGGGCCTTACAGGCGCGGGGGGTGGCGTGGACCCACCTGACCTTGCACGTGGGGGCCGGGACCTTCCTGCCGGTGCGGGCCGAGCGGGCCGAGGACCACCGGATGCTGCCGGAGCGCTACGTGATCCCCGAGGCCGCCACCCGGGCGATCGGCGAGGCTAGGGCCCGGGGCGGACGGGTGATCGCCTGCGGCACCACGGTGACCCGGGCCCTGGAGTCGGCGGCAGAGGAGGACGGCACCGTGGCGGCGGGGGCGGGGACGGCGACGCTGTTCATCCGGCCGGGCCACGCCTTCCGGGTGCCGGACGGGCTGATCACCAACTTCCACCTGCCCCGCTCCACCCTGCTCATGCTGGTGGCGGCCTTCGCGGGGCAGGAGCGGGTGCTCGCCGCGTACGCCGAGGCGGTGGCGCGAGGCTACCGCTTCTACAGCTACGGCGACGCGATGCTGATCGTGTAGGGCCCCCTCGTGGCGTTCCCGACCCAGGCGACGCGCGGCCGGTTCGCTCGGGCAGTGGCCGTCCGCCGTGGGGCCGTTCCCCGGGCCCGGCTCGGACACCGGGGGGCCCGTGGGGCCTCAGGGAGCGGCGTGGGAGGGGGTGACGGGGGCGAAGGCCCCGGAGCCGAAGCGCACCTGGTCGCGGCCGCCCTGCTTGGCGGTGTAGAGGGCCTGGTCGGCCTGGGCGATGAGGGCCTCGGACTCCGCGCAGACGGCGGCGTCGTAGGAGGCCACCCCCAGGCTCACGGTCAGGCTGAGGGGGTCGCCCTCCACCGCGAAGCGCATCTCCTTGACCGCCACCCGGATCTCCTCCGCCTTGGCCATGGCCCCGCGGGCGTCGGTAAGGGGCAGCAGCAGCATGAACTCCTCCCCCCCGTAGCGGGCCAGGCAGTCGGAGTGGCGCAGGCCCTTCTGCACCTCCTCGGCCACCTGCACCAGCACCCGGTCGCCCACCGGGTGGCCGTGGGTGTCGTTGATGCGCTTGAAATGGTCGATGTCCAGGAGCACCAGGGACAAGGGCAGGGAGTGGCGCACCGCGAGGCGGAACTCCTCGGACAGGCGCATGTCGAAGAAGCGCCGGTTGTAGAGCCCGGTGAGTGGGTCGCTGATGGCCAGCTTCTGGAGCGAGAGGTTCTCGTGGGAGAGGCTCTCGTGCATGTAGGCGTTCTTGAGCACGTTGGCCGCCACGGCGGCGATCAGCTCGCACAGCCGGGCCTCCCGGGCGGTGAAGGCGCCGCCGTCGCGGGCCACCGACAAGAGCAGCGTGCCCACCATCGGGTCGTCCACCGCCATGGGGACCACCAGCAGGGTGCCGATGCCCACGGCCCGCAGCTTCTCCAGCACCGGGGCCGTGAGGGGGTCCTCGGCCACGTCGTCCACGGTCACGGTGGCGCCGGTCTCCAGGGCGCGGGACAGCTCCGGGTAGTTGCCCAGGGCGATGCGCAGGGTGCGGCCCGCCAGGCGCTCGCGGCGCGCCAGCATCTCCCGCGAGATCAGCAGGGTGCCCGAGCCCCGGTCCTCGTCCACGTAGACCACGCTGCAGCGCGACGCACTCGCCAGCTCGGCCGTGACCTGGATCAGGCGGGTGAGCACCTCGCCCTGCTTGAGGGACTGGGAGAAGTGGTGCGCCGCGGCCACCACCGCCTCCAGGCCGCGCCGCTCCTCGACCCCCTCGGTGCGCCCGGTGGCCTCCACCCGGAGGCGCTGGGCCAGGTACCCGAACGAGACCCCGATCACCACCAGCAGGGAGATCCGGAACAGGAAGCCCGTCTGCCCCAGGAAGTCCTCCCAGAAGGTCGCGTGCGGGGACAGGGCGTAGGCCACGCCCGTGAAGGCGGCCGCGGCCGCGGCCACGGTGGCGAAGATGCCGCGCTGGCCGTGGTAGCAGGCCGCCAGGGCCACCGCCGGCAGGTAGAGGAAGAAGGCGTCGCCCCGCAGGTTGCCCAGCTGAAGGATCACCAGCGAGATGACGGCGATGTCGAACGCGATCAGGCCGAACCACCGGGGGTGGGGCGCGAACAGCCGTTCCGGCAGGCGGCTTAAGGCCAGGTTGGAGACCATGTAGACCAGGAACGCCCCCGCCAAGACCGGGCGGGTGAAATGGGCGGGGGTGTCGAGCTGCACCAGTCCGAAGGCCAGCAGGATGGAAAGCCAGCGCAGATGGACGATCAGCGCGCGATGATTCAACACTCCCTCCCCTGCCCGGCCCCATCGGCGTCGGTATGGCGGAACGATCCCCCCTTTTTCTTCGGCCGCGAAGAGGGTCCGCTTGAGGGTGCGGGAACCGGAAGAGGGCTTAGATTTCGCGGGGATCAGCCCCGGCCCGGGCGGCGCGGGGAGACCAGGAATGCGGCGAAGAAGAGGGCCACCAGAAGCAGCACGATCGTGCCCCCGGAGGCCACGTCCCAGCGGTAGGAAAGCAGCAGGCCGCCGAGCACCGCCAGCCACCCCGTGGCCAGGGAGACCAGCAGGATGCCCCGCCAGTTTCGCGCCAGCTGGTAGCCGGTGGCCGCCGGCACCACCAGCAGGGCCGAGGCCAGGATCAGGCCCACCACCTGGATCGCCGCCACCACCGTGCAGGCGACGGCCACCAGCAGGCCGTAGGAGAGGGCCCGGGCCGGGATCCCGGTCACCCGGGCCACCTCCTCGTCGAAGGCGACGAAGAGCAGCTCCTTGAAGTACAGGGCCAGAAAGCCCAGCACCACCACGGCGATCACCGCCAGCTCGATCAGGTCGGCCCGGCCCACCGCCAGGATGTTGCCGAACAGGTAGCTGAACAGGTCCCCCTGGTAGGCGCGGGCGAAGCCGATGAGCACGACGCCCAGGGCCATGATGCCGGCGGTGAGGATGCCGATGGCGGCGTCCTCGTGGATGCGGCCCCGCTCGCTGATCCAGCCGATCCCCAGGGCCGTGGCCACGCACACGCCCAGGGCCGTGGCCGCCGGGTCGAGCCCGGCGAACAGCCCCACGGCGACGCCCCCCAAGGCCGCGTGGGCGATGCCGCTGCCGATGAAGGCCATGCGCTTGAGCAGCACGAACACCGACACCACGGAGCACAGCAGGCTCACCGCGAAGCCCGCCAGCAGCGCGCGGCGCATGAAGTCGTAGGCCAGCAGGTCCGTCCAGTCACCCACGCCCGGCGCTCCCCTTCGCCCGCCCGGTCAGGCCCCGGGGGCGTGGTGGTGGTGCCCGCGCACCGGGCCCTGGGGGTGATGGGAGAAGAAGTCGAACTCGCAGGCGTAGGCCCGGCCCAGGTCGTGGCTCTCCATCACCTCGCGGGGGTGGCCGTGTACGTGGAGGGTGCGGTTGATGCAGGCCAGCTCGTCGGCGTAGGCGGAGAGCATGGACACGTCGTGGGACACGGTGATCAGCGCCAGGCCCCGCTCGGCCTGGAGGTCCTTGAGCAGGTGGTAGAGCCGGTCCTGGTGGGGCAGGTCCACCCCCTCGGCGGGCTCGTCCAGGATCAGCAGGCGCGTCTTGCGGCACAGGGCGCGGGCGATCATCACCCGCTGGAGCTGGCCGCCGGAGAGGGCCCCGATGGGGCGCCCGGCCTCCGCCTCCAGCCCCATGCGGACCAGGGTCTCTTTCACCAGGTCCCGGTCCCTGCGGGCGGGGAGGCGGCCCAGGCCGATGCAGCACAGGCGCCCCATCATCACCACGTCGAACACCGAGAAGGGCGCCCACCGCTCCGGCAGGTAGCGCTGGGGGATATAGCCGATGTGGTGGGCCTTGCGCCCCAGCTTCCAGGGGGGCACGCCGAACACCCGCACCCGGCCCCGGGTGGGGCGGTAGAGGCCCAGGATGACCTTCAGGCAGGAGGTCTTGCCGGCCCCGTTGGGCCCGATCAGGCCCAGGAAGTGGCCCGACGCCAGGGAGAAGGTGATGCCGGAGAGGACCTCGCGCCCGTCCAGCACCAGGTCCACCCCGTCGAGGGCGACGAGGGGCTCGACGGGCCCGCCGGCCGCCTGCGCCGCGCTCATCGCCCCAGGGCCTCCCGGAAGGCGGCCAGGTTGAAGCGCATCAGGGACTCGTAGGAGCCCCCCGAGGGGCCCGCCGGGTCCCCCAGGGGATCGGCCGTGACCACCCGGGCGCCGAACTGCTCGGCGATGGTGCGGGCGATCCGGGGGTTGAACTGGGGCTCCACGAGGACCGCCCGGGCGCCGGCGGCCCGGGCGGCCTCGATCACGTCACGCATCCAGCGGGCCGAGGGCTCCCGCCCCGGGATGGGCTCCACCACCGCCACCTGGCGCAGGTGGTAGCGGCGGGCGAAGTAGGTCCAGGAGGCGTGGAAGGGCACGAAGCCCCGGTCCCGCACGGGCGCCAGGCCCTCGGCCAGCTCCCGGTCCAGGGCCGTCAGGCGGCCCTGGAAGGCCGCTCCGCTTCGGGCGAAGTCGGCGGCCCCGTCGGGGGAGGCGTCCGACAGGGCCCGGACGAGGGCGGGCACCAAGTCGTCCCGGACCCGCACCGGGTCGAGCCAGACGTGGGGGTCGCCCCCCGGCTCGTCGGGGTCCTCGGAGGCCAGCAGGGCGGTGTGGGCGGCCAGCGCCAGGGCCGGCACGTCCCGCGCCACGGCCCGGTGCAGGCGCTCGGCCCAGGGGTCGAGGCCGGCGCCCACGGTGACCAGCAGGTGGGCACCGGCCAGGTCCCGCACCTGGGAGGGGGTGGGCTCGTAGCCGTGGGGCGAGGCGCCGGGGGGCAGCAGGGTCTGCACCGCGACCCGCTCGCCCCCCACGGCCTGCACCAGCAGGGCCACGGGCCCGATGGAGGCCGCCACCCGCAGGGGCTCCGCCGCCCACGCGGGGGCCGCCAGCGCCGCCCAGAGCGCCACCGCCGGCCCGAGGCCGGGGAGCGGGCGGTTTCTGGGCTGCCGTGGGGTCATGCGGGGGTGGGGCGGCTCCGGCCCACCGGCGGGCGGCCGGCAAGCCCCCGGACGGGCGACGGCGTCCCGCCCCCGTGGGGAGCGGGGCGCCGCGGAATGTCGGGAGTCAGCGGCTGCGCCGCTGGTGCCGCGTCTTCTTCAGCAACTTGCGATGCTTGTGCTTGCGCATCTTCTTGCGGCGCTTCTTGATGACTCGCGACATCCACGTCTCCTTAAGCGGCACGATGGGCGCCCCCCGGACCGGCGAACGACCAGGCCGGCCCGGCCGGGCGCCGGGACAGAAAAAGAGCAGAAAACGATAACACACCCGGGCAGCGGCGGACAATTTCGCCGCCGGAGCGGCGGGCGGGGGCGGGGCGGCGGGAGGGCCCTAGGCCCCGGGGCCCTGGGCGGAGCCGATCTGGACCTGGTCGTGCAGGAGGTTGGAGAGGTTGCCCCGGAAGTCCCGCACCCGGAGGCTGACGTCGAACAGGTTGCCCGCCGGGTAGCAGACCTCGGGGACCCGCACCTCCTCCATGGTGGTGCCGTCCACGGCGATGGACGGCCGCACCCAGGCGTCGGCCGGGAGGTCGTCGGTGAGCTCGACCCGCTGGGGGGCCGTGCCGCCGCAGGTGTCGAGGTAGCTCACCTCGATGTCCACCCAGCGCATGTTGGCGTCCGGGTCCTGGGCCTGGACCACGTAGCGGATGGGGAAAACCACGTCGGCGCCGTCCCGGCTCCAGTCCGGAGTGGGGATGGAGCTCTTGGTGGTGACGATGGCGGGGGCGCTGCCCCGGTTGGGGCCGCCCAGGGGGGTGTCGGCGCGGGGACCGCAGGCCGCGGCGAGCACCGCGACGGCGGCCAGCGCCAGGAGAAAGGACGTTCTTCGGGGGACGAAGCGCAGCATCGGGACACCATGCGGCCGAGCCGCTTCCGAGTGCCCCTCCCCCTCGGCAGGCGCGCCCCCGGCCGCACGGGGCGCGCCGGTCACGCTCAGGCGGCGTTCAGCAGGACCCAGGTGAGGTACTCGTCCCCGCAGTTCGAGCAGGCCGGAAAGCGCTCGCTCTTCTTGATCTCGATCTCCTCACCGCAGGTGTTGCACTCGTAGGTCCCCCCCTCCTGGCAGAGGTCGCCGATCTTGTTGGGGATGGCGTCGAGATCGACGTCCCCGGTGTCTTCCTGGTAATTGAGATCGTAGTCCATACGCGCGATGTTCCTGCCCTGTGTTGTTCCTGGTCTTCCGGTAGGCGCTCCCGGGGAAGCACAACCCGGGGCCGTACGCGGGACATGGGGCACCCTGGGGTGTTGACAATATAGCCGAGGGACGCCCGAAAGGCAAGGCGGACGCGGCCCGGAGGGACCTCGGACGAGCGGCGAAAAGGGGGGGGCCCTGCCCGGGGTTCTCGTCCGGGCAAGGCCGTGGGGCGGGCGGGGTGGGGGGTGGGCCCGGGCGGTCGCCCCCGAGCGGGCTCGGGGACCGAGAACCATGGCTGCCGACGGTGGGTCGGCGGGGCGCCGGATGGCGCACGAGGCGCGCATCACTGGGGTGACGCCGGGTGCCGGGCTCCCCCGAAAGGGAAGCAACTCTTCGACCGGTACCCACAGCACGTTCCATGCCAATCCGCGTCCATGGCGCGGGAGGTGGCGCGGAAAACGCTTTTAGATCAGATGGTTGGAGCGGGTTCGGGGGCGCCGCGCGGGCCCTCTATGGGCCCCCGCGCCCGGGCGGGTCCGTGCACAAGTGTCACGGCTTCCGCGCACGGTGCGCCAAAATGTCGCCGAGGGTGAACAGGGCCTCCAGGGAAAGGCCCCGCTCCGCCACCGCCTCCCGGGCCCCGCCGTCCCGGTCCACCAGGGCCAGGGCGCAGGCCACTCGGTAGCCCGCCTCCCGGAACCGGTCGATGGCGAACACGGTGCTCTTGCCGGTGGTGACCACGTCGTCGAGCACCGCCACGGGGCGGTCCGGGTCGGCCGGCCCCTCGATCCAGCGGCCGGTGCCGTGGCCCTTGGCGCTCTTGCGCACGATGGCGCCCAGGAGGGGCTCCCCCTCCAGGTGGCTGACCAGGCTGACGGCCGAGACCAGGGGGTCGGCCCCCAGGGTGAGGCCCCCCACGGTGCCGATCCCGCGCCCTTTTAGCAGCCCGAACAGCAGGCGCCCGCACAGGTAGGCGCCCCGGGGGTGCAGGGTGGTCTGCTTGCAGTCCACGTAGTAGTGGCTGGTCTGCCCGGAGGTGAGGGTGAAGCCCGCCTCGGAGTGGCGGAAGGAGCGCTCCGCGAGCAGGGCGAGCAGCTCGGCCCTGAGGTCCGGCTCGGAGGGCGCGGTTGGGGGCTCTGGGGGGGGCACGGCGGCGGTGGCCGGATGGCGGCGGGGGGCCGTCAGCGGTCCCGCTCGACCACGTAGTCGGCCAGGGCCAACAGGGCCTGCCGGTCGGGCCCGTCGGGAAAGGCGGCGGCGAGGGACGCCTTGGCCTTGGCGGCGAAGTCCCGGGCCCGGGCCAGGGCGTCGGTGATGCCGCCGTAGTGGCGCATGCGGTCCAGGACGAAGGCCCGCTCGGCCGCGTGCGGCTCCCCGTCCGTCTCGATCACCCCCACCAGGCGGTCCCGCTCCTCCGGGGTGCAGCGCAGCAGGGTGTAGAGCAGCGGCAGGGTGATCTTGCCGTCCTCGAGATCCTTGCACAGCGCCTTGCCGAAGACGTCGGTATCGCCCTGATAGTCCAGGGTGTCGTCCGCCACCTGGAAGGCGATGCCCACGTCGCGGCCGAAGTCGGCCAGGGCGCCCTGCATGCGGGGGCTCACCCGCCCCAGCATGCCGCCCAGTCGGCAGGCGGCGCTCATCAGGGAGGCGGTCTTGCGCTCCACGATGCGCAGGTAGGTGGCCTCCGACAGGTCCACGTCGCCGCACACGGAGAGCTGGAACACCTCGCCCTCGGACATCTCCTCCACCACCCCCGCCAGGACCCGGACGATTTCGAGCCGGTCCAGGGTCACCGACAGGGACAGGGCGCGGGCGTAGAGGTAGTCCCCCACCAGCACGCTGCCGGCGTTGCCCCACACGGTGCGGGCGGCGTCGCGGCCGCGCCGCACGCGGCCGTCGTCCACCACGTCGTCGTGCAGCAGGGTGGCGGTATGGATGTACTCCACCACGCAGCCGAGCACGGCCACGGGGTCGGCGGGATCGGCGGGGTCGGGGGTCGTGCCGGCCAGGCGGGAGGCCGCCGCCAGGAGCAGGGGGCGGAAGCGCTTGCCGCCGCTGCCCAGGATGTAGCGCGCCACCTCCCCCACCAGGGCCACGTCGGAGGTGAGGTGCTCGCCGAGGCGCGCCTCCACGGCCTCCAGGTCGGGCCGGTAGCGCTCCCAGATATCCTGCACCCGCACCGGTGGCGCGGGTTCTGCAACGGTCCGTTTCATCATGTGCCGCAACGGGGTGCGGCCCATGCTACGGTCGGCCTCGGCGACGTGTCAAGGCGGCCCGCGCCGCGCCCCTCAGCGGAACGCAAGGTCCACCTCCTTGAGGGCCCGGATGCGGTCCCGCAGGCGGGCCGCCTCCTCGAACTCCAGGGCCTTGGCGGCCACCTTCATGTCGCGGGTGAGGCGCTCGATCTCGGCCGGGATGTCGGCCGGGTCGATCTCGCCGGCGGGGCCCTCCCGCTCCAGGGGCACGGTGACGTAGTCGGCCTCGCACACCTCGGCCAGGCCCTCGCCGACGCCCTTGACGATGCCCCGGGGGGTGATGCCGTGGGCCTCGTTGTAGGCCTGCTGGATGTGGCGGCGGCGGTCGGTCTCGTCGATGGCCTGGCGCATGGCCTGGGTGACCCGGTCGGCGTAGAGGATCACCCGGCCGTGGACGTTGCGGGCGGCGCGGCCGGAGGTCTGCACCAGGGCGCGGTAGCCGCGCAGGAAACCCTCCTTGTCGGCGTCCAGCACCGCCACCAGGGAGACCTCGGGCAGGTCCAGGCCCTCCCGGAGCAGGTTCACCCCCACCAGCACGTCGAACACCCCCTTGCGCAGGTCGCGCAGCAGGACGGTGCGCTCGATGGTCTTGATGTCGCTGTGCAGGTAGCGCACCCGCACCCCCAGCTCCTCGTAGTAGCTCGTCAGGTCCTCGGCCATGCGCTTGGTGAGGGTGGTCACCAGGGTGCGCTCGCCGGCGGCGGCGCGGGCGCGCACCTCGGCCAGCAGGTCGTCCACCTGGTTGCCCGCCGGGCGCACCTGGATCTCGGGGTCGGTGAGTCCCGTGGGGCGGATCACCTGCTCGACGACCCTGCCCCCGGTCTTGCCCAGCTCGTAGGGCCCCGGGGTGGCGGAGACATAGACCACGCGGCGCATGAAGTGCTCGAACTCGCGGAAGGTGAGGGGGCGGTTGTCCAGGGCCGAGGGGAGGCGGAAGCCGTAGTCCACCAGGGTGGTCTTGCGGGTGCGGTCGCCCTCGTACATGGCGCCCACCTGGGGGACGGTGGCGTGGGATTCGTCCACGATGAGCAGGAAGTCGCGGGGGAAGTAGTCCAGCAGCGTGGGGGGCGGCTGTCCCGGCAGGCGCCCGGAGAGGTGGCGGGAGTAGTTCTCGATGCCCTGGCAGTGGCCGATCTCCCGCAGCATCTCCAGGTCGAACTGGGTGCGCTGCTCCAGGCGCTGGGCCTCCAGCAGCTTGCCCTGGGCGTGCAGCTCCCGCAGGCGCTCCTCCAGCTCCCGCTCGATGCCGGCGAGGGCGTGGCTCACCCGCTCGGGGGGCAGGATGTAGTGGCTGTTGGGGTAGATGGCCACCTTGGGGACCTGGCGCAGGGACTTGCCAGTGAGGGGGTCCACCTCGTGGATCGCCTCCACCTCGTCGCCGAAGAAGGAGACCCGGATCGCGGTCTCGTCGGAGGCGGCCGGGAACACCTCCAGCACGTCGCCCCGCACCCGGAAGGTGCCGCGGTAGAAGTCGTAGTCGCCCCGCTCGTACTGGATCTCCACCAGCTTGCGCAGCACTTGGTCCCGGTCCACGGTGGTGCCCTGCTCCACGAAGACCATCATCTGGTGGTAGGCCTCCGGCGAGCCCAGGCCGTAGATGCAGGAGACCGAGGCCACGATGACGATGTCGTTGCGCTCGAACAGGGCCGTCGTGGCCGCGTGGCGCATGCGGTCGATGGCGTCGTTGATGGCCGAGTCCTTCTCGATGTAGGTGTCGGACGAGGGGATGTAGGCCTCGGGCTGGTAATAGTCGTAGTAGCTGACGAAGTACTCGACGGCGTTGTCCGGGAAGAAGGCCCTGAACTCCTGGAACAGCTGGGCCGCCAGGGTCTTGTTGTGGGCGATGATCAGGGTGGGGCGCCGCACCCGGGCGATCACGTTGGCCATGGTGAAGGTCTTGCCGGAGCCGGTGACCCCGAGCAGGATCTGGTGCTTCTCCCCGGCCTCGATGCCCCCCGTCAGGGTCTCGATGGCGGCGGCCTGGTCGCCGGCCGGGGCGAAGGGGGCGGCGAGGCGGAAGTCAGCCATCGAACAGGCCCGCTTGAGGGCCCTGGCCCGGCAAGGCGGCGGCGATGCGGCGATGGGCCCGGGGCAGGGCCAAGCCCTCCAGGTCCCCGGCCGCCACCCAGCGGTGGTCGGCGTGGTAGGCGGGGGTCACGGCGCCGGTGGCGTCCCGGCAGGCGAAGGGGTGCAGGGTCACGCGGCGGTGGGTGAAGGCGTGGTCCACCGGCGCCAGGGGGACGCCGGCGCGCACGGTGAGGCCGAAGCGCTCCCGCATCTGGCGCTCCAGGGCCTTGGCCGGGGCCTCGCCGGGGGCCACCCGGCCGCCGGGGAACTCCCACAGCCCCCCCAGCAGCCCGGAGGCGGGGCGCCGCACCAGGAGCAGGCCGCCTCCGCCTGCCACCACGCCCACGGCGATGTCGTGGTGGGGCACGGCCCGGGGGGCGGACTTGGCCGGGTACGCCTCGGGGGCGCCCGCCTGGTGGGCGCGGCAGGCGCCGGCCACGGGGCAGGCGCCGCAGGCGGGGGCGCGGGGGGTGCAGACGGTGGCCCCCAGCTCCATGAGGGCCTGGTTGAAGTCGCCGGGGGCCTCGGCCGGGACCAGGGCGCGGGCCAGGTCCCACAGGCGCTTGCGGGCGGCGGTGGCGGCGGGGGGCTCGGCGATGGCGTGGAGGCGGGTCAGGACCCGGATCACGTTGCCGTCCAGCACCGGCTCCGGGCGGCCGAAGGCGATGCTGGCCACGGCCCCGGTCATGTAGGGGCCGAAGCCGGGCAGGCGGCTCAAAAGCGCCGGGTCGTCCGGCAGGCGGCCGCCGTGGCCGGCCACCACCTCGGCGGCGGCGCGGTGCAGGTTGCGGGCGCGGGTGTAGTAGCCCAGGCCCTCCCACGCCTTGAGGACGTCGGCCAGGTCGGCCCCGGCCAAGGCCTCCACGGTGGGGAAGCGCTCCAGGAAGCGGTGGTAGTAGGGAATGACCGTATCGACCCGGGTCTGCTGCAGCATGACCTCGGAAACCCAGATGGCGTAAGGGTCCGCGGCCCCGCGCCACGGCAGGGGGCGGCGGTGGGCCCGGTACCACGCGGTGAGCGAGCCGGCCAGGGTCACACCGCCGTGGCCCCCCCGTCCACCATCAGCACCACCCCGGTCACCCAGTCGGCGTCGGCCGAGGCCAGGTAGAGCACCGCCCCGGCCACGTCGGCGGGCCGGCCGATGCGCCCCAGGGGGTGGACCCCGGCCAGGGCCTCCAGGCGCCCGGGGACCTCCTCCGGGGGCATCATGGACTCGAAGATGGGGGTCTCGACCACGCCGGGGCAGACGCAGTTGACCCGTACCCCGGAGGGGGCCAGCTCGGCCGCCAGTTGCACCGTGAGGGCGTTGACGGCCCCCTTGCTGGCGGTGTAGGCGGAGAAGCCCGGCACACCCTGGACGGTGACGTTGGTGGAGACGTTGACCACGTTGCCCTTGTGGCGGGTGAGGTGGGGCACGGCGGCCTGGGTCACCAGGAAGGTGCCCTTGACGTTGACGCCCAGGTGCAGGTCGAGGACGTCCTCGCCGGTCTTTCCGAACGGCGCGGCGCGCACCACGCCGGCGTTGTTGACCAGCACGTCCAGGCGGCCGTGGGCGGCGATTGCCCCCTCCACCATGCGGCGGGCGTCGGCCGCCACGGAGACGTCGCCCGCCACCCAGTGGCAGCCGATCTCGTCCGCCAGGGCCTTGAGGGGCGCCTCGCGCCGGCCGCTGACCGTGACCCGGGCGCCCTCCGCGTGGAGGCGGCGCGCCACCGCCTCGCCGATGCCGGTGCCGCCGCCGGTGACCAGGGCGGCCCTGCCCTCAAGCCTCATGCCGGAACCCCTCCTTGCGCTGCTCCCGGACCGCCTCCAGCAGGATCACCAGGGCGCCTCCCAGGAGCACGCCGGCGTTGAGCCGGACCGACAGCACGTGGAGGGCGTCCACCTTGGCCTGGAGGGGGGCGGCCTCGCCCTCGGCGGCCTGGGCCCGGGCCTCGCGGGCCGCCACCAGGTCGGGCATCACGATCAGGCGGGTGTAGCCCGCCGCCCCCACCATGGCCACCAGCAGCGCCAGGGCCAGCCAGCGCTCCCAGGTCCAGCCGGTGCGGCGGGCCAGGGCGATGCCGGCCGCCAGGGCGACCACCCCCAGGCCGATGCCGAGCCAGTAGTAGCCGGAGAAGACGCGGGTCATCACGTCGCCCGCGGTCTCCCGGGGGAGGGTGCCGAACACCTTGGGGGCCACCAGGAAGGAGACCGCCACCACGGTCCCGAACCACGCCCCCACGGCGGCGCGGTAGGCCCAGCGCAGGGCGACGGTCAGGATGGGACGATCTCCGTGCCGACGCCGGTGTCGGTGAACAGCTCCAGCAGGATGGCGTGGGGCGTCCGGCCGTCCACCACGTGGGCCTTGGGGACGCCCCCGGCCACGGCGTCCAGGCAGGCCCGCACCTTGGGCAGCATGCCGCCGGCGATCACCCCCGCCGCCACCAGGGCGTCGGCCCGCTCCCGGCTCAGGGTGGGCAGCAGGCCGCCCTCCGGGTCCAGGATGCCGGGCACGTCGGTGAGGATGAGCAGCTTCTCGGCCTTCAGGGCCCGGGCCACGGCGCCGGCCACCAGGTCGGCGTTGATGTTGTAGCTCTGGCCCTTCTCGTCCACCCCCACGGGCGCGATGACGGGGATGAAGCGGCCGGCGTCCAGGCGCTCGAGCACGCCCACCCGCACCTCGGCCACCTCCCCCACCAGGCCCAGCTCCGCCTCCCCGGCCTTGGGGTGGCTCATGGGGCGGGCGGTGATCAGGTTGCCGTCCTTGCCGGTCAGGCCCACGGCGCTGCCGCCGTGCTGGTTGATGAGGCTCACGATCTCCTTGTTGACGTTGCCGCCCAGGACCATCTCCACCACCTCCATGGTGGCGGCGTCGGTGTAGCGCACCCCGTCCACGAAGCGGGCCTCGAGCCCCAGGCGGTCCATCATGCGGGAGATCATGGGCCCGCCGCCGTGCACCACCACGGGGTGGATGCCCACGTACTTGAGCAGCACCACGTCCTGGGCGAAGCCGCTCTTCAGGGCCGGCTCGACCATCGCCGCGCCGCCGTACTTGATGACCACGGTCTTGCCGTGGAAGGCCCGCAGGTACGGCAGGGCCTCGATGAGGGTGCGGGCGCGGTGGCCCAGCTCGGGGGAGGTGGGCTGCGCCTCCGGCTTGGAGGGGACCTGCCCGGGTGCTTGGCCGGGGGCCGGGTCGGGTGTGGGCTCGGGGGACGTCATGGGCGCTTCTCGCGGCACGGCCGGCGCGCCGGCCTTGGAAGGCCGGCCGCCTACAGAATATACCGGCTCAGGTCGGTGTCCCGCACCACGTCGGCGAGGCGGTCGTGCACGTACTGGGCGGTGACCTCCACGGTCACCCCCTCCATGTCGGGGGCGTTGAAGGAGACCTCGTCGAGGAGCTTCTCGAGGATCGTGAACAGGCGCCGGGCGCCGATGTTCTCGGTGCGGCCGTTGACCTCGACGGCGATGCGGGCCAGCTCCGCCGCCCCCTCCTCGGTGAACACCAGCTTCACCCCCTCGGTGGCCATCAGCTCGGAGTACTGGCGGGTCAGGGAGCTGCGGGGCTCGGTGAGGATGCGCACGAAGTCGGCCTCGGTGAGGCTGGCCAGCTCCACCCGGATGGGGAAACGGCCCTGGAGCTCGGGGATCATGTCGGCGGGCTTGGCCATGTGGAAGGCGCCCGCGGCGATGAACAGGATGTGGTCGGTGCGCACCATGCCGTACTTGGTGTTGACCGTGGAGCCCTCCACGATGGGCAGCAGGTCGCGCTGCACCCCCTCGCGGCTGACGTCGGGGCCGTGGCCCCCCTCCCGGCTGACCACCTTGTCGATCTCGTCCAGGAACACGATGCCCGACTCCTCGACGCGCCGGATCGCCTCCCGGTTCACCTCCTCGGCGTCGATGAGGCGCTCGGTCTCCTCGGCGACCAGGGCCTCGCGCGCCTCTGCCACCTTCATGCGGCGCTGCACCCGGCGGCCGGGCATCATCTGGCCGAGCATGTCGCGCAGGTTGCTGGTGAACTCCTCCATGCCGGGGCCGCCCAGGACGCCGATGGGCAGGCCCCCGGCGCGGTCGGCCAGCTCGATCTCGACGTCGCGGCCGTCCAGCTGGCCTTCCCGGAGCTGGGCCCGGAGCTTGTCGCGGGTCTCGCCGGCGCCGGCGGCGGCGGCCTCGTGGCCGTAAGGGCCTGCGGCGCGGGCCGGCAGCAGGGCGTCGAGCAGCCGGTCCTCGGCGACCTCGGCGGCCTTGGCCTGAACCTCGTCGCGGCGCTCCTCCCGGGCCATCTTCACCGCCAGGTCGGCGAGGTCGCGGATCATGGACTCCACGTCCCGCCCGACGTAGCCCACCTCGGTGAACTTGGAGGCCTCCACCTTGATGAAGGGGGCGTCCGCCAGACGCGCCAGGCGCCGGGCGATCTCGGTCTTGCCCACGCCGGTGGGGCCGATGAGGATGATGTTCTTGGGCAGGACGTCCTCCTGCAGCTCGGGGCCGAGCTGCCGGCGGCGCCAGCGGTTGCGCAGGGCGATGGCCACCATGCGCTTGGCCTCCTGCTGGCCGACGACGTAGCGGTCCAGCTCGGCCACGATCTCGCGGGGCGTGAGGGACTTGTTCACGGTCTTGATACGGTCCGGTACCTGGAACTGCCTCGGGTTGGGGTCGGGCGGATTATAACGCGTCCGGGCGCCGTCGGCCCGGGGCCGCCCCCCGGGTCCGGTTGACAGGCGGAACGCGGGTCTGCAATCGTCCGGCCGTGTCCGCGGCTCGCGGCGGCGCCGGCGGGTCCCCGGCCCTCCTGAGGAGACGGACGTGCCCCACCATCCCGGCAAGAGGACCCCCCGCCCCGCCCGGCGCGCGCCGGAGGGGGCGCGGTGAGCGGGCCGGATAACGGCCCGGGCGGCGGTGGCGAGAAGGGGGCGAAGGCGCCCGGTTGGCGCCGCCATCTCCAGGAGGAGATCGCCGCCCGCTTCTCGCTCCTGACCCGGTACTGCGACCGGGTGATCCAGTGGCTGCCCGCGTCGGAGGACCGGGGCGCCCTGCTGGCCCGCCTGGACGCCCCGGTCCGGGAGGTGGTGCGGGACGGGGAGCCGTTCCCCGACCTGGCGGCACGTCCCGGCGAGCGGGTGGCGGTGCTGCTCAACGGCACCCTGAACCACCACCACGACATCCAGGGCCTGCTGGGGGGGCTGAAGGGCTCGCTGGTCCGCTCGTCGCGGGTGCTGGTGGTGCTCTACAACCCCTACCTGGGGTGGCTGTTCCGCCTGGCGGGCCGGCTCGGCATCCGCTCCGGGGAGGCGCCCACCACCTTCGTGACCCGCAACGACCTGGCCCACATCGCGGACCTGGCCGGCTACGCCATCGTGCGCACGGGGCTCACGGGGTACTGCCCGTGGCGCCTGCTGGGCCTGGGGACGGTGGTCAACCGCCTGCTGCCCCTGGTGCCGCTGGTGCGCTGGAGCGCCCTGGCCTACCTGGTGGTGCTGCGGCCGGTGGTCCCCGAGGGGGAGCGGCGCCCCTCCCTGTCGTGCGTGATCCCGGCCCGCAACGAGCGGGGCAACATCGAAAACGCCGTGCAGCGCCTGCCGGACCTGGGGTGCGACCTGGAGGTGCTGTTCGTGGAGGGCCACTCCACCGACGGCACCTGGGACGAGATCCTGCGGGTGCAGCACGAGCACGGCGACCGCCTCACGATCCGGGCCCTGCGCCAGGAGGGCGTGGGCAAGGGGGACGCGGTGCGGCTGGGCTTCGACGCCGCCGAAGGGGAGCTGCTGGCGATCCTGGACGCCGACCTGACCATGCCGCCGGAGCTCCTGGGGCAGTTCTACGAGGCCTATCGCCAGGGGCGGGGGGACTTCGTCAACGGCTCGCGCCTGGTCTACCCGATGGAGGGGGAGGCCATGCGGCCCCTGAACCGGGTGGGCAACGTGTTCTTCGCCAAGGCCCTGAGCTGGGTGCTGGACGCCCGCATCGGCGACTCCCTGTGCGGCACCAAGCTGTTCTCGCGCGCCGACTACGCCCGCATGCGGGCCTGGCGGCGGGACTTCGGCGACCTGGACCCGTTCGGCGACTTCGAGCTGTTGTTCCCCGCCGCGGTGATGGGCCTGGGGATCGCGGACGTGCCGATCCGGTACCGCTCGCGGGACTACGGCCGCACCAACATCCACCGCTTCCGCCACGGCCTGATCCTGCTGCGGATGACCGCCGCCGGGTTCTGGCGCATCAAGCTGGGGGTCGGCGCCCGGTCCCGGCCGTCCGGTGCGGCGGGGGCGTGACCCGGGCCCGCAAACGGCCATGGACCCCCTGGACGACCCGGCCCGCGCCGCCGAGATCCGCCGCACCGTGGCGGGCAAGCCGGCCCTCATGCGGCTCTACGCCGAGATCTACGCCCGCTTCGCCGCCTGCCTGGCCCGCACCCCGGCGCGGGGCATGGCCCTGGAGCTGGGTGCCGGGGCCGGGTGGGGCAAGCGCCACGTGGCGGGGCTGGTCACCTCGGACGTGCTGCCCTACCCGGGGGTGGACCTGGTGCTGGACGCCACCCGCCTGCCGTTCGCCGACGCCAGCCTGCGCCTGATCTGCATGCTCAACGTGTTCCACCACATCCCGGACGCCGCCGCGTTCCTGGCGGAGGCGGCGCGGTGCCTGGTGCCGGGGGGGCGGCTGCTGGCGGTGGACCAGCACCTGGGGCCGATCAGCACCCCCATCCTTCGGTGGGCGCACCACGAGGGTTTCGACCCCCGCGCCGCCGACTGGGCCTTCCCTTCCGGCGGGCCGCTTTCGTCGGCCAACGGCGCGCTGGCGTGGATCGTGTTCCGGCGCGACCGGGCGCGCCTCGAGCGGGACTTCCCGGACCTGGAGCTGGTGCGCTACGCCCCCCACACGCCGCTGCGCTACTGGCTGACGGGGGGCCTGAAGCGCTGGTGCCTGCTGCCGGGGGCGGCCTTCGGCCCCGCCACCGCCGTGGACCGGTGGCTCACGGCCCTGTGGCCCGGCCTGGGCAGCTTCGTGGACGTGGAGCTGGTTCGGCGGCCGGGTCCCGGAGGTCAATGCGGCGACGGCGACGGCGACGACGACGGCGCGGGCGGCGCGGACGCGGCCGGGCCGGCGGGACGCGCGTAGATCACCAGGGCGGCGAACGGCGTGGTCAGGCGGGCCGCCTCCCGGAAGCCGGACATCGCCCCGGGCGGGAGGGCGGGCGGGGCCGGGCCGTGCGGGCAAGGGTAGACCACCAGGGTGGACCCGTTGGCCGCGGAGACGCCGAGCAGGCGCCCCAGCGCCGCCGCCTCGTTCCCGGGTGCGGCGGCCAGGCGGTCCAGCCGGGCCACCACCGGCGGGTAGCCGGCGGCCCGCAGCACGCGCCGCAGGTAGGGGTGGTGGAAGTCGTGCTCGGCCAGGACCACCGGCCCCGGCGGACGGTGGGCCTGAAGCCAGGCGGCGGCGGCCCGGGCGGGGTAGTGGACCTCGCCCTTGTCGGCGGGGCGCAGGTGGCCCCAGGGGGTGCGGGTGGTGCCGGAGGCCCAGTCCAGCGGACACAGGGCCAGGTTGACGCCGACCGCCGCCGCCACCAGCCCCAGGGCGGCGGCCCGCCGCCAGGCGGCCAGGCGGACCACCAGGGGCAAGGCCAGGGCCGTGAGGGGGGGCAGCAGGAGCAGGTCGAAACGGGCGTAGCCCAGCCAGCTCGGCCGGTCGCACACGTGGAACACCACGCAGGCCGCCACGACGCCGAGGCCCGTGGCCAGCCGGGCCCAGTCCCGCCGACGCCCCAGCCAGACGGCCCCCGCCAGCCCCAGGGGCGCCAGCAGGCCCGCCTGCTCCCACAAGCCGGCGGCCAGGATGCGGTACTCGTTCCAGTCCAGCAGCTGGGCGGGGGTGGGGTGATAGCCGCGCTTGGCGTCGCCCATGCGGAACAGGAGGTAAGGGGCCAGGGTCAGGCCCAGCATCAGGACGTAGACCCCCTCCCCGAGCCAGCGGCGCGCCGCCGTCCCCCCTCCGTCCCGCGCCCGCAGGGCCACGCCCAGGCGGACGGCGGCCGCCACGGCCAGGAGAGGGGCCGCCGTCTCCTTGAGCAGGGCGAACAGGCAGAGGGCGGCGTTGCCGGCGCCGCGCCGCGCGTCCCGGGGGTTGGGGGCGGACAGGAAGCCGGGGGCCAGCAGCACCGCCGTCTCCAGGGGGAGCATGATCGGCTCCAGGTAGGACTTGGCCCCGTAGTACACCACCGCCGGGAGGGTGAGGAACAGCGCCGCCGCCGCCCCGGCCACGGCCCAGTCCCGCGTGCGCCGCCAGGTCCAGGACAGGACCACGCCGCCCGCCGACCAGACCGCCACCAGGGGCGCGATCCGCACCCAGGCGGGCTCCAGCAGCGGGGCCGCGCCCCGGTCCCACGCCGGCAGGGCCGCCAGCCACGCCCCCAGGGGCGGGTAGCGCACCAGCACCCGGGGGTTCAGGTCGGCCCCCCCGGCCGCCCCGGCCACCAACAGGGACCAAAGGGCCAGCGCGCCGACCCACCAGCCGTGGCGGCAGGCGGCCGCCAGGGCCGCGCGGGGGCGGGGCCGCAGGCGCGCCAGGAGCAGCCCCAGGCGGCCGCCCGCCAGGGCCAGGCGCACGGCCCCGAGCGCGGCCACCCCCGCCGCCAGGGCGAGCACGCCGCCGTGGGCGCGGGCCCGGGCCAGGAGCGCCCCGGCCCACCCCACGAAGCCAGCGACGCGCACCACGTGGAAGTCCTCGTCGCCGCGCCAGGGGACGTCCACGAACAGGGCGTTGGCCTGGAGGGCGCCCCACCCGGCGAGCAGCACGCCCCAGGCCACCGCCTCCCGGCCCGACAGGGCGGCCGGGGCGGTGCCGTCGAGGGGGCGGTGGTACCACGCCAGCACCGCCGCCAGAACCGCCAGAACCGGCCACAGGACCACGGGGTGGGCGCCCCAGCCGGGCACGGGGAGGCGCCAGTAGGGGCTCACCACGTAGGTGAGCAGGAGCCCGGCCAGGAGCGCGCCCCGCAGCCGGGCCGGGGCGAGCAGGGCCCGGTTGGCGAGCCCCAGGGCCAGGGCCGCCAGGCCCGCCACCCGGGCCCACGGATGGGGGGGAAGCAGCAGCGCCAAGCCCGCCAGGGCCAGCAGGCCCCAGGCCCGGTCGGGGGTCGGGCTGTGGCGGGAGCGGCTCAAGCGGGAGGTGGCGGGACGGGTGGTGCCGGAGGCCGGAGTCGAACCGGCATGGGGTTGCCCCCGCTGGATTTTGAGTCCAGTGTGTCTACCAATTTCACCACTCCGGCAGGCGCGGCGGGCGCGCAACGGGTACCACGCCGGGGTGCGCGCCGTCAACGGCGGCGCGGCGCGGGGTTTGACAGGGGCCCCCGCGCGGCCGTATCGTTACGCTTTTTTGCCCGCGCCCTCCGGCGCCGGGACGGATTTCGACCCCGGGAGAACGGGGCCCCAAGCGAACGGGACAGGAAGGCCTGGCATGTCGGTCACAACCCCCAAGCCCAGCAACACGAAGCGCAAGCGCACCCACGGGTTCCGCGCGCGGATGAAGACCCAGGGCGGCCGCAAGGTGATCAGCCGGCGGCGCGCCAAGGGGCGCAAGCGGCTCTCGGTCTGACGGGGACGGCCCCGCCGGCACCGGTGACCCCGCCCCCGCGGAACCTGAGGCTCCGGCGGGACGCGGACATCCGGGAGCTGTTCCGGTCGGGCCGCCGCCTCTCGGTGCCCCCGCTGACGGTGGTGTACCGCCGCACCGCGCTCGAGCACCCGCGCTACGGGGTGCAGGTGAGCCGCCGCACCGCGAAGCGGGCCGTGACCCGCAACCGGATCCGGCGCCGCGTGCGGGAGGCCTTCCGGGGCCCCCTGGCGGGCTGGGAGGGGGGGCTGGACCTGATGGTCCTGGCCGGGGCCGAGGCCGCCACCCTGCCGTGGGATGAACTGGCGGCGCGCTGTCGGCGCCTGGTGGAACAGATCACGCACCGTGAATCCCAACGCAGCCATCCGCGTTCCGCGTAAGGCGGCCGTCGCCCTGATCGGGGTGTACCGGCGCTTCTTGTCGCCCCTCCTGGGGCCCCGCTGCCGCTTCTTCCCGAGCTGCTCGGCCTACGCCCAGGAGGCCATCTGCCGCCACGGCCTGGCGCGGGGCGGGGCCCGGGCCGTGTGGCGGCTGCTGCGCTGCCACCCCCTGCACCCGGGCGGCTACGACCCCGTCCCCTGACGATCCCCCTTTGTCCGCCCGAGTCCCCACCCCACCTTCGGCCCCACGGTAGCGTCCACGGATGGAAAAGCGAACGGTCCTGTTTCTCGTCCTGTCGTTGGGGATCCTGCTCCTCTACCCCCTCTTTTTGAAGGTGGTGGGGCTGGAGACCCCGGCCCGGCAGGCCGCCCCCCCCGCCGCCGTGACGGAAGGCCCCCCGGCCGAGGCGCCCCCCGAGGCGGCCCCGGCGCCGCCCGCCCGGCCCGTCCCCGCGCCCCCGGCGCCCGCCGCCGCCGCCCCCGCGCCGGCCCCGGTGCCGGAGGCCGGCGAGGCATTGGAGATTCCGGTGGAGACGGACCTGTACCGGGCCACCCTCTCCACCCGGGGCGGGGTCATCACCCGCTGGGAGCTCAAGCGCTACTTCGACGACGACCACACCACCCCGGTGGAGCTGCTGAGGCCCCCCGACCAGGGCCGGCCCGAGTTCCCCCTGGCCGTCACGGTGGACGGCGCCCCCGGCTTCGACACCGGGGTGTGGCACGCCGACCGCCGCGCCGTGCGCGTCACGGGCAGCGCCACCCAGAGCCTGCGCCTGAGCCGCACCGACCCCGCCACCGGGGCCACGCTGGTCAAGACCCTCACCTTCCACGGCGACCACTACACGGTGGACGTGGTGGTGGACCCGGGCACCTCGGGGCGGGGCTTCACCCTGTCCCTGGGCTCCAACTTCGGCATCCGCAAGTGGGGCATCGCCAACATCGGGTTCGTGGGGACCGCCACCCTGGTGGACGGCGACGTGCACCGGGAGAAGACCAAGAAGCTGGTGGAGGAGCCGGTGGTGCGCCAGGGCAACGTCACCTGGACGGTCACCGAGGACAAGTACTTCCTCGCCGCCCTGCTGCCCAAGACGGCGCCCGAGTCGGTCACCTCCCAGGCCTTCGCCAAGGAGCACGTCGTCACCCGGGTGGCCGCCGGCGGCGGCGGTCCCGCGGCCTACACCCTGTACGCGGGCCCCAAGGACTACGAGCGGCTGAAGTCGCTGGACGCCAACCTGCAGGAGAACATCGACTTCGGCTGGTTCATGTTCGGCAGCTGGGCCTTCGTGCGGCTGCTGGCCGAGCCCATGTTCGTGCTGCTGACCATGATCGACCGCTTCGTGGGCAACTACGGGGTCTCGATCATCCTGCTGACGCTGCTGATCAAGACCGTCTTCATCCCCCTGACCCACAAGTCCTACAAGTCCATGCGGGCGATGCAGGCGATCCAGCCCCAGGTGAAGCACATCCAGGAGAAGTACAAGGGCAACAAGGAGAAGCTCAGCAAGGAGACGATGGCGCTCTACAAGCAGCACCAGATCAACCCCTTAGGGGGGTGCCTGCCGATGTTCATCCAGATCCCGTTCTTCATCGCCTTCTTCAACATCCTGTACACCTCCATCGAGTTGCGCCACGCGCCGTTCTACGCCTGGATCACCGACCTGTCGGCCAAGGACCCGTACTACATCCTGCCGGTGATCATGGGCGTGTCGATGTTCGTGCAGCAGAAGATCCAGCCCACCACGATGGATCCGAAGCAGGCGCGGATCATGATGTTCCTGCCGGTGATCTTCACCTTCTTCTTCATGAACTTCCCGGCGGGGCTGGTGCTGTACTGGCTGTTCAACAACCTGTTCACCATCGGCCAGCAGTTCATCACCACGCGGGTGCTCGAGAAGCGCCCCGCGCCCGCCGTGCGCAACGCGGGCTAGGACGCGGGGCCGCCCCGGGCGCCCGCCGCTTGGGCGAGGCGTGCCACGATGGCGGAGCGCGACGACACCATCTGTGCCCCGGCCACCGCCCCCGGCGAGGGGGCCGTGGGCATCGTGCGGGTGAGCGGGCCCGACGCGGTGGCCCTGGTGCAGGCCCGCTTCGCCGCCAGCTCGGGGCGGCCCCTGCACGCGTGCCCGTCCCACAGCGTCCACCACGGCCGGTTGCACGACGGCGCGGGGGAGCGGATCGACGAGGTCCTGGTGCTCGTCATGCGGGCCCCCCGCAGCTACACCCGGGAGGACGTGGTGGAGGTCCAGTGCCACGGCGGCGGGGCGGCGGTGGAGGCGGCACTCGAGGCGCTGACGGAGGCGGGGGCCCGGCTGGCGGAGCCGGGGGAGTTCACCCGGCGGGCGTTCCTCAACGGCCGCATCGACCTGACCCAGGCGGAGGCGGTGCTGGCGGTGATCGCCGCCCGCACGGACGCCGCCCGGCGCGCCGCCCAGCGCCAGCTGGCCGGGGCCCTGTCGGGCCGCTTGCAGCCCCTGGCGGCGGACCTGAAGGCCCTGTGCGTTCACCTGGAGGCCGCCATCGACTTCCCCGAGGAGGACCTGGAGGTGCCCGCCGACTGGGGCGGGCGCCTGGACGGGGCCCGGCGGGCCCTGGCCGACGTGCGGGCCCGGGGCCGGGCCGGACACCTGCTCGCGGAGGGGGTGCGGGTGGCCATCCTGGGGCGCCCCAACGTGGGCAAGAGCAGCCTCCTCAACCGCCTGGTCGGCTACGACCGGGCCATCGTGGCGGCGGGCGCCGGCACCACGCGGGACGTGCTGGAGGCGGAGTGGGCCCAGGAGGGCGTGCGCTTCGTGGTGCAGGACACCGCCGGCATCCGGCACTCGGCCGACCCGGTGGAGGCCGAGGGGGTGGCCCGCAGCCGACGGGCGGCCGAGACCGCCGACGTGGCCCTCGTGGTGCTGGACGCCGCCCACGGCCTGGACCCGGGGGACGAAAAGCTGCTCGCCGACCGGGCCGGGCGCCCCACGGTGGTCGCCGCCAACAAGTGCGACCTGGGCGACGCGCTGCCCGGGCCGCAAGGCGCGGTGCGGGTGAGCGCCCTCACGGGGGCGGGGCTGGACGACCTGAGGGGCGCCCTGCTGGCCGCCGTGCGGGGGCCGGGGGCGGCGCCCCTGGAGCACGCGTTTCTCACCAGCGCCCGCCAGCGGGACGCCCTGGAGCGGGCCGCCCGGGCCCTGGAGCGGGCCGCGGCGGGCCTGGCGGCGGGGGCCTTTCCGGAGTTGCTGGCGGCGGACGCCCGGGAGGCCCTGGACGCCCTCGGCGAGGTGACCGGCGAGACCACCACGGACGACCTGCTGGACGCGGTGTTCGCCCGCTTCTGCATCGGCAAGTGAGGGGACCCGCCGTGCGCCGAGCGGACGAGACCCCCCCCCTCCCCGCCCTCCCCCCCCGGGCCGACGTGATCGTGGTGGGGGGCGGCCACGCCGGGGCGGAGGCGGCCTCGGCGGCCGCCCGTATGGGGTGCGACACGCTGCTGCTCACCCAGGACACCCGCTCCATCGGCCGGATGAGCTGCAACCCGGCCGTGGGGGGCATCGCCAAGGGCCACTTGGTGCGGGAGATCGACGCGCTGGGGGGCCTGATGGGCCGCGTCACGGACGCCTGCGGCATCCAGTTCAAGCTGCTCAACACCCGCAAGGGGCCCGCCGTGCAGGCCCTCAGGGCCCAGGTGGACAAGGCCCGCTACAGCGCCGCCCTGCACGCGGCCCTGGCCGAGACGCCGGGGCTGACGATCCGCGCCGCCACGGTGGAGCGGCTGGTGGTGGCGGACGGGCAGATCCAGGGCGTGGAGACGGACGGCGGGGCCTTCGTGGAGGCCCCCTGCGTGGTGCTGACCACGGGGACGTTCCTGAAGGGGCGGACCTTCGTGGGTCTGGACTCGCGCCCCGCCGGCCGGGTGGGCGAGGCGCCGGCGGAGCGGCTGTCGGAGTCGTTCCGGGCCCTGGGCTTCCGGGTGGGAAGGCTCAAGACCGGCACGCCGCCACGCCTGCACCGGGACAGCATCGACTTCGGCGCCACCCTGCCCCAGTGGGGCGACGCCGCGCCGCGCCACTTCTCCCACGCCGACGACCCCGCTCCCCCGCTGCCCCAGGTGGCCTGCCACCTGACCTGGACCACCGAGGCCACCCACGCCGTGGTGCGGGACCACCTGCACCTGTCGCCCCTCTACACGGGGCGCATCACCGGCGTGGGGCCCCGCTACTGCCCGTCCATCGAGGACAAGGTGGTGCGCTTCGCCGACAAGCCCCGCCACCAGGTGTTCCTGGAGCCGGAGGGCCTGGACACGGTCTCGACCTACGTCAACGGCGTCTCCACCAGCCTGCCGGCGCCGGTGCAGGAGCGCCTGGTGCGCTCCATCCCGGGGCTGGAGCGGGCCGAGCTCCTGCAGCCGGGATACGCGGTGGAGTACGACTTCGTGCCCCCCACCCAGCTGCACGCCACCCTGGAGACGAAGGCCGTGCGGGGACTGTTCCACGCCGGGCAGCTCAACGGCACCTCGGGCTACGAGGAGGCCGCGGCCCAGGGGCTGATGGCGGGGATCAACGCGGCGGCGCGGGTGCTGGGGCGGCCGCCGGTGGTGCTGGGGCGCGAGGAGGCCTACATCGGGGTGCTGATCGACGACCTGGTGACCCGGGGCACCGACGAGCCGTACCGCATGTTCACGTCGCGAGCCGAGTACCGCCTGCTGCTCCGGCACGACAACGCCGACCTGCGCCTGACCGCCCTGGGGCACGCCCTGGGGCTGGTGCCGGAGGCCGTGGCCGCCGCCTGCGCCGGGCGGAGGCGGCGGGTGGCGGAGGAGCTGGCCCGGCTGGAGGCCACCCGGGTGGGGTCCGTGGCGCGCTGGCGGGACCTGGCCGTGGACGGCGAGGCCCCCGACCCGGGCGCCCCCCTGGCCCGCCACCTGGCGCGGCCCGGGGCCCGCTACGCCGACCTGGCGGGGCGCGACCCGGCGGCGGTGGACGATCCCAGAGTGGCGGAGCAGGTGGAGGTGCAGGTCAAGTACGCCGGCTACATCCGGCGCGACGAGGCCCGCATCGCCCGGGCCCGCCGCATGGAGGCGCGGGCGATCCCCGAGGGCCTGGACTTCGGGGCCATCCGGGGGCTGTCGCGGGAGGTGGCGGAGAAGCTGGGCGCGGTGCGGCCCCGCACCGTGGGGCAGGCCGGGCGCATCCCGGGGGTCACCCCGGCCGCCGTGTCCCTGCTACTGGTGGCCCTGGAGCGCGGGTGCCCGCCGGCCCCGTCCCGCCCCTAGGGTCCCTGCTGCGGCGCGGGGCCCGGCGCCTGGGGGTGACCCTGTCCCCGCCCCAGGCGTCGCGCTTGGCCGCCTACGCCCTGGAGGTGGCGCGGTGGGGGCGGCGCATCAACCTGACCGGGGCCCCGGACCCGGAGACCTTCGCGCGCGTTCATATCCTCGATGGGGTTTCGATACTTCCGTTACTTGAGATTCGTCCCGGAAGCACATGGGCGGACGTCGGCGCTGGCGTGGGGGTCCCGGGCATCCCCCTGGCGGTGCTCACCCCCGGCACCCGCTGGCTGTTGGTGGAGCCCCGGGCCAAGCGCTGGGCCTTCCTGACGCACGCGGTCCACGCCCTGGGGCTGGAGGGGGTGGAGGTGCTGCGGGCCCGGGCCGATGACGCGCCTGTGGCGCCCGGCTCCCTGGACGGGGTCGTGAGCCGGGCCCTGGGGGCTCCGGCGCTGGCCTGCCATGCCTGGCTGAAGGCCGGCGGGGTTCTGGCACTTCTGGTTGGTCCGGACCGCGCGCGCTGGCCCGACGCCGCCGGGCTGCCCCTGGAGCCCCTCCCCCCGGAACCGGTGCCCGGAGTGGGGGGCGCGGGGGGCGGCAGGCGGCGCTACCTGCTGCGCTGGCTGCGGCGGTAGGCGCGGGGCGCCTCGGGCGCCCGGGCGGGGCCGGGGGCGGGGCTAGCGGAAGTCGCGGCGGGTGAACACCAGGCCGGCGGCGGCCAGGAGCACCGCGGCGCACGCGGCCGCGTAGAGCACCGCCAAGGTCGTGGTGGCGGCCGTGGCGGGGGCCTGGTACAGGGCCCGGGCCTTGAAATCGAAGGTCTCCAGGTTGGGCAGGGCGTAGTAGAGGCCCCGGGACACCACCGCGACGAGCGCGTCGCCGCTGCGCTCCCCCAGGCTCTTCAGGCCCGGGGTCAGGTGCCCGATGACGAACACCCCCAGGGTGAACATGCCCGACAGGAAGGGGCCGGTGAAGGCGGCGAAGAACACGGCCACGGCCGTCAGCACCGCCAGCTCCACCCAGATCATCCCCACGGCCTGGATCAGGGCGGGCCCGGGCAGGTCGCCGAACACGGCCGCCACCCCCGTCAGCACCGCGCCCATGGCGGCCACGATCACCCCCAGCGTGGCCACCAGGCCCAAGTACTTGCCCAGCAGGAACGCGATGCGCCCCACGGGCTTGGCCAGGACCACGTGGAGGGTCTTGCGGGAGATCTCCCGGGAGATCACCGCCACCCCCAGGAAGATGGCGATCAGGGCCCCGAACGCGTGCACCAGGCCCAGCCCCAGGTCCAGCACCACCCGGCCGTTCTGGCCCATGGTCATCTGGTCCAGCACGGCCGAAACGGCCAGCAGGAGCACCAGGAAGAACAGCAGGCTGTACAGGACGCGGTTGCGCACCGCCTCCCGCCAGGTCACCGCGGCGATGGCCAGGATGCGGGTCATCCCGCCCGCTCCACGGCGCTGAGCTCGTGCAGAAAGAGGCTCTCCAGGCTCTCCCGGAAGGGCGTGACCGACACGACCCGGCCACCGGCATCGAGGACGCCCCGGATGACCCGCCCGGCCGCGTCGTCCGGCACCCGGAAGTGGAGCCGCCCGTCATTCGGGGCGGCCTGGGCCCCATCCAGGGCGAAGCCCTGGGGCAGGGCGTCGGCCACCACCTCCACCTCGGTCACCCGGGGCGACAGCAGGTCCGCCAGGCGGCCGGTGCTGCGCATCTCGCCCCGCACCAGGATGGCCACCTGGTCGCAGATCATCTCCGCGTCGCCGAGGATGTGGGTGGAGAAGAAGACCGTCTTGCCGCGCGCCTTGAGCTCCACCATGATGTCCCGCACCTGCTTGCGCCCCACGGGGTCGAGGCCGCTCATGGGCTCGTCCAGGATCACCAGGTCGGGGTCGCCGATCAGGGCCTGGGCCAGGCCGATGCGCTGCTGCATGCCCTTGGAGAAGCCGCTCAAGGCGACGTCCTCCACCCCTTTCAGGTGGACCCACTCCAGCAGCTCGGCGATGCGGCCGGCGCGGGTCTTGGACGGCACCCCCGCCAGCTCGGCGTGGAACGTCAGGAACTCCCGGGCGGTGAGGTAGTCGTAGAAGTAGGGGTGCTCCGGCAGGTAGCCGACCCGGCGGCGCACCACCGGCTCCGACGGGTCCCGGCCCCACACCCGCACGGCCCCCTTGGTGGGGGCGATGAGCCCCAGGAGCATCTTGATCGTGGTGGTCTTGCCGGCGCCGTTGTGGCCCAGGTAGCCGAACAGGGAGCCGGCGGGGACCTCCAGGGAGACGTCCTTGACCGCCTCGGCCCGGCGCATCAGGAAGCCCTGGCGGAACGACTTGCCGACGTGCTCCAGGCGGATCGGGGCCGCGTCGGGGGCGGGGGCGTTCATTGCGGACCTCCGGGACGGGCTTCGGGGAGGACTCCTGCGGGCGGCCGGATGCGGGCCACCAGCTCGGCGCGGCGCTCCAGCATGTGCCGGCGGACGCGGGGTTCCTGGATGACGTTCAGCATGCGGTCGATCAGGTCCACCATCACCCGGGGGTCGCGCCCCCCCTGCTCCAGGTGCGTGGCCAGTCCCCCGAGGAACGGCGGGGCGCCCGGCAGGTCCGCCGCGCGCCGCATGGCCCGGGCGGCGTCGGCGAAATCGGTGGCATGGTACAGGTTGTTGAAGCCGTGGTAGAAGGGGTAGCGCCAGTCGTCCGGGAAGGTGCGCTCGGCGCGCCCCAGCAGGCGGTTGGCCAGGTCCGGCCGCTCCCCCTCGATGGACAGCAGGATGCCCCCGAAGTGGTACGGGATCTCGAAGCGCGGGTCCAGGGCGGTGGTCCGGTCCAGCAGGTCGTACATGTGGACCACCCCGCGGGGGTCATCCCAGATCTCCGGAGGCGCGCCCACCGCGCGGATCCAGTAGACGTCGGCGAGGGCGGGGGCGAAGCCCCCCGCCAGGCGGGTGAGCTGGTCCGCCGACAGGACCGGCGCCGGGTACAGGGCCTTGGCGGCCCCGGGGGTGCGAGCGGCCACGTCGAGCCGCATGGAAAGCAGCACCGCGATGCAGGCCCCGAGGGCCAGCACGGCGGAGAGGCCGCCTTGGGAGAATCGGGTTGTGCGTTGCATCTCCAGCTCTCCCCATTCCGCCGCGGGGGCCCCCGCGGCCACGAGTTCTGGAGGGTTACTCTAGCAGCCGGCGCCGGTGTCCGTGATGTCGTCGCAGATGTGGGTGGGCGCCGGGGTTGTCTCGTCCATCTGCCACTTGTCGACGGTGGCGTCGCTGTCCAGGTTGGCCGAGACGGTGGCCGTGTAGGTGTTCTGGGTCACGTTGGTGAAGGCCAGGGCGTACTTCTGGACGCCCGTGGTCTCCATGCCGATCTCGGCGGCGGTGTTGCCGTACCGGTTCTGCTCGGCCTGGAAGGTGAACTGGTTCATGTGCACGGCGTGCAGCAGCTCCCGGGCCTCCGCCTGGCGGGCGCGCATGGCGTTGGCCTGGTAGCGGGGCAGGGCGATGGCCGCCAGGACCCCGATGATCGCCACCACGATCATCAGCTCGATGAGCGTGAAGCCCGCTTCGCGCGCCGCGCGGCGCGGGCCTTTCGGATGTCGGCTGTCGTGCTTGTGGGCGTTCATGCCTGACACTCCGCTCGTGCCACCCCTTCCGATGCGACGGAAAAGGGCCCGGACTTTGCGGGTCCGGGCCCTTGACCGGGTCACACCCGTAACGCGTGTCCGGAGTTTAGCCGGTCACGTCGTTGATGGTGTTCTGCGGCTCGCGGTTGGTGTCCGCCACCGTCCAGGTGTCGATCGTCACGTCCGAGTCGATGTTGGACGTGGCCTGGTTCGTGAACGAGGTGTTGGTCGCCGAGCCGTTCACGGTCGGGCCGCCACCACCACAGGCCGTGCAGGTGACGTCCTGGTAGTACTTCGGCGTGCTGGCGGGGGCGAAGCCGATCAGGTGCGTGTCGGTCACCACGCCGGCGGCCATGGTCCAGGTGCCGTAGCCGTTCTGCTCGGCGAAGAACGCGATCTGGGAGGTGTACAGGCCGGACAGCATGACGCGCGCCTCGGACTGCTTGGACTTCGCCTGGTAACGGAGGAAGTTGGGGATGGCGACGGCCGCCAGGATGCCGATGATCGCCACCACGATCATCAACTCGATCAGGGTGAAACCCTTCTGGTTGTTCATGCGCTTGAACATTCGGTGATCTCCTCTCTGCCTTTGTTCGGAACGACGACGTGTTGCCGGCCCTGGTGAAAAACCCAACGGTGTCTCCTTCATCGTCATACGGTTAGCAACCCTTGAGCTCTTTCTTGGCCGTCCGGGCTCGCCGTCCGGGGCGTGCCGCCCGCCGCCCAAGGCCTTTCGGTTCACGGCCGTCTTTAGAGCAAGGCCAGTGCCAAACGCTGGGGGCACGCACAAGTCCTTGAAGGAACAGGAGGACCGGCGCGGATGCCCGGGACGGTGGCGGGACAGGCATGTACATTGGCGGCGTTCCGTTTTGTGCGGGGTATGTAGCGCCCTGCATAGCGGTGCCTGCCTTGGGGCGGGCGCCGATGCGGGCCCGAGGGCGGGTGACGGGGCGAGGCCGGGGGGGCCCGGAGGGGCCGCGACGGAGGGCGGCGGGGCGCGGGGGTGCGCGCCAGTATCATGACGCACTCGTGGGGGCGCGCCGTCAGGGGCGGGCCCCAGGGGACGGTCAGGGGACTTGGGCGGCGGGCGTGGCGGGGGCGGCGGGGTCCGTGGCGGCGGCCGGGGTCTCCCCGACGTCCTTGGAGGCCTTGTCCTCCTTGGCCTTGAGGATGCGCTCGACGGCGTCCGGGTCGCCGAAGCCCTCCTTGCGGAACCGCTCCCGGAGGTCCGGGCTGTCGGGCTTGAGCTCCAGGGCGTCGATCCAGGCCTGGCGGGCCTCGTCCTTGCGCCCCAGCTCCAGGTAGATGCTGCCCAGGTGGTCGTAGAGGATGGGGTCCTTGTAGGGGGCGTGCTCCACGGCCCGGCGCTGGAGCTTGAGGGCGTCCCGGTGACGGCCCTGCATGTAGTAGGCCCAGGCCAGGCTGTCCAGGTAGAAGCCGTTGTCCGGGTCGATGTCCACGGCGCGCTGGATCATGTCCACGGCCTCGGGGAGGTTCTCCCCCCGCTCGGCGTAGGAGTAGCCCAGGAAGTTGAGGGCGTCGGCGTGGCGCGGGTTGCGGTCCACCACCCAGCGCATCTCCCGGACCATGTCGTCGAAGCGCTTGAGATCGTAGTAGGTGGCCCCGAGGGCGTAGTGGGCCTCCACGTTGTCCGGGTCCACGGCCACGGCCTTCTGCAGGATGTCCGCGGCGTCCTCCGCGCGGTCGGCGCGGGAGTAGCCCCAGCCCACGAACAGGTAGAGGGACACGTCGTCGGGCTTGCGCTCGATGATGCTCCGCACCGCCTCCACCGCCCGGTCGCGGCTCTCCGGGTCGTGCAGCTTGTCGGCCACGTAGCCCAGCTGCACGTACGCCTGGTCGAAGTCGGGGTTGAGCTCCAGGATGCGCTCGAAGGTGGCGCGGGCGTCGGCGTAGCGCTTGGCCTGCTCGTACAGGCCCCCCAGCAGGGCCATGGAGCGGATGTCCGAGGGGAACAGGGTGAGGATGCGCTGCACCGCCTCGATGGCCTCGGCGGTGCGCCCCTTCTCGGAGAGCACCACGGCCTTGCGGAACAGGACCGAGACGTTCTGGGGGTTGAAGGCGAGGACCTGGTCGAACTGCTCGAGCACCTTGTCCAGGTCGCCCTCCCGCAGGTACAGGCGGATGAGCTCGTCGCGGGCAAGGCCGCTGCGGGGGTCCACGTCGCGGATCAGCCGCTCGTAGAGCTTCCGGGCGTCGTCGGTCCTGCCCATGCGCTCCAGCAGGTGGGCGCTGTCCAGGTAGGCGGGCTCGAAGGCCGGGTCGCGCTTCATGGCCTTCCGGTAGGCGCGCAAGGCCGCGCGCTCGTTGCCCTCCTCCCGGTGGATGCGCCCCATGTAGTAGTCCGGCAGGGGCGAATCCCGGTCCAGGCGGCGGGCCCGGTCCACCACGTTCCGCGCCTCGTCGAAGCGCTCCTGGCGGATGTAGGCCAGGGCCAGCAGGTAGTAGGGCTTGACGTCCCTGGGGTCGGCCCGGATCAGGCTGCGGTAGACCCGCTCGGCCCCGGCGTAGTTCTCCTGCCGGAGGTAGAGCTGGGAGAGCAGGTGCAGCAGGTCCGGGTTGTCCGGGTGGCGCGCCAGGGCCATCTCGGCGGTCTCGACCGCGTTGGCGGCGTCGCCGTTCTTGAGGTACAGCTCCGCGGTGCGCAGCAGGATCGTCAGGGAATCCGGGGCATAGGTGAGGGCCGCCAGGTACTCGGACAGGGCCTGGTCGTAGCGCCGGTCCAGCTCCAGGTCGTAGCCGCGGATGAAGTGGTAGTAGGCGCGGGGGTCGGCCTCCACGAACGGCCGGGGGGCGGTGGAGACGGCCTTGGGGGCCTCCGGGGCCTCCGCCTCCGGCGGGAAGAGGGGGGGCGGCGTGGTGGCGCAGCCCGCCGCCAGGACGGCCGCGAGCGCCGCAGCCAGGACGACCCGGCCGGCGGGACCGGGGGGGCCTGGGCGGCGGGGTCGTGGAGGCTTCGCCATCGGGTCGGATGCTCCCGGGGCCGCGGACCGGCGGGCCGGCGCGGCCCCGCCGGGGGCCCGGCCGCCCCTTGGGCGGCGCGACCCGCGACCGGTCGGAGGGGGAACCAAGTCTAACGCTTCGCGTCCGAGGGACGGTCGCCGGATTCGTCCGGCTTGTCCTCGTCGGGCTCGTCCATGCCCTTCTTGAAGCCCTTGATGGCCTTCCCCAGCCCCTCGCCGATCTGCGGCAGCTTGCCCACCCCGAACACGATCAGGATGATCACGAGGATGACGAGGAGTTCTTGGAAGCCGATTCCGAACAAGGGCGGGGCTCCTTGGGGACAGAGGCAAACACCGCATTATAGGCCCCGCCGGGCGGTGCCGCAAATTGGGCGGGACGGCTGCGGGGGCGTCAGACGTAGCCGGCGGCGGCCTCGTTGTGGGTCTCGTCCAGGTCCTCGAAGCGAGTGTAGCGCGACAGGAAGGCCAGCTTGACCGTGCCGGTGGGGCCGTTGCGCTGCTTGCCGACGATCACCTCGGCCTTGCCGCGCCGGCCGCACTCGCAGGGGTGCTCCTCCGGGCACTCGCACGGCTTGTAGAACTCCTCCCGGTAGATGAACATCACCACGTCGGCGTCCTGCTCGATGGCCCCCGACTCCCGCAGGTCGGACAGGAGCGGCCGCTTGTCGTTGCGGCTCTCCACCGCGCGGGAGAGCTGGGAGAGAGCCACCACCGGCACCTGTAGCTCCTTGGCCAGGGCCTTGAGCGAGCGGGAGATGTCGGAGATCTCCTGCTCGCGGGAGTCGGTGCCGCTCCGGCCCCGCATGAGCTGGAGGTAGTCCACCACCACCAGGCTCAGGCCGTGCTCCATCTTAAGGCGCCGGGCCTTGGCGCGCATCTCCAGCACGGTCATGGCCGGGGTGTCGTCGATGAAGATCCGGGCCTCGGTCAGGCGCCCGGCGGCGGTGGTGAGCTTGGGCCAGTCGCTCTTGGCGAAGCGCCCGGTGCGCAGCTTGGAGGAGTCCACCCGGGCCTCGGAGCAGAGCATCCGGGTCAACAGCTGCTCCTTGGCCATCTCCAGGGAGAAGATGGCCACCGGCTCGCCGTGCTGGATGCCGACGTGCTGGGCCACGGTCATGGCCAGGGCGGTCTTGCCCATGGAGGGGCGCCCGGCCAGGACGATCAGGTCCGAGGGCTGAAAGCCCGCCGTGTACTCGTTGAGCTTGGTGAAGCCGGTGGGGACGCCGGTGACCAGCTCCTGGCGCTCGTAGAGGCGCTCGATGACGGCGAAGCTGTCCTTGAGGATCTCCTTGACCGGCACGAAGTCCTGGCGCACCTGGCGCTCGGAGATGGCGAATACGGAGCGCTCGGCGTAGTCGAGCAGCTCCTCGACCCGGTCCGTCTCCTGGTAGCCCCGCTCGGCGATCTCGGTGGCGGCGTGGATCAGGTCCCGGGTGACGGCCTTGCGCCGCACGATCTGGGCGTGGTGGCGCAGATTGGCGGCGGTGGGGATGACCTCGGTGAGCTGGGCCAGGTAGGCGGCGCCGCCGACCTTCTCCAGCCGGTCCTGGGCCTTGAGCAGCTCGGCCAGGGTGACCAGGTCGATGGCCTCGCCCCGGCCGCTGAGCTCCAGCATGGCCCGGAAGATGACCCGGTGGGACTCGCGGTAGAAGTCCTCGTCCCGCAGCACCTCCAGGGCCTTGACCACGGACTCGTTGTCGATCAGGACGGCGCCGAGGACGGCCTGCTCCGCCTCCAGGTTCTGGGGCGGCAGCTTGCGCAGCTGGGCCTCGGCCGAGGCGGGGCTAGCGGGCTCCACGGCGGCGCGCCTCCTCGGCCAAGGCGTCCGGGTCGGTCGGCCGGGGGCCCTGGGGGGTCACGACGGCGAGCCGGTCCCCCTCGACCCGGAGGCGGGGCACGTCCGGGGCCTCGTCCGGCAGGGCCACCGCCACCTTCAGGCCCCGGGTCCGCAAGGCGGCCGCGGCCCGGTGGGCGTCGGCGGGGGGGCCGGTGACCACCCAGTCCAGGGCCGGCGCCGGGAGGGGCACCCCGGCGCGGACCAGGGCCTCGATCACCCGCTCCACGTCCAGGGCGAAGCCCACCGCGTGCATGGGGTGGCCGAAGCGCCCGACCAGGTCGTCGTAGCGGCCCCCGCCCCCCAGCTCGAAGCCCAGCTCGGGCACCAGGACCTCGAAGACGACGCCGGTGTAGTAGGCCAGGTCGCGGGTCTCCCCCAGGTCCACCCGCAGGTGGCGCCCGAGCCCCGCCGCCTCCAGGGCCGCCGACACGGCCTCCAGGTGGTCCAGGGCGGCGTGGGCGGCGGGCACGGCGGTGAGGGCGCGGGCGGCCTCGAAGACCTCGCGGCCCCCCAGCAGGAAGGGGATGCGGGCCACCTGCTCGCAGCGGGCCGGATCGGCCCCTGCCGCGGCCAGCAGGCGCCCCACCGCTGGGGCGTCGCGCCGGCACATGGCGTCCAGCAGGGCCGCCCGGGGACCCTCCGCCAGCCCCAGGTCGTCCAGCACGGCCTGGAAGTAGCCGGCGTGGCCCAGGGCCACGGTAAAGTCCTCCAGCCCCAGCTCCCGCAGGGTGGTGGCCAGCAGGGACAGGACCTCGGCGTCGGCCTCCCGGCCGCCGGGCCCGAGCAGCTCGGCGCCCACCTGGAACACCTCCCGGGGGCGGCCCCGGTGGGCCTCGGCGTGGGAGAAGACCCCCACGGCGTAGGCGTAGCGGTGGGGCACGGCCGGGTCCTCCCGGCGGGCGGCCGCCATGCGTGCCACCTGGGCGGTGACGTCGGGGCGCAGCACCATCAGGCGCCCGTCCTGCCGGTCCTCGATCTTGTAGCCGCGCTCGACCATCTCGGGCGCCAGGCCCTGGGCCAGCACGTCCAGGTACTCGAACAGGGGCGGCACCACGTCCAGGTAGCCCCACCCGGCCAGGGTGGAAAGGGCCCGGGCCTCCACGTGGCGCTTGCGGGCCGCCAGGTCGGGGTAGAAGGTCGCCACCCCCGGGGGGACGGCGGTGCGCGGCAGGTCGGTTGTTCGGCTCATCGCGCCCCTCCCCCGCCCGTGTTGGCCGGTGTTTCGCCGCGGCCCGGACGGGCCCGCGGCGGCCCTACAAGGTAACACACCCGGGGGCCCCTTCGGGGCCCCCGAAACGGCGTCCGGCTACAGGTAGATCTGCTTGACGACGAGGATGTTGGGGACCTGGCGCAGCTGGTCCAGGACCGCGTCGGGGACCTTCTGGTCCACGTTCACCACGGCGATGGCCCGCCCCCCCGGCTCGTCCCGGCCGAAATTCATCAGGGCGATGTTGATGCCCGCCTCCCCCAGCACCGAGCCGATGGCGCCGATCACGCCGGGACGGTCGCTGTTGGAGAGGATGAGCATGTAGCCCTGGGGCACCACCTCCACCACGATCTCGTTGAGCTCCACGATGCGGGGCTCGTTGCGGGAGGTGAGCAGGCCGATCACCCGGCTGGACTTGCCCCCCGCCTCCACCGTGAGGGTGATCGTGGGGGCCAGCACGTCGGCCTCGGCCTCCTTGATCTCGATGACCTCGATGCCGCGCTCCCGGGCGATGAGGGGGGCGTTGACGAAGTTCACCGTGGCGTCCAGGATCGGCGCCAGCAGCCCTTTGAGGGCCGCGATGGTGACCGAGGCCACGTTCAGGTCCGCCACCCGGCCCCGGTACTGCACCGTGACCCGGTCCAGACCGCCCTCGTAGATCTGGGACAGGGTGCCCCCCAGGCGCTCGGCCAGGGTGACGTAGGGGGTGATCTGGGGGGCGAGGTCGGGGGCGATGGACGGGAAGTTGACCGCATTGCGGATCACGCCCCGCACCAGGTAGTCGGCGATCTGCTCGGCCACGGCCACGGCCACGTTCTCCTGGGCCTCCACGGTGGAGGCGCCCAGGTGGGGCGAGCAGATGAAGTTGTCCAGGGCCAGCAGGGGGTGGTTCGGGTCCACCGGCTCGGACTCGAAGACGTCGAAGGCGGCCCCGGCCACCCGGCCCTCCTTCAGGGCCTCGGCCAGGTCGGCCTCGTTCACGATGCCGCCCCGGGCGCAGTTGATGATGCGCACGGTGGGCTTCATCTTGGCGATGGTGTCCCGGTTGACGATGCCCTTGGTCTCGGGGGTCAGCGGGGTGTGGACCGTGATGAAGTCGGCGCGGGCGAACAGGTCCTCCAGGGGCGCCAGCTCGATGCCCTGCTTCTCGGCCCGCTCCGGGGACAGAAAGGGGTCGTAGGCGATCACGTGCATGCCGAAGCCCTGGGCCAGGGTGATCACGTGGCTGCCGATCTGGCCGGCCCCCATGACCCCCAGGGTCTTGCCCAGCAGCTCCACCCCCATGAACTTGTTCTTCTCCCACTTGCCGGCCTTGAGGGAGGCGGTGGCCTGGGGGATGTTGCGGGCCAGGGAGCAGAGCATGGAGAAGGCGTGCTCGGCGGTGGTGACCGTGTTGCCGCCGGGGGTGTTCATCACCACGATGCCGCGCTTGGTGGCCTCGGGCAGGTCCACGTTGTCCAGGCCGGAGCCGGCCCGGCCGACGACCTTCAGGCTCCGGGCGTGGGCCAGCAGCTCGGGGGTGACCTTGGTGGCGCTGCGGATCACCAGGCCCTCGTAGTCGCCGATGGCGGCGGCCAGCTCCTCGGGGGTCATGCCGGGCCGCACGTCCACCTGAAGGCCCTCCCGCGTCAGGAGCTCCTGGACCTTGGGGGACATCTTGTCGCTGACGAGCACGCGCGCTGCGGTCATGGCTCTCGCTTCCCTTCTTCTCGCTTCCCTCGCGCCGGGGCCCGGCGCCTCAATCAACAGCTACATCAAAAGTTCTTGGGCCCTGCGCACCCCGGCGCCCAGGTTCACCTTGCCCCCGAGGGAGGCCACGGCCATCTCGGTGGCGGCGATGGCGGTGATCGTGTCGAAGGTGTCGGCATAGCCCAGGTGGGCGATGCGGAAGACCTTGCCCTTGAGGTGGTCCTGGCCGCCGGCGGCGGTGACGCCGTACTTGGCCCTGAGGGTCTTGTAGATGTCCTGGCCGTCGATGCCGTCCGGGGCCTTCACCGCCGTGACCGCCGTGCTGGGGGTGCCGGTGGGGAACAGCTCCAGGCCGGCGGCCCGCATCCCCTCGCGGGTGGCCTCGGCGAGGCGGGCGTGACGGGCGAAGAGGTTCTCCAGCCCCTCGGCCCGCACCATGCGCAGCACCTCCTTGAGGCCAACGATGAGCGACACCGCCGGGGTGTAGGCGGTCTGGTTGCCGTCCAGGGCCTTCTTCTCCTTGGCGAAGTCGAAGTAAAAGCGCGGGCAGCGGGCGTTCTGGTTGAAGCGCCAAGCCTTCTCCGACACCCCCACGAAGGCGAGGCCGGGGGGCAGCATGTAGCCCTTCTGGGAGCCGGAGATGAGCACGTCCACGCCCCAGGCGTCCATGGGCAGGTCCGTGACCCCCAGGGCGGTGATGGCGTCCACCACGCAGAGGGTGTCCCGATCCCGGGTGAGGGCGGCGATGGCCTTCACGTCGTGGGCCACGCCGGTGGAGGTCTCGCTGGCCTGCGCGAACACGGCCTTGATGGCCGGGTCGGCCGTAAGGGCCGCCGCCACCTGGTCCACGCCCACCGACTCGCCCCAGGTGACCTTGATCTCCTGGGCCTGGACCCCGTAGGCCGTGCAGATCTTGGTCCAGCGCTCGCCGAACTTGCCGCCGTTGACCACCAGGGCCTTGTCGCCGGGAGAGAGGAAGTTGGTGACCGACCCCTCCATGCCGCCGGTCCCGGTGGAGGCCAGGATGAGCACGGGCTGCTCGGTCTGGTAAAGGAACCTGAGGTCCTCCTTCACCTCGGCGAACAGCTCGACGAAGTCCGGGGAGCGGTGGTGGATGATGGGGGCCGCCATGGCGTTGAGGACGTTGGGCGGCACCGGGACGGGCCCGGGGGCGAGGAGGTACTTCTTGAGGGGCACGTTGGAGGTCAAGGGGGGCGCTCCTACAACAGGAAAAACGGTTCGTCCCGCGCCGGCCGGCCCGGCGATCCGAATGGGAAGAGCCGGATATTTTAGGGAGCGGGGGGGCCCCGGGTCAACGCGACGCGCCCGTGGGGGCCCCGGCGGGGCCCCGCGTCAGCCACCTCGCCCGCCCCCGCGTCCCGGAAGGACACCCCGAACAGGAGGCTGTAGAGGACCGGCACCAGGCCCAGGGTGAGGACCGTGGCGAAGGCGAGGCCGAAGACGATGCTGATGGCCATGGGCTCCCACATGGGACCGCCCCCCAAGCCACATGGGCATCAGGCCGCCGATGGTGGTCGCCGTGGTCAGCAGGATCGGCCGCAGCCGCGCCCGGGCCGCGGCGAGCACGGCCTCCCGCGGCGCCGGGCCGTTGTCGTCGATCTCGATGCGGATGCGGTCGATCAGCACGATGGCGTTGTTGATGACGATCCCGGACAGGGAGATGATCCCGAGCAGCGTCACGAAGCCGAAGTCGGAGCCCGTCAGCAGCAACCCGGCCACGACGCCGCGCGCCCCCTCGGTGAAGCCCGCGTCGTCCCCCAGGAAGCCCGACGGGGTCGCCTGGCGGGCCCGCTGGGTCTTGCGCCGGGCGGAGAGGACGAGCAACGCGGCCAGCGCCGCCACCCCGGGCCGGGGTGGTGCCATACACCCCGTTCCACGGGGCGCGCGCGGCCGCCACCCCGGCGGCCGGGCGTCCACCCCATCGCCCGCTCGGGTCTACGGTTCCGTTCCGGGGGCGCGCTGTCAACCGGCCGGGACGGCGCGGCGGACGGCCGGGCGGCGGCGGACGGGGACGCGAGAGAGCCCCTGACCCCCGGCGGGCCGGGCGGGGCCGGGGGCGCGGCCCCGCTTACAGCCGCGCGCCCCGCAGGCGCAGGGCGTTGGTGACCACGGAGACGGAGCTGAAGCTCATGGCCGCCGCCGCGATCATGGGGGAGAGCAGCAGGCCGAAGAACGGGTACAAGATCCCGGCCGCGACCGGGACCCCCAGGCTGTTGTAAATGAAGGCGAAGAACAGGTTCTGGCGGATGTTGGCCATGGTGGCGCGGGACAGGGCCCGGGCCCGCACGATGCCGGTCAGGTCGCCCTTCACCAGGGTCACCCCCGCGCTCTCCATGGCCACGTCGGTGCCGGTGCCCATGGCGATGCCCACCTGGGCCCGGGCCAGGGCCGGGGCGTCGTTCACTCCGTCTCCCGCCATCGCCACCATGCGGCCCTCGGCCTGGAGGCGCGCCACCACGTCGGCCTTGCGCTCGGGCAGCACCCCGGCCTCCACCTCGTCCAGGCCCAGCTCGCGCGCCACGGCCTGGGCGGTGGTGCGGTGGTCGCCGGTGAGCATCACGATGCGCAGCCCCTCGGCGTGCAGGCGCCGGATCGCCTCGGGGGTGGTCTCCTTGATCGGGTCGGCCACCCCCACCAGCCCGGCGGCCTCGCCGTCCACGGCCACGAACATGACCGTCTGGCCCTCGCCCCGCAGGGTCTCGGCCCGTTCGGCCAGCGGCCCCGGATCGACCCCCAGGTCGTCCATCAGGGCGCGGTTCCCCAGGGCCACCCGGCGCCCCGCCACGGTCCCCCTGACGCCCTTGCCGGTCACGGCGGAGAAGTCCGCCGCGTCGGCGGCCTTCACCCCCCGCTCTCCCGCGCCCGCCACGATGGCCGCCGCCAGGGGGTGCTCGCTGCCCTTCTCCAGGCTCGCCGCCGCCTCCAGGAGCCCCGCCTCGTCCCACCCCTGCGCCGGCACCGTGGCGACCAGCTTCGGCCTGCCGACCGTGAGGGTGCCGGTCTTGTCCACCACCAGGGTGTCCACCTTGCGCATCACCTCGATGGCCTCGGCGTTCTTGAACAGCACCCCCAGGGTGGCGCCCCGGCCCGTGGCCACCATGATCGACATGGGGGTGGCGAGCCCCAGGGCGCAGGGGCAGGCGATGATCAGCACCGCCACGGCGTTGATCAGGGCGTGGGTCAGGCGGGGCTCGGGGCCGATCCAGGCCCAGACGGCGAAGGTGAGGACGGCGATCCCCACCACCGCCGGCACGAACCAGCCCGCCACCACGTCCGCCAGCTTCTGGATCGGCGCCCGGCTGCGCTGGGCCTCCGCCACCATCTGCACGATGCGGGCGAGCAGGGTTTCGGCGCCCACCTTCTCGGCCCGCATGACCAGACCGCCCGTGCCGTTCACCGTGGCGCCGACGAGGCGGTCCCCCGGGTGCTTCTCCACCGGGATCGGCTCCCCGGTGACCATGGACTCGTCCACGGCGCTCGCCCCCTCCAGCACCGTGCCGTCCACCGGCACCTTCTCGCCCGGGCGGACCCGCAGGGTGTCGCCCGGCTGCACCTGGTCGAGGGGCACGTCGGCCTCGGTGCCGTCCTCGGCGATGCGGCGCGCGGTCTTGGGGGCCAGGCCCAGCAGGGCTTTGATGGCCGCGCCGGTGCGGCTGCGGGCCCGCAGCTCCAGCACCTGACCCAGGAGCACCAGGGTGGTGATCACGGCCGCCGCCTCGAAGTACACCGCCACCGTGCCCTCCGGGCCCCGGAACGAGGCCGGGAAGAGCCCGGGCAAGAGGGCCGCCACCAGGCTGTAGCCGTAAGCGACGCCGATGCCCAGGCCGATCAGGGTGAACATGTTGAGGCTGCGGTTGACGATCGACCGCCAGCCCCGGACGAAGAAGGGCCAGCCGCCCCACAGCACCACCGGGCTGGCGAGGAGCAGCTCGAACCCCGTGACGGCACCCATGCGGCCCTCGGTCAGGGCCTTGAGGCCCGGCACCGCGTCGGCCATGGCCACGGCGAAGACCGGGGTCGTGAGGACGAGGCTCACCCAGAAGCGGCGCCGCATGTCCACGTATTCGGCGTCCTCTCCCTCCCCCCCTTGCGGGGTGCGGGGCTGGAGGGCCATGCCGCACTTGGGGCAGGCCCCCGGCCTGTCGCTGACCACCTCCGGGTCCATGGGGCAGAAGTACTCCGCCCCCTCCGGGGCGGGCGGGGCAGGTGCGGGCGCCGGCACGACCGGCTCCAGGGCCATGCCGCACTTGGGGCAGGTGCCGGGGCCGTCCCGGCGGACCTCCGGGTGCATGGGGCAGGTATAGACGGGGCCCGCGCCGGGCGGGGGGGCCTCGTGGACGTACCGCCCCGGGTCGGCCCGGAACGCCTCCAGGCAGTGGGGGCTGCAGAAGTGGTACGTGCGGCCCGAGTGCTCGGCCGACCCCGCCGCCTGCGCCGGGTCCACGGCCATGCCGCAAACCGGGTCCGTCTCGGATTTGCCTCCGGTGCCTTCTGAATGCGCGTGCGTCATCGGGTGTTCCCCCCAGACGATCGATGGTGCACCCGGACCGGCCACCGTGCAACAGGCCGCCGGCCGGGTGCCCCGTGGCCTACGTCCCTCCGTCGCCTCCGGCCCGCCCCCGCGCGGCCCGCTCCCGGACCTCGACCACCAGGCCGTAGACCACGGGCAGGACGACCAGGCAAAGGACCGTGGTGGTCACCATGCCGCCGATCATGGGGGCGGCGATGCGCTGCATCACGTCGGAGCCCGTGCCGGTGCCGAACATGATCGGCACCAGCCCCGCGATCACCGCGGTTGCCGTCATCGCGATGGGCCGCACCCGCAGGGCCGTGCCCGCGTGGACCGCCTCGGTGACCTCCGCGCGGCCCAGGGGGCCGGCCGCTCCGGCGCGGCGCCGCGCCAGCTCCTGGTCGATGAAGGTCAGCACCAGCACGCCGATCTCCACCGCCACCCCCGCCAGGGCGATGAACCCCACCGCGACGGCCACCGACAGGTTGTAGCCCAGCAGGTAGACCAGCCAGAACCCCCCGGCCAGGGCGAAGGGCACGGAGAGCATCACCACGAGGGGCGCCGCGAGCCCGCGGAAGTGCAGGTAGAGGAGCAGCAGGATCAGGGCCAGGGTGACCGGAATCACCACCCGCAGGCGCTCGGCCGCCCGCTGCATGTACTCGAACTGGCCCGACCACACGATCGTGTACCCGGGGGGGAGCTGCACCCGCTCCGCCACCGCCCGCTTGGCCCGGGCCACGAAGCCGCCGATGTCGGAACCCTTGATGTCCACGTAGACCCAGGCGTTGGGGCGGGCGCTCTCGCTCTTGATGACCGGGGGTCCGCGGTGGGTGACGATGCGGGCCACCTGGCTCAAGGGGATCTGGGCGCCGGTGGGGGTCGGGACCAGGACCCTGGCGAGCTGCTCGGGGTTGTCCCGAAGCTCCCGCGGGTAGCGCACGTTCACCGGGTAGCGCTCCAGGCCCTCCACGGTGTGGGTGACGTTCATGCCCCCCACCGCCGACGCGATGACGTCCTGCACGTCCCCCACGGTCAGGCCGTAGCGGGCCGCCTCCTCCCGGTCGATCGCGAAGTCGAGGTAGTAGCCGCCGGCGGCCCGGTCGCCGAAGGCGGACAGTGTCCCCGGCAGGGTCTTCACGGCCCGCTCGATTTCCTGGGAAAGGCGGTCCAGCTCCGTCAGGTCGGGACCGCTGACCTTGATTCCGACCGGAGTCTTGATGCCGGTGGAGAGCATGTCGATGCGGGTCTTGATCGGCATGGTCCAGGCGTTGGTGACGCCGGGAAACCGGATCGCGGCGTCCATCTCCCGCATCAGGTCGGCGGTGGTCTTGCCCGGGTCGGGCCACGCCGACCGGGGCTTCAGGCGCACGGTGGTCTCGAGCATGGAGAGGGGGGCCGGGTCGGTGGCCGTCTGGGCCCGCCCCGCCTTGCCGAACACGCTTTTCACCTCGGGGAAGGTGGCCAGGACGCGGTCGGTCTGCTGCACGAGCTCCCGGGCCTTGGTGATGGAGATGCCCGGGAAGGTGGTGGGCATGTACAGGATGTCGCCCTCGTCCAGGGGCGGCATGAACTCGGTGCCCAGCCGCGCCAGCGGGTAGGCCGTCGCGGCCAGGAGCACCGCCGCCAGGGCCAGGGTCAGCCAGCGCCCGGCCAGGGCCGCCCGCAGCAGCGGCGCGTGCGCCCAGCGCAGGAGTCGGTTGAAGGGGTTCTTCGCCTCGGGCGGGATCCGGCCCCGGACGAAGTAGCCCATCAGCAGGGGAACCACGGTGACGCACAGGAGTGCCGAGGCGCCCATGGCGTAGGTGGCGGTGAACGCGAGGGGTCGGAACAGGCGCCCCTCCTGGGCCTCCAGCGTGAACACCGCCAGGTACGAGACGGTGATGATCGCCAGCGAGAAGAACAGCGCCGGCCCCACCTCGCGGGAGGCCGCCGCCACCGCGCCCCACCGCTCCCCCGGCGACAGCGGGCCGTCCTTCGCGCCCGCGGCCCGCTCCAGGTGCTTGTGGGCGTTCTCGATCAGGACGATGGCCCCGTCCACCATGGCGCCCAGGGTGATGGCGATGCCCCCCAGGGACATGATGTTGGCGTTGATACCTTGCAGGCGCATGACGATGAAGGCGATGAGGATGCCGAGGGGCAGGGTCACGATGGCCACCAGGGCCGAGCGGGCGTGCAGCAGGAACAGCACGCACACGGCGGAGACGACCAGGAACTCCTCCACGAGCTTGTGCCTGAGGTTGGCCACGGCGCGCTCGATCAGGTCGCCCCGGTCGTACACCGGGACGATCTCGACCCCCGGCGGCAGGCCGGCGGCCAGCTCGGCGAGCTTGGCGCGCACGCCCCGGATCGTCGCCAGGGCATTCTCGCCGTACCGCATGATCACCACGCCGCCCGCCACCTCGCCCCGGCCGTCCAGCTCCGCCACTCCCCGGCGCAGCTCCGGGCCGATGTGGACGTCGGCCACGTCGGCCAAGCGGATGGGCGTGCCGTTCTTGTCCACTCCCACCGGCACGGCCTTCAGGTCGTGCATCGAGTGGATGTAGCCCAGGCCCCGGACCATGTACTCGGTCTCCGCCATCTCCACGAGGCGGCCGCCCACGTCGTTGTTGGAACGCACGATGGCGTGCTTCACCCGGGACAGGGGAATGCGGTAGGCCTGCAGGGCGCTCGGGTCCACCTCCACCTGGTATTGCTTGACATAGCCGCCGATGGAGGCCACCTCGGCCACCCCCGGCACGGTCTGGAGCGGGTAGCGCAGGAACCAGTCCTGCAGCGAGCGCAGTTGGGCCAGGTCGTGCCGGCCGGTCCGGTCCACCAGGGCGTACTCGTACACCCAGCCCACCCCGGTCGCGTCCGGCCCGAGGGCCGGGGTGACCCCCTCCGGCAGGCGGCCCCGGACGTAGTTGAGGGCCTCCAGGACCCGGGAGCGGGCCCAGTACATGTCGGTGCCGTCCGCGAAGATCACGTACACGAACGACAGCCCGAAGAACGAGTAGCCCCGCACCACCTTGGCCCGGGGCACCCCCAGCAGGGCCGTGGTGAGGGGGTACGTCACCTGGTCCTCCACCACCTGGGGGCCCTGGCCCGGGTAGTCGGTGAAGACGATCACCTGGACGTCGGAGAGGTCCGGGATCGCGTCCAGGGGCGTGGTCCGCACCGCCCACACCCCCACGGCCACCAGGAGCGCGGCCCCCACCAGGACCGGCAGGCGGTTGCGCAGGGAGGCGTCGATGATCCGGCCGATCATGGCGCCTGGCCCTCCGCCGGGGGCGTCCCGCCGTGGCCCTCCATGGCGTGGCTCCCCGTGGACATCCCTTCCATCCCGTGGCCCGGCATGGACGGCCCGTCCATGGAGCGTCCCTGCATGGCGGCACCGTCCGGGGCATCGGACCGGATGCCGTGCCCGTCCATTGCGGGGGCGCCAGGGGCCGGTCCCGGCGCCATCATCTTGGCCGTGGCCTCCCGGAGCTTGGATTCGGAGTCGATGAGGAACTGGGCGCTTGTGACCACCTCCTCGCCTTCGCTCAGCCCGTCGAGCACCTGCGTCCAGCCCCCGGTGGTCAGGCCCAGGGTGACCGGCCGGGGCTCGAACCGGCCCGGCTCCCGCACCACGAACACCCGCTCCCCGGTGCCGGAGCGGATGACCGCCTCGGCGGGCACCGCCAGGGCATCCACCCGGCGGTCGGCGCGCACGGTCACGTCGGCGAACATGTCGGGCTTCAAGGCCCCGTCCGGGTTGGCGAACACCAGGCGGACCCGCACCGTGCGGGTGTCGGGCTGCACGAAGGGGTAGATGTAGGCGATCCGCCCCGCGAAGGTGCGGCCCGGGACGCCGGCCAGCCGCATCTCGGCCCGGTCTCCCTCCCGCACCCAGGGCAGGTCGGCCTCGAACACGTCCACGTACACCCAGACGGTGGCGAGGTCGGCGATCGTGTAGAGCTCGGTCTGGGGCGTCACGTACTGGCCCTCCCGGGCCCCCACGGTGACCACCACCCCGTCGAAGGGGGAGTGGATGTGGAGGGCCTTCTTGACCTGTCCGGTCTCCTCCAGGTCCCGGATCTGGTGCTCGGGGACGTCCAGCAGCCGGAGCCGCTCCTCGGTGGAGGCCAACAGCTCCCGCGCCCCCCGCCGGATATCGGGGAAGTCGCTGTGTCCCAACGCCCGGGCGTTCTTGAGGGCGAGGAGGTACTCCTGCTGGGTGGTGACGAGCTGGGGGGCGAAGACGCTCATCAGGATCGTGTCCTTGGCGACGGGCTCGCCGGTCTTGTTGACGAAGAGCTGCTCGATCCACCCCTCGGTCTTGGGGTGCAGGCGGGCCACGTGCTCCTCGTCATAGGCCACCCGGCCCACGGCGTGCACCGCCCGCGACAGGGTCCGGCGCCCGGCGCGGGCGGTGCGGACGCCGATGTCCTGCACCACCGCCGGGTCGATGACCACCGTGCCGGCGGGGCCGGGCGCGGGCCCGGCGTTTTCGGCGTAGACGGGGACGTAGTCCATGCCCATCGCGTCCTTGGCAGGGACCGGACTGGTGACCGCGGGATTCATGGGGTTGCGGTAGAAGAGCGGGCGGGGCCCCTCGGGCGCCGCCTGCGGGCCGCCAACCCCCACGCGGACCGCCGCCAGCCAGCCCGCGCCGGCACCGATGCCGAGAGCGAGCAGGACGACCAGCATGACCTTGGTTTTCATGGCGTTCACTCCGTCGGCCCATCGGTGGGGGCCAGGGGCAGGCTGCCGCCAACGGCGGCGGTGAGGCGGGCCAGGGACGAGCGGGCGGCGGCCAGCGCCCGCCAGTACTCGATCTGGTAGCCGTAGAGCGTGACCTGGGCACGCACCAGGTTGAGGAAGTCCACCTTGCTGACCTGGTAGCCCGCCAGCATGGAAGAGACCGTCTGCCCGGCCTGGGGGATGATCCCCTCCTTGAACAGGTGGGCCTGGGTGCGTGACTGGGCGTAGGCCGCCCGCAGCGACGCGATCTCCGCCTCCACCCGGTTCGAGAGGTCCGCCAGGTCGTCCGTCCGGCGCGCCATCCGGTGCCGGCCCTCGGTCACCTCGCGCGCCTGTCGGGCCGCCCGGTGCACCGGCAGGTCGAAGCTCACCATGAGGGTCGCCATGTCCGGCCGCTCCGCCCCGCCGGCGCCCGTCCCCTGCCGGAAGCCGTAGGCCGCGCTCACCATGAAGTCCGGCTGATGGGCCTTCTCCGCCAACCGCAGCCGCGCATGGTCCGCTTCCACGCGGCGGGCGGCGGCGGCCAGCACCGGGCGGTCCCGGTGGGCGCGGGCGATCAGGTCGGGCATCGGGGGAACTTCCGGCAGCGCCTCCGAGGCCGGGGTCGCGAGCCGCACCGGGGCATCCGCGGGGCGCCCCATGAGGGCGTTGAGGCCCGCGGCCTGGCCGGCCCGGCGCCCGTCGAGCCCCAGGGCCAGGTCCGCCAGCTTGGAGAGCTCCAGCTCGGCCAGCAGCACGTCCTGCTGGAGGCCCCTGCCGACCTCGTACTTGGTGCGGGCCACGGCCACGAACTCGCGCATGAGCACCTGGTTGACGTGGACGATCTCCAGGGCCCGCTCGGTGGCGAACAGCTCCCACCAGGAGGCGCTCACCCGGCCGGCCAGCATCCGCCGGGCCTCCTCGGCCTCGGCCCCGGCGGCTTCGGCGTCGTGGGTGGCGGCCTCGCGCCGGAGACGCAGCTTGCCCGGGAACGGGAACATCTGGCTCACCCCCACCTGGAGCTGGGTCATCGGCTCCTGCGCCGTGGAAAAGGTGTCCACCGGCAGGTTCGCCGCCCCCAGGCGCAGGCTCGGGTCGGGAAGCGTGCCCATCCGGTCGGGCATCTCGCCCATCGCCGCGGCCTGCTCCCGGGCGGCCGCCAGGGCCGGATTCGCGTCCAGGGCCGCCGCCACGGCGTCCGCGACGGTCAACGCCTCCTGCGCGGCGGCGGGCGCCGGCGTCAGCCAAACCAGGGCGACGAGCGCCCCCAACACGATTCTCGCGGGGAAGACGGCCATCCCCACCTCCACGTCCACCGCCCGGGTTTCGCCAGGCGGCGGGTCCGGGGCCGGGCGGATACACCCGGCCGGCGGACCCGAAGCACCAACACGGCGGACCGCCGCGGACGGACCGCGGCCGTCAGCCCTTCCGGGCCGGCGGAGGGGGGATCAGATCAGGTAGGTCTGGAGGAAGGCGTGGGAAGGGGGGAGCGGGTCCGGCGGGTTCCGGTATGCGGGCAACGCCCACAGCGTCGCGCCGCCGCGCGCCACCGCCGTCGCGGCCACGGGCACGGCGGCAGGTCCCGGCGAAGGCACGGCCGGACGGGTTGTCGCCACCGCATGGGCGCCGTCGCAGGCCATGGGCGCCATCGGCGCCCCGTCCCTGGCGGCCACCGGGAGGTGCCCCGGCGCCACATGGGCGGATGCACCCCCGGCACGCCCGTCCGCCGCCCAGGCCGCATGCCCCATCAGGCAGCAGTGGCTCACCGCGACCGCCGCCACGAGCAGCAGTCTGAGGAGGACCGGACGGATCTGCAGGCGGAGGGATTCCATTACAGCGTAAGGCTAACGGGCAACCCCTGGCCCGTCAATCCGGGCGCCCGGAGGCCCGGACCGGCGGGACGGAAACGACCCCGCGACCCCTCGCGGGGAGCGGGCCTTGGGGACCTTATCGGGCTGGACGCCATCGAACATGTCCCGTAATTACTTGTTGCCGTGCGACTGCGGCATGCCCTCCTCGCGGAGGTACCGTCACAGTTACCGTCACGGGGCCGGTGCTGGTGGTGTCGCCGCCACCACCCCAGGGCCGGCCGGCGCGCCCCGGACGAGCTCGACCCAACCCCGGCCCTGGCGAGCCTGGCTCCCCTATCCCCAACCCCGGGGTTCGTCTTTCGCCCGCGCCACAAAAAGGGTTCCTCCCTCGCGACGTACCCTCGCGCGGGGACCGCGCGGGCTTTCCGTTGTGGGTTGTCCTCCAACGCCTGTTATCCAGGCGCTGTTCCGTCCGAAAAGAGGAGGATGTCAACCCCTCCCACAGAAGAACCCCAGGGGGTTCTGCGCCGCCAGCAGCGCCAAGCCCACACCAGGGTACCCTTTGACGGAGCCGTATCCGTGTCATGCCTTGGCTGCGAGACTCGCAGTTGGGCGGTCAACATCAGCGCCGGCGGCATTTGCGTGGAGGCCGACGAGCAGTTCCCCGAGGGCTCCCGGGTGGAGGTGGAAACCCAATTGACCCTGGAGGAGTCTGTCCACCACCTCAAGGCCGAGGGCCGGGTGGTTCACACATTCGGACACGGCATGGGCATCCAGTTCGTGAACCTGTCGCCCCGCTCAGCGGTGTTCATCGGCCGCTTGGTCAATTTCTTCCTTTACAGCCACAGGCGCTAGGGCCGGACGTGCCTCGGGTGGACCTTGCCCGAGCCGGGGGCAGGGGCCTTGTCCGCGCACGGGCGACCCCTCGGGGGCATGGGCGTCAGGGCCGGCCGAGGGGGTCCGCGATGGGCCCCAGATCGGACGCGGAGGATCGCTTCCTCCTATTCCCCCAACTGGCTATGCGCGGCCGACCCACCGGGGCACTGGCGGGTCACAGTCCGACGGCGGCGGGCCGATAAGCCTAGGAGCGGGAAGAATCGAGGCGAGGTTCGGGTGGGGACACGGCCCAAGAAGCACGTCACAACACACAACACCCGGGAGCAGCGCGTATCCGTCCGAGTGACGGTGGACACCTACGTTCGGGCGGCCGTGTTTCACCCCGCCACGGGGCGCACGACCCACGGCTGGGTGCGCGACCTGAGCTCCGGTGGCCTGTTCGTGGATGCCCCGGATCGGTTTGACGCCGAGGAGGCCGTCATTGTGGACATCCTCGCCCGCAGTGGCAACAAATCCGAGCATCTGCGGGTCGAGGGGTGGGTAGCCCACAGCCACGCCACTGGCATGGGCATCCAGTTCCGCGACCTGGAGCCCGAGATGGCCGGCCGCCTCGCAGAGGTAATCGACCACTACCGGTAGCCGGGGGCATTCTCGAACCCGCACGGCCGGCGGGACGCCACCGGCCCCCGCATCCCGTCACCACCCCGGCCTCTCCGGACTGAAGAGGCCGCAAACCCCTTGCGGGGAGCGGCCCTTGCGGACTTCTTCGGACTGTCTGGGAAGTTGGGTTGGTGGAGCTGGGGGGGATCGAACCCCCGACCTCTTGACTGCCAGTCAAGCGCGCTCCCAGCTGCGCTACAGCCCCACGCAGGGAAGCGTGAATTCTATGCGGGGCGGGGCTCCGTGTCAACGCGGGCCGGCGGGGCCGGCCTGGGGGGGGCCCAGCTCGGCGAGGAGCAGGCGGACCCGGTCCCGGAGGTTGTCCCGGATGGCCTTGAAGCCGTCGTCCACCAGGCGGGGGAAGTCCTGCTCCAGCAGCGCCGTGTCGGGCACCGACCAGTGGCGCCGCTCCACCCCCCGGGGAAAGTCCGGGCAGGCGGCCGCGGCGGCATCGCACACGGTGATGACGTGGGTCAGCGAGGCCGCCTCCACGGCCTCCAGGCCCTTGGGGCGCTGGGCGGCGATGTCCACACCGGCGTCCGCCATGGCGGCCACGGCGGCGGGGCTCAGGGGGCCCGGCTCGAGCCCGGCGCTGGAGGCCCGTACCCGGCCCCCCGACAGGGCCCGCAGCCACGCCTCGGCCATCTGGCCGCGGCAGGCGTTGGTCACGCTGAGGAACAGGACGTGGGGCTCGGTGGACACCGGGGAGGCGCTAGAAGTTCAGGTAGACGTCGTCCTCGGGGATTCCGAGGCCGGCCAGGGTCTTCTTGACCGCGTCCACCATCGCGGGCATGCCGCAGACGCAGGCGATCGTGTCCTTGCGGGGCAGCTCCAGGCCCTCCAGGATGTGCTGCACGTAGCCCACGTAGCCGCTCCAGTCGGCGTCGCCGGGCTGGCTCATGGCCTTGTAGACCTCGATGCGGGCCCGCCAGGTGGCGATCTCGTCCCGGAACGGGATGTGGAACGGGGTGCGGGCGCCGTAGAGGAGCATGACCCGCTCGCCGTAGTCGGTCCGGGCGGCCAGGATGGAGCCGATGACGCTGCGCAGGGGCGCGATGCCGGAGCCGACGCCGATCAGGATCACGTTCTTGCCCAGGAGGTGCTCGCGGGGAAAGCCCGGACCCATGGGGTCGCTCAGCCGGAACGCGTCGCCGGGCTCGGCGGCGTACAGGGCCCCGGCCGCGCCGTCGCCCTCCTTGACCAGGAACTCCACCGTCCGGTCCCGCTCCGGCGGGCTGGCGATGGCGAAGTAGCCGGGCTTGACCGAGTCGCCCTCGGGCGCCACCTGCACGTACTGGCCGTATCCGAAGGGAAACGGCGCCGGGGACTCGAGGGTCAGGTGGCGCATGTTCAGGCCCTCCTGGACCCGGGACGCGACCCGCATGGAATGCCAGTTTGCCGCCATGGCGCCTCCTTCCAGCCGGAGCGGGATGCCTCAACGCGCGGGGGGGCGCCCCTCCGCCGGAACCGGCGCGGCGCCCCGGGAATGCGAAACGAGTTTCCCATTATACGGTCGTACGCGCCCCGAACGGCCAACCCGTTGCCCCCTTTCCCGCCGGGCTCCCGCCCGAAGTCCGGTGCCCGGGCGGCCGCACGGGGCTGGGCCGGCACGGACCGGCGGCCGAAGAGAGACCGGGAGCGGGCGCCCGGGCTCCTCCGTGGCCCGGGACTTGCGTATATCCTGAAGGCATTCGGACCTCCGATCCGGCCCACACCCATGCCCGAGCCCAGCCGCCATTACCTGCCCTTTCCCGACCGCCGCTCCGGCTCGGCGTTCAACCGGGCCCGACGGTTCCTGAACAACTACTGGCTGGTGCCGGTGGTGGTGATCTACCTGCAGCTCCTGGCGGCCCTGATGCACGTCCACGGCGGCGGCGAGAGCGGCCTTCTGGCCCGCAACCGGGCGTTCTTCGAGGGGGTGCCCCTCACCTTCCGGATCCTGTCCTACGACTTCCCCTACGCCATCCTGGGGCACGGGCGCCAGCTGGCCTACTACCTGGGGCACGGGGCCGAGGCCCTGGCCCCGGGGCAGGTGGCGGACGCCCTCGGGCCCCAGGGGCCGGCGGTGCTGCGGGCGCTCCTGTCGTCCCGCGAGCAACGGGACACCGAGGTGGGGGGGATCGTGGTGGCCGACGGGGGCGCCGTGCGGCTGGTGCGGGTGCCCTCCTCCAACGGCGCCTTCCTGAGGGAGCTCAGGCGCCTGCCGCCGGAGGCCGCCGTGGCGAAGCTGCGGGACCCGGCCAACCGGGCCGTGGTGGAGGCCCTGGGGGGGATGCGCGCGGTGGAGCGCATCGGCCGGGTGGTGGACAACCCGGCGCTGGACCCGGAGGCCCGGGAGCGGGCCTTCTCCAGCTTCCTCTACGCCCTGGAGGTGGCCTCGGAGGCGCGCTACGTCATGCGGCCCCTGGAGCTGAAGGCCACCCTGGGGCACCTGGAGTCGGGGCGGTTCCTCGCCGTGTACCACTTCCACAACGAGCTGGACTCGCCCCCCTCCGACGCCGACATCGCCGCCAGCGACGACGTGCGCCAGCTCGTCGTCGCCCTGGCGCGGGACGGCTTCGACCTGTACGACCTCTACCGGGGCCGGGCCACCGTGAGCCACTTCACCGTGACCCCGGACGGCACCCCGGCCCCCGGAACGGCGCGTATCTGACACGGGAGGAGCGCGCCCCGGGGCGCTGCCGGCGAGCCGCGGGGACCGCCAGCCGCCGGCGGCGTTCGGAAGACCTGCGCGAATCCCGCCGGGGACCGTGCCGGTCTTCCTTTCGGGCGTGGGTGGGTGTCGCTCGTGAACCGCGCAGTGGCCGCCCGCCGCGGGCCGTTCCCGGGAGACCTGCGCGGACTCCGGCGGGGGCCGTGCCCCTCTTCACTGTCGGAGGCCGGGGGGCGCCGCCGGTGAACCGCGCAGTGGCCGCCCGTGGCGAGCCACCCTCGGAAGACCTGCGCGGATCCCGCGGGGGGGCGTCGCCCCCCTAGACGGCGGCGCGCTGCATGCCGCCGTCCACGGCGAAGTTGGCGCCGGTGATCCAGCCGGCGTGGGGGGAGGAGAGGAACAGGCACAGCCCGGACACGTCCGCCGGGGTGCCGATGCGTCCCAGGGGCACCTTGGCCTCCTTGGCCTGCACGAGCAGGCGCCCGGCCTCCTCGATGGAGACGCCCTCGCGGCCGGCGAGCTGGGCCGCCTCCCGGTCCCAGCTCTCGGTCCAGATGGGGCCGGGGGAGATGGCGTTGACGTTGATCCCCTCCTTGGCCAGCTGCATGGCGAGGGACTTGGACAGGTTCACCATGGCGGCCTTGGTGGCGTTGTAGTGGGGCCAGACCCCGGTGGGCTGCTTGGCCCCCAGGGAGCCGATGAACAGGATGCGGCCCCGGTCGGAGGCGCGCAGGAGGGGCAGGGCGCTGCGGGACATCCGCACCGCCGTCATCACGTTCACCTCGAAGCTGCCGAGCCAGTCCGTGTCGGTGACGACCTCGAAGCCGGCGAACTCCACCACGGCCCCCACGTTGTTCACCAGGAAGTCGAGGCGCCCCACGCTCTCGGCGATCTGGGCGAAGAGGGCCTCGACCTCGCTCGGCTCGGTGAGGTCGGCGGCGATCCCGACGGCGTCGCCGCCGGCCTTGACGATCCGGTCCACGGTGCCCACCAGCCGGTTGGCGCGCCGGGCGGTGAGCACCACCCGGGCCCCCTCCTTGGCGTAGGCCTCGGCGATGGCCCGCCCGATCCCCTCGCTGGCGCCGGTCACCAGCGCCACCCGGTCCTTCAGATCCAGGTCCATATCGGTCTCCAGGCTCCCAGGTCGTCCGCCCCGGCGAAGCATAGACCATCCGCCCCCCGAGTTCCAGCGCGGCCGCTTCGGAGGCGGCCCGGCCGGGCCCGGCGCGGCGTTGTTCCACGTGGAACATCGAACATTCCACTTCGGCCGCCGCCGTGTGGTATCCTCCGCCCGGCGCACCGGACGCCGCCTCCGAGGGGGCGCCCCGGCGCCGGTTCCAGCCGCCTTTTCCCCCGCATCGGGAGGCCACCTTGGGGCACGTCATCTCCATCTCGAACCAGAAGGGGGGCGTCGGCAAGACCACCAGCGCCGTGAACCTGGGCGCCTCCCTGGCCGCCGCCGGCTACCGGGTCCTCCTCGTGGACATGGACCCCCAGGGCAACGCCACCAGCGGCGTGGGCGTCGATGCCCGCGCCCGGGCCCGGACCATGTACGACGTGCTGATGCAGCAGGCCGACTTGGGCGGCGTCGTGTGCCCCACCGAGATGAAACAGCTCTCTTTGGCCCCCTCGTCCGTGGACCTGGTAGGGGCCGAGGTGGAGCTGGTGACCGCGCCGAACCGGGAGGGACGCCTGAAGCGCGCCCTGCAGGCGGTGCGGGACGACTACGACTTCGTGCTGGTGGACTGCCCCCCGTCCCTGGGCCTCGTCACCCTCAACGCCCTGGCCGCGGCCGACGCCGTGCTGGTGCCGGTGCAGTGCGAGTACTACGCCCTGGAGGGGCTGGGGCAGCTGACCCGCACCGTGGACCTGGTGCGGCGCCAGATCAACCCGGCCCTGGAGCTCCTGGGGGTGCTGCTGACCATGGCCGACCGGCGCAACAACCTGAGCGAGCAGGTGAGCCAGGAGGTGCGCCGCCACTTCGGCGACAAGGTCTTCGCCGCCGTGGTGCCCCGCAACGTCACCCTGGCCGAGGCCCCCAGCCACGGCCGTCCCGTGCTGCTTTACAACATCGCCTCCCTGGGGGCCCAGGCCTACCTGGACCTCGCCCGCGAGGTAGTGGGCCGCACCCGCCGGCCCCAGCCCCAGTACGCATCCGTATGAGGCTCGCATGACGCCCCAGCCAGGAGATCCGCCCATGCACCGCCAGGCGCTCGGCAAGGGCCTCGAGGCCCTGCTCGGCTCCGTGGACCTCGCCACCGGGACCTTACGGGAGATTCCCATCGACGAGATCTCCCCCAACCCCTACCAGCCCCGCACCGTGTTCGACGCCGGGGACCTGGAGGCCCTGGCGGGCTCCATCCGGCGCCAGGGGGTCATCCAGCCCGTCACCGTGCGGCACCGGCCCGGGGGGACGGGCTACGAGCTGATCGCCGGGGAGCGCCGCTGGCGCGCCGCCCGCCTGGCGGGGCTGACCACCCTCCCGGCCCTGGTGCGCCGCAGCGACAACGTGGAAACCCTCGAGCTGGCCCTGGTGGAGAACCTCCAGCGCCGGGACCTGAGCCCGGTGGAGGCGGCCCAGGCCTACCAGCGGCTCATCAACGAGTTCCGCCTGACCCAGGAGGAGGTGGCCCGGCGGGTGGGCAAGGACCGCTCCAGCGTGGCCAACACCATCCGCCTGCTCAACCTGCCCATGGAGGTGCAGGACCACCTCCAGGCCGAGCGCATCACCCTGGGGCACGCCAAGGTGCTGCTGGGCACCGGGACCGCCGACCAGCAGACCCGGCTGGCGCGCCGGGTGATCCTCGAACGCCTGTCGGTGCGCCAGCTCGAGGAGGTGGTGGCCCGCGCCCGGCGGGTCCCCGCGGCCCCGGCGCCGCTCCCGCCGGAGGTGGCCGAGGCCCGGGACCGGCTGGCCCAGCGCCTGGGGGCCAAGGTGACGGTGCGGGAGGGCAAGCGCAGCGGCCGCATCGAGATCCGCTACGGTGGCCGCGAGGAGCGGGAGCGGCTGCTGGAGCTGCTGGCCGGCGCCTGACGCCGCCCCCCGGGGCCCGCACCGGAAGCCCCCCGACGAGGACGAGGTCGCGCCCATGCACATCCTGTACGCCACGGACGGCTCGGACGGCGCCCGCCTGGCGGGCGAGACCTTGGCGGCCCTGCCCCTGGGGGCCGACACCCGGGTGGAGGTGCTGCACGTGGTCACCCGCTACGTGCCCGCCGCCCCCGCCCTCCCCCACGGCATGCTGGACGCCCTGCGGGCCGACGAGGACGCCCGCGCCACCACCATCCTGGACGGGGCCCGGGCCCTGCTCGAGGACACCGGCTGGGCCGTGACGGCCCGCGCCGTGGACGGCCACCCCGCCCAGTGCATCACCGAGGCGGCCGCCCAGGGGGGGCACGACCTGATCGTCACCGGGGCCCTGGGGCTGTCGGGCTGGCTGCGCCTGGTGCTGGGCAGCAACTCCCTGGCGGTGGTGCGCCACGCCCCCTGCCCGGTGTGGGTGGTCAAGCGCCGCCCCAAGGCGACCCGCCTCGACGTGCTGATGGCCACCGACGGCTCCGACCACGCCCGCGCCGCGGTCCGCGCCCTGTGCCGCATCCCCCTGCCTCCGGACGCGGTGGTCCACCTGCTGCACGTGATCCCCTCGGTGAACGAGCAGCTGCGCCTGACCGGGAGCCCCCTGGACCCGCCCGTTCTGGAGCCCCTGTTCGAGCTGGGGCAGTACCTGCGCCAGCGCGGCGAGCACATCCTCAAGGAGGACGCCGACGCCCTGTCCGGGACCTTTGCCGAGGTGCGCCCGTTCCTGGAGGAGGGGGACGCCCGGCGCCGCATCCTGGACGCGGCCAAGGAGGTGGAGGCGGACCTGATCGTGATGGGCTCCCACGGCATGTCCGGGGTGAAGGAGTTCCTCCTGGGCAGCGTCTCCCACAAGGTGCTCAAGCACGCCCGGGCCTCGGTCCTGGTCGTGCCCCTGCCCGCCCCATGAGCGCGCCCCGGCGCCCGTTCCGGGCCCTGACGGTCGCCGGGTCGGACCCCTCGGGCGGCGCCGGCCTGCAGGCGGACGTCGCGGTGTTCGCCCGCCTGGGGGTCCACCCCATGGCGGTGCCCACGGCCCTGACGGTGCAGAACTCCGTGGGGGTGCTGGACTGGACCGCCTGCCCCGCCGAGGCGGTGGAGACCCAGATCCGCACCCTGCTGGGGGACATGCCGCCCCAGGCCGCCAAGACCGGCATGCTGGCCGACGCGTCCGTGGTGGAGGCCGTGGCGACGGCCCTGGAAGAGGGCCCGGACATTCCCCTGGTGGTGGACCCGGTGCTCGCGGCGAGCGGAGGCCGGATGCTGCTCTCCGAGGCGGGCGTCGAGGCCCTGGTGGCGCGCCTGCTGCCCCGGGCCGCCCTGATCACCCCCAACCGCTACGAGGCCGAGCGCCTGTGGGGCCACACCGTGAGCACCCCCGAGGAGGCCGGCCGCTGCGCCCTGGAGTTGCGGGAGCTGGGGCCGAAGGCGGTGCTTGTCACCGGCGGGCACCTGAAGGAGAAGGGGGTCATCGTGGACACCCTGGCGGACGACCGGGGGTTGACCACCTGGCGCCACCCCCGTCACCCCGGCCCCGCCCCCCACGGCACCGGATGCGCCCTGAGCGCCGCGATCACGGCCCATCTGGCCCAGGGGGTGCCCTTGCGGGAGAGCGTGCGGCGGGCCCTGTCGTACGTGGCGGCGGCGGTGCGCCTGGCGGCCAGCCCCGGGGAGGGACGCCCGTTCCTGGGGGACGGCACCGCCCCCGACATGGACCCGGTGGCCGGGGAGGTGGTGTGACGGCGGACAGGCTCTCCCGCCTGGCGGGGCGGGTGCTCATGGTGGGGTGGGACGGGCCCCCGGAGCGGGTGCTCAAGGCCCTGGAGGCCGGCCGCGCGCGGGGGGCGATCCTGTTTTCCCGCAACGTGGAGTCCGCCGAGCAGGTGAAGGCCCTCACCGCGTCGTTGCAGGCCGCCGGGGGCGGCGACGTGGCCATCGGCGTGGACCAGGAGGGGGGCCCGGTGGCGCGCCTGGAGCGGGCGGGCCTCCCGGCGGGCCCCGCGGCCCGGGAGATTGCCGCCGGGGGCGACCCGGAGGCGGCGTACCGCTGGGGCCTGGAGACGGGCCGGGCCCTGAAGGCCCTGGGCTTCACCGTGGACTTCGCCCCGGTGCTGGACGTGGACACCAACCCGGACAATCCGGTGATCGGCCGGCGCGCCTGGGGCGCCACCCCGGAGGCGGTGACCGCCTTCGCCGGGGCCGCCGCCCGGGGCCTGAAGGCCGCGGGTGTGCGTGCCTGCGGCAAGCACTTCCCCGGCCACGGCGACACGGCGCTGGACTCCCACAAGGCCCTGCCGGTGGTGGCCCACGACGCCGCCCGCCTGGAGGCGGTGGAGCTGGCCCCGTTCGCCGCCCTGACCGGGTCCCTGGACGCCATCATGACCGCCCACGTGGTCTATCCGGCCTGGGACCCCGAGCGGCCCGCCACCCTGTCCGCCTCCATCGTCACGGGGCTGCTCAAGGGGCGGCTGGGGTTCGCCGGGGCGGTGGTGTCGGACGACCTGGAGATGGCCGCCGTGGCGGACCGCTACGGCGTGGACGAGGCGGCGGTGCTGGCGGTGGCGGCGGGGGTGGACGTGCTGCTCGTGTGCCACACTCCGGAGCGGTGGGAGCGGGCCCACGAGGCCCTGGTGCGGGAGGCCGAGGCCAGCCCCGCCTTCCGGGCGCGCCTGGCGGACGCGGCGGCGCGGGCGGCCTCGTTGAGGCCCCTGTCTACTTGATCTGCAGGAGGGTCAGGCGGTTGGGCACCGGCTCGGCCACCACCTTCACGCCACCCCGGTACGCCTCCGGGCCCCGCATCTCGACGGCGTCCTCGGGGCAGATGTCCTTGCACATGTAGCAGCCGATGCACTTGGCCGGGTCCACCACGTGGAGGGCGTCCAGCTCCCCGGTGATGGCGTTGGTGGGGCACACGTCGCGGCACCAGGTGCAGCCGGTGCAGGGCTCGGCCAGGATGAAGCTCTTGGGGCGCACCCCGGAGAAGTCGAGGATCGTGTCGTCGGGGCACTTGGCGACGCACAGGCCGCAGTCGGTGCACTTGTCGTAGTCGATCTGGGCCAGGTAGGCCGTCACTGTGATCGCCTCGTAGGGGCACACCTTGACGCAGATGTCGCAGGCGATGCAGCCGACGGTGCAGACCTTCTTCACCTCCGAGCCCTTGTGGGTGGAGCTGCACAGGATCTGCACGTCGGAGCCGGTGGGGACCATCTGGATCAGGTCCTTGGGGCAGGCGGGGGCGCACAGCGTGCAGCCGGTGCACTTGTCGTCGATCACCACGGGGATCGCGTTGGCGTTCATGTACATGGCGTCGTAGGGGCAGGCCTCCACGCAGGAGCCCAGCCCCAGGCAGCCGAACACGCACGCCTTGCCGCCGCCGGAGACCAGCACGGCGGCGTTGCAGTCCCCCAGGCCCTGGTAGTTGAAGGAGCGGCGGGCCTCCTCCACGCCGCCGGTGCAGAACACCCGCGCCACCTGGGCCACCGCGGCCTCCGGCTCCACCCCCATGATGCGGGCCAGGGACAGCACGGTGCCCTCGCCCCCCACGGGGCAGGCGTTCACCTTGGCGCGGCCGTCGTTGATCGCCTCGGCGCAGGGGCGGCAGCCGGCGAAGCCGCAGGCGCCGCAGTTGATCCCCGGCAGGGCCTCGATCACCTCCTCGAGGCGGGCGTCCACCTCCACGGCGAAGCGGCGGGCGGCGAAGCCCAGCCCCACGCCGGCCACCGCGCCCATGCCCCCCAGGGTGAGGATCGCCGCGAGCACGCCGTCAGCCCCGCACGAGCCCCGAGAAGCCCATGAAGGCCAGGGACAGGATGCCCGCCGTCACCAGCACGATGGCGTTGCCCTGGAAGGCCCTGGGCACCCGCGCCAGGGCCAGGGACTCGCGCAGGCCCGCCAGCAGCACCAGGGCCAGGCCGAAGCCGGCCGAGGCCGCCACGGCGAAGGTGAGGGTCTGGAGGAAGCCGTAGGCCTTCTGCTGCACCAGCAGGGCCACCCCCAGGATCGCGCAGTTGGTGGTGATCAGGGGCAGGAAGATGCCCAGGGCCTGGTACAGCACCGGGCTGGTCTTCTGCACCACCATCTCCACCAGCTGCACCAGGGAGGCGATCACCAGGATGAACGTCACCGTGCGCAGGTAGTCCAGGCCGAAGGGGGTGAGCACCAGGCGCTGGACCAGCCACGTCACCAGGCTCGCCACGGTCATCACGAACATGACCGCCATGGACATGCCCACCGCCGACTCCATGCGTCGCGAGACCCCCAAAAAGGGGCAGATGCCCAGGAAGCGCGCCAGGACGAAGTTGTTCACCAGCATCGCGCTGACGGCGATCAGGGCAAGCTCCCCGGCCACGGCGCGCCTCAGGCCCCCATCCGGGCCTGGCCCCGGTTGATGGCGGCCAGCATCAGCCCCAGGGCGATGAAGGCCCCCGGGGGCAGCACGAACAGCAGGAACGGCGGATAGGCCCCCGGCAGGACGTGGGTCCCGAACACCGTGCCGAAGCCCAGCATCTCCCGCACCACCCCCAGGGCCAGCAGGGCCAGGGTGAACCCGACGCCCACCCCCAGGCCGTCGGCCAGGGCCCTCGGCAGGGGGCGCTTGGAGGCGAAGGCGTCGGCCCGCCCCAGGACGATGCAGTTGACCACGATGAGGGGGATGAACAGCCCCAGGGTCTTGTGCAGCTCGTGGGTGAAGGCGTTCATGGCCAGGTCCACCACGGTCACGAAGGCCGCGATGATGACGATGAAGGCGGGTATGCGGACGCTGGACGGGATCGCCCCCCGCACCAGGGAGACCGAGGCGTTGGAGGCCAGGATCACCGCCGCCGTGGCCAGCCCCATGGCCAGGCCCCCCACCGCCGTGGTGGTCACGGCCAGGGTGGGGCACAGGCCCAGCATCTGCTTGAAGACGCCGTTCTCCTTCCACAGGCCGCGGGTGAAGTCGGCGGTCAGG